>Ga0155345_151_pt1 | contig 300573 bp, 290 predicted proteins | sample RifCSPhighO2_02_FD_106313 | JGI IMG/M metagenome (GOLD analysis project Ga0155345, IMG submission 106313) | Rhodobacterales bacterium RIFCSPHIGHO2_02_FULL_62_130
CGCAACAAGCGCGCACAGAAGAAACGGAACAAGACGCATCAATCGGCCCTCAATTCAATCGCAGGTTGGTCATAGGATATTCGCCTTTTGGCGGAAAGCCTTTAGGCCAAGTTGTCCACAGGCATTTTCATGGCTGGAGATTGCAGGACACTGGTGATGTGGCGGATCGGCGGCGGACCGCCGAAATCCGGCTGCATCCGATAAGGGACAAGTCAGTGCAGCCAAGGTCGCAGATGGGCTAGATTGACGGCGGGCAAGGGACAAGACTGTGTCCGATGCCGTTTCAAGGCGGTTTCAGGGGAAAACGAATGGCTTTGCAGGATTTCTTCGTCGCCGGACCCTATGATGACGGTGACCCCGTCACCGGACATTACTACGAGACGGCAAGCCCCGACCCTGATCGCGCGCAGGTCTGGGGCTATACCGGTGCGCTGTCCTATGCGCCGGGTGATAGTCTGACTTTGCATGCCATGGCATCGGCAGAGAAGGCACAACTTCGGATTGTGCGGGATGGCCTTGTGCCGGAAACCGTGCTGGTCACCGAGATCAAGACGGCGTTCGCGCCGACGCCTGCGGCTTGTTCGGTGCAGGGATGCGACTGGCCCGAATGTTTCCGCCTGATATTGCCCGATTGGAAAAGCGGGGTCTATATCGTCACGCTGACCATCGACGGGCATCAATCGGAACATATGTTCATATTGCGCGCGGGGGCAGCGAAGCCGCGCGCTAAGGTGCTGATGCTTTTGGCCACAGGGACGTGGTGCGCTTATAATGACTGGGGCGGATCGAACCATTATCAAGGGATTACCGGCGCATCGGGTGGCGATTTCGCCCCGCATGTCAGCCTGCTGCGGCCTTGGGCCAAGGGCTTTGTGCGCTGGCCGGATGATGCGCCGCGTATCCCCTATGCCTCGCCCTTGCTGAGTAAACCGCGCTATCCGCATATGGACTATGCCCGCGCCAAGGGGATTTCCAAGAAATACGCCTCGTCCGGTTGGGCGGCGTTCGAGCGGCCTTTTGCGTTGTGGTGCGAAGGGCAGGGGATCGATCTGGACTATACCACCCAGCACGATCTGCACCGCGACCCGTGCGCGCTGGATGGCTATGACCGTGTGCTGATCGTGGGCCATGACGAATACTGGACTTGGGAAATGCGCGACCACCTTGAGGCTTGGGTGGACAAGGGCGGCAGGCTGGCGCGGTTTGCGGGGAATTTCTTCTGGCAAACGCGGCTGTCAGATGACCTTCTGACCCAGACCTGTTTCAAGACCACGGCGGAAACCGCAGACCCGATGGCAGGCAGCAACCGTCTGACCAGCTATTGGGATCATCCGGCTGTGGGTCGTCCTGCTGTGGCGACGCTGGGGCTGACCGGTTCGGCGGGGGTTTATGCGGGGTGGAGCCGCTGTGCCGCGCATGGGTCAGGCGGTTTTGCGATCTATCGCCCCGATCACTGGTCAATGCGCGAGTCGGGGCTTGGTTATGGCGATGTGCTGGGGGCGGCAGCGAAGATTTTCGGCTATGAGGTGGATGGAATCGACTACACCATGACCCACGGGTTGCCCTTTGCCGCTGAAGGGACGGGGTTGCAGGGCGATCTGACCATCGTTGGCCTGTCGCCCGCCACGACCCTTTCCCATTCCACCGGCCCGCAGGATCGGGACCGTTTTATCGGGGCCGAGGATGCCGAAGACCTTGCGCTGCGGCTTTACGGCGGCGTCACGCCCGAGGCGGTGGGCCGCGCCAGCCGTGGCAATGGCTGTATGGCCGAGTATCGGCGCGGCGCGGGGGCGGTGTTCAACGCGGGCAGTTGCGAATGGGTCGCAGGGTTGATCACGCGCGATGCAACGGTCGAGCGGGTGACCCGCACGATTCTGACGGGGGACTGGCAGTAGCGTCGTGCCAAAAATTTTTCGGACGAAAAATTTTGGTCTGCGGCATCAGGCGAAACGGCCAAGAACGGCTTTCAGGTTTTCGCCCAGTTCGGGGCAAAGATAGCCGCCCTCCTGTATGATCACGGTGGGCAGGCCCATGTCGGCAACAGCCTGCCCGATGCGGGCGAAGCCTGCTGTGGTGACGCCAAGTCCGGCAAAGGGATCGCCTTCATAGGCGTCAAGTCCAAGCGCCAGCACAAGGCTGTCGGCCCCCCATGCGGTGATGGCGTCCATCGCTGTGGCAAGGGCGGCCATGAAGCCGTCATCACCGGTGCCGCGTGGCAGCGGCAGGTTCAGGTTCGCGCCAAGCCCGTCGCCTGTGCCGACCTCATCGGCATAGCCCCAGAAGAACGGGTAGAACCGTTCGGGATCGGCGTGGATCGAAACCGTCAGCACATCGCCCCGATCATAGAACATGCCTTGGGTGCCGTTGCCGTGGTGCAGATCGACATCCAGAATGGCCACGCGGCGCCCCGCGTCGGTCAGCCGTTGCGCGGCAATGCCGGAGTTGTTCAGATAGCAGAACCCGCCCGCAAGTTCGGCAAAGGCGTGATGCCCCGGTGGGCGGCACAACCCGTAGACAGCGCGCTGCCCTGCCAGCACCAGATCGGCGGCGTGGATCGCGGTTTGCGCGCTGGCATAGGCCGCGCCCCATGTCTGCGCCGAGATCGGGCAAGAGGTGTCGGTCATATGAAAGCCCGCCTGACCCACGGCGGATTTCGGGTAGCCGTCGGTCCGATTGGCGGGATGGATGTTCGGGATCACCTCGGTCGAGGCGCCCTCGATACGGCTCCACCGCGCGTAGATGCCTTGCAGGAAGGTCAGATAGCGTTGCGGATGCACGGCACGGATCGGGTCGATGCCTGCGTCGGGGGCCTGCACGATGGGGCAGCCCAAGGCCCGCACGGCGGCCAGCAGGGCATCAACGCGGGCGGGCTTTTCGGGGCAGGGGAATTGCGCGCCCGAGGACAGGAAAAACTGCGGATCATGGGCGCGCTGGGCGTCGTCAAACACTGTGATCATGCGTCTTGCAGGGCGGTCAGCCCGTCTCCTTCCAGAATAAGCAGGTCGTAATCGCCGCGCCCCGTGAAACCCAGTTTGGCGTAAAAGGCTTGGGCGACATCATTGCTGCGGTCCACCATCAGGGTCAGAAAGGCCGCGTCCCAGTCCTGTGCATCCTGCAGCACCTGCGCCAGAAGTTTGCGCCCCAGACCCAGCCCGCGCGCGTCGGGGCGGACGTAGATGTCTTGCAGCAGCACGCCGGGCCGACCGCGCAGGGTGGAAAAATCGGGGTAATACAGCGCAAACCCAAGTGCTGCGCCGTCACGTTCGGCAAGGATTGTGCGGAACAGCGCCTTGGGGCCGAAACCGTAGGTTTCAAGCGCCTGAACCCCGCGTTCAAGGATTTCGCCGTGGTGATGGACGTGTTCTTCCAGCAGGGTTTGCAGGGTGCGGGCATCGGCAAGCGTCGCGCGGCGCAGGGTCGGGGTTTTCAAAATGTCACCTTGTCCGCGCCTTTCAGGCCAAGGATTGCGCGGGCCTCGGCGGGGGTGGCGACGGATCGTCCCAAGCCTTCGACGATGCCGCGTATCTGCTGGACTTGCTGGGCGTTGCTGGTCGCCAGCACGCCTTTGGAGGCGTAAAGATTATCCTCAAGCCCCACGCGGACATGCCCGCCCATCGCGGCGGCCATTGTGGCCATCGGGATCTGCATCCGCCCCGCCGCCAGCACCGAAAACTGATAGCTGTCGCCGAACATCCGGTCGGCGGTGCGTTTCAGCAGGGTCAGCGTGTCGGGCTCCGCCGCCATGCCGCCCAAGACGCCGAACACGAACTGGATGAACAGCGGCCCTTTGACCGCGCCGCGATCCACGAAATGCTTCAGCATGGTCAGGTGGCTGATGTCATAACATTCGAATTCAAACCGCGCGCCGCGCTGGTCGCCCATTTCGTGCAGGACATGGGCAATGTCGCGGGGGGTGTTCTTGAACACCAGATCGTCCGAGTTTTCGAGGAAGGGCTTTTCCCACGCATGCTTCCAGTCGGAAATCCGCGCGGCCATCGGATAAAGCGCGAAGTTCATCGATCCCATGTTCAGGCTGCACATTTCGGGTGCCATTGCCTTGGGGGCGGCAAGGCGTTGCTCCAGCGTCATGATCGCCGATCCGCCGGTGGTCATGTTGATGATGCCATCACATCCCGCCTTGATCGCGGGCAGGAACCCCGCCCAATGCGCCGGATCAGAGGACGGGTGGCCGGTTTCGGGATGGCGCGCGTGCAGGTGCAGGATTGCGGCCCCCGCCTCTGCCGCCCCGATCGCGCTGGCGGTGATCTGCGCGGCGGTGACAGGCAGGTAGGGCGACATGCTGGGGGTGTGGATCGACCCCGTGATCGCGCAGGAAATGATGATTTTCGACATTGGCTCCCCCCGTTCCGGTGGAGATTGGCACGGCACCGCGCGGGCCGCCAGAGGCTGACGCATAACGCGCTGGTGTTTCGCGGGGGATCGTCTTTTCGGGTTTTGTCCGACGGCCTGAAGGTTGGCCCAAGGGGCAGTTGCGGCTCTGGCGCACGACTTGGGCTGTCGCTAGGCTGTGGGGCAAAGGAGATTGCCGATGTTCTTGACCCAGACCGCCGATTGGACTGCCTGCGGGGCCGAGTTGACCGAAACCCTGCTGGCCCGTTTTGGCAAGTGGGGTTTGGCAGAGCAAGGCTTGGGGCTGGTGCTGGTCAGTTCGGGACCACGGGGGGCCGAGGGCTTTGCCTATCGTGGCGATTGGCGCTGCTATCCCTGTTCCTTGGTGAAAAGCTTTCATCTGGTGCATGCGATGGCGGCGCTGGAAGAGGGCCGTGTCGCCGCCCATGCCGAGTTGGACCGTGCCATGCGGGATATGATCCGCTGGTCCTCGAATACGGCGACGAATTATGTAATCGATCTGATCACTGGCACCACGGGAGATACGCTGCTGGAGGGGGCCGAGTATCTGGACTGGGTGTCCAAGCGCGAAAGGCTGAACCGCTGGTTCTGGGCATTGGGCTGGCCGGAGTGGCAGGGCTGCAATATCACGCAAAAGCTGATGGATGACACTCGCTATGGCCGCGAGTCGCAATATGCGGGGGCTGCGCGCGAAAACCTGAACGCGCTAACCCCTCTGGCTGCAGCCCGGTTGATGTGGGAACTGTTCGAGGGCGCGTTGCCGATGTCGCTGCCCGCGCGGGGGCGGGCGCAGGCGATCCTGCACCGCAGCGTCGAAGACCCCGATGCCGCTCTGCCGAATTATCAGCTTTCCGAGTATCTGGGCGCGGGGTTGCCGCGAGGCGTCGAGATCTGGTCGAAGGCGGGGCATAATCTGTGGACGGGCGACCCCAAGGCAAGCTGGTTCAAACATGACATGATCCGCGTGACGGCGGCGGGGCGCAGACCCCTGATTGCGGTGGTGATGACGCAGGGGCAGGGACTGGCCGAAACCCATCCGCAGGCCTTTGCGGGGATGGGGCAACTGATCTGGGAGATGACCGAGGGTGTGACGCGGATCTGACTGTTCCGGCGGTGGCGGCGGCAAGGGGGGCCAGCCCCCCTTGAGGATTTGCAGGCAAATCCTTACCCCCCGGGATATTTATGCAAAGAGGATGGGGCCGGAGGTCTTTTTGCGGGGCTAGCCGATGCTGCGGGCCAGCAAATCCAGCCAGTTATCCCAGCAGATGCGGCGGATCAGGGCATCGCCATAGCCTGCCTGCTGCATCGCGCCGGTCAGTTTGGGCAGACCGGCGGCATCTTGCAGGAAGGCGGGCATCATCGCGCCGTCGAAATCCGACCCCAGCGCCACGCTGCCTTCGCCAAGGCGCGAGAGAAGGTGGTCAAGATGGCGCAGCATGTCTTCGGCGGTGGTGGCGGGGTTCTTGAGACCGTCAAGCCGCAGGAACTGGCAACCGAAGTTCAGGCCGACCAAGCCGCCGCTTTCGGCGATGGCGTCAAGCTGGCGGTCGGTCAGGTTGCGGGTCGAGGCGGTGATGGCATGGGCGCCGGAATGGGTGGCGACCAAGGGTTTTTGCGACAGGCGGGCAACATCCCAGAAACCGGCCTCGTTCAGGTGGCTCAGGTCGATCAGAATGCCAAGCCGATCGCAGGTCTGCACCAGATCAATGCCGGCGGGCGTCAGGCCCGGCCCTGTATCGGGGCTGGCGGGGAAGTTGAATGGCACACCATGTCCGAAGATGTTCGGGCGGCTCCAGACCGGACCAAGCGAGCGCAGGCCCGCGGCGTGGTAGACGTAAAGCTCGTCAAGGCTGGCGCCGATGCCCTCGCAGCCTTCGATATGCAGGATCGCGGCGATGGCCCCTGCGGCGCGGGCGGCGGTGATCTCGGCCACCGAGCGGCAGAGGCGGATCGCATCGGGGCGCGCGCGGGTCAGGCGCAAGAGGACCGCGATCTGTTCGGCGGTGTCGCGGTGGGCGCGGGCGGTGTCAACGGGGCCAAAGACGCGATGCACCGCCATCGGATCGGGGGAGGTGCCGGGATCGCCCGGCACCCATACGGCGAAAAACCCGCCCGCAAACCCGCCTGCGCGACATTTCGCCAGATCAAGATCGCCATCGCGTCCGGTGAAAAAGCTGCTTTTTTCGGCGTCATTCGGGCGGGTTTCTTCTTTCCAGAGACAGGAAAGCAGGTCGTTATGGCCGTCGAAGATTGAAAAGTCTGACATTTTGCCCGTTCCGCCGTCATTGTGCCGATTTTGCCCCAACCTGACGCTGCAAGCGGCTGTTGACAAGCCGGATCAGAAGTTGCCCAATCGGTCAAGGATCGGGCAAACAGACTCGCGTCCTGCTGTCATAACAAATAAAAACAGGGAGTTATCCATGAAGATTGACCCGTCGCTGCGTCGGATCGGTGCGGTTGCCATTGCGGCACTGATGCTTGGCACCGCCCCTGCCGCACTTTTCGCGGCCACCCCCGATGATACGCTGGTGATCGCTGCCGCCATTGATGACATCGTGTCTTTGGACCCGCATGAGGCCTATGAATTCTCGGGTCTCGATTATGTGAACAACACCTATGACGGTCTGGTCGAGATCAACCCGACCACGCTTGAACTGGAGCCGGGTCTGGCCGAAAGCTGGTCGGTGGCCGAGGACGGGCTGACCTATACCTTCAAGATGAAGGCGGGGCTTACTTTCTCGTCGGGCAATCCGGTACGGGCCGAGGATGCGGCCTATTCGCTGCAACGTGCGGTCAAGATCAACAAGACACCCGCGTTCATTCTGAACCAGTTCGGCTGGACCGCCGAAAATGTGGACAGCATGATCACCGCCGATGGCGATACGCTGACCATCAAGGTCGACAAGCCCTATGCGCCGACTTTCCTGTACAACTGCCTGACGGCGGGTGTCGCCTCGATCGTCGATGCGGAAGTGGTCAAGGCCAATGACGTTGCGGGCGATATGGGGAACGAGTGGCTGAAGACCAACTCGGCCGGAACCGGTGCCTATGTGCTGAAATCCTTCAAGCCCAATGAAGGCATGATCCTTGAGGCCCGTCCGGGCTATTGGCGCGGCGATGCCAAGCTGGCGAAGATTTTCGTCCAGCACATCCCCGAAGCCGCGACCGAACGGTTGCAGCTTGAAAAGGGGGATGTCGATGTGGCGCGGGCGCTGACACCGGTGGATGTTGAAGGTCTGTCGGGCAATGCCGAAGTGGTGATCCAGCAGGACGTGGGCGGTCAGGTCTATTACCTGTCGTTCAACCAGAAGAACGAGCAATACAAGAACCCCAAGTTCCTTGAGGCGATGCGCTGGGCTGTTGACTATCAGGGCATGGCAGACACCATCATGAAGGGCGCGGTTGTGCCGCATCAGTCCTTCCTGCCCCAAGGCTATCTGGGCGCGTTGGACGATCTGCCCTACAGCCTTGATATTGAAAAGGCCAAGGCGCTGGTGGCGGAATCGGGCGTTGCCAATCCTGTGGTCAAGCTGATGGTCCGCAACGCGGCGGACCGGATGGATGTGGCGCAATCGGTGCAGAACACCTTCGGTCAGGCCGGTATCACGGTCGAGCTGGATGTGGGCGAAGGGGCCGACCAGTTGAAGGCCTATCGCGCGCGCCTGCATGATGCCACGCTGCAGACATGGGGGCCGGATTATCCCGATCCGAATACCAACTCGTCCACTTTCGCCGAAAACCCCGGCAACTCGGACGAGGCGGCGAACACCGGCTATCTGGCATGGCGCAACGCCTATGAGCCGGGCGAGATGGACGGGATGAGCAAGGCCGCCGTGCTGGAACAAGATCCGGCCAAGCGGGTCGAGATGTATGCGACGTTGCAGATGAAGCACCGCGAAACCTCGCCCTTCATCGTGATGTTCCAGCAGGCCCGCCAGACCGGCGTGCGTGCCAACGTCAAGGGTCTGTATACCGGTGGCGCCGTGGATGCGGTGGCCTACTGGCTGGTCACGAAGTAAGGCAAAAGGCGCGCCCCTTTATTTGGGGCGCGCCATTTCTCCATGACAGACATCGCCCCGCCCGCGCCGCCGTCACGGCTGTTATCGCTGTTGCGCCAGATCGGCACGACCGTTTTCACGCTTTTGGTGACATTCATCGGCCTTTTGGCTGTGACCTTTGTGATCAGCCGCGTGGTGCCGATCGATCCGATCATGTCGATCCTTGGCGAGCGCGCCACCAATGCCCAGATCGAGGAAACCCGCGAAAAGCTGGGTCTGAACGAGCCGTTGTGGGTGCAGTTCGGCATTTATGTCGGCAACACCTTGCAGGGCGATCTTGGCACTTCGATCCGCACCCGCGAGCCTGTGCTGGACGAGGTTGCAACACGCTTTCCCGCCACTCTGGAACTGGCGACGCTGGCCACCTTGCTGGGGGTGCTGGTGGGCGTTCCGGCGGGGGTGATTGCTGCCACGAAACCGGGCAGCTTCTTTGACCAGTTCGTGCGGCTGGTGGCCTTGATGGGCTATTCGATGCCGATCTTCTGGCTGGGTCTGATGGGGCTTTTGCTGTTTTACGGCCATCTGGGCTGGGTTGGCGGGCCGGGTCGGCTGGATGCATCCTATCAGATGATGATGGAATTCGAGCTGACGCAATACACCGGCATGATCATGGTCGATACCGCGCTGAACGGGCGCTGGGACATGTTCGCCAATGCGTTTTCCCACATCATTCTGCCTGCAAGCCTGCTGGCCTATATCTCGATGGCCTATATCAGCCGGATGACCCGCAGTTTTATGATGAATGAATTGGGTCAGGAATATATCACGACCGCGCGCGTCAAGGGGATGCCCGAACGCCGGGTGATCTGGGTGCATGCGCTGAAAAACGTGATGGTGCCGCTGATCACGGTGATCGCGCTGTCCTACGCCTATCTGCTGGAAGGGGCGGTGCTGACCGAAACGATTTTCGCATGGCCGGGTTTGGGCAGCTATATCACCGATGCGTTGCTGGTGGCCGATATGCCTGCGGTGCTGGGCGGCACAGTTGTGGTGGGTCTGGCCTATATCGGGCTGAACATGCTGTCGGACCTATTGTATAAGCTGGTCGATCCGAGGGCGCGGGTATGAGCGCGCTAATCCTCTGGCTGCGCGACCCGAATCCGCAATCGCGCGGGCAGGCCCGTCTGGGGCAAGCCTATCTGAATTGGCTGCGGCTGCGGCGGAACCCTTTGGCGGTGATCGGGCTGGCGATTGCTGTGGCGCTGGTTTTCATCGCCATCTTTGCGCCGCTGCTGGCCCCGCATGATCCGATCACGCAAGAGCTTTCGCGCCGCCTGCTGCCGCCCGGAACGCCGGGGAATATCCTTGGCACCGATGATTTCGGCCGCGATATCCTGTCGCGGATTTTGTATGGCAGCCGCATCACGCTGTATATCGTGCTGCTGGTGATCCTGACCGCGCCTGTTGTGGGCCTGCTGATCGGCACGGTTGCGGGCTATTTCGGCGGCTGGACCGATACGATCCTGATGCGGATCACCGATATCTTCCTTGCCTTCCCCAAGCTGATCCTTGCGCTTGCGCTGGTCGCCGTTCTGGGGCCGGGGATGGAGAACGCCGTTCTGGCCATCGCGCTGACCTCATGGCCGCCCTATGCCCGCGTCGCACGGGCCGAGACGCTGACGGTTCGGAACGCCGACTATATCGCCGCCGTCAAACTGCAAGGTGCAGGCGCCGTGCGGGTGATCTGGGGCCATGTCATGCCGATGTGCCTGCCTTCGGTGATCATCCGCGTCACGCTGGATATGGCGGGCGTGATCCTGATTGCCGCCGGTCTGGGCTTTCTTGGCCTTGGCGTGCAGCCGCCCTTGCCGGAATGGGGTCTGATGATCTCGGCCGGGCGGAAATTCCTGTTTGAACAGTGGTGGGTTGCCACCATGCCGGGCCTTGCGATCTTTATCGTCTCTTTGGGGTTCAACCTCTTGGGCGACGGGTTACGTGATGTCCTCGATCCGAAAAGCGCCAGCAAATGAGCCAGCTTTCCGTCAAGAACCTGCGTGTGACTTTCGATACCGAGGCCGGTCGGGTCGAAGCCGTGCGCGGTGTCTCCTTTGATCTGGGCCGCGAACGGCTTGGCATCGTGGGCGAATCCGGTTCCGGCAAGACCATGACTGGCCGCGCCGTGCTGCGCCTGATCCGCCCGCCGGGCAAGATCGAGGCGGATCAGATGATGTTTGATGGTGTCGATCTGATGAAAGCCTCGGAACGCGAGATGCGCGCCCTGCGCGGCCCGCGGATTGCGATGGTGATGCAAGACCCGAAATACTCGCTGAACCCCGTGATGAAGGTGGGCAGCCAGTTGATGGAGGGGCTGCGCCAGCGCGACCGCGTGTCAAAGGCCGAGGCCCATGCAGCGGCCATCGCGGCGCTGACGGCGGTGCAGATCCGCGACCCCGAACGGGTGATGGAGGCCTATCCGCACGAACTTTCCGGCGGTATGGGCCAGCGCGTGATGATCGCGATGATGCTGATCCCCAACCCCGATCTGCTGATCGCGGACGAACCCACAAGCGCCTTGGATGTGACCGTGCAGGCCGAGGTTTTGTCGATTTTGGATAATCTGGTGAAAACGCGCGGCATGGGCCTGATCTTCATCAGCCACGATCTGCGGCTGGTGGCGCGGTTCTGTGATCGGGTGCTGGTGATGTATAAGGGCAAGGTGGTGGAAGAACTGGCGGCCCGCGATCTGATGCAGGCTAAACACCCCTATACCCAAGGTCTGCTGAACTGCCTGCCGCGTATCGGCGGCGACCGTGGGCCATTGCCCAGCCTTGACCGTGATGCAGCGTGGGCGGTGTAACATGCTGATCGAGATCGAAAACCTTTCCGTCACCTTTCACGCTCAGGGCCGCGTTGTGCGCGCGGTGCAGGATGTGTCACTGTCGGTCAACGCCCGTGAATCCTTCGGCCTTGTGGGCGAATCCGGCTCTGGCAAATCCACCATCCTGCGCGCGATCTGCGGGCTTGCGCCGATCAGTGGCGGCAGTATCCGCATCAATGGCAAACCCATCGCCACACCACGCGGAAAGGCATTCTCGCGTCAGGTGCAGATGGTGTTCCAAGACCCCTATGCCAGCCTGCACCCCCGCCACACCATCGATCGCACCCTGTCGGAACCGCTTGCCATCCACGGCCTGCCCGGTACGGATCAGCGGATTTCGCAGGCGCTGACGGATGTGGGCCTGCCCACCGCCTTCCGCTTTCGCTATCCGCACCAGCTTTCGGGCGGGCAGCGTCAGCGTGTGGCCATCGCCCGCGCGCTGATGCTGGAGCCGGAAATCCTGCTGCTGGACGAACCGACTTCTGCCCTTGATGCCTCGGTTCAGGCCGAAACCCTGAATCTGCTGTCGCGCCTGCGCGCCGAGCGGGGGTTGACCTTCCTGATGGTCAGCCATGATCTGGCGGTGATCGACCATATGTGCGACCGCGTGCTGGTCATGCAGCATGGCCGCGCGGTGGAAGAACTGACCCGCGAGGCGCTGGCCTCCGCCCAGATGAAAACCGACTACGCCCGCGCCCTGTTCGCCGCCTCGGCTGATCGCATGCTACAGGGCTGACGGTTTCATCTTGGCCCAAATACTCCGGGGTCCGGGGCAGCGCCCCGGCTCTATCCGCAAAAAACCGAAGGTCTGACATGTTTCCAGTTTTCGACGGCCACAACGATATCCTGCTGCGCCTGCAAACCCACCCTGAAAACCGCCAGGCGATCTGGGTCACAGGAGAGGGGCAAGGCCACCTTGATCTGCCACGCATGAAAAAGGGCGGCTTCGTGGGCGGATTTTTCGCCATCTATATCCCCTCGCCGGTGGCGCATGACGCGCCCGACTATATGGAGGCGATGGAGAATCCGCCTTTTGCGCTGCCGTTGGCCAGCCTGATCGACGCCCCCACCGCCCTGCCCACCGCCTTTTCGATGGCAGCACATCTGCTATGGATGGAGCGGGTCTCAAACGGCGGCTTCAAGGTCTGCCGCACACTGGCTGAGATCAAGGCTTGTCTGGCAAGCGGCGTGATCGCGGGCATCATGCATATGGAGGGGGCCGAGGCGATTGATGAAGGTCTCGACAACCTTTACGCCTTTCACGCCATGGGGTTGCGGTCTTTGGGTCCGGTCTGGTCGCGGCCCACGATCTTTGGCCATGGCGTTCCCTTTGCTTTCCCGTCCGGTCCCGATACCGGTGACGGGTTGACGGATGCGGGCAAGCGGTTGGTGCGTGCCTGCAATGATTTGGGGATCATGCTCGACCTGTCGCATATCAACGAAAAGGGCTTTGACGACATCGCGCGCCTGTCCGATGCGCCGCTTGTGGCCACCCATTCCAACGCCCATGCCGTTACGCCGAGCAGTCGCAACCTGACCGACCGCCAGCTTGCCGTGATCCGCGACAGCAAGGGCATGGTGGGGCTGAACTATGCCACCTCGTTCCTGCGCCGCGACGGGCGGCAATCGGCGGATATGGGGTGGGAGGATGTGCTGGCCCACCTTGACCACCTTTTGCATCATCTGGGCGAGGATCATGTGGGGCTGGGGTCCGATTTCGATGGCGCAACCCTGCCGCAGGGCATTGGCGATGTGACCGGCCTGCCCGCGCTGCAACAGGCGATGCTGGATCACGGCTATGGCGCGGATCTGGTCCGCAAGATCAGCTGCGACAACTGGCTGGCGCTGCTGGATCGGACGTGGACGGCGTAAATCCGCCAAGCCGATTGTACTTGCCCTCACGCGTCCTGTAATCAGGCGGGTAAAACCCCCAAGGGCGCAAACAGGGATTCCGCGTTGCAGTATCGTTCCGAGATTGATGGCCTGCGTACCGTGGCCATCCTGCCCGTTATGCTGTTCCACGCGGGCTTTGGGCTGTTTCAGGGCGGCTATGTCGGGGTGGATGTGTTCTTTGTGATCAGCGGCTTTCTGATCACCCAGACCATCGCCGAAGAGATGGAGCGCGGGCGTTTCACCCTGACCAGCTTTTACGAGCGCCGCGCCCGCCGTATCCTGCCCGCGCTGTTTGTGATGCTGGCGGTGTCGGCTCCCTTGGCTTACCTTCTGTCCAACCCGTTGGAGTTTCGGGATTACAGCGCCAGCCTTTTGGGCGTGATCACCTTTTCTATCAACGTCTTGGCGGCGATCTATATCAATTATTTCGGCCCTTCCGCCGATTATACGCCGCTGCTGCATATCTGGAGCCTTGCAGTTGAGGAACAGTTCTACCTGTTTTTCCCGCTGATCCTGATGGCGTTCCATCGTATCAGCCGACGGCGGCTGTCGGTGTTGCTGGTGGTGGTGGGGCTTGCCAGCCTTGGCTTTGCCGAATGGCAGGCCATGCAGGCCACCGAGGGCCTGTTCTATTGGTCTTCGGCCCGCGCATGGGAATTGTTGATCGGTGCCTTGGCGGCGTTGAATCCCATACGGCGTCTGGCGCCTGTGGTCGAAAATGGCTTCAGTGCTTTGGGCCTTGGCCTGATCGCCTTTGCTGTTTTGCGTTTTGACGAGACAACACCGCTGCCGGGTCTGTGGTCTTTGCTGCCGACGCTGGGGGCGGTTCTGGTGATCTGCTTTGCCCATTCCGGCACGTTGGCGCATCGGCTTTTATCGGCCAAAGTGGCGGTTTTTATCGGTCTGATTAGCTATAGCGCCTATCTGTGGCACCAGCCGGTTCTGGTCTTTGCACGGCTGGGTTTTGGCCCGCTGACCACGCCCTTGGCTGCGGCTGCGCTTGTGGTGTCGCTGCTGCTGGCTTGGCTCAGTTGGCGTTATGTCGAAGCGCCGTTCCGCCAGCGTGGCCCGCAGGCCCGGATCAGCCGCGCCCGTCTTGCCGCGATCTTTGCGCCGGCAACGGTCCTTGCGTTTGCCATCGGCGCGCTGGGTTTTGTCACTGACGGCTTTTATGATTATTACACCAAGAACAGGCTTTCCAAGGCCGAATTGGCGGTCTTTCGTCTGGTCACCGATGATATCGACTATGATCCCGACGCCACCATGGTGGACAACGGCGATTGCCGGTTCTGGCAGAGCGAATTTACCCCAGCCTTCCAAGCGCGCTTTGCCGATTGTGCGGTGAAATACGGGCCGGGCGTGCTGCTGATCGGGGATAGCCATGCGATGAACCTGCACAACATCCTTGCCAAATCGGGGGTGTTTCCCTTTGTGGCAAGCGTGGCGTGGCATGGTTGCCGCCCTGTTCAGGGCAAAGAGGCGTGCCAGTATGAGGAGGCCCGCGCCTTTGTGGACGCGCAGGCGAAGGATATCGCCGCCCTGCTGTTTCATCAGTCGGGGTCTTATCTGATCGAGGACAAAGCCGGGCGTGTGGACAGCAACGACAGCTTTGCCGACCATGCGCGCAACAGGCTGCGGCAAGAGGATGTGGATGGTGTGCTGCGCTATCTTGCCGGGCTTGCGGGGCAGGTCAAGACCATATGGATCGGCCCCTATGTCGAAGCGCGGGTCAGCCTGAAATATCTGGGCGGTCTGACGCCGCAATTTCGTCTGAACCCCAATGCTATCCCGCTGTTTGACGGTCTTGATGCCGGTCTGTCCCGCATGACCGCAGAGCAAGCGCCGCAGGTGGGCTATGTCTCGTTGGTGCAAGCATTTGCGATAGAACCGGATTTCTTGCGGGTTGGAGAGTGTGTTACCTATCGTGATGCCGACCATTTCACCCGCTGCGGCGAGGATATTCTGGCGCAACGGCTGGCCTCCGACCGCGCGGTTTGGCAAAAGATGGTTGCACCCTGACCTGTATCTGCATGCGGTCTTGATCCCCTCTTGCATGGCTGCGGCTTCGGCTCCACATTGCCCCGCCCGTTGGCACCTATGAAGGAGTTGCGATGCCCCCCTTGGCCCTTGTTACTGCTGGTCCTTCGGCCATTGGCCACACGCTTGTCACCGCCTTGGCGGGGGCGGGTTATGACATCGGCTTTACCCATCTTGGTGCCACCGAGGCGGCGCGCCGACTGGTGGAGGCGGTGGGCGGGCTTGGCCGCCGCGCAAAGGCGTGGGAAAGCGATGCCAGCGACGCGGCGCAGGTTGCGGCCTTTCATGCCGAGGCCGCAGATTGGGCGGGGACTGCGCCTTCGGCGATGGTCAATAACGCGGGGATTCAGACGTGGTCCTCGTTGCTGGATCTGTCGGTTGACCGCTGGGATGCGGTGATGGCCACCAATCTGCGCGGCACCTTTTTGAACACCCAGGCCGCGGCCCGCGCCATGATCGCGGCAGGGCAGGGCGGGTCGATCATCACGCTGGGATCTGGGTGCAACAAGCTCGCCTTCCCGAAACTGGTGGATTACACGGCGTCAAAAGGCGGGATCGAGCAATTCACCAAGGTTGCGGCTGTTGAACTCGGCCCCCATGCCATCCGCGTCAACTGCATCGCGCCGGGGGCGATTGCCACCGAACGCACGGCTGCCGAAGCGGGGGATTACAGCGCCACATGGGCGCGCGTGACGCCGTTGCGCCGGGTGGGAACCCCGCAAGATCTTGCTGGCCCGCTGCTGTTTCTGATCTCGGATGCCGCCGCTTTTGTGACGGGGCAAACGCTTTGGGTGGATGGCGGGGTGTTCAGTCAGGCGAATTGGCCTTACGAGACCTGAGCCGTTGCGCGCGCGGATATGCGGGTGCCTCCGGCGGGAGTATTTGGGCCAAGATGATGCCGGAAGTGCGATCGGGCTTGCCGCTGTTCGGGAGTGACCTAGATATGCATCATATGAAAGATGCCGTTCCTCCCGTCGTGATCCTGGCCCATGGCCAGCCCTCGGACCCTGCCCGTGCGGCGGCAGAGTTGGCAGGTTTCGCCGCGCAGGTGGCCGAACATCTGCCAGACCGGCGGGTGCTGGCGGCGACGCTGGCCCAAGCCGGGGCGCTGGCCGAGGCTGCTGCGGTGGCGGGAGCAGGGGGCGAGGTCTTTCCCCTGTTTATGGCAGGCGGCTGGTTCACACGTATCCACATTCCCAAGCGTCTGGCCGATGCTGGTGCCGTGGGCTGGCGGGTGCTGGAGCCTTTCGGCTGCGATCCCGCTCTGCACGACCTTGCCGCTACCATTGTGGCCGAGGCGCTGCCCAGCCCAAGCGCACAGGTCTTGGTGGCCGCACATGGGTCGTCGAAAAGCCCCGCACCCGCAAATATCGCGCATCATGTCGCCAAAGTGATCCGCGCCAAAACGGCCCTGTCGCGGGTCGAGGCCGCCTTCATCGAACAAGCCCCTACCCTTGCTTCGGTGCAGGGCTATGACGTCGAGTCACTCTGCCTGCCCTTCTTCGCTGCTGCCGGTGGCCATGTGAATGACGATATTCCGGCAGCACTGGCCCAAGCCGGCTTTCGCGGCAAGATCCTGCCGCCTCTGGGTCTTGACCGGCGCGCGCCCGAACTTGTCGCAGCGGCAATCCGCCGTGGCCAGCCGATCTGCGCGACCGGCTGCCGCCACGGCTGACAGGCTCCAATTTCATCTGTTCCTAAATATCCCCGCCGGAGGCATTCTCCCGCGGGTCAAAACCGAGCACGTCAATTCAGGTGCAGGCCCGAAGGCCAAGGGTAGGGTGCGTGATCCTCACGCACCCATGCAACAGATCAGACCGTATGCAGATACAGGTCGAAATCCACTTCTGAAACCGTCCGCATCACCCGCGCATATTCTGCCGCCTTGATCGCGGTGAAGGTGCGGTGCATGTCCTCACCCAAAGCGGCCTTCAGGAAATCGGATGCCTTCGCCGCTTCGATGGCCGAGCGCCAATCCACCGGAATTGGCGGGGCGTCGGCGCCCTCGGCATAGCCATTACCGGTGGTCTCGGGGCCGGGGTCAAGCCGCAAGGCCATGCCGTGGCGGATACCCGCCAGCACCGTCGCGGCCACCAGATAGGGGTTGGCATCGACGCCCGCAGGGCGATGCTCGATCCGCCGCGCGCGGATATCGCCCGCCGGAATCCGCAGCGCGACCGAGCGGTTGTTCACCCCCCAGGTCGGGCTGACCGGTGCGTAGGAGTTCGACGCAAACCGCCGCCACGAATTCGCGTGCGGCGCGAACACCAGCATCGATTCGCCCATCGTGGCGCGCAGACCGCCCAGCGCGTGCAGGATGGTGTCGGTATATTGGCCCTCGACGGCCTCGATGAAGATGTTCTTGCCCGCATCGTCCAGCATGGACACATGGAAATGCATGCCCGATCCGGCGTAATCCTCGTTCGGTTTGGCCATGAAACAGGCGGTCACGCCGTGCTGGCGGGCGTGATAGCGCACCATCCGCTTCAGCCGCAGCAGATCATCCGCCGCCTGCATCACGTCTTCGCGGTAATGCAGCGTCAGTTCATACTGGCCCGGTGCAAATTCGGAAATCAGCGTTTCCGCCTTGATCCCCGCCAGCGCCGCATCGGCATAGACATCGTTGAACAGCGGCAACATGCCGTGCAACTGGTCCACCGAATAGACATCGGTTTTCGAGTTACGCCGCCCGTCCAGCACATCGCGGGCCGGAACCATCTTGCCATCTGCCCCGCGCTCGTTTTGCAGCAGGAAGAATTCCAGCTCGAACGCGCCTGCGGGGTGCAGCCCTTCGGCAGCCAAGGCATCGACCTGCCGTTGCAGCGCATGGCGCGGGTCCGACGTCATCGGCGCGCCGTCAAGGTCATAGACGCTCATCAGCACTTCGCCGCGCGCAGGTTTGGTGGCGTGGATTGCGCGCAGCGTGCCGGGGATCGGCCAGGCGCGGCGGTCGCCATCGCCCTGATCCCAGATCAGGCCGGTTTCATGCACATCCTCGCCGCAGATATCCAGACCAAGGATCGAGATCGGCAGATGCCGCCCGCTTTTGAACATGCCCAGCAATTCATGCCGCCGGATGATCTTGCCGCGTCCGATGCCATTGGCATCATGCAGCACGATGTCAAAGGCTTCGATCTCGGGATGGGCGGCAAGGAAGGCTTCGGCTTCGGCTACGGTTGAGCCGGAGGGGCTGGTGGTGTCGGTCATGTCAATCTCGGGCAAAAAGTTCGGTCAGGATTTCATCGAAGGCGGCGATCAGGCGATCCACCTGCCGTTTCTTTGTGGCGGGGCTGATCAGCATCATGTTGTGGAAGGGCGCAATCAGGCAGCCACGGTTCAGCAGCGCCACATGCAGCGCGGATTCCACCGTCGGTTGATGGGCGGCGGCGGCCTCGGTGCCGTTCTTCAGCGGGCCGTGGGCGCAGATGAATTCCACCCGCGCGCCCACCCGCACCACATGCCAAGGGGCGTGGTGCGCATCGATTGCGCGGGAAAGCCCGTGCGACAGGCGTTCGGCCAGACGCTCCATATGGGCGTAATTCTTGGCGGTCATCACATGGTCAAGCGTGGCGCGCAGGCAGGCGAATTGCATCGGGTTGGCCGATAGCGTGGTGCCCATGCCGGAATGGCCCGAGGCGCGGGCGGCATTGGCCACAGCATAGCGCGCGGCCGTGTCGGGCGTCAGGCCCCAAACGGCGGTGGGCATCCCGCCCGCCACACATTTGCCCGCCACAAAGATATCGGGCGACAGCGAATGAACGCCGGTATAGCCGCCCAAGCCGCTGGAAATCGTGTGGGTTTCGTCGATGATCAACAACGCGCCGTAGCGACGCGACAGGGTGCGAAGCCCGTCGTGAAAGCCCGCATCGGGCAGCACCATGCAGGAATTGGTCATCACCGGTTCGGTCAGGATCGCGGCTACGTCGCCCTTGGCCAAAGCCGCCTCTACCCCCGCCAAGTCGTTGAATTCGCACGCCACAGCGCCCAGCGTCAGGTCGGCAACCTGACCCAGCAGCCCTGCGCGGTTCTGCGTGACGCCGCCCGAAAGTTCCACCATCACATCGTCAACCGTGCCGTGATAGCAGCCGTTGAACACCAGAATCTTGGGCCGCCCCGTGATCGCGCGGGCCACGCGGATGGCAAAGCGGTTGGCATCGGTGGCGGTGGTGGCGATCTGCCAGCGGAAATCGCCAAAGCGTTCCGTCAGCAGCGCGCCCACGGCCAGCGTGTCTTCCGAGGGCAGCATATAGGTCAGCCCCCGCGTCGCCTGATGGCGGATGGCCTTTGCCACCGGCGCGGGCGAGTGGCCGAACATGCTGCCGGTATCGCCCAGACAGAAATCGTCGATCTCGTAGCCGTCCACATCGGTGATCCGCGCGCCCTTGGCCTTGGAGATCAGCGGCAGATGCGGCATCGGCCAGTCTTTCATCCAATGCAGCGGCACGCCGTCAAGGAAAGCGCCTGCGCCTTGGTCCAGCGCGGCCTTGGCCTTGGGACGGCCAGCCGAAAACCGCTTGGCCTCGCGCGCACGCAGTTTTTCCAGCCGTTCGGGACGGATACCGGCGATCAGATCATCAGACATTTTGGCCCCCTGAAAAGGATGGCCCCCTTATGCCGCATAATTTGATCAAAAGAAAGGGCGTTAGCGCGGCACCCGCACCTCGATCATCCGCGGGCCATCGCAGGGCTGTGACAGCGCCCAATGCAGCGCCTCGGGGTCCATCGGAACCGAAGCGAAGGGCAGATCGCAGGCGGCGGCGAAGGGTTCCATATTCAGGGGCGAGGGCGAGCAGCCGATCACCTCGGTATTGGCGCCGCGCATGGCGTCGGCGATTTCATTGTAGGCGGCGTTGTTCCAGACAAGGAAGGTGATGGGCAGGGCTTCATCCACGGCGGTGCGAAGTTCACCGGGGCTGAATTGCAGCCCACCGTCACCGATCAGGCAGACCACTTTTTCGCCCTTCGCGGCCAGCGCCGCGCCAACAGCGGCACCCGGTCCGAACCCCAAAGCGCCAAAGCCGGTGGCGGCGTTGAAAAAACCCCCTGCGCGGTCGTGGTCATAATACAGGTTGGCGGCATAGATCGGCTGGGTGCTGTCACCCACGATCAGCGCGTGGGGCATTGCGGCGCGGATGGTTTCCACCATGTCCAGACGCGGCGGCATCAGCGCATCCAAGCCCCCCAATTCGGCGCGGGCGGCAATGCGGGCGGCTTCGGCGCGCTGGGGACCAGTGCCAATCCGGGGTGTCAAATGTGGCAAAATCGCGGCGATGGCGGCGCCTGCGTCGGCATGAAGGGTCAGGGCAGCGGGATGGCGGGCCAGTTGATCAGCGCAGATGTCGATGCGGATCATTCCCGATATATCGGGAAAACTCCCGCGCATATTCATGTCGTAATCGGTCTGGCCAAGCTCGGTCCCGATGGCAAGCACTTGATCCGCATCGGCGATCAGAGCGCGGGTGGCCTCAAGGCTGGGCGAGGCAGGCACGCAGAGCGGATGGCCATGCAGCATCCCGCGCGCGTTCGTTGTCTGCACGACGGGGGCATCCAACGTCTCGGCCAAGGCGCGCAAGGGCGCATCAAGGCCACGCGCGCCACCTCCGGCAAGGATCACCACGCGGGCGGCGGCGTTCAGTTTCGCGGCGGCGCTTGCGACCTTTTCTGCCAAGGGCGCAAGCGGGGTCGGCTGCGGTTTCGGCGCGGGCAGCGCGGCGCAGGGCAGCGGCATCACATCGGTCGGCACCTCGATATGCACGGGGCCGGGGCGGCCTGTGGCCATGGTGGCGAAGGCCCAGTCCAGCACCTCGGCCACCTCTGACGCCTCGGTGATCTGACGGGTGGGGCAAAGCGGGCGCACCATCGCGGCCTGATCGGGCAATTCATGCAGCATCCCAAGGCCAAGGCCCAGCGACGCACGACGGTTCACGCCGGAAATCACCAGCACCGGCACGGAATCGGCGCGGGATTGGCCCATCGCCGTCAGCGCGTTCAGCAGGCCCGGCCCTGTGATGACGAATGCCACCCCCGGCTTGCCCGAAACCCGCGCATAGCCATCGGCCATAAAGGCGCAGCCCTGTTCGTGGCGGGCGGTAACATGGCGCAGGGGGCTGCCGGACAGCCCTCGATAAAGTTCTACCGTATGCACGCCGGGGATGCCGAACACCACTTCGACCCCACGGGCGGCAAGACCCTGAACCAGACGTTCGCCTACGGTTTTCATGCGGCTTTCTCCAGTTGACGGGCGGCAAGGCGGGCGATGCGGGTGCAGGCCTCGTCGATCAACTCATCCTTTTGGGTCAGGCTGACGCGCAGCCATCCGGCCAGCGAGGTGCCAAAGCTTTCCCCCGGCATCACGGCAAGACGTTCTTCGGCCAGCAGGCGGCGGGCGAAATCATTGCCCGACAAACCCGTGGCGCGGATATCGACCACGGCGAACATGCCCGCTTCGGGTTGATGCACACGCAGTCCGTTCACCCCATTCAACCGCGCATGGATCAAGGCCGCGCGGCGGGCAAAGCGGCTGGCCATGCCTGCGGCAACCGGCGAGGGCTGCGACACCGCAAGCGCAGTCATATCCGCGATGAAGGGCTGGTTGCCGAACAGCATGGTTTCCGCCACCGGCAGGAGGCGGGCGGAAAACGCCGGTGATCCCACGCACCAGCCCGACCGGAATCCGGGGGCGGCGTGGGATTTCGAGATCGAGGCGGTGACAACCGTACGCTCGGCCAGATCGGGGTTGTCGAAAGGGGAGGCAAAGCGGGTGCCGTCGAACACCAGTTCTTCATAAACCTCGTCGCTGACGATCCAAAGATCATGCTGGATCGCCAAAGCCCCCAGTGCCGCGATGTCTTCGGCGCGCAGCACTGCCCCTGTGGGATTGTGGGGCGAGTTCAGGAACAAAACGCGGGTGCGGGGTGTGATCCGCGCGGCCACATCGGCGGCCTGCATGCGAAAGCCGTGTTCGGGGCGCAGCGGCACGGGAACCACGGTGGCCCCTGTGGAGGACACAATGCCTTCGTAGGTGGCATACATCGGATCGCCGACAAGCACCTCATCCCCAGTCGAGGCAAGCGCCATCATCACGGCATAAAGCGCGGTCTGCGTTCCGGGCAGGGCGATGATCTGATCCGTGCCGATGGTGCGGCCCGTGCGGGTGCTATAGCGGGCGGCCAGCGCGTTCAGCAGATCGGTTTCGCCGCGCCCGTTGCAATAGCCCAGACGGCCCGCGTCAATCGCGGCCTTGGCAGCGGCGGTCAGGGCCGCAGGGGTTGGCACGTCAGGCTCGCCAATGGTGAGTTGGATCAGGTCTTCGCCCGCTGCAAGCATCTGCTTGGCCAGAACGTGAATCTCCCATTTGGCCCCGCCCAGATCGGCAAGGCGGTCGGTGATGGGGGCAAATCTCATGTCTGGTCTCCTGAGGGTGTCGGCGGGGTGTCGGTAAGGGTCATGCCAAGGATGGCCGCCACGGCACTGATCCCGATGCGTTCCAATTCGCCGGGGGCAAAGCCTTCGGGCAGGGCCGAGCCTTCAAGCCACAGCCCGTCGATCACGGCGTTGCAGGCAATCGCATCGGCGCGCAGGCGGGCATCATCGGCTTTGCGGGGCAGGGCTGCGATCAGCGATTGCAGCATGTCGCGGTAGGCCAGATAGCTTTGCTTGTGGATGGCGCGCATGGCGTCATCGCTGCGGACGGCGTGAATGAAACCGGCCCAGACGCCCAGTCGCAGCGGATCGACCACGGGTGGCCGGAGCGAGGCCGTCACAAAGGCCACAAGCCGCGCGCCGGGGTCTTCTGGCGTATCTTGCAGCGCCTCGGCATTGTCGCCCGTCATGCGGTCCATCAGACGCAGATAGGCGGCGCGGGTCAGATCGTCCTTGGTCGCGAAATAATGCCGGATAAGCCCCGGTGTTACCCCCGCGCGATCCGCAATCGCACGCACCGTCGCGGCCTGCGGGCCGCCTTCCGCCACCAGATCAAGCGCCGCCGAGATCATCGCATCGCGCCGCGTCTCTTCGCTTTCGCGTTTATAGGGGCGGCGGTCGGCAGTCATGCTGGAGTGGCCCTGTTATACGTTTGGATAATTGAGATGAGGCTATGCAAAAGCGGCGCAGGCCGCAAGCCATTCTCTGCAAATGCCATATTATTGCGCGAATTCGATCCGGCTGTCCCGCAAAAATGGCGGTAAACTGCCCCGATCAGACCTTGGTCCGAGTGTGATAGACATCCTTGTGAACGATCACATCTGCCTGCGGATAGGCCTTCAGAATGGCGCGTCGCAGGCCGGCACCGATGTCATGCGCCTCACGCAGGGTCTGGGCGCCATCCAACTCGATATGGATATTCACAAAAACCCTGCTGCCAGCGGTGCGGGTCTTGAGATCGTGAAAGCCGTAGACTCCCGGCCAGTCATGGGCGATGGCACCGATGCCTGCGATGATCTGCGGATCGGCGCGGCGGTCCATCAGGGCATCAAAGGCGTCTTTCCCGATGCGGATCGCGCCAAGTGCCAGCATCCCCGCTGCCCCCAGTGCCACGATGGAATCGATCGACACCAAGCCGAATCGCGACGAGGCCCAGAGCGAGGCGATCGCGCCGATATTGGGCAGAAGGTCGCCCAGATAGTGCAGCCGGTCTGCGGCCACAACTTTGCTGCCGGTGCGCCGCGCAACGCGGCTTTGCCACAGCACCAAGGCCAGGGTCAGCCCGACCGAAACTGCCATCACCGCCATGCCAGTATCTTCTTGGGCCAGCGTTCCCGAATGTGGCTGATAAAGCCGCGCAATGGCGGCCCAAGTGATCACGCCCGCCGAAATCAGGATGAACAGCGCCTGTCCCAGCGCGGCCAGATCCTCGGCCGAGGTGTGGCCAAAGGCGTGGTCTTCATCTGCGGGTTTGGCGGCGTAGATCAGCGCGGCCATCGCCCCCAGCGACACCATCAGATCCATTGCGCTATCGGCCAGCGAGGCCGCCACTGACAATGCGCCGGTTGCCCCGAGCGCCCATAGCTTCAGCCCGACCAGAAGCCCGGCTACCAGCACCGAAGCCAGCCCTGCAGACAGGTTAAGACGGGTGGTGTCCTGGGTCACGGGCGCGCTCCGGCAGCGGAATCAGATGCCTGTGCTATCAGCGCGGCCAGACAGCGGGCAAGGGGCGTATTTGCGCCATGGGCGGCTATTCGATGACTTCGCCCGCATCGACGCCCCAAAGCGCGGTTTTCTGCGCCCAGCCCTTTTCGCCCTGTATGTTCACACGGCACCAGTCGGAATTACATTCTATCAAGCGCCCGATCACGCCCATTTCGGTCTGAAAGGCCACGGGCGAGGCCAGATCGGCGCGGTCGTGAAATTCTGCCATGTCTTGCGTGACCAGAACCGTTCTGACGCCGGACAACAACGCATAATGCACCCAGCCGCCCATGCCCTCGGCATCCTCGACCCGACGCCAGTGTTCATGCTCGGCAGTCACCCGCAGCGGCATTCCGGCGGTGGTGAACACCCAGTCGATTCGATGCGTCAACCCCGGCCCGCGCCGCGCATTGCCCTCGCCACCCTTCAAGGAGACATAGCGCGGGATCGGCATATTCGTGACCGAGCCTTTCGTGGGGTCGCGGGGTTTGACCTTGACCCCGCTGTCCAACACCGGATCTTGCTGTTCCAGACCGATTTCGGCCTCTTCCTGTGCGCCCAAGGGCTGCGGGGAAAGGCCTGTCAGCATGAACACTGCAAGGCCGAGCGCCAGTGCCAGAAATCTTTCCCGCATCATTTCCGCCTTTGCCTCTGACTGGGCCAGCAGCGACAGAAAGCCGCCAGAATTGCTTAACCCGTTACGGGGGCTTGTGCCTTGCCCCGCTTGCCGTCACTTTGCCATTCAAACCGGTGATTTGGAAGTGCAGGGAGGCCAACCATGCCCGCAGGTCGTTTGAATGTGATCGTAACACGACGCTTGCCCGAGCCGGTCGAGACGCGAATGAAAGAGTTGTTCGATGTCGAGCTGCGCGACCCCGACACAAGGATGAGTCGGGAAGAACTGGCCGAGGCGATGCGGCGCTGCGATGTGCTGGTGCCGACGATCACCGACCAGATCGATGCGGCGCTGATCGCGCAGGCGGGGGACCGGCTGAAACTGATCGCCAGCTTTGGCGCAGGCGTGGATCATATCGACGTGGCCACCGCACGGCAGCGCGGGATACTGGTGTCCAACACCCCCGGCGTGGTGACGGAAGACACCGCCGACATGACACTTGCCCTTATTCTTGCGGTCACGCGGCGCATCCCCGAAGGTCTGGCGGTGATGCAGGCGGGCGCATGGCAGGGCTGGTCGCCCACCGCCTTTCTGGGCGGACGACTGGGCGGGCGGCGGTTGGGCATCCTTGGCATGGGGCGGATCGGTCAGGCGGTGGCGCGGCGCGCGCGGGCCTTTGGCCTGCAAGTGCATTACCACAACCGCAAACGCCTGCGCCCCGAGGTCGAGGCCGATCTTGAGGCGACCTATTGGGAAAGCCTTGACCAGATGGTCAGCCGGATGGATATCATCTCGATCAACTGCCCGCATACGCCCTCGACCTTCCATCTGATGAACGCGCGGCGGCTGAAACTGCTGAAACCCACGGCGGTGATCGTGAACACCTCACGCGGGGAGGTGATCGACGAAAACGCCCTGACACGCGGCTTGCGGGCGGGCGAAATCGCAGGCGCAGGTCTGGATGTCTACGAACACGGGGTCGAGGTGAACCCCCGCCTGCGTGAATTGCCCAATGTCGTGCTGCTGCCCCATATGGGATCGGCTACGCTGGAAGGCAGGATCGAGCAGGGCGAAAAGGTGATCATCAACATCAAGACCTTCGCCGACGGCCATCGCCCGCCGGATCAGGTGGTGCCGGGGATGCTGTAAGGGGCAATCTGGCGGTCCAGATGGTTTCAGGCGATTTTCCGGGGGCATGTGGTTGATCCACGGCCTTCCAGACATTACTTAAGCCAAAATCACTAAAAATCTGGGACAGACATGGAAATTTTTACCACCGCCGGACTATACGCGCTGCTACAGGTCATCATGATTGACCTTGTTCTGGCGGGGGACAACGCCATCGTGATCGGCCTTGCGGCCGCAGGTCTGCCCAAAGAACAGCGGACAAAGGCAATTCTTGTCGGCATCATTGCCGCAACCGTGATGCGTATTTTCTTCGCGCTGATCACGACGCAGCTTCTGGCCATCGTGGGTTTGCTTCTGGCCGGTGGCGTGCTGCTGCTCTGGGTCTGCTGGAAGATGTGGCGCGAACTGCGGATGAGCAATGCCGATGACCATAACGTCGATGAGGTTCTGGCAAACGCCGATCTGAACGCAGACGGCACCATCGCGGGTGGCGTGCCGAATAAGACCTTCAAGCAGGCCGCTTGGCAGATCGTGATCGCCGACGTGTCGATGTCTTTGGACAACGTGCTGGCCGTGGCCGGTGCCGCGCGCGAGCATCCGACGGTTCTGGTGATCGGTCTGGTGCTGTCGATTGCGCTGATGGGCCTTGCCGCGACCTTCATCGCGCGTCTGCTGCACAAGCACCGCTGGATTGCCTATGTCGGCCTTGCGATCATCCTTTACGTCGCGGTTGACATGATCTGGCGCGGCTGGACCGAAGTGCAGCCGATTGTGATGTCGGCGCTGGCGACCTGAACCCTTTGCGCCAGCCCCTGACCGGGCTGGCCGCACATATGGAATAGGCCAGGCTTTGGGTGTGATCCGTCAGGGTCACACCCTTTGTGTTTCAAGGGCGGCGCAGAAGGGCGGCTTTGCGGGCCTTGACCTCGGCATCCGGCAAGGTGCTGCGGTTCAGGGCAAGCAGTTCTGCCGATAGATCGGCGCTGCGGCCTGCGTTCCTGACGCCTATATCGCGGATGCTGGCGCGCAAGCCGGCGGGCAGGTACAGCAGGCGGAGGACGGCCTCGGCAGGTCCGGCGGGTTCGGCCTGTATCTCCTCCAGTGCCACCGACGTTAGCGTGGCACGGGGCAGGGCGGTGGTCAGATTGGCGATCAGAGCCGGAAAATCGGCGGCCTTGGCACAGGTGCTGCGGAAACTGTCTAAATCCTCGGTCACTCGATAGCCCGCCAGATTGTGCCGCCATGCCGAGTAAAGCCAGCTTTCGGCATCGCGGGTGGTGTAAAGGAAGTGCTGTTCGGCCTTGGCCCCGAACACCGCTTTGACGCAGGCAGACATTGCTTGGGCCAAGGGCAGGGCCGCGCTGTAATCGTTGATGCCTTTCTTGCCGGGGGTGCGGCCCGACAGCCCTTCGCAAGACAGGATCAGGGTCTGGTGGCCCTCGGTGGCCAGCCTTTCGCACAGCGCCACAAAGGCCGCATTAAACCCCGCCAGATCGAAGGGATCGCCCCCCACGGCAAAGCGGGTGGCGCGTTTCAGGACATCCGCCATCTCGTCATGCAGGACAAGGCGGGCATGGGGCAGAAGGGCCGCGCGGTGGCGGGCAAGGATTGCTTGCAGGCTGGAGGTGCCGGTCTTGTGGAACCCCGCATGCAGGATAATCCGCATCGGCTAGAACCGTGTCGGAAGGTAGGGTGTCAGATCCAGTTCTGGCGCGCGCCCTGCCACCAGCGCCGCGACCAGCCGCGCTGTGATCGGGGCCAGCGTCAGGCCGATATGGCCGTGGCCATAGGCGTGGATCACCTCGAGGCCTGCGCGCGACGCACCGATGACGGGCAGAGAATCCGGCATTGACGGACGGAAGCCCATCCATGTGCGGTCAGGCTCTCCAAGATCAGGGAAGATCGCCCGTGCGCCTTCAACCAGTTTGGCGATGCGGTGGGGCGAGGGCGGCAGGGCCAGCCCGCCCAACTCCACCGTGCCAGCGACCCGCAAACGCCCCTGCATCGGACACAGGTAGAAGCCGCGCGTGGTGGGGCAGGTCGGTCGGGTCAGGCGCGGTTTGGCCATATCCCATTCGACGTGATAGCCGCGCTCGGTGTCCAGTGGCACGCGGTCGCCCGCGCTGCGGGCCAGTGTGCGGCTATGCGCCCCCGCCGCGATGATGACAGTGCGCGCATGCAGCCGCATCCCCGGCCCTTCGACGATGGTGCCGTCGAACTGGCGGGTGATTGTCTCGGCGCGGGCTTGGATGAAACCAGCGTGCTGGAACACATGCTCGGCCAGATAGGCCACCATATGGCCCGGATCGGAGAGGAACACGGCCTTGGGGAAATAGGCCGCTCCGCCCTCGACCGCAGGCAGGTTCGGCTCCATCTGCGCCAAGGTGTCGGGGTCTATCAACTCAACCGTGATGCCTTGGGTGCGGCGGAAGGCCATGTCGGCCTCGGCGGCGCGGTAGGCAGCGGCGGTTTCGTAAAGGTACAGGCAGCCCCGCCGCTGCATCAGATCGGTCGCGCCGATCCTTTCGGCCAAACCCTCCCACGACGGGCAGGCATCGGCAACAAGCGCTGCAATCGCCGCCGCATTGCGACGGGTGGCTGCAGGCAGCGACTGGCGGGCAAAGCGCATCAGCCACGGCGCAAGGCTGGGCAGCGCCTCGCGCCGGATCGCAAGCGGGGAATTCTTGTCGAACAGCAAGGACGGCAGGTTTTTCAACACATCGGGCGAGCCGACCGGCATCACCGCATAATCTGCGATGGTGCCGGCATTGCCATAGCTGGCCCCCATACCGGGGGTGTCGGGATCAACCAGCACCACATCGCGGCCTTCAGCGATCAGCGCCTCGGCTATGGCAAGCCCTACGACCCCCGCCCCCAGAATGGCGATATCGGTGGTCATGTGCTGCATCATAGGTAAGGTCCGTCGGTCTTTGGCGTGCTGGGCAAGACTGACAGCCCTTCGCGGCGGGGGCAAGCCGCTGCAAAGGGCTGTCAGCGAAACGGGTTACATACAGGCGCCAAACAGGGCGCGGGTGTTTTCCGATGTCATGACAACGGGGTTGCCGCCGCAGGACGGGTCTTCCAGCGCCATGTCGGTCAGCATGTCCAGATCTTCGGGTTTCACGCCGAGGGCGGTCAGGTTGGCGGGAATGTTCAACTCGGCCCGCAGCGCCATGATCGCGGCGCGGAAGCCATCAAACCCGCCCGCAATGCCCAGATAGGCGGCGGCTTTCTCGATCCGGTCCTCGATTGCGGCGCGGTTCATGTCCAGCACCATCGGCATCACAACGGCATTGGTGGTGCCGTGGTGGGTGCCGTAAACCGCGCCAATCGGGTGCGAGAGCGAGTGGATCGCCCCCAGACCCTTCTGGAAGGCCACGGCCCCCATCGCCGCCGCCGACATCATGTGTGCGCGGGCGTCCAGATCGTTGGGGTTGGCGTAGACCTTCGGCAGGTTTTCAAACACCAGCCGCATGCCCTCAAGGGCGATGCCTTGGCTCATCGGGTGGTAGAACGGGCTGGAGTAAGCCTCAAGGCAATGGGCCAGCGCATCCATGCCTGTGCCTGCGGTGATGAAGCGCGGCATCCCCACCGTCAGCGCGGGGTCGCAGATCGTGACCACGGGCAGCAGTTTCGGATGGAAGATGATCTTTTTCTTATGCGTGACCGAATTGGTCAGAACGCCTGCGCGGCCCACTTCGGACCCCGTGCCTGCGGTCGTCGGCACAGCGATGATCGGCGCGATTTTCGACGCATCGGCGCGGGTATACCAGTCGTCCACGTCCTCAAGGTCCCAGACCGAAAGATCGGCGCGCTGATGCGCCATCAGGGCGATCATCTTGCCCAGATCAAGCGCCGAACCGCCGCCAAAGCAGATCACGCCGTCATGGCCACCGGCCAGATAGGCGGCGATGCCGTCGGCCATGTTGGTTTCATTCGGGTTCGGATCAACTTCCGAGAATACAGCGGTGCCAAGGCCCGCGGCCTTCAGGACCGCCACCGCCTCGGCGGTGATCGGAAGTGATGCCAGCGCCTTGTCGGTCACGAACAGCGGCTTTTTCACGCCTGCGCCCGCGCAATGCTCGGCCAGTTCGGCAATCCGGCCCACGCCGAATTTGATTGCGGTCGGGTAGGACCAGTTCCGGTTGGGAACGTTATGGGTCATTTCGTCACCTTCTTCAGATGGTAGGATTTCGGACGGGTCACCGAATGGAACCCAAGATAAGACAGGCTGTTGCCGCGGCCGGTATCCTTGCAGCCGGTCCAGCACAGGGCCGGATCAAGGTAATCGGCGCGGTTCATAAAGATGGTGCCGGTTTCGATCTGCGCGCCGATTTCGGCAGCGACATCAGGGCTTTGCGTCCAGATTGAGGCGGTCAGACCGTAAGGCGAGTCGTTCATCAGCGCAATCGCTTCGGCATCATCCTTGACCTTCATGATGCCGACCACGGGGCCGAAGGACTCCTCCATCATCACCCGCATCGAGTGGTTCACATCGACAAGAATCTGCGGGGCAAGATAGGCGCCGCCATCATCGGCAGGGAACAGCGCGGGATCGATCAGGGGTTTGGCGCCTGCGGCAATCGCCTCGGCAATCTGCGAGCGGACCACGGCAGCAAAGCGTTTGTTCGCCATCGGCCCAAGGGTCGATGCCGCGTCAAACGGATTGCCCAGCGTCAGGCCCTTGACCCAAGCCACGGCCTTTTCCACGAAGGCGTCATAGAGGGATTCATGCACATAAATCCGCTCGATCCCGCAGCAGCACTGGCCCGCGTTATACATCGCACCATCCATCAGCGTATCGACCGCCGCGTCCAGATCGGCATCGGCGCGGACATAGCCGGGGTCCTTGCCGCCCAGTTCCAGCCCAAGGCCGGTGAAAGTGCCTGCGGCGGCCTTCTCCATCGCCACACCGCCCGCGACCGAGCCGGTGAAGTTCACGAAATTGAACGCCCGCGCGCCGATCAGGTGTTCGGTGGTGGCATGATCCAGCACGACGTTCTGGAACACATCCTCGGGGATGCCCGCAGCGTGGAAGGCCTCGGCCAGACGCTCGCCCACCAGCAGGGTTTGGCTGGCGTGTTTCAGGATCACGGTGTTGCCCGCGATCAGGGCAGGGGCCAGCGTGTTGATCGTGGTCAGGTAGGGGTAATTCCACGGGGCGACGATGAATACCACGCCCACGGCCTCACGCGCCAGATAGCGGCGGAATTTCTCGGAATCTTCAATGACATGCGGGGCGAGAGTGGCTTCGGCGATCTCGGACATGTAGTTGGTGCGGTCATTCACGCCGCCAAACTCGCCGCCGAAACGGGTGGGGCGGCCCATCTGCCATGCCAGTTCGTCCACCAGCACGTCTTTCTTCTCGATCAGCTTGGCGACACCGGCTTTGACCAGCGCGATCCGCTCGGCCAAGGGGCGCGCGGCCCAAGCCTTTTGCGCGGCCTTTGCGCGTGCGGCGGCGGCGATGGCGGCCTCGCGCGAGAGGGGCATCCGCTCGGCATAGACCGAACCGTCCACCGGAGAAATCAGTTGTATGGCTTTCATAACTTACCTCGTAGGTCGGGGTTCACCCCGACGATCTGTCGCCATGTCGGGGTGAACCCCGACCTACAATTTTCAGCCATCGCATCGGGCTGACCGGCGCGGTGGCGTCGTTGTCTCGTTTTGTCGGGGTTCACCCCGACATGATCCGCCAAACCTTACGCGCGTTCCAACAAACGCTGCACTTCGAAATCGGTCACAACGCGGTCAGTTTCCGAAATCTCCCACTGGGCGGCGTGGTGGTAGTGGTCGATCACATCATCGCCAAAGGCCGCGCGCAGCATGGCTGAACCGGTCAGCAGGCTGGCCGCCTCGCGCAGGTTATGCGGGATTTCGCGGATACCGGCGGTGTTATACATGTCGCCCGACATTTCCGGTTCAAGCTCCATCTTGCCCTCGATCCCCGCAAGCCCTGCGGCCAGCAGCGCGGCACAGGCAAGATAGGGGTTCACATCGCTGCCCGGAATGCGACATTCCACCCGCACCGCCTTGGAATGCACGCCACAAACGCGGAAACCTGCAGTGCGGTTGTCGGCACTCCATACTGCCTTGGTGGGGGCGAACATGCCGACGGTGAACCGCTTGTAGCTGTTCACGTAAGGCGCCAGAAACGCGGTGATCTCGCCCGCATGGGACAGTTGCCCCGCCATATAGTGCTTCATCAGCGCCGACATGCCGTGCTTGTCGTCATGATCGGCAAAAGCCGCCTTGCCGTCCTTGGTCCACAGGCTTTGGTGGATATGGCTGGAAGACCCCGCCTTGCGGTGGTCATACTTGGCCATGAAGGTCACCGACTTGCCCTTGGTCCAAGCGATTTCCTTGACGCTGTTCTTGACGATCACATGGTTGTCGGCCGTATCCAGCGCGTCGGAGTAGCGGTAGTTGATCTCTTCCTGCCCCGCGTCCGCTTCTCCCTTCGAGTTTTCGACCGGAATACCCGCATCGTAAAGCCCGTTGCGGATGGCGCGCATCACGTCTTCTTCCTTGGTCGTCTGGAAGATGTGGTAATCCTCGTTATAGGATGACACCGGTTTCAGATCGCGCAGGCCGCCGTCGCGCAGGTTTTCGTAAGAATTTTCAAACAGGTAGAACTCCAGCTCCGTCGCCATCATCGGCTCGAAGCCCAAGGCGCGGGCGCGGGCGACCTGTTTCTTCAGGATCGCGCGGGGGCTGTGCGGAACCTCATGGCCGTGGTGGTCCAGCGTGTCACCCAGCACCAGCGCGGTGCCCGGCAGCCACGGGATGCGGCGCAGGGTGGACAGATCGGGTTTCAGCACATAGTCGCCATAGCCGGTCTGCCAGCTGCTGGATTTATAGCCCTGAACCGTGTTCATTTCCATATCGACGGTCAGCAGATAGTTGCAGCAATGGGTTTCTTCATACCCGCCATTCACGAAGAAGGCGGCGTGAAAGCGTTTGCCCATCAGGCGGCCTTGCATGTCGATCCCGCAGACAAGAACGGTATCAATCTCGCCAGCGGCGACGGCGGCTTTCAGGTTTTCTAATGTCAGATTGCCGGGCATATTAGGGTTCTCCACTGTTGGTTGCCCCGATATTTTGCGGGGTCTTTATCAGGTCTAGGCGGCGCGAACGGTCAAAGACGCGGTGCGCCGGATCAAATCTTGTGCAGCGGCGGTTTTATCCGGCCTTCGCCTGCTTCTGGATTTCGACCAGCCCCATATTGAGAACCGGAGCCAGTGCCTCGGCCATCGCCTCTTCGGCTTCGGGCGAGCCGATCAGATCGTTGCGGATTTCCAGCATGGCGTTGGGCAGGCCATAGGGCGTGGCCAGAACGCGCAGGCTGTGGGTGACATCATCGGCTGCCGAATAGGGGGCGTTCAGTTCCACGCGCAGGTTGGTTGTGGCTTGGGCGGCGGCAAGGATCGCCTTGGCATAGGACGGGTCGGCATCATGGATCACACCGAATTCGACGCTGCGGCTTTGGCCGAAATAGACGGGTGTAAAGGAATGGATGGTGACGATCACAGGCCGTTGCCCGCGCGCGATGCGTTCCACAATCAGCCCATGCGCCGCGTTATGGAAGGGCAGATAGACGCTTTGCGTGCGTGCCAGACGTTCCTCGGCGGAAATAGCGGCATTGCCCGGAATGTCATGCACTTCGGACCTTGAGGGCATCGCCCCCGCCATGTCAGGCGCGCGGTTGCAATCGTAGACCAGACGGCTGACCGGCGCATGGATCAGCACCGCATCCAGTCGCCGCGCCAACCCCCGCGCCAACCCCAAAGCGCCCGGATCCCACGCGATATGGGCGCGGCGTTGATCCGGCGAAAGGCCCAGATCGCCCCAGCGCGGCGGGATCAGATTGGACGCATGTTCGCAGACCAGAACGATCCGGCCCGAGGCATCGGCATTCTCGATCACGGGCGGATACAGGTCCGCTGGTTGTTTGACACTTGCTCGCATGGCAGCGAGTCATCTCCCTTTTTCTTTTCAGGCTGTCGCGTTGCTTCGATCCTGTCAAGAATGTTTCTTGGGGCGCGGCTCTGTTACGATGTTTTCCAAATGGGAATTCTGCATTAGGCTTCGGCGTGCAGAAGGCGGGGGATGGCATGGCCGAGACGATGACAATGGACGATCAGTTGCGCGCGGCACTGTCCGATCTGACGCGGGCCGAACGGCAGTTGGCCACGCATATCCTGTCGCATTACCCGGTGGCGGCTTTGGGGTCGATCACGCAACTGGCCAAGGCCGCGCTGGTGTCAACTCCGACCGTGGTGCGGTTGGCGCAAAAGCTGGGTTACAAGGGCTATCCCGATTTCCAGAACTCGCTGCGGGCCGAGGTGGAAACGATGCTGATCTCGCCCTTGGCCAAGCATGACCGCTGGGCGGGGGGGGTGCCGGATACGCATATCCTGAACCGCTTTGCCGATGCGGTGGTGTCGAACCTGCAAGCCACCTTGGGCCAGATCGACCATGCCGAATTTGATGCCGCCGCAGCGCTGCTGGCCGATCCGGCGCGCAGGGTCTTTGCGATGGGCGGGCGGATCACCCATGCGATGGCCGACTATTTCACCTCGCTGATGAAGGTGGTCCGGCCCGAGGTGACCCTGCTCTCGGACAGTTCATCCACATGGCCGCCGACCTTGCTGGATATGTCGCAGGGCGATGTGCTGCTGGTCTTCGACATCCGCCGCTATGAAAACGCCGTGCTACAGGTGGCGGAAATGGCCAAGGAACAGGGGGCCGAGATCATCCTGATCACCGACCGCTGGGTCTCGCCCGCCGCCGCCCACGCCCGCCATACCCTCTGCTGCCATATCGAGGCGCCATCGGCTTGGGATAGCAACGTGTCCTTGATGGTTCTGGTGGAAACCCTGTTGGCCGCCGTGCAGGGTCTGACATGGGAAGTCACCGAAAGCCGGATGAAGCGGATGGAGGATCTTTACGCCCGCACCCGCTTTTTCCGCCGCTACCGCTAGACCAACCATTGCCCCACGACAAAAAAGGCAAAGCCCCGCAGGTTTCATCTTGGCTCAAATACTCCCGCCGGAGGCTTCCACAGAAGCCCCGCGCACAAGGCCAGATAGTTATGGCCGCCATGACCAAGGCCAGCCCCCCTCTCGCGCCAGCCTCGTAGGTCGGGGTTCACCCCGACTCTGCCACAGCCCCCGTCAGGCCAGCACAGGGGCTGCCGTCGCCCGCTCGCGCGCGCCGATCAGCGCGTTCAGCACCACGGCCACCAACAGCACAGCACCGCCGACAAAGGTCGCGGCAGTCGCCGTTTCGCCCAGAAAGAGCCAGACCCAGATCGGGGCCAGCAGCACCTCGACCAGTGACAAAAGCGTGGCTTGCGCGGCAGGGATCACACGGCTGCCGATGGTATAAAGCACCATGCCGCCCGCCAAAGTGACCGCCCCCATGCCCGCCGAAATGGCGATTTCAAGGGCAGGAATGGCAAGGCTCTGGCCTTGGGAACCCACCACCAGCGCGCCTGCGACCATCGAGAACAGCCCGCCCAGCACCACGGCGGGCAGCATATTGGCCAGCTTGCCCCAGCGCAGGGTGATCGTGAACGTGGCAAACCCAAGCGCCGACAGCAGCGCCGCGACATTGCCAGCAACCGCACCGCCCGCCACGCCTTCGCGTACCATCATCAGCACGCCCACCACGGCCAGCGCAATTGCGCCCCATGTCGCGCGGCTGACGTGTTCGCGCAGGATCAACCAACCCAGCAGCGCCGCAAAGAAGGGCGAGGCCGAAAACAACAGCACCGCATTGGCGACGGTGGTAGCCTGAAACGCAAAGATCGCACCGGAAAACGCCGCGACCAGACCCATGCCGCCGATCATGCCCGCCACGCCGACCGCGCGAAATTCAGGCCAGATCCGCCCGCCCGATTGAACACCAATCCACACCAGCAACACCGGCACCATCCCGACCGAGCGCCAGAACAGGATCTCCCAACTGCCGGCCTCGTGGATATTGCGGATGATCAGCCCTTGCACCGACCAGACCGCCCCGGCCAGCAACACCAAACCCGCACCCGTCGCGTAACGCATGTTCTGCCCCTGTTTTTTGCCAGTTTTCCGGCAGGGGCGTGGCGCGTCTGTTCCAATCCCGACTGTTCAAGGCGAGAATTGGCTGGCCGGTCAGTATCCGCGCGTGCGATCCACCAGATTAAGGAAGGGCAGTCCGGCTTCACCGCGCCGGATATTCTCGGCCAGCACCTTTGCGGCCCCGCTGGAGCGGGTGTCGGCGGCGATATGCGGCGTTACGGTCACGCGCGGGTGGGTCCAGTAGGGATGGTCTTGCGGCAGGGGTTCGACGCGGAACACATCCAGCGTGGCATGGCCGATATGACCCGCATCCAGCGCCGCCAGCAGCGCCGCGTCATCAATCAGCGCGCCGCGACCGGGGTTCAGGATCGTGGCCCCTGCGCGCATCCAGGACAGGCAGCGGGCATCCAGCAGGTTTTCCGTCTCGGGCGTCTTGGGCAGCAGCGTGACCACGATATCAGCCCCCGACAGTGCGGCCTGCAAGCCGTCTTCGCCGTGCAGGCAGGGCAGGCCGAGGCCGGTCTTTTCGGTCCGGCTCCACCCCGTCACCGGAAAATTGAGCGCCATAAGCGCGCGCGCGCAGGCCAGACCCAGCGCGCCCATGCCCAGCATCGCCACCGGCCTTTCGCGCGCCAAGGGCGGGCAGGCGGGGTTCCAGACGCGGTTCGGATTGACGATATGGCGATCCATGCCAAGGTGATGGCGCAGGCTGTGGCCCACCACCCATTCCACCATGCCCTCGGTCAGTCCGGTATCGACCATGCGGCACAGGGGTTGCGTCAGGGTTGGATTGCCTACGATCCGCTCCACCCCCGCCCAAAGGTTCAGAACGGCCTTGGTGCGGGTGAAGGGGGTGAAATCCTGCAACGGCGATGAGGGCGCGTAGATGATATAATCCACCGCTGCCGGGTCAGCCGCCTCGGTCACCAGCCGCGCGGTGATTCCGGCGGCAGACAAGGCGGCGGGCAAAACATCGCGGTATTCATCCCAGACATTCGGGGCAGAAAAGTAGATGGTGACGGTCATGGCGCGGACTCCCTGCATCGGCCAAGGTGTAAGGGCAGCTATGGGCGCTGTCCACAAGGCTGGGCTTAAAGTGCCGCCGTCACCGCCGCATTCACCGCCAGCGCCAGAATGACGGTGTTGTAAAAGAACGATGCCACCGAATGTGCCAGCACCATCCGCCGCATCGGCGTCGCGGTGGTGACCACATCCGACACCTGCGCCGTCATCCCCACCACAAAGGACATATACAGGAAATCCCAAGCGGAAGGTGTCTCGGTTTCCGGAAAGGCCAGCCCGCCTGCGGATTGGCCTGCCTCGGGGCGGTAGAAAAGATGGGCGTAGTGAAAAGCCAGCAGCGTATGCACCATCGCCCAGCCCAGCGGCACCGAGCCAAGCGCGGCCCAGCGCGCCAAGGCCGCCGCGTCGTCGGTGCCGTTCAGCGCCATCGCAATGGCCCCAAGGCTGACCGCCACTGACCCCGCCGCCAAGGTCAGGATCAGGGCAATACCTTCGTCGGTCTGCTCGGCGTGGCGGCGCAGGTCATCCGGGGTCACGGTCTGGGCAAAGCGCAGCATCAGCGCAAGATAGATCAGAAAGAAAGCATTGGCCCCGATCAGGGCGCGAAACTCGATCGGCAGGGGCAAGGCAAGGCCCGCGGCCCCCACAGCGGACCCCAAAGAAAATGCCAGCAAAAAGCGCTTGTGCCTGCCCATCGCTAGCGTGGCCTGTGGACGATGGCGCTTTGCACCAGACCAAAGGCCAGCAAGATCACCAGCGTCGCCGAACCACCATAGGACAGCAGCGGCAGCGGCACCCCCACCACGGGGGCCATGCCCATCACCATCGACAGGTTCACCGCCAGATACAGGAAGAAGTTCACCGCCACCCCGATGATCAGCAACTGGCTGAAGCGGTCCTTGTTCTGGATCGCCGCCACGATGCAGAACACCAGCACCAGCGTATACAGCGCCAGAAGCGAGATCGCGCCGATAAAGCCGAACTCTTCGCCCAATGTGGTGAAGATAAAGTCGGTGTGCTTTTCGGGTAGAAAATTCAACCGGCTTTGGGTGCCTTGCATAAAGCCCTTGCCCGCCCAACCACCGGACCCCAGCGCGATCTTGGCCTGAATGATGTTATAGCCCGCGCCCAACGGATCGGCGCTAGGGTCCAGAAAGGTATGGATGCGCTTGTATTGGTAATCATGCAGCAATTGCCAAGGGGTGCCTTCGGACAGCATCACGGCAGCCACCGTGCCCCCCACGCCAGCCCCCACCACCACGAAATACCACAGCGACACACCCGCCGCGAACATCACGCCCGCGCCACCCACCACCAGCATCACCGATGTGCCAAGGTTCGGCTGCATCAGCACCAGAACAGTCGGCGCTATAATCAGCAGCACCGGGATCAGCACCCAGAGCGGGCGCGACACTTTCTTATCGTCCAGCCAGTCGTAATAGGTGGCCAGCATCATCACCAGCGTGACCTTCATCAACTCGGACGGTTGCAGGCGCATAAAGCCGATGTCGATCCAGCGCTGCGCGCCCATGCCCACCACGCCGAAAAACTCGACGATCAGCAGCAGGATCATGCCCACCGCATAGGCCATGCCCGACATATTGCGCCAGAACCAGATCGGCACGAAGGCGACAAAGAACATAAGCGCCATGCCAAGGCCGAACCGCTGCATCTGCGGCTTGGCCCAGGTGCCGATCTCGCCGCCCGCGATGGAATACAGCATCAGCCAGCCGATGGCAGCAACGGCGGTGATCACAAGGATCAGCGCCCAGTTCAGGTAGAACACCTTGCCAAAGCCGGTCGGGGTGGTTTTCAGGCGATATTCTAGAAAGCTCATGCTTTGGAACTTTCCGGATTGGTGCCATCGGGCAGGCGCAGTTTCAGGCTTTTCAGCATTGTCTCGATCCGGCCGCGCTGATCGGCGGGATAGGCGGTCAGCGCGGGGATGCCATCCGACAGCGCGCGCAGAATAGCATCACGGCCAATGGGGGCGGCAACAGTCGATCCGCCGCCGCCATGTTCCACCACCACCGCCACCGCGTAGCGCGGCGCATCGGCGGGAGCAAAGCCGACAAACAGCGCATGGTCCCGCTGTTTCCACGGCAGGTTGTCGTTGGACACCACACCGCTGTCGCGTTCCGCAGTCGAGATATTGCGGACCTGCGCCGTGCCGGTCTTGCCTGCCATCAGCATCGCCTCATCCGCGATGCGGGCGGAACGGGCGGTGCCTTGTGCGCCGTTCATCACGTCGAACATGCCGCCCTGCACCGCGCGCAGCAGCGACGCATCCAGACCAAGGCTTTCGGGTTCCGGCACGGGAACCTCTTTGCCATCGACCGACCGCACCAGACGCGGCTTGACCATCTTGCCCGTTGCCACCCGCGCCGCCATCACCGCCAGTTGCAGCGGCGAGGCCAGCACATAGCCCTGCCCGATCGAGGCGTTGATGGTATCGCCAATCCGCCATTCGGCCTTGTGGCGTTCCAGCTTCCACGCCTTGTCGGGCATATTGCCTTCGGTGATTGCCGACATCGGCAGTTCATGCCGCACGCCAAGGCCCAGCTTGCGGCCCATCTCGGCGATCTTGTCGATGCCCACCTTCTGCGCGATGTCATAATAGAACACGTCGCAGCTTTCGGCCAAAGACCGCGCCAGCCCCACCGTGCCATGCCCGCCTTTTTTCCAGCAGTGGAACTTGCGGCTGCCGGATTCCAGATAGCCGGGGCAGCGCACCTTGGTATCCAGATCAATCACCCCCGCCTCAAGCGCGGCCAGCGCCGTCACCATCTTGAAGGTCGATCCGGGCGGATAGGCGCCTTGCACGGTCTTGTTGGCCAGCGGGCGGTGGTCATGTTCGGTCAGCAGTGAATAGTCGGCCTGACTGATCCCGCGCACGAACAGGTTCGGGTTGAATGAGGGCGAGGACACAATCGCAATCAGATCGCCGTTGGTGACATCCATCACCACGCAGGCCGCGCTTTCGTCACCCAGCCGCGCCTGCACAAAGTTCTGCACATCGGCGTTGATGGTCAGACGGATATCGGCACCGGGGATGCCGTCCACACGGTCCAGCTCGCGCATGACGCGGCCCACGGCGTTGACTTCGATCCGCTTGGTGCCGGCATGGCCGCGCAGATTATCCTCCAGCCATTTCTCGGCCCCGATCTTGCCGATCTGGAACCGTGGTATCCGCAGCAGCGGATCGGGATTTTCCAGCCCCTCAAGGTCTTTCTCGCTGACCGGCCCGACATAGCCCACGATATGCGCGAAGTCCTCGGCGCGCGGATAGCTGCGGCTCAGGCCCACTTCGGGGGTGACGCCGGGCAGAGCAGGGCCATTCACCGCGATCTTGGAAAAATCGTCCCAGTTCAACCGGTCGGCCACCGTGACCGGCACGAAGGGGCTGTTGCGTTCGACGTCTTTCAGCGTCTCGGCCATATCCTCGGCGGTGATCGGGATGATGTGGCTTAGGCGGTTCAGCACGGCTTCGACATCGCCCGCATCCTCCCGCGTGATGACGACGCGGTAGTTCTGTTCGTTGCCCGCGATCAGCTTGCCGTTGCGGTCCTGTATCAGACCGCGCGCGGGCGGGATCAGGCGGATGTTGATGCGGTTCTCTTCGGCCAGAAGCTTGAATTCATCGGCCTGTTCAATCCCCAGATAGCGCATCCGGCCACCCAGCGCCGCCACCATGGCCGCCATGCAGCCGCCCATGAACAGCGCGCGGCGCGTCACGGATTTGGCGGTGGCTTCGGTATCGCGGGGCGTGCGTCTCACATCCGCCTCCCATAGGCATCCACTTCGCCCATCGCGGGCTTGTGCAGATCCAGCACATAGCGCGACAGGCCGACAACGACAGGATAGCAGACAATCGACCAGATCACCTGCACCATCGCAAAACCGAACCCCGATTGCGGCAAAAGCACCATCGCAAAGACCAGCCGGTAGGCCACCAGCATCCCCAGCATCATCCCTGCCACCAGCAACCATTCCACGCCAAAGTTCAATTCTCGGGTCAGGGCGACGCGGGCGCGGACGAATTCAGATGCGATAATGACAAGGGCCGCCCAAAGCCCCGGCGGACGCATCAGGATCAGATCCTCTAGCAGCACCACCGCGCCGATCAGCACCGCAGGCAGATAATCGGGTCGCCGCATCGTCCATGCAAAGATCAGGCACAGCAGAATATCCGGCCCCGGCAGATCGCCCGCCATCGACCCCAGCGGCAACAGCCGCAGGAACAACAGCGCCAGTGCGATGGCCACAAACAGCGCGCGGTGCAGCCAGACCGATCTGGTGGCCCCGTCAACCATCGCTGCCCGTTTCTGCCTGCTGATCGGCAGGCGGGCGCTGCGGCCCTTGCACCGGAACCTGCACGGGCGGCGGTGCGATCAGCGCCCCTGCATCGGTGATCGGCGGCAGATCATGGCTCCTCAGCACGCGCAGGAATTCAAGCCGTTGATAATCAGCCGACAGCGCGACGCGCAGGCGGTTGTCATTGCCCATCACCACCTGACCCACCAGCAACCCCGCCGGAAACACCCCGCCATCGCCCGAGCTTATCACGCGGTCACCGGGGCGGACCTCATCACTGTCCTCAAGGAAATCCAGCGGTGGCAGGGACGAATTATCCCCCGACAGAATCGCCTTTTGTCCCGAAGGCTGCACCAGAACCGGCACGCGGCTGTTGCTGTCGGTCAGCAGGATCACGCGGGAGGTCTGCGCCCCCACGCCGGAAATCCGGCCCACAAGGCCGATCCCGTCCATCGTGGCCCAACCGTCGCGGATACCATCGCGGGAACCAACGTTCAGAAGCACCGACTGGCGGAAGGGGCTGCCGCTATCGGCCAGCACCACGCCCGTCACATGGGTCAGGCGCGGATCAAGCCGGACATGGTTTAGGTCCAGCAGGCGGGCGTTCTTCTGTTCAAGCTGAAGGGCCGCCTCTTTCCACGCCTTCATCTGGCGCAATTCCTCACGCAATTGCTGGTTCTGCTCCAGCAGGCGGGAATAGGACTGAAAGTTGCCCACCACATCGGTGGTCCATGTGATCGGGGCCATCGCCCATTCAAAGGACGGCACAAAGCGGTCTATCAGCGCGGCACGAAAGCGTTCGACCCGTGGGCTGTCGATGCGCCACAAAAAGAACAGTCCCAGCAGGACAAGCACCAACAGACCCACCAGAACCCTGCGAAGGGGGCGGGAAAAGTCTTCTGGATCGGTGCGGTATTTTGCCATGGTGGACCGTCTTCAATGCAGGGGCCAGATGGCCCCCGCCGCAACCGATAAGATCAGCTGTCGTAGTCGATCACATGGCGCAATTGCTTTTCATATTCCAGCGCCTTGCCGGTGCCCAAGGCCACACAATTCAGTGACTCGTTCGCGACCGAGATCGACAGGCCGGTCTGTTCGCGCAAGGACAGGTCCAGATCGCCCAGCAGCGCCCCGCCGCCCGTCAGCATCACGCCACGGTCAACAATATCAGCAGCCAGATCGGGCGGAGTTGTCTCCAAAGCCTGCATCACAGCATCGCAGATTTGCTGCACGGGTTCGGATAGGGCCTCGGCCACTTGGGCCTGATTGATCTCGGTTTCCTTCGGCACGCCGTTCAGCAGGTCGCGCCCGCGGATGGTCATCGACGCCCCGCGCCCGTCGTCGGGCATCCGTGCGGTGCCGATGCTGGTCTTGATGCGCTCGGCAGTGGATTCGCCGATCAGAAGGTTCTGGTGGCGGCGCAGATAACTGATGATCGCCTCGTCCATACGGTCGCCGCCGACACGGACAGACCGCGCATAAACGATGTCGCCCAGCGACAGAACCGCCACTTCGGTGGTGCCGCCGCCGATATCAACCACCATATTGCCGGTGGGATCGGTGATCGGCATCCCTGCGCCAATCGCCGCCGCGATGGGTTCGGAAATCAGCCCTGCCCGCCGCGCGCCTGCCGACAGAACCGACTGACGGATCGCGCGCTTTTCCACTGGCGTGGCACCATAAGGCACGCAAACGATGATCTTCGGCTTGGAAAACGTTGTGCGCTTGTGGACCTTGCGGATGAAGTGCTTGATCATCTCTTCGGCCACGTCGAAATCGGCAATCACACCATCACGCATCGGGCGGATGGCCTCGATGCTGCCGGGGGTGCGGCCCAGCATCAGCTTGGCATCCTCGCCCACGGCCAGAACCTGCTTTTTGCCGTCCTTGACGTGATAGGCCACCACCGAGGGTTCGTTCAGAACGATCCCCTTGCCGCGCACATAAACCAGCGTGTTCGCCGTGCCGAGGTCGATCGCCATGTCTGACGAAAAGAGACCCGAGAGTATCGACATAAGGGGTGATCCTTGATCCGCAAAAAGAAAGGCGCCCGCGACTCAGGGAAACCTGAGGCGAGCGCCTTCATATACGGGGCGCAAGGCCCGAACGAAAGGGCTTTGGCCTGCGGCGGCGTCATTCCGCCCGACCCGCACCGACTTGTGATAAGTCAACAATCAGGGGGCGGAACGGGTAGGATTTACGAAACGTCCTTGTAATTTACCGACTTCACATCGCTGTCAGGGGCCGATTTGGTGCGCCGCACGATCAGCTTGTTCAACGCGTTCACATAGGCTTTGACCGATGCAACCACCGTATCGGTATCCGCCGACTGCCCCGTGGCGATGCGGCCATCTTCCGACAGGCGCACCGAAACCGTGGCTTGGGCGTCGGTGCCTTCGGTCACGGCATTGACCTGATAGACCTCCAGCTCCGCCTTGTGGTCAAACAGCATGTCCACCGCATTGAAGGCGGCATCCACGGGGCCGTCGCCGGTCGCGTCGGTGGATTTCTCCACCCCGTCGATCACCAGTGTCAGTTCCGCCTCGCGCGGGCCTTCGGTGCCGCAGACCACGCGCAGGCGTTTGACCTGAATGTGGTTGTGTTCCTCCATCGTGGCCTCATCCGCGACCAAGGCCACCAGATCCTCGTCGTAGACCTCTTTCTTGCTGTCGGCCAAAGCCTTGAAGCGCACGAACACGTCGTTCAGCTGGTTATCGGCCAGCTCATACCCCAGCTCTTTCAACTTGGACCGCAGCGCGGCGCGGCCCGAGTGTTTGCCCATCGCGATGTTCTTGGCGTTCAGGCCGATATCGGCCGGGCGCATGATCTCAAATGTCTCGACGTTCTTCAGCACGCCATCCTGATGGATGCCGGATTCGTGCAGGAAAGCGTTCTTGCCGACGATGGCCTTGTTGAACTGCACCGCAAAGCCGGAAACGGAGGCGACACGGCGCGACAGGTTCATGATCTTGGTGGTGTCGATCTGGGTGCGGTAGGGCATGATGTCGTTGCGGACCTTCATGGCCATGACGACCTCTTCCAGCGCAGTGTTGCCCGCACGCTCGCCCAGCCCGTTGATGGTACATTCGATCTGGCGTGCGCCTGCATCCACTGCGGCCAAGGCGTTGGCGGTGGCCATGCCCAGATCGTTATGGCAATGCGTGGCGAAGATCACCTTGTCGGCTCCCGGCACGCGGTTCAGCAGCATGGCGATCAGATCGGCGGATTCGCGCGGGGCGGTGTAGCCCACGGTATCGGGAATGTTGATCGTGGTGGCACCGGCCTTGATGGCGATTTCGACGGTGCGGCACAGGTAATCATGTTCGGTGCGGGTCGCGTCCATCGCGGACCACTGCACGTTGTCACACAGGTTGCGCGCATGGGTCACGGTGTCGTGGATGCGCTGGGCCATCTCGTCCATGGTCAGGTTCGGAATGGCGCGGTGCAGCGGCGAGGTGCCGATGAAGGTGTGGATGCGCGGAGAGGGGGCGTATTTCACCGCCTCCCAGCAGCGATCAATGTCTTTGTAATTGGCGCGGGCCAGACCGCAGATCGTCGAGTTTTTCGAGCGTTTGGCAATCTCGGCCACGGCGGCGAAATCGCCCTCGGACGCAATCGGGAAACCGGCCTCGATCACATCGACGCCCATTTCGTCCAAGAGGCCCGCGATCTCCAGCTTTTCGTCATGGGTCATGGTGGCGCCGGGAGATTGCTCCCCGTCGCGCAGGGTGGTGTCAAAAATGATGACGCGCGGTTGCGTGGATTTGTCGGTCATGTCGTGCTTCCTTGGTGTTTTGCTTCTTGTCTTCGGGCGCTGTCCACTTCCGAGCGGTCGCGCCCAATGGCACGCTCAGAAGCGGGTAAGAAGAAGCAGCCCACGGGGAGCCAGCGCGCAAAGCGCGATCTTGGCGAGGTTGATGTGCGGTTCCCGTGTCATGAGGTCGGACTATACGGGGGAATTTCGTGAAGGGAAGGGGGGAGCGGTGAAAAAGTGGGGCGGGCTTGGCCCCCATCGAGGGGGCCGCACCCGCCGCTGTCGCGGTCTGGTTCTGCGGCGGCGGGTTGCGGGGGCGGCGGGGGGCCTCCGGCGGGGATATTTTTACGAAGAGGATGGGCGGAACTTGGTTTCGGGTTAACTCGGGTAGGAAGTTGGAGGGGTGTGATGCGGTCTTTGGTGATTGGGGCTACGGGCGGGATCGGGGCGGCTTTGGTGGCGCGGTTGGCGCTGCGCGGGGATGTGGTGGGTCTGTCGCGGTCGGGGGACGGTTTGGACGTGACCGACGAGGCCTCGGTTGCCCGCGTGCTGGGCGGTCTTTCGGGGGAGTTTGACCGGATTTTCGTCACCACCGGCGCGCTTGAGATTGACGGGGCGCGGCCTGAAAAGACCCTGCGCGCCTTGGAGCCTGCGGCGATGCTGGCGCAGTTTGCGCTGAATGCGATGGGGCCTGCTTTGGTGGTCAAGCATGCGGTGCGGCTGATGCCGAAGGGGCGCGAGGCCAAGCTGGCGGTGCTGTCGGCGCGGGTGGGGTCGATCGGTGATAATGGTTTGGGCGGGTGGTATTCGTATCGGGCCGCGAAGGCGGCGTTGAACCAGTTGGTCCACACAGCGGCCATCGAGGTGGCGCGGAGCCATCCTTTGGCGGTTCTGGCCTGTCTGCATCCCGGCACGGTCGCGTCGGGCTTTGCGCCGGCCTATGTCGGCAATCATCCGACCGTGACGCCGGACGTGGCGGCAGGGCATTTGTTGGCGGTGCTGGAGGGGCTGACCTCCGCCCAGACCGGCGGGTTCTATGATTGGGCGGGCAAGCCGGTGCCTTGGTAGCGGATCAGTTTCCGGTGTCAGCTGCCGGTGCGGCCTCGGGCGCGGGGGTGGCAGGTGCCGTGAGGATGCCTTTCAGCCAGATGCCTGCCGCCTCTTTGCCGTTGGAATAGCGCAGCACGCCTTGGCCTTCGCGCTTGCCCGCCACGAAGGCGCCCTCGTAGACATCGCCCCCGGGGTAGGTTGCGATGCCGATGCCTTCGATCTGCCCCGCCTTCCAGTCGCCCGCGTATTTGAAGCCATCCGGCTGCACCAGATCGCCTTTGCCATCCCGCACTCCGGCCACATAAGCCCCCGTGTAGGTGGTGCCATCCGCCCAAGACGCCACGGCCTGTCCCTGCCGCACGCCCGCCTTCCACCCCCCGTCATAGCGGAAACCGTCGGCATAGGTCATTGCCCCCTTGCCTTCGGGCTTGCCATCCAGCAGGGCGCCTTCATAGCTGTTGCCATTGGCATAGGTGGCGGTTCCGCTGCCTGTCATCGCCCCCGCTTTCCAGCCGCCTTCATAGGACGAGCCGTCGGGATAGGTGATCTTGCCTTGCCCCTCCGGCAGATCGGCCGTGAAGCCGCCCTCATAGACCGAGCCATCGGCATAGATCAGCTTGCCTGTGCCTTCCATCCGGCCACCGGCCCAGTCGCCGGTATAGGTGGTGCCATCCTTGGCGGTGAAACTGCCCTTGCCCTGCCGCTTGTCGGCCTGAAAGCCGCCCGTGTAGACATCGCCATTGGCAAAGGTGACGCGACCTTCGCCCTGACGAAGGCCTTCGGCAAATGCACCTTCATAAACATCGCCATTGGGCTGAGTCAGCTTGCCGGTGCCATTGATCTGGCCTTTGGCCCAATCGCCGACATAGGTCAGCCCATCGGGCATGGTCAGCGTGCCTTTGCCTGCGCGCTGGCCTGCGACAAAGCCGCCGTCATAGACCGCGCCATCGGCATAGGTGATCTTGCCCGCGCCCTCTTTCAGCCCGTTCACCCAAGCCCCTTCATAGCGGTAGCCGGTGCTGTCGGTGATAACGCCCTGCCCGTGATGGTTGCCGTTCAGGAAAGCGCCTGTGTAAACCGTGCCATTGGCATAGGTGGCAGTGCCGCTGCCGGTCATCTGGCCATCGGTCCAGTCGCCGTCATAGCTGCCGCCATCGGCGAAGGTGATCTTGCCACGCCCTTCAGGTTTGCCCTTTACGAACTGGCCTTCATAGATCGAGCCATTCGGATAGCGCGCCGTGCCGGTGCCTCGGATTTCACCGGCAACCCAGTCGCCGCTGTAGGAATAGCCGTTGGGCAGGGTGTAGGTGCCGGTGCCGTCCTGTTTGCCGTCAACGAAGGTGCCTTCATAGACCGATCCGTCGTCATACTGCTTGGAGATCACCTCGCCCGACGCCTGTGCGTAAACCGCCCCCGCCGACAGCATCAGCACCAAAGCCCCGACCCGGACCATCCCGACTTGAACCATCATCCGTCACCCACCTGTTCTGTCCGCACCCTAGCCGTTGCCGCCCCAGCCTGACAAGCCGCAGGTGGGACGATCGCGGCGTGACAGGCTTTCCCTTGCGCGCGAACCTGCTAGAACCGGAAAAAGACCAAAGTGGAGCCGGAAATGCCCGAAACCTTTCGCCTGACACTGGCACAGCTGAACCCGACGGTGGGGGCGATTGCGGCCAATGTGGCGCAGGCCTTGGACGCATGGCGGCAGGGGCGCGATGCGGGCGCGCAGATGGTCGCGCTGACCGAGATGTTCGTGACCGGCTATCAGACGCAGGATCTGGTGATGAAGCCCGCCTTTGCCCGTGCAGCAATGGCGGCGGTGGATGCGCTGGCGGCGCAGATCACGGATGGTCCGGCGCTGGGCATTGGCGCGCCCTGCCTGAAGGATGGCTTGCTGTATAACGCCTATTACATCCTGCAAGACGGGCGGATTGCGGCGACCATCCTGAAACATGAACTGCCCAACTCGGATGTGTTCGACGAAAAGCGGGTTTTCGCCTCGGCCCCGCCGCAGGGGCCTTACCGGATTGGCCCTTTGCGGATCGGCAGCCCGATCTGTGAAGATGCCTGGCATTCCGAGGTTTGCGAGACTTTGGCCGAAACCGGCGCGCAGATTCTGCTGGTGCCGAACGGATCGCCGCATCATCGCGGCAAGCCTTCGGTGCGGACCAATCTGATGGTGGCGCGGGTGGTGGAAACGGGGCTGCCGCTGGTTTACCTGAACATGGTCGGCGGGCAGGATGATCAGGTGTTTGACGGGGCCTCCTTTGTGCTGAACCCCGGTGGCGAGTTGGCCGCCCAACTGCCGCAGTTTGAAACCTGCATCACCCATGTCGATTTCGAGGAAACCGAAGACGGCTGGCGCGCGCTGCCCGCGATGAAGGCGCTGCTGCCATCGGCGCTTGAGGCGGATTATCACGCGATGGTGCTGTCCTTGCGGGATTATCTGGCAAAGACCGGCTTCAGGAAGGTGCTGCTGGGCCTGTCGGGCGGCGTGGATTCCGCGATTGTGGCCGCGATTGCCGCCGATGCCATCGGGCCGGACAATGTGCGCTGCGTGATGCTGCCCTCGCGCTATACCTCGGCCCATTCGCTGGAGGATGCGTCGCAAGTGGCGCATGCGCTGGGCTGCCGGTTGGATACGGTGCCGATCACCGGCCCGCAGGACGCGGTGGGCGAGGCTTTGGCGCCCTTGTTCGCAGGCACCGAGGCCGGGTTGACCGAGGAAAACATCCAAAGCCGGTTGCGCGGGCTGCTGCTGATGGCGCTGTCGAACAAGTTTGGCGAGATGCTGCTGACCACCGGCAATAAATCCGAGGTGGCGGTGGGCTATTGCACCATCTACGGCGATATGAACGGCGGCTATAACCCGCTGAAAGATCTGTATAAAACCCGTGTTTTTGAAACCTGCCGCTGGCGCAATGCCAATCACCGGCCTTGGATGCTGGCCCCTGCGGGAACGGTCATTCCGCCGCGCGTGATCGACAAGCCGCCAAGTGCGGAACTGCGCCCCGACCAGAAGGACGAAGACAGCCTGCCGCCCTATCCGGTGCTGGATGCCATCCTTGAAGGTCTGGTGGACAACGACCTGTCGGTCGCCGATCTGGTGGCCAAGGGCTTTGACCGCGCGACGGTAAAGAAGGTTGAACACCTGATTTACATCAGCGAGTACAAGCGCTTCCAAGCCGCCCCCGGCACGCGGCTGACGCGGCGGGCGTTCTGGGCCGACCGGCGCTATCCGGTGGCGAACCGCTGGCGGGATGACGCCTGAGCATGCCGGTCTATGCCCTAGCCGCCGCCCTGGAAATCGCCGGATGCTTTGCGGTGTGGAGTTGGTGGCGAGGCGCAAGCGCGCTTTGGCTGATCCCCGCAGCGCTCGCCTTGACCGGGTTTGCTTGGGCCTTGGCGCTGACACCGCCAACCCATGCGGGGCGCAGTTTTGCGGCCTATGGCGGGGTATACATCGCCACCAGTCTGGTCTGGATGTGGGTGGTTGAAGGGGCGCGGCCCGACTGGGCCGACCTTTTGGGCGCAGGTTTGGCCTTGGCGGGTGCCGCCGTCATCCTGTGGATGCCGCGCGGCTGAACCCCTGCGGCTAGACTTCGGTCACCACACATTCGGGCAGCAAGCGCATCACGTCTTCCACCCGACACAGTTGCGTCGCATCCGTCATCACCGCAGCCGAGGCCGCCGCCGCCCCAAGCGCCAGCGCATGCGCCGAATCCTGCCCCCGCGCCAGCGCCAGCACGAACCCTGCGACAAAGCTGTCACCCGCGCCGACCTTGCTTTTGACCTTAACTTTCGCGGCCTTCGCGAAGATGCGGCTATAGGCGTCCACCATCACCGACCCGTCCGCCCCCCGTGCGATGATCACCCGCTGCGCCACGCCGCGCTGCACCAGTTCGGCGGCAAAATCGGCGCTGTCCTTGCGGTCGGGCAGGGCGCGTCCGGCCATTTCCTCGGCCTCTTCCCCGTCCATCCGCAGCACGAACAGGTTCGGGATCGGATGGCTGACCGCCTCGTGCAGCGCCGCGCCAGAGGTGTCCAGCACCACATTCAGCCCCGGCATCGACCGCGCCAGGCGGGCCGGAAAATCCACCGGCACCCCCGGCGGCTGACTGCCCGAGATCACCCCGATGGCCCCCGCCCGTGCCGAGGCCCGCAGCAGCATGAAGACGCGATCCTGATCGGCATCGCTCCAGACCGGACCGGGCAGCATAAAGCGGTATTGCTGGCCGGTGTCCTGAGCCGTCACCGTCAGGCTTTGCCGCGTTTCACCCGGCGCGGTCAGCGCCAGAAACGGCACACCTTCGGCGCGGATCAGACCGGCAAGCCTGTCGCCCGTCAACCCGCCCAAAGCCACCAGCGCAAGGCTTTCGCCACCCAAACCGGCAATCGCGCGGCTGACGTTCAGCCCGCCGCCGCCCGGGTCCAGAAGCGGCTCGGTGCAGCGCAGCTTCTGGTCCGGCACCAGTTTCGGCACCAGCGTTGACATATCCAGCGCCGGATTGAGGGTCAGTGTCAGGATAGGGGTCTGGGTGTCTTTATTCATTAGACTCAATAGTCGTATTGATTTCTGACGTGCTGCCAGTCGTCGTCATTTCAGTGTTAATAGTTGTATTGATAACTTTTGGCGGTTCGTAGGTGCCTTCGATAATCTCGATGGCGGTTTCAAACGTGCCGGTCTTGGCCGAATATTTGTCCTTCAGCGTGGTTTGCAGCACGTAGCGCCCCGGCGCGATGCCCGTCAGGGTATAGGTGATATTGGCCTGAAACTCGCGGTTCTGGTTGCGCGAGTTCAATTCCACCTGAGTCAGATCCGGAATTTCGCCCAAGATCTCGCCAGTCTCGGATACGACCTTCAGATCGACGCCAAAGCCCATCGCATACAGTCCTTCGGCGGGAGTGCCATAGCCGTAGCCGGTGGGTTCGGCGTAGATCAGAATAGGCTCGCCTGCCTTGAACGTGTTGGTGGGGCGGGGGTTGTAAACGCCGACACCTGCGGCGGCCTCGGTCACCAGCACCGCCTGCCGGATGCCAAGGGCGGGGCTTGCCTCCCAGACTTGGGCGTAAACTTCGGCGATGGCTGCGGCGGCACCTGCGGAATCTCCGGCATCAAGCAGGGCTTCGACCTCGGCGGCTTTGTCGGCAATCGGTCCGGCAAACATGGCTGCAGGCAGGCCAGCGCCAAGAAAGGCCGACAGAACTGCGGCTTTGAGAACGGGAAGGGCGGATGCCATCGGATGCTCCTGAAGATGCGGAATGGGCGGGACTTGGACCGGATGCCCTATGATAGGACCATCTGCAAGCCCGCGCCAAGCCGGAACATCGCAAAGGGGGCGAACAGCGCCGCCCCCCACCGTGGCCAAGGCAAGATCAGCCGTTCAAGAGCATCTGATAGCTGGCAGGCACATAACGGAAACCGTCGTCGCGGGTCTCGACATAGCCGAGTGCGGGAAACGGCATGTGATAGCCGATAAAGGGCATGCGGTCCGCCGCCAGCATCCCCAACAGCTTGCGCCGTGTTGCGGCGGCGGCGGCCTTGTCGGCGTCAAAGCGCACCTCCCAATCGGGGTATGCCAGCGACCAGACATAATGGTTGGCGGTATCTGCCAGAAGCGCCACCTGCGCCCCGCCGCTTTCGATCATATAGGCCATGTGGCCGGGGCTGTGGCCAAAGGCGGCCATGGCGGTGATGCCGGAGACTACTGCGCCGCCATCCTCGACAAAGCTGATCTTGTCATTGAAGGGACGGACGTTCTTGTCAAAACCCTCGTTGGCGGCACCGGCCCAATGGTTATGCTCGGCTGCGCCGGCGATATAGCGGGCATTGGCAAAGGTGGGGGCCTCGCCTGTCATCATGCCGCCGATATGGTCGCCGTGCATATGGGTCAGCACCACCACGTCGATCTGGTCGGGTGTGATGCCAGCGGCGGCAAGGGCTGCGGTGATGCCGTCGCCCGCAAGGCCGGTGTCGAACAGCACCAACTCGGTACCGGTGTTCACCAGTGTCGGCGTGAAGAAATTCTGCGACTTGTCGGCGGGAATAAACGCGGCCGCCGAGGCTGCGGCGAAATCCTCGGCGCTGGCGTTCAGGCCAAAGGTTTCCTGCGGCTTGTCCGAGGTGCGGGTGCCTGCCAGCAGGGTTGTCACCTCGAAGGCACCAAGCTTGAAGCGGTTGAAGGCGGGGCTGGCGGCGCCTTGCAGCGGCGCTGCGGCTTGGGCGCGCGAAGCGATCAGGGCGGGGGCGGCAAAGGGCAAGGCGGCGGCAGCGAACATCGCAGAGCGACGCGAAAGGGTCGGGGCTGTCATCGGAAACCTCATTTGGCTGGGGAATACGCAAAACAAACTAGGGGGGGGCTGTAACAGCGCCAGTCACGTTTTGGTTATCCGCGCAGTGCTGCCTATTCCCACCACGGATCGATGCTGGCGATGTCATCATCAGACCAGCCGAAATGATGCGCCAATTCGTGAATGGTGACATGCGTGACCAACTCGCCAAGCGAGACATTCCCCCGATCGACCCATTCTTCAAGGATCGGGCGGCGGAACAGCCAGATCACATCGGGCTGCAAGGGCTGGTCGGAAACGGATTTCTCGGTGAGCGGAATACCCTCGTAAAGGCCGGTGAGTTCGAACGGGTCTTCGATGCCCATCACCGTCAGCATGTCATCCGAGGCAAAATCCGCGATCCGCAGCGCGATATGGGTAGCCGCAGCGCGGAAGGGTTCGGGCAGGGTGGCGATGGTGTCGCGGGCCAACTGCTCGATCAGCAGGGTGTCGGGGGCGATCATGTCGGGGCTGGCTTGGGTCATGAAGGCAGGGTAGCGCGTGGGGTGGCAGCGCGATAGGCCCGATGCGCGCAAGGTGCGTGAAATCACGCACCCTACCCTTGGCATTCACCTTGGTGAAAATACTCCCGCCGGAGGCTCCCGGCATCGGCGGCTGGTGCCTCCGGCGGGAGTATTTCCGCCAAGATGAAACACGAAGCCTGCCTTGCGGAGGGTAGGGTGCGTGATTTCACGCACCTTCAATGGGTCTGCCCCTATCGCAAGCGGTCAAAGGCAGCGACGCGGCCTGCGGATTTGAGCAACCTTTGACGAGTTTGCCCGCCCAACTGGACAATTTGGCCTGCCTGTGACAGGGAAGGGCGGTTGCAGGAGAGCCAGTCCATGACCGTCAAAACCGTTACCCGCTTTGCCCCGTCGCCCACCGGATATATCCATGTGGGCAACCTTCGCACCGCGCTGATGAACTATCTGATCACCCGCAAGGCCGGTGGGACGTTTATCCTGCGGCTGGATGACACGGATCAAGAGCGCAGCAAGCAGGAATACATCGACGGTCTGATCGCCGATCTGGCATGGCTGGGCCTGAAATACGACCGCATCGAACAGCAATCCAAGCGCATGGCCCGCTATGCCGAAGCTGCCGAGCAGTTGAAGGCTGCGGGGCGGTTCTACGAGTGTTTCGAGACGCCGGTGGAACTGGATCTGAAGCGCAAGAAACTGCTGAACATGGGCCGCCCACCGGTCTATGACCGCGCATCGCTGTCGTTGACCGAGGACCAGAAGGCCGCCTACCGCGCCGAGGGGCGGCAGGGTTATTGGCGCTTTCGCCTCGATCAGGAGCGCATCGAGTGGAAGGACGGCATCATCGGCGATATCTCGATCGATGCGGCGTCTGTGTCGGACCCTGTGTTGATCAAGGCTGACGGGCAGGTGCTGTATACCTTTGCCTCGTCGGTCGATGACGTGGATATGGGTGTCACGCATATCGTGCGCGGGGCCGACCATGTGACCAACACCGCGACGCAGATCCAGATCATGAAAGCGCTGGGCGGCACCCCGCCGCAATTCGCGCACCACTCGCTGTTGACCGGTCCGGGGGGCGAGGAACTGTCCAAGCGTCTTGGCACCCTGAGCCTGCGCGACCTGCGTGCGCGCGGGGTAGAGCCGATGGCGCTGCTGTCGCTGATGGCGCGGTTGGGGTCGTCGAAGCCGGTGGAACTGGTCCATTCGCTGGACGAACTGATCGCGGGCTTTGATGTCGGTAGCTTTGGTGCCGCCCCGACCAAGTTCGACGCCGAAGACCTGTTCCCGCTGACCCGTGCGCATGTGCAGTCTCTGCCGCTGTCGGCGGTGGCGGACAAGATCGCGGCGCTGGGCGTGCCGGATGATCTGGCCGAGGCGTTCTGGGCCGTGGCCAAGGGCAACATCACCGTGCTGGCCGATCTTGAAGGTTGGTGGACCCTGTTCCGCGACGGCGCAACGCCGCTGGTCGATGACGAGGACCGCGACTTTGTTGCGCAGGCCTTTGCGATGCTGCCCGCGCAGCCCTGGACAACCGCCACTTGGGGCGAGTGGACGGCTGCGGTGAAAGAGGCGACGGGGCGCAAGGGCAAGACCCTGTTCCGCCCCTTGCGTCGTGCGCTGACCGGCTTAGATGCCGGGCCGGAGATGGCGGATGTGATGCCGCTGTTGCGGGGTGTGCCGAAGCTTTGATCTGCGGGAAGACGGGGGCTTCACGCCCCCGCGCCTGATTGTTCCAATCAGGCTTCCCCCGTGGGATATTTTTACGAAGAGGATGACCGGAACTTTCCGGTTTTTGTGACATGGCAGCACCGGCGGGTCGGCAGGCGAAATTTGTCGAGGGGAACCTTTTCCGGCATATTGCGGTGATGTCTTTGACATCCTCGGTTGGGTTGATGGCGATTTTCGCGGTCGATCTGATCAACATGATCTTCATTTCCATGCTGGAGCAGGCCGAGATTACGGCAGCGGTGGGCTATGCCGGGGCCATCCTGTTTTTTACCACATCTTTCGGCATCGGGTTGTCGATTGCGGTCTCGGCGCTGGTGGCGCGGGCGGTGGGGCAGCGCGATCTGGTCATGGCGCGCGAGAAGGCGACCAACGGGCTGATTTTGGGCATCGGGTTCGGCGTGGTGTTTTCGGCAGTGGTCTGGCTGTTTCTGCCGCAGATTGTCAGCCTGCTGGGGGCAACGGGGCAAACCCATGATCTGACAGTGCATTTCCTGCGGATCGTGATCCCGTCGCAGCCGTTCCTGATGGTGGGCATGATCGGCGGCGCGATTTTGCGGAGCCACGGCGATGCCAAGCGCGCGATGGCGGCCACCATCTGGGGGGCGCTGGCCAATGCGGTGCTGGACCCTGTGCTGATCTTCGGACTCGATCTGGATCTGACAGGGGCGGCGATTGCTTCGGTGGTGTCGCGGGTGGTGATTGCGGGTGTGGCGCTGTTGCCGATCCTGAAGCATTATGGCGGGTTTGACCGGCCGACGTTGGCGGGGTTGCGGTCCGATCTGGCAGGAGTTTTCGCCATTGCGGGGCCTGCGATCCTGACACAGGTGGCGACGCCGCTGGGGCAGGCGTTCGTGACGCGGATGGTGTCGGGCTATGGCGAGGCGGCGGTGGCGGGCATGGCGATTGCGGGGCGGCTGACGCCGGTGGCGTTGGGCGTGATCTTTGCGCTGTCGGGGGCGGTGGGGCCGATCATCGGGCAGAACTATGGGGCGGGGCGGATGGATCGGGTGCGGCGGACCTTTATCGACGCGCTGCTGTTCACGGCGATTGTGATCGTGGCGGTGACGGTTGTGCTGTTCGTGCTGCGCGCGCCGATTGCCGATCTGTTCCATGCCGAAGGGCTGACCCGCGATCTGGTCTATCTGTTCTGCGGGCCGATCTGTTTGCTGTTTTTCTTCAACGGCGCGATTTTTGTGGCCAATGCGCTGTGCAACAATCTTGGCAAGCCGCTGCAGTCGACCCTGATCAACTGGGGGCGGCACACTATCGGCACCGTGCCTTTCGCGTGGTGGCTGGGGGGCTATTGGGGCGCGCAGGGGGTGTTGATCGGGCAGGCGGTGGGCGGTGTGATCTTTGGTGCGCTGGGCGTATGGCTGGCGCTGCGCCTGATCGATGCCACCCCCGCGCGGGCGTAGTTCTGGCATACCGTCGTATTCCATGCCGTTCTTTTTGCTTGCCAGCCACGCCATCGTCGGGCTAGCTAGGCGCGTCAGGATCGGGAGAATCCAGTTGGAAACTTCTGGTGCCGAAGGAGCAACCGCCCCGGTAAACTCTCAGGCGCAAAGGACCGTTCTGGCACACAGACTCTGGAGAGAGGCGCGGATGCGCCCGCCGAAGGGATAACGATCTCAGGCGCAAGGGACAGAGGGGGCATCGTGGGACAGGGATTGGTCTGTCTGGACGGTGCCGGTTTGATTTTCCGGCAGGGATTGGGAGAGCGGCTTTGGCCGATGATCTGCTGCGATTGGGTCTGCATGACCTGCACGTAAGCCTTGGCGGAAAGATGGTGCCTTTCGCGGGCTATGAGATGCCGGTGCAATATGCCACCGGCGTGATGAAGGAACACCTGCATACCCGCGCCGCTGCGGGGCTGTTCGATGTCAGCCATATGGGACAGGTGATCCTGCGTCCCAAGGTCAGCTATCAGGAAACCGCGCTGGCCTTTGAAAGCCTGATGCCGGTGGATGTGCTGGGCGTGGCGCAGGGGCGGCAGCGCTATGGTATTTTTACCAATGAAACCGGCGGGATACTGGACGATCTGATGTTCGCCAATCGCGGCGATCATATCTTCGTCGTGGTTAATGCCGCCTGCAAGGGGGCCGACATTGCCCATATGACGGCGCATCTGTCGGGCGTTTGCGATGTGGTTCCGGTGACGGATCGCGGGTTGCTGGCGCTGCAAGGCCCGCAGGCCGAGGCGGCGCTGGCGCGTCTGGTGCCGCAGGTGGCGGCGATGCGGTTCATGGATGTGGCGATCCTGCCTTGGGGCGGGGTCGATCTGTGGATCTCGCGCTCGGGCTATACCGGCGAGGACGGGTTTGAAATCTCGGTGCCGGACGCGCAGGCGGGGGCTTTGGCCCGTGCGCTGCTGGATCAGCCCGAGGTGTTGCCCATCGGCCTTGGCGCGCGGGACAGCCTGCGGCTGGAGGCGGGGCTTTGCCTTTACGGCCATGACATCGACACAACCACCTCTCCGGTCGAGGCAGGGCTGGTCTGGGCGATCCAGAAGGCCCGAAAATCGGGCGGCGCACGGGTGGGCGGCTTTCCGGGCGCGGCGCGGATACTGGACGAGTTGGCCAGTGGCCCGCAGCGTATCCGCGTGGGCCTGCGCCCAGAAGGCCGCGCGCCGATGCGCGAAGGCACGCAGGTCTTTGCGCTTGACGGAACCCCCGTGGGCGAGGTGACATCGGGTGGCTTTGGCCCCTCGGTCGAGGCCCCTGTCGCCATGGGCTATGTCGCTGCAAACTATGCTGAAATCGGCACGAAACTGGAAGGCGAGGTGCGCGGCAAGCGGCTTGCGCTGACGGTTTCCGCCATGCCTTTCCACCCCACAACCTACAAACGCTGAGGACTGACCATGAAATACACCAAGGATCACGAATGGCTGCGCGTCGAGGGCGATGTGGTCGTCGTCGGCATCACCGAACATGCGGCAACGGCGTTGGGCGATGTGGTTTTCGTCGAACTGCCCGAGGTTGAAACCGTGATCGCCGAGGGCGACGAGGTTGTGGTGATCGAAAGCGTCAAGGCGGCCTCGGATATTCTGGCCCCCGTGGATGGCGAGATTGTCGCGGTGAACGGCAAGCTGGTCGATAACCCCGGTCTTGTGAACGAAGACCCGCTTGGCTCGGCATGGTTCTTCAAGGTCAAGGTCGATGATCTGTCGGTTCTCGACGAGTTCATGGACGAGGACGAATACAACGATCTGATCGGCTGATGTTGCGCCGGACCCCCGGCGGGTTCGGGCAGGTCTTTGACGAATTATCTGACCCCCGCTGATGGGGATTGGATTTTGCATCCTGAGGGTAAGGCTATGACGTTCACTCCTGTCGACTACAACCCCTATGATTTTGCCAACCGCCGCCATATCGGGCCATCTCCTGCCGAGATGGCCGAGATGTTGAAGGCCGTGGGTCTGTCCAGTCTGGACGAGTTGATCGACCAGACCGTTCCCGCCATGATCCGGCAGAAAACGCCCTTGGGCTGGGCGCCCTTGTCGGAGCATGACCTGTTGGCGCGGATGCGGCAGGTGGGCGCGCGCAACAAGGTGATGGTCAGCCTGATCGGGCAAGGCTATTACGGCACGGTGACACCTCCGGCTATCCAGCGGAATATATTGGAGAATCCGGCGTGGTATACCGCCTACACCCCCTATCAGCCCGAAATCGCCCAAGGCCGGCTTGAGGCGCTGTTGAACTATCAGACCATGGTGGCCGATCTGACCGGCCTGCCGGTTGCCAACGCCAGCCTGCTGGACGAGGCCACGGCGGCGGCCGAGGCGATGACGATGGCCGAGCGGAGCGCGAAGTCCAAGGCCAAGGCGTTCTTTGTCGATGAGAATTGCCACCCGCAGACCATCGACGTGATCCGCACCCGCGCGCATCCCTTGGGGATCGAGGTGATCGTCGCCGCGCCCGAAGCCCTTGATCCGGCTGCGGTTTTCGGCGCGATCTTTCAGTATCCCGGCACCTTTGGCCATGTGCGCGACTTCACCGACCAGATTGCGGCGCTGCATGGTGCAAAGGCGATTGCGATTGTGGCGACGGACTTGCTGGCGCTGACCATGCTGAAGGAACCGGGCGCGATGGGGGCCGATATTGCCATCGGGTCCAGCCAGCGGTTCGGCGTGCCGATGGGCTATGGCGGCCCGCATGCGGCGTTCTTTTCGTGCAAGGATGATTTGAAACGGTCGATGCCGGGGCGGATTGTGGGGGTGTCGATTGATGCGCGCGGCAATCAGGCATATCGGCTTTCGCTGCAAACCCGCGAGCAGCATATCCGCCGCGAGAAGGCTACCTCGAACGTCTGCACGGCGCAGGCTTTGCTGGCGGTCATGGCCAGTTTTTATGCGGTTTTTCATGGGCCTAAAGGCCTGCGCGCCATTGCCGAGCGTGTGCATTTCATGGCCAACCGCCTTGCCCGCGCTTTGAAGGCGGCGGGGGCGAATGTGCAGCCTGAGGCGTTTTTCGATACGATCACGGTCGAGGTCGGCGTAGGCCAGACGGGGATTCTGGCGGCGGCACGGCAGGAAGGGCTGAATTTTCGCAAGATCGGGACGGATCGGGTCGGGATTTCGCTGGACGAGACCACCGACGAAAAGGTGCTGGTCCGCGTGCTGCGCGCCTTTGGCATCGACGGGGTGCCGCCGCATCGCGCGGCGCTGAGTTTCCCCGAAACCCTGCTGCGGCAAAGCGATTTCCTGACCCATCCGGTGTTCCACATGAACCGCGCGGAATCGGAAATGATGCGCTATATGCGGCGTTTGTCGGACCGCGATCTGGCGCTGGATCGCGCGATGATCCCGCTGGGGTCTTGCACGATGAAGCTGAACGCGGCGGCTGAAATGATGCCGATCACATGGCCCGAGTTCGGCTCGCTGCATCCGTTTATTCCGGCAGATCAGGCGCTTGGCTACCGCGAGGCGATCGAGGATCTGTCGGCGAAACTGTGCGAGGTGACGGGCTATGATGCGTTTTCCATGCAGCCCAATTCGGGCGCACAAGGAGAATACGCGGGACTTCTTACCATTGCTGCCTACCACCGTGCGCGGGGGCAGGGGCATCGCAAAATCTGCCTGATCCCCGTGTCGGCGCATGGCACCAATCCGGCATCTGCGCAGATGGCGGGGATGGAGGTGGTGGTGGTCAAGGCCGCGCCGAATGGGGACGTGGATATTGAGGATTTTCGTGCCAAAGCGCAGGCGGCTGGCGAAAATCTGGCGGCCTGCATGGTCACCTACCCTTCTACCCATGGTGTGTTTGAGGAAACCATCCGCGACATCTGCCAGATCACCCATGAATTTGGCGGGCAGGTCTATCTGGACGGGGCCAATATGAACGCGCTGGTGGGGTTGGTGAAACCGGGGGAAATCGGGTCGGACGTCAGCCACTTGAACCTGCACAAGACCTTTGCGATTCCGCATGGCGGCGGCGGGCCGGGGATGGGACCGATTGGGGTGAAATCGCATCTTGCACCCTATCTGCCGGGCCATTCCGTCACCGGCGGGGAAGTGGGCGCGGTCAGTGCGGCACCCTATGGCAGCGCCTCTATCCTGCTGATTTCATGGGCATACTGCCTGATGATGGGTGGTGATGGCCTGACGCAGGCGACCCGCGTGGCGATCCTGAATGCCAACTACATCGCGGCGCGGCTGGCGGGGTCTTATCCGATCCTGTTCATGGGCAACAAAGGCCGTGTGGCGCATGAATGCATTCTGGACACCCGCCCCTTTGCCGAAGCAGGCGTGACGGTGGACGATATCGCCAAGCGTTTGATCGACAACGGTTTTCACGCGCCCACGATGTCTTGGCCGGTGGCAGGGACGTTGATGGTGGAGCCGACAGAGTCGGAGACCAAGGCGGAAATCGACCGTTTTATCACTGCGCTTCTGGCAATTCGTGCCGAGATCAAAGCGGTTGAAAACGGCGAAATATCCAGCGAAGACAGTCCCTTGCGCCATGCGCCGCATACGGTCGAAGACCTTGTGGCGGACTGGACGCGCAAATACCCGCGCGAGCAGGGCTGTTTCCCGCCGGGGGCGTTCCGGGTCGATAAATACTGGCCGCCGATTGGCCGCGTGGACAACGTCTATGGCGACCGCAACCTGATCTGCATCTGCCCGCCGCTGGAAAGCTATATGGCGGCGGAATAGCTGTCGCTTTTCCGTGGTCTGGCCGTGGTGCATCCGTGGTCGCGGGCGCACCCACGTTGACAAGATCGGGGGCAGGCCGTTACGGCTTGCCCCCATGTCTTTGCATGTCCCGAAATCCAGCTTTGCCACTGGCCTTGTCACGGCCCTGCCGATTGCCATGGGATATTTTCCCATCGCGTTTTCCTTCGGCGTTGCCGCCACCCGCGCCGGTCTGACCGAGGTTGAGGCGGTGGGCCTGTCGCTGATTATCTACGCCGGGGCGGCGCAGTTTCTGGCCTTGGCGCTGATTACCAGTGGCGCGCCGGTTCTGGTGGCGGCTTTCACTCTGGTCGCGATGAATATCCGGCATGTGCTGTATGGCCCTGCGCTGATGAAGCGGGTGGGGGCAGGGGCGCGGCGGCGCTATGCTTGGGCTTGGGCCTTCGGGCTGACGGACGAGGTGTTTGGCGCGGCCCTTGGGGCGCTGGCCCGGGGGAAGGTGGCGTTTTCCGAGCCGTTCATGTTTGGCCTCGGCCTTGGGGCCTATGCGGCTTGGGTCAGTGGCACGGCGCTGGGGGCCTTTGCGGGCGGGGCTGCGCTTGAGGGCTGGCCGGTGGTCGATGCGGCGCTGGGGTTCATGTTGCCCGCGCTGTTTCTGGCGCTGCTGCTGTCGATCCTGTCGCGCGCGCAACTGCCTGCGATTGCGGTGGCGGTGCTGGCGACGGTGGGCGTGACGCTGCTGTGGTCCGGCACGGCGGGGATATTGGCGGGGATGGTTGCGGGGGCTGTGGCGGGCGTTCTGCGGTTTGGGGGCAAGCGCGATGCGGGCTGAACTGCTGACCTTGGCGTTGATCTTGGGGGCGTTCACCTGGGCGTTCCGGTTCTTTCCGACGCGGGCCGATCTGTCGGCGATGAAGCCGGACGGTATGCTGTCGCGGTTTCTGGCGGCCACAGGTCCGGCAGCGATTGCGACGCTGTTTGTGGCTTCGGTTTTGCCGATGGTTCAGGGGGCGGTGTCGCTGCCGATGGGGGTTGGCACCGTGGCGGTGATTGCGGTCTATGCGGTCAGCCGGTCGGTGGTGGGGGCCACTTTGGCGGGTTCGGCGGGTTATGGCGCGGCCTTTGCGATGATCGGGGCCTGATTGCCCTTGCCCTGCTGCCCCGATGGGGGGAGATTGGCGCAACAGGAGGCCTCAATGCTTGAAATCACCCCCGCCAAAGTTGTCCAGATCATCTTTCAGGCCCGCGAAGGCCGGGTGGCCGAGGCCGAGTTGCATGCCTTTATTGCCGGTCTGAATGACGACGAAAAGGCGCATCTGACGGCGGTGGCCTGGGTCGGGCGCGGTGCGTTCGAGGCCGAGGAATTTGCTGAAGCCGTCGCCACCGCGATTGCCGAGGCCAGCACGCCCACCGAAGACTACCTGATGGGCATGCCGCATCTGGCCGAAAACCTTGAAGCTGGGCTTGAGGCTTTGGGGATTGATGTGACCGGCGAGGAAGAAGATCTGCTGTAGGCTTGTGCTTGCGCGGGGCGGCCACCATATATGCGTTAAATCGAATATGAGGTTGTCATGAGCGATGCTGTGAAACTGTGTTGCGCCACTTGCGGGCAGATGAACCGTGTGCCGGTCGCCAAGTTGGGCGCGGGGCCGAAATGCGGCTCTTGTGGCGAGGCTTTGGCGGATGGCCGTGTGATCGAGTTCGACGCGGGCGCGCATGACAAGGCCACGCGGGGCGACGAGCTGCCGCTTCTGGTGGATTACTGGGCGCCGTGGTGTGGGCCGTGCCGGGCGATGGCACCGGAATTTGTCAAGGCGGCCAAGGCGTTGACGGGTCATGCGCGGCTGGCCAAGCTGAACACGCAAGACAATCCCAAGATTGCCGAGCGGGCGCGTATCCAAGGGATTCCGGCGCTTATCCTGTATCGCAAAGGGCGTGAGGTGGCGCGGCTGGCGGGGGCGCGGCCTGCCTCGGATATCGTGGCCTTTGTGCAGCAGCATCTGGGCTGACCGCGCATTGCTGCACAGTGGATGTGCAAAAACCGGCTAGGGTGTGCGGCCCATCCCGTGTAGGGTCGCGGCAAGTGCCGGAGCTTTTTGATGACCTTTTTGCGTTTGCCCCAGTTCGGACCACCCCTTTCCGAGATGTCTTTGGCGCGGCAGTTTGCCTTGGCTGGCGGGGTGGTAATGCTGGTCTCGGCGCTTGCGGTGGGCGGCTTGGTGCAGGGGCGCATCAAGGAGGTGGTGGTGCGGAACACCGCCAATGCCACCGCGCTTTATATGGAAAGCTTCATTGCACCGCTGACGCAGGGCTTGGCGGATGAGGACCGGCTTTCGGAATGGGCGCGGGGCGAGATCGGGCGCTTGCTTGCCGATACGGCTTTGGGCAGTCGGGTGGTGTCGTTCAAGATCTGGCGCAAGGGCGGGCTGCTGGTGGATGCCTCGAACACCGCATTGGTGGGGCAAACCTTTGATGTGACGGAAAACCTGAAGCTGGCCTGGAAGGGCGAGGTGCGTGCCGATTTCGACGATACCGGCGACCAAGAGGATGTGGCCGAACACGCGCTGGGCCTGCCCTTGTTGGAGATTTACAGCCCGATCCGCGAGGTTGGATCGGGCCGCGTGATCGCCGTGGCCGAGTTCTATGAGGTGGCCACGCAGTTGAAGGCCGATCTGATTTGGGCGCGGCTGATAGCCTGGGCGGCGGTGGCGGGGGTGATGGCGCTGATCGGGGCCAGCCTGTTTGCGGTGGTGCTGCGCGGCAGCCGCACGATTGACCGGCAGTTGCTGGCGCTGCGCGATATGTCGGCGGGCAATCTGGCGCTGCGCTTGCGGGTGCAGGGGGCGGCGGCGCGGTTCTCGGCGATGAACGATCAGGCGTTGCGGCGGATCGGGGCCGATCTGCATGACGGGCCGGCGCAGTTGATGGGCTTTGCGGCGCTGCGGCTGGATGCGCTGCGGGGCAAGATGGCTGATCCGGCCGCACGGGCAGAGTTGGAAACGGTCGAGCGCGCGGTAAAGGATTCGATTGTCGAAATCCGCAACATCTCGCGCGGGTTGTCCTTGCCCGATATCGAGAAAAAGCCGCTGGATGATATTCTGGCCAGATTGGTCGATACCCATGCCGCGCGGACGGGGACAGAGGTCAAACTGGCGGGGCGTCTGGGTGCGCTGGCCGATCTTGGGCTGCCTCTCAAGATCTGTATCTACCGTTTTGTCGAAGAAGGCCTGAACAACGCCTGGCGGCATGCCAGTGGAGCGGGGCAAGAGGTGCGGCTGGCGGTGACGGGTGATGTGATGGAACTCTGCGTGCTGGATCGGGGGGCTGGCTTTGCCCAGATTCCGCCCGAGCCGGATTCGGACACCGAAGGGCTGGGGCTGGATGGTCTGGCTGACCGGGTGGAAAGCCTTGGCGGGCGGCTGATCCTGCGGAACCGCGAGGGCGGCGGCGCGGCCCTGTGTATGGAACTTGATCTGAAGGGGCAGCCATGACGGTTTTGCGTGTGCTATTGGCCGATGACCACCCGCTTTACCGCGACGGGGTGGCGCGCTCTTTGCGCGATGCGGGGGATATCGACATCGTTGGCGAGGCGCAGGACGGCGAATCTGCCGCTGCGATGTGCGTGGCGCTGCGGCCTGATCTGGTGTTGCTGGATATTTCCATGCCCAAGGGCGGCGGGATTGGCGCCTTGGGCCAGATCATGCAGATGGAGACTCCGCCCTTGGTGGCGATGCTGACCGCCTCGGAGGACGAGGGCGATCTGATGCAGGCGTTGAAACTGGGCGCACTGGGCTATGTGCTGAAGGGCGTGGGCGCAACAGAACTGGTCGAATTGGTGCGCGAACTGGCGGCGGGGCGGTCTTATGTCTCGCCCGGCTTGGCGGGGCGGCTGTTGCTGGCGATGCGCGGCAAGGGCGCTGCGGCTGAACCCAATCCCTTGGCCGACCTGTCGCGGCGGGAAGAGGATATCCTGAAGCTGGTCGCGCAAGGCCGCAGCAACAAGGAGGTCGGGCGCGAGTTGAACATTCAGGAAAAGACGGTGAAGCATTACATGACCTCGATCCTGCAAAAGCTGCAGGTGCGGAACCGGGTCGAAGCGGCGATGCTGGCGCGCGAACATCTGAAGCCCTGATCGGACCAAGGTCGGGGCAAGCCGTTGCAGATCGGCAGGCCTTGGTCCCTCATGGGTGGGCGCTGTCTGCGCTAGGTTTCCGGTATGGTTTGTAAAAAAGGAGCCTGCTGTGAAACACGCCCTGCTGTCGATGACCCTTGCTGGGTTTGCCCTGTCTTTTGCTGGGCCTGTGATGGCGGCCGTTCAGGCCAGCGCCCTTGTCAGCGTGGGGGATATGGCCGACTCCGATCTTGAAAAGCGCAAGAAAAAGCGGGTCAAGGGCGGGTCGGGCTGTGATGATGCGCGCGATGTGATCGAACATCCCGAGTGCCGCTAGGCCATGGCGCTGGGCCAGATGGGGCAGGGACAGACGGGGCAGGGGCAGAAATGCCCCACCTTGCCGCGCCGAAACGTCGCGTGCGGCATGCTTGACACATCACCGGTTTCGCGCAAAATCCTGTTCGGATGAGGGGCAGTAGCTCAGTTGGGAGAGCGCGTCGTTCGCAATGACGAGGTCGTCGGTTCGATCCCGATCTGCTCCACCAAAGCTTTGCCAAGGCTTGACAGTTGCCGGTCCGCCAAGCCTGATCGGGGTCTGAACCGGAGGACCCATGACCGATTTTGCCCGCGACCTTGAAGCCCGCCTTGTCCGCTATGCGGCGGTGGATACCCAAAGCGACGAGACGTCCGCCACCTCGCCCAGCACTGCGATCCAGTTGAACCTGTCGCGGATGCTGGCGGATGAGTTGCGCGCGATTGGCGCGTCGGATGTGCGGATCACCGATTATGGCGCGGTGCTGGCGGTGGTGCCTTCGACCGCCGAGGGGCCGTCGGTGGGGCTTCTGGCCCATGTCGATACCGCGCCCGCCTATCATGCGGTGGGGGTGAAGCCTGTGGTGCATCGGGGCTATAACGGCGGGCCGATCAGCTTTGCCGATGCGCCCGCGCTGGTGCTGTCGCCCGAAGGGTCGCCCTATCTGGCCGAGAAGGTCGGCCATGACATCATCACCGCCAGCGGTTTGACCCTGCTGGGCGCGGATGACAAGGCGGGGGTGGCGATCATCATGGTGGCGGCGCGGCATCTGTTGACCAACCCGCAGATACCGCACGGGAAAATCTGTATCGCCTTCACGCCGGACGAGGAAATCGGGCGCGGGGTGGATGCGCGCCTGCCCGCCGATCTGGGGGCGGATTTTGCCTATACCTTCGACGGGGCGAAGGTGGGAGAGATCGAATATGAAAGCTTTTCTGCCGATGGCGCGGTGGTGAAGATCACCGGTGTTTCGGCGCATCCGGGCTATGCCAAGGGCAAGCTGGTCAACGCGCTGCATCTGGCGGCGAAGATCGTCTCGACCCTGCCGCAAGCCACGCTGACGCCGGAAGTGACCGAGGGGCGCGACGGGTTCTGGCATATCTATCACATGGCCGGAACCGCCGCCGAGGCCGAGTTGAAGTTCATCCTGCGCGATTTCGAACTGGATGGTTTGGCGGCGAAGGGGGAACTGTTGCGGCAGGTCTGCGCGACGGTGGCGGCATCGGAACCGCGCGCCGAGATCACGGTGGAAATCCGCAAGCAATACCGCAACATGCGCTATTGGCTGGAGAAGGATATGACTCCGGTGGAACTGGCACGTGCGGCCTGTCGGGCGGAAGGGATAACGCCGGTCTCGGTGCCGATCCGTGGCGGCACGGATGGGTCGCGGCTGACGGAGATGGGGGTGCCGACGCCGAATATCTTCACGGGGATGCAGGAAATCCACGGACCGCTGGAATGGATCAGCGTGCAGGATATGGAGGCCGCGACACGGGTTTGCCTGCGGCTTGTCGAGCTTGCGGCCAAGGGCGCGTAGCATGGCACTTGATCTGGTGGCACTGGAGCGGGCGCTGGATGCGCTGCCGCAGCGGTTCAAGGGGCCGGGCGGTGTGGCGGGGGTTGTGCATGAAGGCCGCGTGATCGCGCGGCGGGCTTGGGGCTTTGCCGATCTGAACGCGCGGCGGGCTTTGACGGCGCAAACGCTGCTGCCGATCTGTTCGATCACCAAGCAATTCACCTGCGCCCTGCTTTTGGATCAGATCGGCGATCCGGCGGTCTTGGATGCACAGGTGCGCGCGTTCCTGCCCGATTTCACCGATCCTTTGCCGACGGTGCGGCAGCTTTGCGACAACCAGTCCGGCCTGCGCGATTATTGGGCCTTGACGGTGTTGCACGGGGCGGCACCGGAGGGCCTGTTCCGCCGCGAGGATGCCGCCCCCCTGATTGCGCGGATGAAAACGGGGCATTTTCCGGCGGGAACAGCCTATTCCTATTGCAACTGCAATTACCGCATCCTGTCGGACATGATCGAGGCCGGGACGGGCCGCGATCTGGGCGATCTTTATGCCGAGCGGATTTTTGCGCCTGCGGGCATGGCGACCGCGCGGCTGTTGCCCGATACCCGTGTGAATGCCGACGGGGTGGTGGGCTATGAGGGCAATGACGAGGTGGGGTTTCTGCCTGCCGTGAACGGCATCCACTGGCGCGGCGATGCGGGGATTTCGGCCAGCCTTGACGACATGCTGGCGTGGGAGGCCTTTATTGACGCCACCCGCGACGATGGCACAGGCCTTTACCGGCGGTTGACGGGGCCAGCGAAGTATGGCGATGGCACGCCCGCAAGTTATGGCTACGGGCTGCGGCATGACGTGGTGGCTGGGGTTAAGACGACGGGCCACGGCGGCGCGCTGCGCGGGTTTCGGGCGCATCGGTTGCATGCGGCGTCCGAGCGGCTGTCGGTGGTGGTGATGTTCAACCACGAGGCGGCGGCAAGTGCGGCGACGGCGGCACTGATGGAGGCGGCCTTGGGGTATCAGTCGCCCGATGCGCCTGTGGTGCCAGTGGGTTGGGATGGGATCTGGCTGGATGAGGCCAACGGGCTGCTGGTGCGGACGGTGCAGGACGCGGGCGGTGTGGTGCTGCGCTATGCGCCCAGCCCGTCGCGGTTGACGGTGGCGGCGGATGGCGTGGCGCGCGGCGGCGGTGTGACTTTGACGCGAACGGGCGAGGGGCTGACCATGCTGCGGCCCGCCGAGAATATGGTGGTGCGGGCGCGGGCCTTGGTGCCGGGTGGCGCGGCAATCTCGGGTCGGTTCTGGTGCGACGAGGTGCAGGCCGAGATGGTCGTTGAATCGCGGGATGGCGCGCTGTTCGCGGGGTTTGACGGCATGCTGGGTCAGGGGCCGATGGAGCGGATGTATCCGGTTTCCGAAGGGCTTTGGGTGATTACCACGCGGCGGTCAATGGATGCGGCGGCACCGGGGGATTGGACTGTGCTGGCGCTGCCGGATGGCGGGTTGCAGGTGGGGTGCTGGCTGGCGCGGGGGCTACGCTATCGGCCCCTCTGAGAAGATCGCAGACAGACGGGCCGTGTCGATGCCGCGCACGATCAGGCCTTCGGGCTTGACGGCGGCGGTATCGCGGCCCGCGACGATGGCGTTGATCACGGCCTCGTCCACCGACTCCACCACTGCCAGATAGAACGGGTCCAGAAGTTCGGGGTTCAGCTCGGTCTTCTGGATCAGGGCGGGGGCGTGTTGCGGCATCGGGCCAGCGTTCGCCGTTGAAAAGGCAAGGAAAATATCGCCCGAGGAATTGCCTCCCGGTGTGCCTGCGCGGCCAATGCCGATGGCGGCACGCTTGGCAATCTGGCGCAGCGACAGGCCCGACAGCGGCGCGTCGGTGGCGATCACGACGATGATCGAGCCTTGTTCCTTGCTGGCAAAAGCGCCCTCTGGGATCAGTTTGCCGACCGGCTTGCCCAGCACGGTGAACCACGGGCGGCGGCCATGGTTGGCCTGCACCAAAGTGCCGATTGTGTAGGTTTCGCCGCCGATGCTGACGCGGCGCGAGGATGTGCCAGTGCCTGCCTTGAACTCATAGGAAATCATGCCGTTGCCGCCACCCACCGCGCCTTCGGCCACGGGGCCGGAGGTTGCCGATTGCAGCGCTGCAATCGCGTGGTCGGGGGTGACATGCAGGGCGTTGATGTCGTTCAGGATGCCGTCATAGGTTTCTGCCACGACCGGCATCGCCCAAGCATGGCCCGCGAAATGATCGGCATAGGTGTCAATCATCCAGCGGACTGCACCGTGATGCACCGCGCCGACCCCGTGCGTATTGGTGATGCAGACGGGGCCGACAAAATAGCCCGCATCGTCAATCCAATGCGTTCCAGTCATCTCGCCATTGCCATTCAGCGCGTAATGGCCCGCCCAGACCGGCGAGGGTGTGGTGTCATGCCCGCGCGGCAAAATCGCGGTGACGCCGGTTTTCATCTTGCGCGCAGGGTCGGTGAGGGTGGTGAAACCAACCAGAACGCCCGCAACATCGGTGATGGCATTGAAGGGGCCAGTCGTGCCGTGAAAGGGCAGACCAAGATCGCGCGCGCGGGGTTCGGGCATGGTGGCGCTCCGCCGAAGGGGTTGGTTCGGCTCAGGAAATCACGGGTGCTGTTCCAAATGCAAGGGGCGAAAGCGGGCATGTTTCAAGGCGGTTTGGAAGGACACGGGGCTGTCGGGTTTATATCTATTTCCAAAGCGCAAAACCTGTCGGGGCTTGGGAATGTGACGGCCTGTGCGGGTGCAGAAAATCTGCAATTCTGCCCTTGAAAAAGACGATGCCGCTGTGCCTATGCCGGAATTAAAGATAAATTAAAACATATGCTTGATGAGTGTTTTCCAAGGTAAAGCTGCGGCGCGGCATGTTGTGCTGTGTTATCGGTGTCATTTTGTGGGCCACGTGAATTGGTGAGGATAGTTGACCAGTCATGCGGCAAATTTGAAAGCGCTTTGAGGCAAGAATCGTTGACGTCCTAGGATTGTTTGCGCTAAACCTCCCGCAAACGCTTCGGGAGGCCATTTCGCAAGGAACGGAAAATGGGGCGTTTGGAAAACAGGGACGCGCGGGTTCGCGCACAACAACTGATAGGGAGGAAATCCATGTCCTTTGGATTTAAGGGCCGTGCTTTGCGGTCTGCTGCCGTGGCAGCAATGGTCGCCGCATCCGGCTCGCCGGTTCTGGCTGATGAAATTTTCTACGTTTCGGGCGCAGTCGGCAACGCTGTCGAAAACTTTGTCAATCTGGTGAAGCCGTGGGAAGAAGCCACCGGCCACAAGGTGACGCTGGTGCCGATGCCCGCGTCCACCTCGGACCAGTTCGGCCAGTATCGTCTGTGGCTTGCCGCCGGTGCCACCGACATCGACCTTTACCAGACCGACGTGATCTGGGCGCCGCAACTGGCAGACCATTTCGTTGATCTGACCGAAGTGGCCAAGGATCTGGCACCGACGCATTTCCCCTCGATCATTGAATCGCAGACGGTTGCCGGTAAGCTGGTTGCGCTGCCGATTTTCACCGACGCGCCGGCGCTTTACTATCGTAAAGACTTGCTTGAGAAATATGGCGTTGCCGTTCCGAAAACCTGGGACGAGCTGACCGTTGCCGCGCAGACCGTGCAGGATGGCGAACGCGCAGCCGGCAAGGGCGATTTCTGGGGTTTTGTGTGGCAGGGCAATGCCTATGAAGGCCTGACCTGCAACGCGCTGGAATGGGTGAAATCCTTTGGCGGCGGCCAGATCGTCGAGCCGGATGGCACGATCTCGATCAACAACGAAAATGCTGCCAAGGCTTTGGACACCGTCAAGGGCTGGGTCGGCACGATCTCTCCCGAAGGCGTTTTGGCCTATCAGGAAGAAGAAGCCCGTGGCGTGTGGCAGACCGGCAATGCCGCGTTCATGCGGAACTGGCCCTATGCCTATGGTCTGGGCAACGGCGCGGATTCGGCTGTGAAGGATCTGTTCGGCGTGACGACCTTGCCGGTTGGCGGTGAAGGCAACACCTCGGCGGCAACGCTGGGCGGCTGGAACGTGGCTGTGTCGAAGTATTCGCAGCATCAGGAAGCAGCGATCTCGCTGGCCATGTATCTGGCAGGCCCCGAGGCGCAAAAGCAGCGTGCGATCAATGAATCGAACCTGCCGACGATCGTGGCGCTGTATGACGACGCCGATATCGCCGCCTCGCAGCCGATCATTCCGCAGTGGAAAGACGTGTTCCTGAACGCCGTTCCGCGCCCGTCGGCCCCGACTTTGGGCAAATACAACGAAGTTTCGGCCAAGTTCTGGTCGGCTGTGCATGAAACCCTGTCGGGCAATGGCACCGCTGCCGAAAACCTTGAACTGCTGGAAGCAGACCTGACCGAACTGAAGGGCGAAGCCTGGTAATCCTCCCGGCCAGCTTTGAAGCCTGAGGGTGGGCGGCGGAACCATTTGCACCAATGCGAATGCACCGCCGCCCCTCTTTTTTCCGGCCCAGAAACAGGGCCGACCAAAGGGGGGAAGATATGACGACAGCGAATTCCGTTGCCGGACCGAAGGGGCTAAGCCTGCATCAGCAGCGCCAGCGTGCCGCCTTCTGGTTCCTGGCCCCGATGCTGATTGCCCTGTTCTGCGTGGCGGCTTGGCCGTTGTTGCGGACGGTCTGGTTCTCGTTCACCGATACATCGCTGAATGACCTGAATGGCGGCAAATGGATCGGTTTTGATAACTATCTGAAAATCCGCACGCTCGAGTCCGGCAAGGTGATCTACCGCGGCACTCTGGTTGATCCGGCATGGTGGAATGCAGTCTGGAACACGGTCAGATTTTCGGTCGTGTCAGTGGTTTGCGAAACCGTCATCGGCCTGATTATCGCGCTGGTGCTGAACGCCGAGTTCAAGGGCCGTGGCCTTGTGCGCGCGGCCATCCTGATCCCTTGGGCGATCCCGACGATCGTGTCGGCCAAGATGTGGGCATGGATGCTGAATGACCAATACGGCATCATCAATGACATCGGGATGAACCTTGGCCTGCTGACCGAAAAGGTGGCGTGGACGGCCAACACCGATACCGCCATGTATGCCGTGCTGATGGTGGATATCTGGAAAACCGCGCCCTTTATGGCGCTGTTGTGTCTGGCGGGCCTGCAAATGGTGCCGCGCGACATATATGAGGCCGCCAAGATCGACGGCATCAATCCGGTCAAGGTGTTCTTCAAGATCACCCTGCCGCTGATCCGCCCGGCGCTGATGGTGGCGGTGATCTTCCGCATGCTGGATGCGCTGCGCGTGTTCGACCTGATCTATGTGCTGACCCCGAACTCGGCGGCGACGAAAACCATGTCTGTGATCAGCCGTGAAAACCTGATCGACTTCGACAAGTTCGCCTATGGATCGGCGCAATCCACGCTGTTGTTCGCCATTCTTGCAGTGTTCGTGGCGCTGTATATCTGGCTGGGCAAAGTTGATCTGAGTGGGGAGAGCGGGAAATGACAGCCAATAAACTGTTCAAAACCATCGCTTTCTATGCGCTGGTCGTGGTCATCGTGGTGTTCTCGGTGTTCCCGTTCTACTACGCCATCGTCACCTCTTTTGCGACCGGCACACGTCTGTTCGAGGTGAACTATTTCCCGCCGGTGTTTGATTGGGCCAACTATGAAACCGTGCTGGGCGGGCGCACCTTCCCGCGCAACATCCTGAACTCGGTCTTTATCGCGACGACAACCGTGGTTCTGGCGCTGTTTCTGGCCGTGACCGCATCCTACGCCTTGGCGCGGGTGCGGTTCCGCGGGCGGGGGCTGTTGCTGATGACCATTCTGGCCGTGTCGATGTTCCCGCAGATTGCGGTTCTGGCCGGTCTGTTCGAGTTGATCCGGTTCCTGAACCTGTTCAACACGCCCTTCGCGCTGATCCTGTCTTACACGATCTTTACCCTGCCGTTTACCGTCTGGGTGCTGACCACCTTCATGCGCGATCTTCCGGTCGAGATTGAAGAGGCGGCGATTGTGGACGGGGCGACGCCTTGGGTCATCATCACCAAGGTCTTCCTGCCGCTGCTGTGGCCCGCGCTGGTGACAACGGGGCTTCTGGCTTTCATCGGGGCGTGGAATGAATTCCTGTTCGCGCTGACCTTCACCTCGCAGGAAATCACCCGGACGACTCCGGTGGCGATTGCGATGCTGTCGGGCGCATCGGTGCAGGAAATTCCGTGGGGACCGATCATGGCAGCAAGCGTCATTGTGACCGTGCCGCTGATCATCCTTGTTCTTATCTTCCAACGCAAGATCGTGGCGGGTTTGACCGCTGGCGGCGTGAAGGGCTAATCCAATGGCAAAAATCGAACTCAAGAACGTCAAGAAGTCCTATGGGGCGGTGGATGTCATCAAGGGCATCGACCTGACCATCGAGAAGGGCGAGTTTATGGTGTTTGTCGGACCTTCGGGCTGCGGCAAGTCCACCCTGCTGCGCCTGATCTCGGGGTTGGAGGAAATCTCCAGCGGCGACATGCTGTTTGACGCCGAGCGCGTCAACAACGTGCTGCCCAGCCAGCGCGGCATCGCGATGGTGTTCCAGTCTTACGCGCTTTATCCGCATATGACGGTCTACGACAACATGGCCTTCGGGATGAAACTGGCCAAGGCCAGCCCCGAGGATATGAAAAAGCGGGTGCTTGAGGCGGCGAAACTGCTGCAGATCGATCACCTGCTGGACCGTCTGCCGAAACAGCTTTCGGGCGGTCAGCGTCAGCGGGTTGCCATCGGCCGCGCCATCGTGCGTGATCCGCGGGTGTTCCTGTTCGACGAACCGCTGTCGAACCTTGATGCGGCCCTGCGGGTGCAGACCCGTCTGGAAATCGCCAAACTGCACCATTCGATGTCTGACGTGACGATGATCTACGTGACGCATGATCAGGTCGAGGCGATGACTTTGGCTGACCGGATTGCGGTTCTGCGCGACGGGCGTCTGGAGCAGGTCGGCACCCCTGCCGAGCTTTATGAGCGCCCGAACTCGATCTTCGTGGCAGGGTTCATCGGCAGCCCGAAAATGAACTTCCTGACGGGCAGATTTGCGACTGACCATGGCTGCACCACGCTGGGTATCCGCTCGGAGCATATTGATGTGGTGGCAGGAGAAGGCATGTGGAACGGCGAGGTTGTGCATGCCGAAGACCTTGGCAGCGACAACTATCTGTTCGTCGAGGTTGGCAGCGACGAGCCGCTGATCGTGCGTCAGGAAGGCAAGTTGACCGTCACGCTTGGCACCAAGGTGGGGCTTACGCCGAAGGCGGGGCAGTTGCACCGCTTTGATGCGAACGGCAAGCCGATCCGCTGAATGACCATCCGTCGCGCCTGTGAGGGGCGCGACATCTACCCCAGGAGTATTTCTATGAGCATCCGCGTCACCGTTTGGGGCGAAAACGTCCATGAACAAAAAAACAAGGTTGTCGCCGAGGTCTATCCCAAGACCATGCATGGCACGATTGCCGAGGCTTTGAACCGGAACGCCGGTATCAAGGCCACAACGGTCACGCTGCAAGACCCGGAACACGGGATGACGGTGGAAAAGCTGGCCGAAACCGACGTGCTGATCTGGTGGGGCCACGCCGCCCATGCCGCGGTGGATGATGCGATTGTAGAGCGGGTCTGCAACGCGGTCTGGGGCGGGATGGGGATCATCTTCCTGCACTCGGCCCACTTTGCCAAACCGTTCAAGCGCCTGATGGGCGCGCCCTGCAACCTGTCGTGGCGCGAAGCCGGAGAGCGCGAGCGCATCTGGGTCACCAGCCGCCAGCACCCGATTGCCGCCGGTCTGCCCGACCATTTCGAACTTGAAACCGAAGAGATGTATGGCGAGCCTTTCGGCGTGCCAGAGCCGCTGGAAACCGTGTTCATCTCGTGGTTCGCCGGGGGCGAGGTGTTCCGGTCTGGTCTGACCTACAAGCGCGGGGCGGGGAATATCTTTTACTTCCGCCCGGGGCATGAAACCTATCCCAGCTATCACGACGCCAATGTGCAGCGCGTGATCTCGAACGCGGTGAAATGGGCCTATAACCCGGAAAAGCGCATCGCCGATCCGAATGACGCGCCGAATACGCCCGTCGACAAGGCACTGGAGCCGATCGTGGAACGCGGCCCGCGTCTGCACCATGATGGCGAGGCGGGGTATCGGTGATGGCAAAGCCCGTCCGTATCCTGATCCTTGGCACGGGCGGCATGGCGAACAACCATGCCGACAGCTTCAAGGCGATTGAAGGTGTGACGGTCGTGGGGGGTATCGACACCCGCGCCGAACAGCTTGCCAGCTTTGCCGACCGCCACGGCATCCCCAACCGCTTTGCCTCGATTGACGAGGCGATTGCCTGGGGGCAGTTTGACGCCGTGACCAACGTCACGCCGGATGCCGCGCATTATCCCACGACTTTGCCCTTCCTTGCTGCGGGCAAGCATGTGCTGTGCGAAAAGCCGCTGGCCACGAATGAGGCTGACGCCGATGCCATGGCCGCTGCGGCTGCCAAGGCGGGCGTCGTGAATATGGTGAACCTGTCCTACCGCAACGTCGCGGCGCTGCAAAAGGCCGCCGCGATGGTGCGCGAAGGCGCCATCGGCACCGTGCGCCATTTCGAGGCGTCTTACTTGCAAAGCTGGCTGACCCAACCGGCCTGGGGCCATTGGGACAAGGAAAGCCAGTGGCTGTGGCGGCTGTCGACCAAGCACGGCTCAAAGGGTGTGCTGGGCGATGTGGGCATCCATATCCTTGATTTCGCAACCTTTATCGCCGGGCAATCGGCGCGTGAAGTGTCCTGCCGTCTGGCGACCTTCCACAAGGCACCGAATGATCAGATCGGGGAATACCCGCTGGACGCCAATGACTCTGCCACCATGCAGGTGGTGCTGGAAAACGGCGCGCTGGGCACGGTTGCGGCCACGCGCTTTGCCAGCGGCCATCTGAACGACCTGCGCCTGCGGATCTATGGTGACAAGGGCGGGCTGGAAGTGACGTGGGAAAAGAACATCAGCGGGCTGCGCGCCTGCCTTGAGCCTGACTTGCAATCCGGCACATGGCACAACGTGGACGCGCCGGTTCTGGCCACGATCTATGAACGCTTCATCGCCGCCATCCGTGGTGAAGGCGTGGCCGATCCCGATTTCGCGCGGGGTGCTGCGCTGCAACGTCTGCTTGATCGGGCCGAGCAATCGGCAGGGCAGGGCGGTCTTAGCCTGACGGTGTAACCACAGCTTGCAGGCCAAGACAAAACCGGCACGCCCCCACGCGTGCCGGTTTTATTGTTTTACCGTGACTTGACGCGGATCAAGGCGCGCCGCGCAAAGCGGGGTCATACTTGGGCGTAACTTGCCAAGGAGGCCAAAATGGCACGGCTGACGATGCTGCTTTATTCGGTGATTGGGTCGGCCTTGGCCGGGACCGGTGTGATCGTGGTTTTGACCATGGGTTATGGGACATTGCAGCCGATCCTGATGGCTGCGGCTGCGGGGGCGGTCATAGGGCTTCCGGTTAGCTGGCTGGTGGCAAAGAACTTGGCTTGATCCGCGATTTCTGCGACGAAAAAGAGGTGCCGCGCCGTTGCGCGCGGCTTGGTTGATGTTGCGGAGATTGAGATGGCAGTTTTGAAGGGCTATTCCTTTACCCAAATCCGGTTGCACTGGGTCATTGCGGTTCTGATCGTTGGCCAGCTTGTTTTCGGTGAGGAAATGGGCGAGGCGTGGGAGGCCGTTGAAGACGGTCAGGTTCCCGAAATGGGGCTGATGGTCTGGGGCCATATCATTGCGGGCGTCGCGGTGCTGGCGCTGGCGGTCTGGCGGTTGGGGCTGCGCTTTGGTCGTGGCGCGCCGCCGCCGCCCGAAGTTGGTTCCGCCTTGGCGCATATGGCGGCGCATGTCGGGCATTGGGCGCTTTATGCGCTTATGGTGGCGCTGCCGGTGTCGGGACTTGTGGCGTGGTATGGCGGGGTTGAGGCCGCTGCCGAAGCGCATGAGATCATGAAGCCGGTCACCATCATTCTGGTGGCGGTGCATGTGGTGGCCGCCCTGTGGCACCAGTTCTATCTGAAAGACGGGCTGCTGCTGCGGATGAAGCGTCCGCTCGACTGATCAGGCGTTCAGGAACACGCGGACCGCCTCTTCGAACTCGCGGGGGCGGTCGGCGTGCAGCCAATGGCCTGCCCCCGGCAGTTTGGCAAAGCGCGCTTTGGGGAACATGGCAAGGATGGTGAGGCGGTATTCCGGCTTGACGTAATGCGACAGGGCGCCGGTCAGGAACAGGGTGGGGCCATCGAAGTGGCCGGACGTGTCGGGCCAGCCGACGATTTTCGCCATCTCGGCTTCAAGCACGTCCAGATTAAGCCGCCAGTGCGGTGGTTGCGCCTTGAGGTCCAGCGATTGCAGGAAAAAGGCGCGCAGGGCGGGATCGTCGATCAGCGCGGACAGGCGGCGGTCAGCCTCGGCGCGGCTGGTCAGATCGGTCAGGTCCAGCGCGCGCATGGCGTGGATATGGCGGGATTGGTCGTGGTCATAGGCCACGGGCGCGATATCGGCCACCACCAGTTTGCGGACCAGTTCGGGCCGCGTCAGCGCCAGCAGCATCGAGGCCTTGCCGCCCATCGAATGGCCCAGCACATCGGCCTGCCCGCCAAGGCTTTCGATCACCTTCGCCAGATCGGCGGCCATTTCGGGATAGCTGTGGCTGGCGTGGCGCGGGCTGGCACCGTGGTTCCGCATATCGACGGCCACCACATCGCGGCCTTCTGCAAGGCGGCGGGCGATCACGCCCCAGTTCCGGCCAGAGCCATACAGCCCATGCACGATCAGCAAGGGCGGGGCCGTGACGGCTTCGGAGGCGGGGTGCAAAGTTGTGGCAAGCATGGGCCCCTTCCTAGCCCCCCGCGCACGGCTTCGCCAGAGGTGTTGAAGCGCCGCCCAAGCGCGCCTACTGTGTGCAAGTCAGGGGATGCGGGTATGAGTGCGGTTACACTTCAGCAAATGGCCGAGCGGGTGGCAGGTCTGATGGAGGAACGCCTGCGGGTGCGCGGGCGGGGGCTGACGGAAAAGCTGCGGAAGGGGGGGCGGTTGCTTCCGCGCAAAGTGCGGGCGGCTGCCGAGACGGTGGCGCAGGCGGCGGTGATGGCGCAAAGTCCCAAGCTTTTGATGCAGATCGACCGCGAGGCGGTGGCCGAGGCCTATGATCTGTGTGTGCGGTATCTGGGCGGGATCAATCGGGCCGAGCGTCGCAAGGGGATGATCCTGAATATTGCCGCCTCGATGGCGTTTTCGGTGCTGGTGGTGGCTGGGTTGCTGCTGGCGGTGCTGTACTGGCGCGGGTTTCTTTAGGGCCAAAGAAAAGGGGCGCAGCGGGATGCTGCGCCCCTTTTTGGACGGGTGTCTATCGGATCACAGGCCCGGATAGATCGGGAACTTCTGGCACAGCGCCTCGACGCGGGCCTTCACCGACTCTTCGACAGCGCCGTTGCCATCTTCGCCATTGGCGGCCAGACCATCGACCACTTCGACAATCCAATCCCCGATCAGGCGGAACTCAGCCTCGCCAAAGCCGCGGGTGGTCCCTGCGGGGGTGCCAAGGCGGATGCCGCTGGTGATCGTCGGCTTTTCGGTGTCGAACGGAATGCCGTTCTTGTTGCAGGTGATATGGGCGCGGCCCAGTGCCTTTTCGGTGGCATTGCCCTTGACGCCTTTGGGGCGCAGATCGACCAGCATCAGGTGCGTGTCGGTGCCAGAGGTCACGGTGCCAAGACCACCCTTCATCAACTGATCTGCCAAGGCTTGCGCGTTCTTGATGACTTGGGTCTGGTAGCCCTTGAATTCGGGGCGCAGCGCCTCGCCAAAGGCAACGGCTTTGGCCGCGATGACATGCATCAGCGGACCGCCCTGAATACCGGGGAAGATCGCCGAGTTGATCTTTTTCGAGATCGCTTCGTCATTGCACAGGATCATGCCGCCGCGCGGGCCGCGCAGGGTTTTGTGCGTGGTGGTGGTGGCAACATGGGCATGCGGGAAGGGCGAGGGATACAGACCAGCCGCGACCAGACCGGCAAAGTGCGCCATGTCGACCAGAAGATAGGCGCCCACCGAATCCGCAATCTCGCGCATTTTCGCGAAATCGATGATGCGCGGAATGGCGGAGCCACCGGCGATGATCATCTTGGGCTGATGTTCGGTCGCAAGCGCCTGCACCTGATCGTAGTCCAGCGTCAGGTCTTGCTTGCGGACACCGTATTGCACGGCTTTGAACCATTTGCCCGACTGGTTCGGGGCGGCACCATGGGTCAGGTGGCCACCTGCGTCGAGGCTCATGCCCAGAATGGTGTCGCCGGGCTGGATCAGCGCCTGAAACACGCCTTGGTTGGCCTGCGACCCCGAGTTCGGCTGCACGTTGGCGTAAGACACGCCGAACAGCTTGCAGGCGCGTTCAATCGCCAGATTCTCGGCCACATCGACCCACTGGCAGCCACCGTAATAGCGTTTGCCCGGATAGCCTTCGGCATATTTGTTCGTCATCACCGAACCCTGCGCTTCCATCACGGCGCGGGACACGATGTTTTCCGAGGCGATCAATTCGATCTCATGGCGCTGACGGCCAAGTTCCGAGGTGATCGAGCCGAACAACTCGGGGTCACGGGAGGCAAGGCTTTCGGTGAAAAAGCCGGAATCGCTGGCGGCTGCGGTCATGGGGATCTCCTGCGGAAAGGGCCAAGTGGGCAGACTCCTAGGACATGGGGCGCGGTCTGGAAAGGCAATAAACGACAAGGATTCGGCCCGATGCGAAGTCTTGTTCACTATAGGAAACTTTTTTGGCACATCGTTTCCCTGTGCGGGGGCTTGAGTTTGCCTGCGCGCATGGGCATGACTGGTGCAGGCCAAGGGGGAAAACCGGTGCAGTTCCAACGGATCGCGTTCATGGCAAGCCCTGCTCCGGCGGCGCAAGAGGCGCTGGCAGCCCTGATCGCGCTGCATGGCCAGACCCCGCTGCAACTGGCCTCGGTGGTGGTGGCGCTGGGGGGGGACGGCTTTATGCTGCAAACCCTGCATGACACCGAACGCCTGGACCTGCCGGTTTACGGCATGAATTGCGGCACCATCGGCTTTTTGATGAACACCTATTCGGTCGAAGGCCTGCCCGCGCGGCTGGCGGCGGCAGAGGAGGCGGTGATCAACCCGCTGTCGATGGTTGCGGTGACGGGGAACGGCGCGGTGACGCGGGCGCTGGCGATCAATGAGGTCTCGCTTTTGCGCGCGGGCCCGCAGGCCGCCAAGCTGCGGATTTCCGTCGATGGCAAGGTGAGGCTGGATGAATTGGTTTGCGACGGGGCGCTGGTATCCACCCCCGCCGGATCAACCGCCTACAACTATTCCGCGCATGGGCCGATTCTGCCCATCGGGTCCGAAGTGCTGGCGCTGACACCGATGGCGGCATTCCGGCCCCGGCGTTGGCGTGGCGCGCTGCTGCCCAAAGGTGTGACGGTGCGGTTTGACGTGCTGGAGGCAGACAAGCGCCCTGTGCGCGCGGATGCCGACAGCCGTCCCGTCGAGGATGTGATTTCGGTGGAAATCCGGTCGGAACCGCAGGTGCGTCACCGCATCCTGTTCGATCCGGGGCATGGGCTGGAAGAGCGGCTGATCGTGGAACAGTTCGCCTAGGGCTAGGGTTTCGCCCAGCCTTCGATCTTGCGGTAAAGCGTTGATGGCGACAGGTGCAGCACACGGGCGGCTTTGGGAACCGATCCGCCGTGGCGGTCCAGCGTGGCCTCGATCACCATGCGTTCAATCTCGGCCAAGGGGCGGCCAATCAGATCATCCAGCGCAGCACTTTGGGCTGGGGCGGGGGCCACCCGTGCAAGGATCGGCGCGCCCTGCTGTTGGGCCAGCGTTTCGGGCAGCATATCGGCTGTGACCACGCCGCCGTCATTCAGCACCACCACGTTGCGGATCACGTTCAGCACCTGTCGCACGTTGCCGGGCCAGGGCAAGGCGCGGAACAGGGCTTGCACCTGCGGGGCCAGCCCGTCAAAGGACTTGCCCTCTTCCTGGGAAAAGCGCGCCAAGGCGGCTTCGGCAATCTCGATCACGTCATCGCCGCGTTCACGCAAGGGCGGCATGTGGATCGGCACCACGAACAGGCGGTAATACAGATCCTCGCGGAACTGACCCAGCCGGACAGCCTCAAGCGGGTCGCGGTTGGTGGCGCAAACGATGCGGACGTTGACCTTTTTTGGCCGCGTCGCACCCACTGGCACCACGGTCGAGGTTTGCAAAAAGCGCAGCAGCTTGGTTTGCAGGGCGGGGGCCATCTCGCAGATCTCATCCAGAAACAGCGTGCCGCCATCGGCTGCGGTCGCCGCCCCCGGCTTGTCGGAAATAGCGCCGGTAAAGCTGCCCTTCATATGGCCGAACACTTCGGACTCCAGCAAATCCTGCGGGATTGCACCACAGTTCAGCGCGATGAAGGGGCCAGAGGCGCGGGCGGAATTGCCATGCACCGCCAGCGCGCACAGCTCTTTGCCGGTGCCGCTTTCGCCGGTGATAAAGACGGTGGCCATCGACCGCGCCACCGAAGCGATCTTGCCATGTATCCGCGTCATCGCATCCGATGTGCCGATAAAGGCGCTGTTGGCCGGAACCGAGGTGGGCAGGGCGGCGGTGCGCGGAGCCAGCCGCTTGGGGGTGCGGTTTGACAGCGCATTGGCGACGGCGGCCAAAAAGCGTTGCTCGTCAAAGGGTTTGACCAAGAATTCATGCGCGCCGACGCGCATCGCCTCGACCGCCTTGTTGATTGACCCATGCGCGGTCATCACGATGACCGAGGTTTCACGCCGTAGCGCCAGCATCTCTTGCATCAGCGACAGGCCGTCGCGGTCGGGCAGCACAAGGTCCAGCACCACCACCGGATTTTCCTGCGCGCGAAAGATCTCAAGCCCTTCGGAGGCGGTAGAGGCCAGAACCACCCTATGCCCCGCCGAGGTCAGCACCGATCGGTAGACCATTTGCAATGTCGGGGTGTCTTCGATCAGCAGGATTGCGGGCGTGTTCATGGCGGGCTTGCCCCCGCAATAGCGCGGATCAGATCATGGGTGGCACGGACCACGGCAGGCAATAGCGCCGCCATGCCAGCGGTATCGCGATCCAGTGCCAACTGGTGCAGGCGGTCCGCATCGGCATGCAAGTCAGGCGCGCCTGCGGTTCCGGCAAGCGCGATCAGCACATGGCACTGGGCCTGCACCACCGCGCAATCCGTGGCATCGGCTGTCATGCGGTTTGCGACGGTTGTCAGATCATCGTGCAACCGGCGCAGCAATTCGCCCGCAAAATCGGGTCCGGCAAGCTGCAACAGCCGGTTCAGCGTGGTCGGGTCAAACGCGCTTGTCATGCCCGCCCCCATGTCAGGGCAGGCCAAGGCCGAAAGCAAAGCGCAAGGACTGGCATCATAGCGCGGACGTTACGCGACGGGGCGGCAAAGTCCAGCCTGCGCCGTATGGCCCTGCCCAGTTTTGCCCAAGCTGGCGCGGTTCAGCCCTTGGCGTAGCCCAAGGATTGCAGCGCCAGCTTGATCTCGTCCAGAATGGCGGGATCGTCGATGGTTGCGGGCATCTTCCATTCGGCCCCATCCGCGATTTTCACCATGGTGCCGCGCAGGATCTTGCCCGAGCGGGTTTTCGGCAGGCGGTCCACCACAACCGCGCGCTTGAAATCGGCCACGGGGCCGATCTTGTCGCGCATCAGTTGCACACATTCCTTGACTACATCGGCATGGGGGCGGGTGCTGCCCTTGTTCAGGCAGAGGAATCCCACGGGGCTTTGGCCCTTCAGGTCGTCCGAGACACCTACAACGGCACATTCGGCCACGTCCTTGTGGCCTGCCAGAACCTCTTCCATCGCACCGGTGGACAGGCGGTGGCCCGCGACGTTGATCACGTCATCGGTGCGCGCCATGATGTAAAGATAGCCATCCTCATCGACATAGCCCGCGTCGCCGGTTTCGTAATAGCCGGGGAAGTGGTTGAGGTAGCTTTTCTTGAAGCGTTCTTCGGCGTTCCACAGCGTCGGCAGGGTGCCGGGGGGCAGGGGCAGCTTGATCGCAATCGCGCCAAGGGTGCCTGCGGCAACCGCATGGCCGCCCTCGTCCAGAATCTGCACGTCGAACCCCGGCATGGCCACGGAAGGAGAGCCGATTTTCACCGGCAAGGGTTCGATTCCCATCGGATTGGCCGCGATGGCATAGCCGGTTTCGGTTTGCCACCAGTGATCAATCACCGGCACCTTCACATGCGCCTGCGCCCATTGGATCGTATCGGGATCGGCGCGTTCGCCCGCCAGATAGAGCGCTTTCAGTCCTGAAAGATCATAATCCGAGGGCAACAGCCCTTCTGGATCTTCGCGTTTGATGGCGCGCAGGGCGGTGGGGGCGGTGAAAAAGGCGCGGACCTTGTGTTCTGCAATCACCCGCCAGAAGGTGCCTGCATCGGGGGTGCCGACGGGTTTGCCTTCGAACACAATCGTGGTGCAACCTGCAATCAGCGGGGCATAGCAGATATAGCTGTGGCCGACGACCCAACCCACATCCGAGGCCGCCCAGAACACATCGCCCGCGCCGCAATCATAGATCGCGCGCATGGTCCAGTTCAGCGCCACCAGATGCCCTGCCGTCGGGCGCACCACGCCCTTGGGCGCGCCGGTGGTGCCGGATGTATACAGGATATAGGCGGGATGGTTGCCTTCGACCGGCACGCAATCGGCAGGCTCCACCCCATATTGGAACGTGTGCCATGCCACGTCGCGGCCTTCGACCAGTTTTGCCACTTCCTGTTCGCGCTGGAGGATCACGCAGAAATCGGGTTTGTGGCTGGCTTGGTCGATAGCGGCATCCAGCAGCGGTTTGTAATGCACGACGCGGGACGGCTCGATCCCGCAGGAGGCCGCGATGATCGCCTTGGGGGTGCAATCGTCGATCCGCACGGCCAGTTCGGCGGCGGCAAAGCCCCCGAACACGACAGAATGGATCGCCCCAAGACGCGCGCAGGCCAGCATCGCCTCCAGCGCTTCGGGGACCATCGGCATGTAGATGATGACGCGGTCGCCCTTTTCCACGCCCTTGGCGCGCAAGGCACCGGCAAGGCTGGCCACACGGGTTTGCAATTCTGCATAGGTGATGCCGTGCTTGGTATGGGTGACGGGGCTGTCATGGATGATGGCCAACTGGTCGCCGCGACCGGCCTGCACATGGCGGTCCACCGCGTTCCAGCAGGTGTTCACGGTTGCATCGGTGAACCATTCATACAAAGGCGCACGGGCGTCGTTCAAGGCGCGTGAAGGCGCTTCGACCCAATCAATGCCTTTTGCGGCGTCCAGCCAGAAACCCTCGGGGTCGGCTTGCCAGCCTGCATATACGTCACGATATCCCATGGAACGCCTCCTCCAAAGCTGCGCCCCTGTTACGAATGCCGCCCGAGTCGCGCAATGATCTTGGGACAACGAGTCGCGGCCTGCGACAATTAGTTTGCAGAAATCAGCGAAATCACGTGGCAAATTTTTGCAAACTTTGTGGTGACGGTAGAGATCACGCAAAAGGCGGCCAAGTTTGCAAACTCGGCCGCCTTGATTTGCGAAGTCTGGCTGCTGGCTCAGAAGTGCAGGGCAAGCGTGGCGCGCACGCTTTGGGAACTGGTGGCCATTGCCGCATCAAACTGTGCGGTGTCACTGATCGGGCCCGCGATCAGGCCCACATCCCCGAAATCTGTCGCGCGGTATTCCAGTTTCAACGAAGTCATCTCGCCAAGACGGGTTTCGATACCTGCGCCAATGGTGGTGCCAAAGGCGCCAAAACCATAGGTCGCGGTGGCCAAGTCCGGTCCGTATCCGGCTTCGGCATCGCCGTGGAATGTGCTGTAGGATTCACCGGCCAGACCATAGATCATCGTCGAGTCATTGACGACATAGCCCAGACGCAGCAAGCCTGATGCAACGAATTTCGGGCGGAAGGTGGTCGAGATGGTGCCAGTCGGCCCGAGATTCAGCGCGGCATCGGCTTTGATCTGGGTCGAGGTGTAGTCAAGCTGCGCGCCGGCAACCCAGCCATTGCCAAACTCATGGCCCCAGCCGATTTCGGCCCCGATCAACCCGCCTTTGCCACCAAGATCGGGCAGATCAAGCCCGCCCAGCATATCGCCCGTGTCGACATCGGTAATATGCGCGCCAATATCATAGGCCGACGAACCGCTGCCCATCGAGGCCCCGATCCAAAAGCCGCTCCAGATCGAGTTTGACGCCAAAGCGGCAGCGGGCGCTGCAAGCTCGGGTTCAGCATCTGCCGCCGCCGGACCGCCCGCATGGGCAGAGGTGGCAGCGGTTACAAAGGCAAGAGAGGTCAGCGCAAGCTTGACGGCTTCGGTATTCATCGTAATTCTCCAGATCGTTAAGGACGCCCAAGGCGAAGCCCGTCAGATGCCGCAGAATTGTCGAGGAAACACGCGGGCCTAGCCGTTGTAGTCAGGCCCTATGCTTCTGGGGGTTTTGGCACTATCCATAGACAGCCACCGGCGTTCCCGCCAAGGCCGAGATATTCAGCAGCCCCCGCGCCGTGATCGAGGGCGTCACGATATGGGCGCGGTTGCCCATGCCCATCAGGATCGGCCCCACCTCAAGCCCGCCTGCCTTCAGCTTCAGCATGTTGCGGGCGGTGTTGGCGGCATCGGTATAGGCGAACACAAGGATATTGGCCGCCCCCTCCAGCCGCGCATTCGGGAAAATGCGTCCGCGCAATTCGGGGTCAAGGGCGGCATCGACCGACATTTCGCCCTCAAAGGCAAAATCCACCTCGCGCGCGTCGAGTATCTCCATTGCGGCGCGCATCCGGCGGCCCGAATCCGTCTCAAGGTTGCCAAAGTTGGAATGGGAACACAGCGCGACCTTGGGTGTGACGCCAAAGCGGCGGGCGTGGCGGGCGGCGCCGATGATGGTTTGCGCCACCTGTTCCGGCGTCGGCACGGGGTTCACTTGGGTATCGGCCACGAACAGCGGTCCGTCCTCAAGGATCATTAGCGACAGCGCCCCCTGCGGGCTAAGGCCACCGCGTGCCAGCACTTGCCGGACATAGTTCAAATGCCACAGATATTGCCCGAAGGCCCCGCAGATCAAACTATCGGCATCGCCGCGATGCACCGCAATCGCACCAATCGCCGTCGAGTTCGTCCGCAATACCGCCCGCGCAATATCGGGCGTCACGCCGCGCCGCGCCATCAGCTCATGATAGCTACCCCAATAGTCGCGGTAGCGGTGGTCGCTTTCGGGGTTCACGATTTCAAAATCGCGGTCGGGACGGATCGGCAGACCTGCGCGCTCGCAGCGGGTGGCAATCACGTCGGGACGGCCGATCAGGATGGGCCGCACCGTCATTTCTTCAATCATCGCATTGGCCGCGCGCAGGACGCGCTCATCCTCGCCTTCCGCAAAGATGATCCGGCGCTGCGAGGCGCGGGCGGCTTCGAACACCGGACGCATGATGAGGGCGGATTTGAACACCGATCCGTTCAGCTTTTCACGGTAGGCGTCCAGATCGGCAATCGGGCGCATCGCCACGCCGGTTTCCATCGCAGCCTTGGCGACGGCGCTGGCCACTACCCCGATCAGGCGCGGGTCAAAGGGTTTGGGGATCAGGTAATCCGCGCCGAAGGTCAGTTGCTCGCCCTTATAGGCGGCGGCGGCCTCGGCGCTGGTGGTGGCGCGGGCAAGGGCGGCTATGCCTTCGATGCAGGCCAGCTCCATCTCGGCGTTGATGGTGGTCGCCCCCACATCCAGCGCGCCGCGGAAGATGAAGGGGAAACACAGCACGTTATTGACCTGATTGGGAAAATCGCTGCGGCCCGTGGCGATGATGGCATCGGGGGCCACCGCGCGCACCGCATCGGGCAGGATTTCCGGCGTCGGGTTGGCAAGGGCAAAGACAATCGGGCGTGGGGCCATTTTCGCCACCATCTCGGGCGTCAACACGCCCGGCCCGGACAGGCCAAGGAACAGATCCGCCCCTTCGATCACATCGCCAAGGCTGGCCGCCGTGGTGCCTTGGGCGAAGGCGGCTTTCTGTTCGGTCATCTGCTCGTTCCGGTCCTTGTAGACCAGACCGGCAAGGTCGCAGAGCCAGACATTCTCGCGCCGCACACCCAGTTTCAGCAGCATGTTCAGGCAGGCGATTCCCGCCGCCCCGCCACCGGTCGAGACCACCTTGATCTGGTCAAAGGACTTGCCAGCGACATGCAGCGCATTGGTCGCCGCCGCCCCCACCACGATAGCCGTGCCGTGCTGGTCGTCATGGAACACCGGAATCTTCATCCGGTCGCGGCAAAGTTGTTCAACGATGAAACAATCGGGGGCCTTGATGTCTTCAAGGTTGATCGCGCCAAAGGTCGGCTCCAGCGCGCAGACGATATCGGCCAGTTTGTAGGGGTCAGGCTCGTTCAACTCGATGTCGAAACAGTCGATATTGGCGAACTTCTTGAACAGAACCGCCTTGCCCTCCATCACCGGTTTGGAGGCCAAAGCGCCAATGTTTCCAAGGCCCAAGACGGCAGTGCCATTGGTGACAACCGCCACCAGATTGCCGCGCGCGGTATAGCGGGACGCGGTGGTGGGATCGGCCTTGATCTCGAGACAGGCTTCGGCAACACCGGGGGAATAGGCGCGGGACAGGTCGCGCCCGTTGGCCAAGGGCTTGGTCGCGCGGATTTCCAGCTTACCCGGTTTCGGGAATTCGTGGTAATCCAGTGCCGCCTGACGGGTGTTGTCGCTGCGTGCCTCGTCCATCCCAAATCCCCTTGCCCTATTTGGTTTATCGTTAAACCGTTTTTTCAACTCCGCCAATGCGGCGTTTGAAACAACAGCTTTCGGCCCGGCTTGCAAATCCTGCGGGGCAGTCGCAGTCTGGCGCAAACCGACAGGAAACACCATGACCGAGACCCGCGCCGAAATCCGCCTGCCCACGCAAGAGCTTCGCAACGACCTGCCCTTCTATACCAAGGTGCTGAAAATGCGGCTGGATATGATCTATCCGGCGGATAACCCCGAAGTGGCGGTGCTGTCGGGCCACGGGTTGCGCCTGCGCATCCAGAAGGGCGCATCCGAGTCCCCCGGCACCCTGCGCATCCTGACCGATGATCCCGACAGCTTTGCGGATGGCGCGCGCAGCCTGACCGCGCCCAACGGCACTGTGATCGAGATCGACGAGTTGAACCCGCCCTTGGTGCTGCCGAAAACCGAACATGCCTTTGTCGTGCGCCGTCTGGCCGATCAGGCGCCTTGGGTGATTGGCCGCGCTGGCATGGAATACCGTGATCTGATCCCGACCCGTCTGGGCGGGGCCATGATCGCCAGCCATATCCGCGTGCCAGATGGCCCCGTGCCTGATTTCGTGCATTTCCACAAGGTCGGCTTCCAACTGATCTTCTGCGTCGCGGGTTGGGTGGATGTTCTTTATGAAGATCAGGGCGATAAGCTGCGGATTTCGGCTGGGGACTGCTTTATCCAGCCCCCCGGCATCCGCCACAAGGTGCTGTATTCCGAAGGCGTGCAGGTGATCGAGATCGGCGTGCCTGCCGAACATATCACCGAGATTGACCATGAGATGACGCTGCCCAACGGCACCATCAACCGCGAACGCGAATGGGACGGGCAGAAGTTTGTCCACAACATCGGCGCGACGGGCAGCTTTGGCCCCTTCCGTATTCCGGGGTTCGAGGCCCGCGATACCACCATCAACACCAATACCAAGGGCGTGGCGAGCGTTATGGTCGCGCGGCCGAACGGTTCGGCCCCTTGGACCAAGCATCAGGGCGATATCCTGTTCACCTTTGTGATGGCGGGCGAAATGACGCTGGAGGGCGAAGGCAAAGAGCCCTTCCGCCTTTCGCCCGGCGATGCTTTCGTGATCCCGCCCGACATGGCCACCCGCTATGCCGACTGCACGCCAGACCTGCAATTGCTGGAGGTTTCCCTCCCAGGTAACCCGCAAACGACGGTTCTTTAACCTTTCATCTTGGCCTAAATACTCCGGGGGCGAGGGGGCTGGCCCCCTCACTTTCCGACATGCACAACCCTTGCCATTTACTCGCCCAAGCCCCACACTTCTAACCATATGGTCAAAGAATAAAGGGCTGCCATGTCGCTTTTGAACGCTGCAACCGAAGTCCGCCTGCGCGCCTATGCGCCCTATTCGCGCTTCAAGGTCGGGGCGGCGATCCGATCGGTTGAGGGCAACACCCATGTCGGTTGCAACGTGGAAAACGTGGCCTATCCCGAAGGCACCTGCGCCGAGGCGGGGGCGATTGCGGCGATGATTGCAGCGGGGGATAGCAAGATTGCCGAAATCTGGGTGATCGCCGATAGTCCCGAACCTGTGCCGTGCTGCGGTGGTTGCCGCCAGAAGATTGCCGAGTTTGCGGCCCCTGATGTGATCGTAACCCTTTGCACCACCGATGGAAAAACCAGATCCCTGACCGTGGCTGAACTGCTGCCCGGCGTGTTCACCGCGGCCCATATGGACAAGGCGTGATGGACGCCCGCGCGATCATCGTGAAGCTGCGCGACGGGGCGGTGCCGTCGGCGGAAGAATTGCAGTGGTTCGCGCAAGGGCTGGCGAATGGGGCGGTGACGGACGCGCAGGCGGGGGCCTTTGCCATGGCCGTTTTGCTGAAAGGTCTGGGCGAGGCAGGGCGTGTGGCGCTGACCCGCGCGATGCGGGATTCGGGCCATGTGTTGAAATGGGACATGCCCGGCCCGGTGCTGGACAAACATTCCACCGGCGGGATTGGTGATTGCGTGTCCTTGCTGCTGGCCCCTGCGCTGGCGGCGTGCGGGGCCTATGTGCCGATGATTTCGGGGCGCGGTTTGGGCCACACCGGTGGCACGCTGGACAAGCTGGAGTCGATCCCCGGTTTCAAGACCGGCATGTCCGAGGATCAGTTGCGGCGGCAGTTGAAAGACATCCGCTGTGCCATTGTCTCGGCCAGCGCCGAGATCGCCCCCGCCGACCGCCGCCTTTATGCGGTGCGCGATGTGACGGGGACGGTGGAGTCGATTGATCTTATCACGGCCTCGATCCTGTCGAAGAAACTGGCGGCGGGGCTGGAAGCCCTTGTTCTGGATGTGAAATGCGGTTCGGGTGCCTTTATGAAAACGCCCGAGGATGCCGAGGCTTTGGCCCGCGCGCTTGTCAGCACGGCGCAGGGCGCGGGCTGCATGACCACCGCCCTGATCACCGATATGAGCCAACCACTTGCCACCGCCGCAGGCAACGCGCTTGAGGTGATCGAGGTGATGGAGACGCTGACCGGCACTTCGGTCAACACTGCGCTGTGGGATATTACGGCGGCGCTGGGCGGTGAGGCTTTGGCGCTGGGCGGGCTTGCCGCCGATCCGGCGGATGGGGCAGGGCGGATTGAACAGGCGCTGGAATCCGGTGCCGCCGCGGAATGGTTCGGGCGGATGGTGGCGGCGCAAGGTGGCCCCTTGGATTTCGTCGAGCGCTGGCCGGACCGTCTGCCCGCCGCCACCGTGATCCGTGAGGTTCCCAGCCTTGGCGCGGGCTTTGTCATGGCGATTGACGGTCAGGGCCTGGGGCTGGCCGTTGTCGGGCTTGGCGGCGGACGCCAGCGCGAGGGCGACAAGCTTAACTTGTCGGTTGGTCTGTCAGATCTTGCCGGAATTGGCGAGGATATTGGCGCGGGCGATCCGCTGTGCATGGTCCATGCCGCGACCGAAGCGGCGGCGGACGAGGCCATCGCGCGGGTGCAGGCTGCCTATGCCTTGGCGGCTGTGGCCCCTGCCGATCCGGCGCTGGTGTTGAAAAGGATTGCCTGAATGGCGCGCGCGTTTCTGATCGTGATGGATTCCGTGGGCTGTGGCGGCGCGCCCGATGCGGCGGCTTTTGGCGATGAGGGGGCGAACACGCTGACCCATATCGCGCAGGCCTGTGCGGCGGGGCGGGCGGATCTGGGGCGGAGCGGCCCGCTAAGGATGCCTGTGCTGGACGCGTTGGGACTGGGGGCCGCGATCCGGCTGGCCTCGGGCGACGATGCGCCGAACCTTGGCGCTGCGCCTATGGGCCGCTGGGGGGCTGCGACGGAAGTTAGTCGCGGCAAGGACACGCCCTCGGGCCATTGGGAGCTGGCGGGGGTGCCGGTGCCGTGGGACTGGACCTATTTCCCCGACACGGTGCCTGCCTTTTCGCCCGAGCTGGTGGCGCTGGTCTGCAAACTGGCGGGGACTGATGGTATCCTTGGCAACTGCCACGCCTCGGGCGTGCCGATCATCGAAAAACACTGTGCCGAGCATCTGCGGACGGGGTGGCCGATCTGCTATACATCGGCGGATTCGGTGTTCCAGATCGCCGCGCATGAAGAGGCGTTCGGGTTGGAGAGGCTGTTGAAGCTGTGTCAGGATTTGGCACCCCATCTGCACGCGATGAAAGTGGGCCGCGTCATCGCGCGCCCCTTCACCGGCACTCCCGGCGACTTCAAGCGCACAGCAAACCGCCACGATTACGCCATTGCCCCGCCTGCGCCCACCTTGCTGGATTGGGTTTCGGGGGCGGGGCGGGCGACCCATGCGATTGGAAAGATTGGCGATATATTCTCGATGCAGGGGGTGGGGCGACTGTGGAAGGGCAAGAATGACGCCGATCTGTTCGACCATCTGGACCGATTGGGGGCCGAGGCCGAGGACGGTTCGCTGACCTTCGCAAACTTTGTTGAATTTGACAGCCTTTACGGCCATCCCCGCGATGTGGCCGGTTATGCCCGCGCGCTGGAATGGTTCGATGCGCGGGCGGGGGCGTTTCTGGCGCAATTGCGCGCGGGCGATCTGGCGATTTTCACCGCCGACCACGGCAATGACCCGACCTTCAGGGGAACCGAACACACCCGCGAACGGGTGCCGGTGATCTGTGCGGGTGTTGGCAAAGGCGGGATCGGCTTGTGCGGCTTTGTCGATGTGGCGGCAAGCGTGGCCGCGCATCTTGGCATCCCCGCCCAAGGGCAGGGAAGGAGTTTTCTTTGACGATCAACAGCTTGCCGAAGGTCGAATTGCACCTGCACCTTGAGGGCGGCGCACCGCCTGCCTTTATCAAGGGGCTGGCGAAAGAGAAGAAACTGGATATTTCCGGCATCTTTAACGAAGATGGTAGCTATCGCTTTACCGATTTCTGGAACTTCCTGAAGGTCTATGAGGCTGCCTGCACCACCCTGCAGCGCCCCGAGGATTTCTACCGCCTGACGCTGGCCGTGCTGGAGGAAAGCGCGAAAAACGGCGTCGTCTATTCCGAAACCTTCCTGTCGCCCGATTTCTGTGGCGGGCGTGATGTGGGGGCGTGGCGGGAATACCTCCACGCGATCCAAGAGGCGGCGGATAAGGCGCAGGCCACGATGGGGATCACGCTGAAGGGGATTGTCACCTGCATCCGCCATTTCGGCCCCGAAAAAGCCCGGCAAACCGCCCGCTGTGCGGCGGAAACGGCGGGCGATTTCATCGTGGGCTTTGGCATCGCGGGGGATGAAAAGATCGGCAAGCCAAAGGATTACCTGTGGTCCTTTGACGCCGCGCGCGAGGCGGGTCTGCGGATCACCGCTCATGCGGGTGAATGGGGCGGGCCAGAGTCTGTCCGCGAGGCCATCCATGATCTGGGCGCTGAACGCATCGGCCACGGCGTGCGCGCGATTGAAGATCTGGCGCTGGTGGACGAGATTGCGGAAAAGGGCATCGTTCTTGAGGTCTGCCCCGGCTCGAACGTGGCCTTGGGGATTTACCCCAGTTTCCGCAAACATCCGATCGGCGAGTTTTACAACCGCGATGTCAAAGTGACGATCAGCACCGACGATCCGCCGTTCTTTCACACCACAATGGCGCGGGAATATGACATGTTGAACCGCGCCTTCGACTGGGACGAGGGGGTTTTTGACAAGATCGCCCGCACCTCGCTTGACGCCGCCTTCTGCGATGCCGATACCAAAGCGCGTATCTTGAAAACCTTGGAGCAGGGCCATGCTTGACCATCTGACCGTCGTTTCGCACCCTTTGGTGCAGCACAAGCTGACCCTGATGCGGGAGAAAGACACCTCGACCGCCTCTTTCCGCAAACTGCTGCGGGAAATAAGCCTGCTTCTGGCCTATGAAGTCACCCGCGAATTGCCGATGACCACCAAGCGGATCGAAACCCCCATCGAACCGATGGATGCTCCGACGATTGATGGCAAGAAACTGGCGCTGATTTCCATTCTGCGGGCGGGCAACGGGCTGCTGGATGGTATTCTGGAACTGATCCCCGCCGCGCGGGTTGGCTTTGTGGGCCTGTATCGTGATCCCGAAACGCTGCAACCCGTGCAGTATTACTGCAAGCTGCCCGACCATCTGGACGAGCGGGTTTCGATTGTCGTCGATCCGATGCTGGCCACGGGGAACTCATCCGCAGCGGCGATTACGCTTTTGAAACAATCGGGGGCCAAGAATATCCGGTTTTTGTGCCTTCTGGCCGCCCCCGAGGGCATTGCCCGCATGAAAGAGGCCCATCCAGACGTGCCGATCGTCACAGCGGCGGTAGACAGCCATCTGAACGATCATGGATATATTGTCCCCGGGCTAGGGGATGCGGGCGACCGTATGTTCGGCACTAAATAAGGGTATTCCCCCTTTACTCGGAAACAATACTGCCCCATGATTCGCGGATAGCTACTTGGGGGTAGTCATGCTGTTCAAAATTGCTGCGGTCGCGTTTGCGACCGCGTTGGGTTCTTTTGCTGCCCAAGCTGATATTTCCGGCCCGTCCAACTTGCCCCCGGCGGGGTTCAAGGGCCAGCAATTCGTCGATAGCCGTGGCTGCATTTTCCTGAAGGCCGGATATGGCGGGCAAGTGACATGGGTTGCGCGGGTTAGCCGTGATCGCAAGCCGCTGTGTGGCTTTCCGCCGACATTCGGGCCGCAACCGGCCATCGAGGTGGCCGAGGCTGCCCCCGTTGCCCCTGCAAAACCTGCCGCCGCAACACCCGCGCCGGTCGCTGTTGCGACGGCAAAGCCTGCTGTTGCCCCGCTGACTCCGCCTGTGGTCAAGCCTGCGGCGGTATCGGTTGCTGCCCCGCCCCCCGTTGCCGCAAGCAAACCCGGCCGCAGCTATGAGGTGGTTGCGGGGGCTGGTGTGCCTACGGGCAAGATCGGTTGCTACAGCGACGCCCCCGTGGCCGAGCGGGTCAAGCTTCGGAATGGTGGTTCGGTGGTGGTTTGCACCACAGGGGATGGCGGGCTTTCGGGCTGGCGTCCGCCGCTTTATCCTGACGGGTCGCCCGTGGGTGTCGCGCTTAGTGACCCCGCCGCGACAAGCAAAGCCAATCCTGCTGCAACGGCCCAAAGCGACGCAACAGTGGTGCCAAAGGGCTACAAGCTGGCGTGGAAGGATGACCGGCTGAACCCGCTGCGCGGCAAAGGCACGGCGGCAGGGCAGGCGGCGCAGGATCAGGTCTGGACCACGAAGGTTCCGGCAAAACTGGTCGCAGCCAAAACGCAAAAAGCAGCGCCGCAGGTCACGGTTTCGACCAAATCGGCAGCGACAGAACCGGTTGCAGCCCAGCCCCGCGCCAAAGCGTCGGGCGGTGCCTATGTGCAGGTTGGCACTTTTGGTCAGCCCGCAAATGCCAAAGGTGCGTCGGCCCGCCTGAAGGCGCTGGGCCTGCCGGTGGCGATCAGCAAGATTACCATGGGCGGCAAGGCTTTGCAGATTGTGCTGGCCGGTCCGTTCGGATCGGGGGCCGAGGCGCAGCAGGCGCTGTCCGCGCTGCGCGGTTCGGGTTTCGGAGATGCGTTTATTCGGTAAGAAGGCGTCGAGCAGATAAGCCTGACCCCTCGGTTCATCCGGGGGGTCTTTTTCATGGGGCGCGGTTCAATCCGTGCAGATACCCTGCAAACTGATCCAAGCACCATCCTCCAGCACGGGACGCGGAGAGCCGCCAAGGAAGGGATCTTTCTCGATCAATTCGACCACGGATTGTCCCGAAGGGTCCAGCGCAAAGGCATAGGGCGAGGCTGACACTTCGCTGCCAAGAAATGCCGCCAGCAAGTCCGCGTTTGGGACAGGCAGCGGTGGCTCTGCCAACAGTGTCTCGGCATAACCCGAAACGGCAGATTCTCCCAGATTGCCACTGGTCAAAAGCCGCACAGTTGCAAACAGGCCGGCATAGCGTAGCAGCGCCGCCGCCGGATCATCCGTCGCCGCGCGCAGGCCTTCAGCCAGCACAAACCCCGCAACCACGTCCGGCCCGTCGGTCTGATCCAGCATTGCGGCGGGCAGCAGGATGATATTGCCGGGCAGATGCAGCGGTGTGGTCAGCCCGTCGCGCAGAACCACCAGACGGGGCGGCGCTGCGGGGAACAGCCGCGCCATCAGGCTTTGCGCCGCGCTGAGGCCCAAGGGGGCAGCACAGGGAGAGCCGGTCAGCCGCTCCAGATCCCGCAGGGCAAGCTGGCCCAAGGCAGACTCGGTGGCAGCTGGCAGAACGGCAGCCGTGTGGCTGGTCAGCTTGCCGGGAACCCAGAACACCGCCAGCGTCAGGATGGTCACAGCCGCGCTGCCCAAAGTCCAGCCCCGCAACCGACCCGGACGGGGGCGTCGGCGTTCCAGCGCAAGCCGCACCGTATCCAGCGCGGCAATCATGTCGCGGTCATCCACCTCAAGCGTTTCGGTCAGATCGTCGCCGGGGCCGTAAAGGGCAGGCATCTGGCCGGGGTTCAGCCGCAACAGCGCGGGCAGCGACCATTGCGACAGCGCCATTTCCGTCTTGGGATCGGCCAGCACGATGGTCGCATCGCGCAGACCCACGATCACCTCGCGCCTCTGGTCCTGCGGCGTCGCGCGCCACAGGCCGGGGCTTTCCAGCCGCTCGTATTTGCGAAGGGCTGTCATGGGGAGGATGTAAGGTTCCGCAAGATCATGCCCGACCCTAGCGCAGCGCCGCCCGCGCCACAATCATTGCCCCAGCAGTTTTGCCACCGCGCGCAGTTCAAACTTCTGGATTTTTCCGGTCGAGGTCTTTGGCAGTTCTGAGAACACCACCATTTTCGGGGTGGCAAAGCCCGCAAGCCGCGCGCGGCAATGGGCGATCAACTCGGCCTCGGTGGCGGTGGCTCCTGCTTTCAACTCGACAAAGGCACAAGGCACCTCGCCCCATTTTGCATCCGGCTTGGCGACAACGGCACAAAGTGACACCGCCGGATGGTGCATCAGCGCGCCTTCCACCTCGACCGAGGACACGTTTTCACCGCCCGAGATGATGATGTCTTTCGCGCGGTCGGTGATTTTCAGATAGCCGTCGGGATGTTGAAACGCGATGTCGCCGGTGCGGAACCAGCCGCCCTTGAACGCCTCGGCGGTGGCGGTCGGGTTCTTGTAATAGCCCTTCATCACCATATTGCCGCGCATGGCAATCTCGCCCAGATGCGCGCCGTCGCGGGGAACGGGCGTGCCGTGGGTGTCCTGCACCTCGGCCCCTTCCAGCATCGCCATGGCAATTCCGGTGCGCGCCTTGAGGCTGGCGCGGTCGTCGCCCTGCGCGTGATCCCATTCCTCTTGCCACAGACATTCGGTCGCGGGGCCATAGGTTTCGGTCAGCCCGTAAACTTGGGTGACGTTGAAGCCCAAAGGTTCAAAGGCGGCCAAAGTGGCGGCAGGGGGCGGGGCGCCTGCGGTAAAGACCTGCACAATATGGGAAAAATCACGGCGATCTTCGGGGCGGCAGTTGATCATCGTGTTCAGCACAATGGGCGCACCGCCGAAATGGGTCACACCTTCATCCGCAATCGCGTCATAAATCGCCTTGGCGGTGATATCGCGGCAGCACACAAGCGTGCCGCCCATCATCGGCACCATCCACGCATGGCACCAGCCGTTGCAATGAAACAGCGGCACGATGGTCAGATAGACTGGGAAAAGCTGCATCCGCCATCCGATGGCATTGGCGGTGGTGGCAAGGTAGGCCCCGCGATGATGCGTCACCACCCCCTTCGGCCGCCCCGTCGTGCCAGAGGTATAATTGATCGCAATGCTTTCCCATTCGTCTTCCGGCATGATCCACGCCGCATCAGGATCGCCCTTGGCAAGAAAATCCTCATAGGTCTCATAGTGGCCCGAGGCGGTAAAGCCGTGGTCCACCACCTCGACAATCAGAGGGGCCTCGCCTTCCATTCGCGCGATGGCGGCTTCGGCCAGACCAAGAAGGGCCGAGTCACAGAGCAGGATCTTCGCCCCCGCATGGCCGAAGATGTAGGCGACGGTATCGGCATCCAGACGGGTGTTAATGGTGTTCAGCACCGCGCCACAGGCAGGCACGCCGAAATGCGCCTCGGCCTGCTGCGGGATATTGGGCATTAGGGTGGCCACCACATCACCGGGCGCAATCCCCGCATCCGTCAGGGCCGAGGCCAGTCGACTGACGCGGCGGGCATAATCGGCATAGCTCAGGCGGGTGTCTTTCCACACCACGGCGGTTCGATGGGCGAACACTTCGGCCGCGCGGCGCAAATGCGACAGCGGCGACAGCGGCACATAATTCGCCGCGCATTTCTCCAGACCCGTCTCGTCCGCCAACCAGCCCATGCTATGCCCCCCGTAAATCGCGAAAGAAATGTCGCTTTCCGGCGCGAAGTCTGGCGCTTTGCGGGGTCTTTGTGGAGAGCAAAAGCGAAGGAATTTCCGATGAGCCCGACTTCAGATAAAACCCTGCTCGCCGCAGGGCTAATCCTGATCTACGCGACGATCATCGGGTTTACGGACAATTACGTGCGGGTGATCGCGTCCGAGGCGGGATTGTGGCAGTTCCACTTTACCCGCACGATCATGGCGATGGCGATTTTGACAGTGGCGGCGGTGGTGCTGAAGCTGCGATTGCGCCCTGTGCGGCTGCGCGCGGTGGTGGCGCGGTCGGTCATCCACGGCACGGCCATGGTGATCTATTTCGGCGCGCTGGCCTTCCTGCCGGTGGCGCTGGTGGCTGCGGGCCTGTTCACGGCGCCGATTTTTGTGCTTCTTATCAGTCGCTTGATCTATGGTGAACATATCGGCCCCTTCCGCATCATCGCCGTAGTGATTGGCTTTGCGGGCGTGATCCTTGTGCTTGGACCCGAGGCGATGACGGGGGCATCGCTGCCCGCCCTGCTGCCGGTGATCGCGGGGGCCATGTATGCGATGGGCAATATCGCCACCCGCAAATGGTGTCCCGACGAAAGCGCCGAGACTTTGCTGGCAGGCTTTTTCCTGATGCTGGGGCTGATCGGGGCGGTGGGGATGGTCGTGCTGACGCTGATGCCAATCCCCGTCCCCGAGGGCGCTGCGGGCTTTTTGCAGCGCGGTCCGGTCTGGCCTTCGGGCGATTTCTGGTTCTGGACCTTCGTGCAGGCGGCGGGGTCGCTGATCGGCGTCGGCATGATGGTGCGCGCCTATCAGGTTGCGGACGCCACGCGGGTTTCGGTGTTCGAATATGTCATCCTGCCTGCTTCGGCCTTCTGGGCCTGGGTGATCTGGGGCGAGACGCTGACTTGGCTGGCGGTGGCAGGCATGGCGATGATCGTCGCGGCGGGGCTGATGATCGCGTTGCGGGCCAAGCAAACGGCCTAATCGCCCACGGCCTCGCGCCAGTGGCGGCGGCAGAGCGAGACGTAGGTTTCGTTGCCGCCGATCACCACCTGTTCGCCATCCTTGAGCGCCCGCCCGTCCGGCCCACGCCGGATCACCATCGTGGCCTTCTTGCCGCAATGGCAGATCGTGCGAACCTCGCGCATCTCGTCGGCCCAAGCCAGCAGCGCCGCCGATCCGGGGAAAAGATTTCCTTGAAAATCAACGCGAAGTCCGTAGCACATCACCGGCACGCCCAGATCATCCACCGCCCGCGCCAGTTGCCAGACCTGCGGCTTGGTCAGGAATTGCGACTCGTCGATAAAAACGCAGGCCACCTTTCCGGCGGCAAAGCGGGCCGACAGCTTGGCGTAAAGATCATCGGCGGGGGCAAAGGTATCGGCATCCTCGCCAATGCCGATCCGGCTGGCGATCCGCCCCGCGCCCGCGCGATTGTCGAACTGCGCCGTGATCAGGTAGGTCGCCATACCGCCTTCGCGGTAATTGTGCGATGCCTGCAAAAGCGCGGTCGATTTGCCCGCGTTCATCGTCGAATAGTGAAAGTAAAGCTTTGCCATAGCCCCCCTTAGCCCAAGGTTTGATCAGGTGGCAAGAGAGGTAAAAGTCTGCGCGCAGCGGGCTATCATCAGGTAAAACTGCAGAACCGGTCGCGGCTGACAGGCCCGCCGCACAGCCGCAGTCATTGACCACAGGCAGCCCGAACGGGCTTGCACGACGGACCTCCACCATATCGACGCTGGGGACGCCGACCACTCGTTACTGTTCCGGAACATCCGGAAGGCCTTTATATATAAGAAAGTATTGCGGCCGGATTAACGGGAAAGGACAAAGTGAGCCCCTCGTTTCCATGCGCCGGATCTATGTTGACGGTGCAGTCGCCTATCGAGCATTGGCTCAAGAATTATGGTGAAGGGTTTCAGAACCGAGGCTGTCTTGCGCTGACGGATGGTTCAATGCAACTTCGGGGCGTTTGTTCGGGTCAAGACGACGATGGCGCGTGTTTATGCCCGTCGAACGGGTGGCCATTTGAAAGTTGCTTGCCTGACTATGACTTGGCGATTGGCGGCGGCAAGATAACGCCTTGTCCATCGAGGGCGTAGTGCATTGAAATTTAATATATTTGTCAGAAATGAAGTCTGGTCTGGACGCAAGGGCAAGCTGACCCGACAGTGCCGGGTCAGCCGTTTTCGTCATGCCGGACGGCGCTGCTGCGTGCGCGGCTTGGCAGCACCATCAGCGCGGCGCGGGGCAAAGCTGCCACCGGCGGGCTTGCTGCCCATCGGTTTGGCCTTTGCTGCGGGCTTGGCGCCCGGTTTGCCCGGAGCCGCGCGCTGCACGGGCTGCGAGCCTGGCTTCTGGCCACCGCGACCTTGGGTCGGGCGCTGGCCACGATTCTGGCCGGGCTTGGGCGCTGCGGCCACAATATCGGCGGCCCAAGGCGCGCCGCCCAGCACTGGAATCGCCTTTTTCAGCAGCTTTTCAACGGCTTGCAATTCGCCCATCTCGGCGGGCGCGCAGAACGCAATCGCCGTGCCTTCCGCACCTGCCCGCGCGGTGCGGCCAATGCGGTGGACATAGTTGTCTGGCACGTTCGGCATGTCAAAGTTGTAAACAAAGCGTACGCCCGGAATGTCGATCCCGCGCGCTGCCACATCGGTGGCCACCAGAACATCCAACGCACCGTTGCGGAATTCCGTCAACGTGCGATCGCGCTGGCTTTGGCTTTTATTGCCGTGGATGGAGCCAGCTTTGAAGCCCCATGTTACCAGCAATTTCATAAGTTTTTCTGAACCGTGCTTGGTGCGGCCAAACACAAGCGCCTGTTCGCCCGGATGCTTGGTCAGATATTCGCGTAGCAGGTTGGCCTTGTCGCCGTTCGGGATGTAATGCACACCCTGAACGATGCGCTCCACCGGCTTGCCGGGGGGGGCAACCTGCACTTTGACGGGGTTGTGCAGATAGGTTTCAGCCAGTTCCTCAATGTCCTTCGGCATGGTCGCCGAGAACAAAAGAGTCTGCCGTTTCAACGGGATATGCTTGGCGATCTTCCGCAGGGAATGGATGAAACCCATGTCAAGCATATGGTCGGCCTCGTCCAGCACCAGATAGCCGGTGGCAGACAGGGTGACGTCGCCGCGTTCCAGCAGATCGATCAGACGGCCGGGGGTGGCGACGAGCACATCGGCGCCGCGTTTCAGGCGTTCGGCCTGCTTGAACAGACTTGCGCCGCCAACGACCATGGCGATCTTAACGGCTGTGCCTTTGGTGAAAACCTCAAGGTTATCATTGATTTGGCTGACAAGTTCGCGCGTGGGGGCCAGAATCAGCGCGCGGACGGTTTTGGGGGCCGGCGGGTGGCCCAGATCGAGGATGCGGTGCAAAAGCGGCAGGCCAAAAGCGGCGGTCTTGCCGGTGCCGGTTTGGGCCAGACCCATCAGATCCTTGCCCGCCATGATATGCGGTATAGCCTGCACCTGAATCGGTGTCGGCATCTTCAACGTGGTTTTTTCCAGCGTTTTCAGGATTTTGGGCGAAAGGCCCAGATCGGCGAAAGTGGTGGTCATGTATTACTTTCCGACGGCAACACGCCGTCTTTCGGGCCATCCGGCCCTCGCTTCGGGAAGCGACACATCCTCGCACCCAGCCCTTGCCGGATACCGTTCATGTCGCGGAACCCCTGCGTGACGGTGGGAACCAGTCATCCACGGCCTTTCACATGCTCACGCGGCACGGGCTATTGGATAGGGGGCAGATGGGGGCAAATGCGGCGTATGTCAAGCGTAGCTTTTGCGTGGTGTATCCGTGGTCACGCTGGATACACGCAATTTTAGGCATTTTCCGCGAGGCTGGCGCAAAGGAGAGTGCTATGGATCTGTCGAAACTATCGGGAAAGCAGCGGGCGAATTATCATTACATGGCCGACGCGATGCGGCGGCTTGAATGGGATTTGCACAACCATATCGAAGCCACCTCGCGCATCCCGCGGGAATGGCATGACATCGCCAAGCAGCGTGAGGCGAAGGGCAAGGTGCATGTCAGCATCCGGCTGGACGAGGACGTGCTACGCTTCTTCAAGTCGATGGGCGCAGGCCATCTGCCCCGCATCAACGCCGTGCTGCGCACCTATATGCACGCGCGTCTGGCGGGGGTGCTGAAAGGGCCGGAGACGATGGATTTCTACCGCAAACAGCGCGAGGACCATGACGGAGGACGGCCCCTCTGGGGCGATAGCGCGCGGATGCTGGGGGAATGGCCGGAGGCTACGGCAAAGGAGGTGTCGGATGAACGGATGGCGGTGCTGAAAGAGGAGTTGAAGCGGCGGGGGTTGGAGTGAGGGGGGCTTTCTTGGTCCGAAATCAAGGGCGAAGCCCGCCGGACCGCGCCCGACCTCCCCCCGGGAGGGCGCGTTTGAGACGGTTGCCTGCAGAATTTCGACGGGAGGGGCTGAGGAATAAAGTGTCTAGAAGGAGCGTCAGTGCGTCCTCCCGAGGTCGGGCGCGGTCCTGTGTTGTGCTAGAGCGCTTACGCATAGCCGCTCTAAAATTGAGGTAAAAACCTCTTGAAAGCTCTGATCTTTGGCGTAAATTACGGTAGCGATTATAGTTCAAGGGGCGTTCATGCGTAATATTGCAATATCAACCGAAGTCTTTTCACTGATTTGGGCCCAAAGACGGCCGCCAGAAGAGACGGAAAACGAAATACTGCTTCGGATACTGACCAGCATGCGTCCTTTGAGCGATGAAGCTGCAGGTGCTAACCAGTTACCGCACTCGGAAAAGAAAGAGGGTAAAACCTCTGATTTCGATGACGAACGTGTCAAGCAAAGTGAAGGAATAACACGGATGTTCGGAAAAGTGCGCTGGGTGGACGACGTCAGAACTGCACTGACAAAGATGGGTGGCGAAGCGTCATTGCACTCAATCTATCGTGAGGTCGAATGCATTAGGCGAGAGGCTGGGCGTTCAATTCCAAAGACACTGGAAGCGGTAATTCGTAGAACATTGGAAGATCATTCTTCTGATTCCGCCAACTATCGTGGTGTCGATTTGTTTGGTTTGCCTGAAGGGCACGGCAAAGGCATCTGGGCTTTACGCAAATAAATTCATTTATGAGTTCTTGTCGTCAAAGCTGGTGAAATAAAACACTCGGCCCGCGCAGGTTTGCGCGGGCGTTCGGGACTGAAAAAGCTCCACCGGAGCGTTTTCGCGGCGCGAAGGGCGCCGCCGTCCCTCACCCCTGCAACGTCCTCACCCCATATCCCTCGCCCCGGGCCTTCATCGCGGCGACAACGGCGATACTGGCTGCGGCGGTGGTGAAATACGGGATCTTGTCCATCAGCGCCACGCGGCGGATGTCGCGGGAGTCTGACACCGCTTGCGTGCCTTCAGTGGTGTTCATCACCAAGGCTATGTCGTTGTTTTTCAAGCGGTCCACGATATTCGGGCGGCCTTCGTAGACTTTGTTGACCTGCGTGGCGGGGACGCCCACCGAGGTCAGCCAAGCGGCGGTGCCTTTGGTGGCGACGATCTCGAAGCCCATCGACACAAGGTCGGTCATGGCGGCGGCGAAGGCTGCGGTTTTGTCCATGTCTTTGATCGACACGAAGGCGCGGCCTGCGTCGGGCAGGGTGACGCCTGCGCCCATCTGCGCCTTGAGGAAGGCCAGCGCGAAGGTGCGGTCCCAGCCCATCACCTCGCCGGTCGAGCGCATTTCTGGCCCGAGGACGGGATCGACGCCGGGGAAGCGGGCGAAGGGGAGGACGGCCTCTTTGACCGAGAACCACGGGGTGATCGGGTCGGCCAGCGTGTTCGGATCGGCCAGCGGCAGCGGCGTGTCGGGACCAACGCCGGTGGCGTAGGGCGCGCGCATCGGGAAGTTCGACATCGGCTCGCCCGCCATCAGGCGTGCGGCGATGGAGGCGATGGCAGAGTCGGTGGCCTTGGCGACGAAGGGAACAGTGCGCGAGGCGCGCGGGTTGACCTCCAGCACGAAGATCACGCCATCCTTGATCGCGAATTGCACGTTCATCAGGCCGACGACATGCAGGGCGCGGGCCATCTGCACGGTCTGGCGTTTCAGCTCGGCAATGGTTTCGGGGGTCAGCGAGTGCGGCGGCAGGCAGCAGGCACTATCGCCCGAGTGAACGCCGGCCTCCTCGATATGCTCCATGATGCCCGCGACGTGGACGTTTTCGCCGTCTGACAGGGCGTCCACGTCAACCTCGATGGCGCCCGACAGGTAGCTGTCCAGCAGAACCGGGCTGTCGCCCGACACCTGCACGGCGGTGCGGATGTAGCGTTCAAGCTGGGCGTCATCGCGCACGATTTCCATCGCGCGGCCCCCCAGAACGAAAGAGGGGCGGATCACAAGGGGGTAGCCCACGTCTTTGGCCACCGCAAAAGCCTCATCGCGCGAACGGGCGGTGCCGTTGTGCGGCTGTTTCAGGTCCAGCGATTGCAGAAGCTGCTGGAAACGCTCACGGTCCTCGGCCAGATCAATGGCGTCGGGGGTGGTGCCAAGGATCGGGATGCCCTCTTCGTGCAGGGCGTTGGCGAGTTTCAGCGGGGTCTGGCCGCCGAACTGCACGATCACGCCGTGAAGGGTGCCGTTTTCCTGTTCAACGCGCAGAATTTCCAGAACGTGTTCAAGGGTAAGCGGTTCGAAATAGAGACGGTCCGATGTGTCATAGTCGGTCGAAACCGTTTCCGGGTTGCAGTTGACCATGATGGTTTCATAGCCCGCCGCCGTCAGCGCATAGCAGGCGTGGCAGCAGCAATAGTCGAACTCGATGCCCTGACCGATGCGGTTCGGGCCGCCGCCAAGGATGACGACCTTTTTCGCATTGGAGGGGCGGGCCTCGCATTCCACGTCGCCCATCGCGGGGGCTTCGTAGGTGGAATACATGTAGGGGGTCTGGGCCTCGAACTCGGCGGCGCATGTGTCGATGCGCTTGAACACGGCCTTGACGCCAAGGTTGCGGCGGGCGCGGCGGACCTGGGCCTCGTCGCGGCCCGTCAGCTTGGCAAGGCGGGCGTCGGTAAAGCCCATCATCTTGAGCGCGCGGATACCAGCGGCATCCAGCGGCAGGCCATTCTTCGCGACCACGGTTTCGGCGTCGATGATTTCGCGGATACGGTCAAGGAACCACGGATCAAAAGCGGTGACCTGATTGATCTCGTCATTGGTCAAGCCAAGGCGCATGGCTTGGGCGATGACGCGCAGACGGTCGGGGGTTTGCTTGGACAGCGCGTTATAGATCGCGGCCTTGTCCGGCGCGCCTTCGATGGCAATTTCGTCAAAGCCGGACAGGCCGGTTTCCAACGATGCCAGCGCCTTTTGCATGGATTCGTGGATTGTGCGGCCAATGGCCATCACCTCGCCCACCGATTTCATCGCGGTGGTCAGGTTCGGTTCGGAACCGGGGAATTTCTCGAAGGCAAAGCGCGGGATCTTGGTGACGACGTAATCGATCGACGGTTCGAACGATGCAGGCGTGACCTTGGTGATGTCGTTGTCCAACTCGTCCAGCGTATAGCCCACGGCCAGTTTCGCGGCGATCTTGGCAATCGGGAAGCCGGTGGCCTTTGAGGCCAGCGCCGAGGACCGCGACACGCGCGGGTTCATCTCGATCACAACCATGCGGCCATCGGCGGGGTTGATTGCCCATTGCACGTTGGACCCGCCGGTCTCCACCCCGATTTCACGCAGCACGGCAATCGAGCCGTTGCGCATGATCTGGTATTCCTTGTCGGTCAGAGTCAGGGCAGGGGCGACGGTGATGCTGTCGCCGGTATGCACGCCCATCGGGTCGACGTTTTCGATGGCGCAGATGATGATGGCGTTGTCAGCGGTGTCGCGCACCACCTCCATCTCGTATTCTTTCCAGCCCAGCAGAGATTCATCGACCAGAATCTGCGCAACGGGCGAGGCATCAAGGCCGCTCCGGCAGATCGCTTCGTAGTCGTCACGGTTATAGGCAACGCCGCCGCCGGTGCCGCCAAGCGTGAAGGCGGGGCGGATGATCGCGGGAAGGCCGACATATTCGATGGCGGCCATAGCCTCGGCCACGCCTGCGTTGATGTCATATTTGCCGTTGGGCAGTTTCGGCGCGGCGATGATGGTGGCCTTGGGGTTTTCAAGGCCGATGCGGTCCATCGCCTCGCGGAACAGCTTGCGGTCCTCGGCCATTTCGATGGCCTCGCGCTTGGCGCCGATCAGTTGCACGTTGAACTTGTCCAGCACGCCAAGATCGGCCAGCGCCAGCGCGGTGTTCAGACCGGTTTGCCCGCCCATCGTGGGCAGCAGCGCGTCGGGGCGCTCTTTCTCGATGATCTTGGCGACGACTTCGGGGGTGATCGGCTCGATATAGGTGGCGTCCGCCAGACCCGGATCGGTCATGATCGTCGCGGGGTTCGAGTTCACCAGAATGACGCGGTAACCCTCTTCGCGCAGGGCTTTGCAGGCCTGTGCGCCGGAGTAGTCAAACTCGCAGGCCTGACCGATCACGATGGGACCGGCTCCGATGATCATGATGGATTTGATATCGGTTCTCTTCGGCATGGCGGCCCCCATCAGCGCAAAACTTCGCGGGTTATAGCCAGCACGCGCCTAGGCGCAAGGGGCAGATCGGGGGAAAGCCGCTAAAGCCGGGTTCCCCAGCGGCCAGCGGCCCAAATCATCGCCAGATAGAGCAGGAAAGTCAGCGCACAGCCAAGGCCAAGCGCAGTCCAGAACCCCGTGCCATGCCGCAGCAGCCAAGGAATCAGTAGGAACATCGGCACCGAGGGCGCGATATACCACAGCGTCGCCCCGACGTGATCGGCCATGCGGGCCGGATCATGGGTGTCGCGCCAAAGCCAGATCATCCCCAGCACCGAGACCAGCGGCAAGGACGCGATCAGCGCACCGATACCTGCGTTGCGCCGCGCCACTTCGGAGGCCAGCGCAATCAGGATGCCGGAAATCGCGGCCTTCAGGATCAGGTAGGTCATTGGGCGCTCCATAGAAAAAGGCAGCCGGAGGGTCCGGCTGCCTTTGTTTCATGTCAAGGCTGGATCAGCCCTTTTCGCCCACGGCGGCTTCGGCGGCGGCAATCGCGGCCTTGCGGGCGGCGATGCGTTCACCCGTCGGCGGGCCTTCGAAGCGGCGGTTTTCAACCGCAACCCACAGCACGAGTGCCAGCGCGATAAAGCCCAGAACCACCCAGAGAACACGCTCGTTCGGGGGGGCCACGGCGATGAACAGGATCACGCCCATGCCGACGACCGACAGAAGGGTGACAAGTTTGTAGGTGCCGGCAGACATCGCCCAAGGGCCAGGCTTGGCCCATTTGTCGGTGCCATAGGCAAACAGACCTGCGATCAGCGGAATGGTGAAGGACAGGAACAGGAACACAAGGGTCGAGTTCACCACGATCACATAGATCGAGGTGCCATCAATCTTGATCGACATGGCCAGCATCACATAGAGGATGCACAGCACGGTAGCCGTCCAGATCGCGTTCACCGGCGTGCGGTATTTCGGCGACACGGTGGCCAGCGCCTTGGAGGCTACCGGCATCCCGTCATCGCGCGAAAACGCAAACAGCATGCGCGAGGCCGAGGTGACAGTGGCCAGACCGCAGAGGAATTGCGCGATCAGGATGCCAAGATAGAGCAGGGTTTTCAGGCCTGCAGGCAGGATAGCGTCCATCGTGGCAAAGAACATGCCCCAGCCTTGGCCAGCCGCAACCGCCAGATCCGGGATCGCCAGCGTGATGGCGCAGATCATGATCCAGCCAACCAGCGACGACCAGAACACCGCCGAAACGATGCCCGCCGGAACCGAAGTGGCGGCGGATTTGGTTTCCTCGGAGGTATGGGCCGAGGCATCATAGCCGGTGATGGTATAGACCGGCAGCAACAGGCACAGCAGGAACAGATAGGCGGTGTTGTCGGTCTGCGGGAACACATTGCCGCCCGCTTCGCCCGAGAAGTTGGTAAAGGTCCACAGCCGCGAGATGTCGATGGCGGGTGCGAAATACAGGCAGGCCACCACCAGAACGGCGGTCGTCGCAAAGATGATATAGCCGGAGATGTCGGTCAGCATCGTTGTGACCTTGATCCCCAGATGGTTGAACAGCGCCTGCACGATGGTGATGGCGGCCACAAAGGTCACAACCTGCATATCCGTGCCGCCAAAGCCGAACATCGCGCCAAAGGTGCCTGCAAAGAAATAGGCCGTGCCGATGTTGATGGCGCCCAGAACCGTGATCAGACCCAGCAGGTTCAGCCACGCCGTCAGCCAGCCCCAGAAGCGACCGCCCAGAATCGACGCCCAGTGATAAAGCCCGCCCGCTGTCGGGAAGGCCGATGCGATTTGCGCCATTGCCAGCGCGAACATGCCCGAAAGCAGGCAGCCCACGATCCAGCCGATGCCAGCGCCCGCGCCGCCGACGGATGAGATCGCCTGCGCGAACGAGTTGATGCCGCCTGACAGGATGCAGATGATCGAGAACGAGATCGCAAAATTCGAGAACTTCGACATAGAGCGCGAAAGCTCTTGGGCGTAGCCCATGCCATGCAGGATTTTCACATCCTCATGCTTTTCCTTATCGGTATAGTCTTCCGATGCCATTTCCGTTTCCCTCCGAACCGTTGGTTGGTCGTGTATTATTATTGGCAGGTGCGGCGTTTTGCCGTGCCTGACGGAAGGAAAACCCTAATTTTACAGTCTGGCAAGCACTGAATAGATATTTACAGAACTGCGACAAATGCGGTGCCGCAAAAACAGGCGTCGGTTTTGCGGAAGGAAGGGGCGCGAAGGCTCTGGTCGCAGGGCCGGGAACGCCCTAGGTGAAGGGGAAGGTTGGGTTTGGGGGCTATGCCGTGATCCTGTGCGAACAAGGGCCGAACGGAAAACCCGCGCTATTTGACGGCGCGGTGGAAACCGTTGTGGCGCATCGGGCCGACCAGATCGCGCCTGCGCTGGCCCGTCTGGATGCGGCCCGCGCGGCAGGGTTCTGGGTGGCGGGATACCTTGCCTATGAGGCGGGCTATGCGCTTGAGCCGAAGCTGGCGCATCTGATGCCGGAAGGCGCTGGGCCGCTGTTGGCCTTTGGCGTTTATCCCGCGCCTGTGCCTGCCGATGCCGTGCTGGCACAGGCGGCTGTCGAAGCCCCTGCCGCCGCCGTGGCCGCTTTGGAGCCGATGATCTCGCGCGGTGCCTATGGGGCTGCGATGGATCAGGTGATGGCCTATATTGCGGCGGGGGACTGCTATCAGATCAACCTGACCTTCCCGCTGGCGACGCGCCTGCTGACCGGCTCGGCACTTGGGCTTTACGGCGCGCTGCGGGCGCGGCAGGTGGTGGGGCATGGGGCTTTTGTCGATCTGGGCGTGGGGCCGGTTCTGATCTCGCGCAGTCCCGAACTGTTCATCCGGCTGGATGCCACTGGCCGGATCGAGGCGCGCCCGATGAAAGGCACCGCGCCGCGCGATGCCGATCCGGTGCGCGATGCCGAACTGGCAGAGGAATTGCGCGCCTCGGCCAAGGGACAGGCGGAAAACCTGATGATCGTGGATCTGCTGCGGAACGACATCAGCCGGATTTCCAAGATCGGCTCGGTCAAGGTGCCGGAGCTGTTCGCTGTGGAACATTACGCCACGCTGCACCAGATGGTCAGTCGCGTGGTCGGGCAATTGGTCGATGCGCCGTCGCTGGCAGGGGTGGTCGAGGCGCTGTTTCCCTGTGGTTCCATCACCGGCGCGCCGAAAATCCGCGCGATGGAGATTATCCATCAGGTCGAACCCCACCCGCGCGGTGCCTATTGCGGGGCAATCGGCTGGATGGCGCCGGATGGGACGGCCAGCTTTAACGTGGCCATCCGCACTTTGTCCTTGTTTGAGGACGGCGCGATTACGCTGAACGTCGGCGGCGGTGTGGTGCAGGACAGCACGACAGAGGGCGAATGGGAGGAGGCGCTGTGGAAAGCGCGCTACATGCAGGGGCTGGTGCGCCCGATCTGAAACTGATCGAGACGCTGGGCTGGGATGGCACCGCCTTCGCGCGGCTTGATCTGCATATGGCGCGGCTGGCGGCCTCGGCGGCGCGGCTTGGCTGGGGCTGCGATCCCGCCGCCGCCCGCGCCGCCCTGCGCGCTGCCGCACCCCAAACTGCCGCCCGCATCCGGCTGACGCTGGATGCTGCGGGCCAGATCGACATAACCAGCGCCCCGTTGCCCCCCGCCAAACCGCTCTGGCGCGTCGGGCTGGGGCAGGTGCGGCTTGCCTCGAATGACCCGTGGCTGACGCTGAAATCCAGCAACCGCGCCAGCTATGACCATGCCCGCGCCGCCCTGCCCGAAACTCTGGACGAGGTGATTTTCCAGAACGAGAAGGGCGAGGTCTGTGACGGCACCATTACAACAGTGTTCTTTGATCGCGGGCAGGGGATGCATACCCCGCCGCTGTCCTGCGGATTGCTGCCCGGTGTGCTGCGCGCGGAACTGTCGCTGCCCGAACAAATCCTGCGCGCCGAAGACTTGCCGCATGTCCGCCTCTGGGTCGGCAATTCGCTGCGGGGTCTGATCCCTGCCGATTTCATCTTGGCTTAAATACTCCCGCCGGAGGCTTCGGCCGCAATGCCAAACCGGCCACGCGACGCGCGGGGCGTTCGACGCTGAAAAGGGTCCACTGGACCATTTTCCAGGCGCGTCTCACCCTCCGGCGGGGATATTTAAGAACAGATGAAACCTCGCGGGCTTGACTTCGCACCTAGGGCGGGGTGTATCGGGCCAAATCCTGTAAAGCCTCGTGAAGGGGAAGATGATGCACGCCTATCGCAGCCATACTTGCGCCGATCTGAACACCGCCCATGTGGGCCAAGAGGTCCGTCTTTCGGGCTGGGTCCACCGTGTGCGCGATCACGGGGGGGTGCTGTTCATCGACCTGCGCGATCATTATGGCATCACGCAGATTTTGGCCGACAGCGACAGCCCCGCCTTTGCCGAGATTGAAAAGGTCCGCTCGGAATGGGTGGTGCAGATCGATGGCCGCGTGAAGGCGCGCGATGCATCGCTGGTGAACCCCAAGCTGCCGACCGGCGAGATCGAGGTTTACGCCACCGGCCTGACCGTTCTGGGTGAGGCTGCCGAGTTGCCGATGCCAGTGTTCGGCGAGGTGGACTACCCCGAGGAAACCCGCCTGACCTACCGCTTCCTCGATTTGCGCCGCGAAAAGCTGCACCGCAACATGATGCTGCGGTCGAATGTGGTGCGCTCGATGCGGAAACGCATGTGGGATCAGGGTTTTAACGAATTCCAGACGCCGATCATCACCGCATCTTCCCCCGAAGGCGCGCGCGATTTTCTGGTGCCGTCGCGCCTGCATCCGGGCAAGTTCTACGCCCTGCCGCAGGCTCCGCAGCAGTTCAAGCAGTTGATCATGGTGGCCGGTTTCGACCGCTATTTCCAGATTGCGCCCTGCTTCCGCGATGAAGACCCGCGGGCGGATCGGTCGCCCACCGACTTCTACCAGTTGGACATCGAGATGTCCTTTGTGACGCAGGAAGACGTTTTCGCCGCCGTTCAGCCGGTTGTGCAGGGGATTTTCGAGGAGTTCGCGCCGACAAAGAAGGTCTATTCCGACTGGACCAAGATCGCCTATCGCGACAGCCTGAAATGGTATGGCAGCGACAAGCCCGACCTGCGGAACCCGATCAAGATGCAGGACGTGTCCGAACATTTCGCCGGTTCCGGCTTTGCGATTTTCGCGAAGCTGCTGGAGCAGGACGGCAATGAAATCCGCGCGATTCCGGCACCCACCGGTGGCAGCCGCAAGTTCGCTGACCGGATGAACGCCTTTGCCCAGAAAGAGGGGCTGCCCGGCATGGGCTATATTTTCTGGCGTCCTCGCGTAGAAGCTGACGCCGAAATGAAACAGAAACTTGAGACTGCAAGCAAGCTCGCTAAGTTCTTAGATTCAATTAGTGATTCCGAGTTTGGGGCTGAAATTCGGAACAAACTTGAACCGGAGTTCAGAGCCATAATGTCCGAGGCGGACGAACGCATGAGCCTTTATGATGAGAAGAACACTTTCCTAGATGATGTCTCCCGAATCCTCGAAGATTTGCATAATCGCGGCCGCCATGAAGATGCGGCAAAGTTGCTGGAAGAGGCCGTTACTGCTAATAATTTGGAGGCAGCTGGTCCGATTGCCAAAGCACTTGGATTTCAAAAGACAGAAGCAATACGCAAAGAGCTAAGACTCGGTGTCGGGGACGCTGTGTTTTTCGTGGGCGGCAAGCCCGAGGCGTTCGAGGCCATTGCGGGGCGGGCGCGCAACGAAATCGGGCGTGAATTGGGGCTGACGGAACAGAACTGCTTCAAATTCGCATGGATCGTCGATTTCCCGATGTATGAGAAGACGGATGAGGGCAAGATCGACTTCTCGCACAACCCCTTCTCGATGCCGCAGGGGGGCCTTGAGGCGTTGAACGGCGATCCGCTGCAGGTCTATGCCTATCAGTATGACCTTGCCTGCAACGGCTATGAGCTGATCAGTGGCGGCATCCGCAACCACAAGCCCGAGATCATGTTCAAGGCCTTTGAACTGGCGGGCTATCCGAACTCGGAAGTCGAAAAGCGGTTCGGCGGCATGGTCAAGGCGTTCAAATATGGCGCACCGCCCCACGGCGGCTGTGCGGCGGGGATCGACCGGATCGTGATGCTGCTGGCGGATGAGGCCAACATCCGCGAGGTCATCATGTTCCCGATGAACCAGCGCGCCGAAGATCTGCTGATGGGCGCGCCGTCAGAGCCGATGAACGCGCAACTGCGCGAATTGAACCTGAGGGTCGTTCCGAAAGAATGAGCCTTTACCCCGCCTCGGTTCCGGTGTTCCGCCATTACCTTGCCCGCGTGGCAGCGATGGCGGAAACCGCGACCGACGCGGATCTGGCGGCGCAACTGGGCGACGCCTTTCCTGCCGCCCAACAGTTTGCCACGGCGGCAGGGTTCGCCCTGCGGATCGCCTGTCCCTTGGCGGGGCGCGACGTGCCGGACCTGCCGCGCGCACTGGCCCCAAGGCTGGCAGTGGCGCGGGCGATGCTGGGCGGGATGCGGCCGGATGAATTTATCGGGGCCGAGGATCGGATCATCCAGCACAGGGCGGGCTTTGCCGAGATCGAGCAGAAGGGGACGGATTTCCTGTTCCTTTATGGCCTACCGAATTTTTTCTTCCATATCACAATGGGTTACGCCTCGCTTCGCGCTGCGGGGGTTGTCTTGGGCAAGGCCGATTTCGATGGCTTTCACGACTATCCCGCGGGTTTCCGCTTTTGACCCCATGGGCGGGGTGTAAACCGCCGCCGCCCGCGCCATATTAGGCCAAGCTATTTCAGGGATCGGGGATGCGGTTTCAAACCCTTGCCGCGCTGCGTTTTGGGTTCGGGGTGCCGTCCGGCGCGCCGAAGAATGTGGAGGCCATGCTGGACAGCTTGGGCGGGCCGGATCAGTCGGCGCGGGACTGGCCGATTGAGGGGCTGGCGTCAGTGCTGCCCGCCGTTCAGGCAGCGCAGGCCGAAAAGGCCGCCGCGATGGGCGAGGATGCCGCCTTTGCTCTGGCGGAAATGGAGGATCGCGCCTGCCGCAGCACCTTTGTGCGCGCGATGACGGGCGACGGGTTCCGCGAAAGGCTGGTGGCGTTCTGGGCCGATCATTTCACCGTGACGGGGCGCGGCGCGATGGATGGCATGCTGCCCTATGCGCTGGTTGAAGACGCTCTCCGCCCCAATCTGACTGCCAATTTCGAGGCCATGCTGATGCAGGTGGTGCTGCATCCGGCGATCTTGGTTTATCTGGATCAGCCGCAATCCTTCGGGCCGACATCACGGGCGGGCAAACGGCAAGGCCGTGGGCTGAACGAGAATTTGGCGCGGGAACTTCTGGAATTACATACGCTTGGCGTGGGGGCGGATTACGCGCAGGCCGATGTGCGGGCGATGGCGGAACTGCTGACGGGGCTGACCTATGACAGCCGCTGGGGGATGCGCTTTGATCCGCGCCGCGCCGAACCGGGGGCGGAAACCGTGCTGGGGCGCGCTTATGGCGGCGACGAGATGGTGCCGATCCGGCAGGTTTTGCGCGATCTGGCAGCCCATCCGGCGACCGCGCGGCATATCTGCGGCAAGCTTGCGGTGCATTTTGTGTCGGATACGCCCGATCCGGCGATGGTGGATGCGATGGTGGCGGCATGGGAAGCCTCGGGCGGGTATCTGCTGCGGGTCTATGCGGCGATGCTGGGGCATCCGGCGGCTTGGGGTCAGTCACTGGAGAAGGCGCGGCAACCCTTTGATTTCGTTGTAACTGCGCTGCGCGCCTTGCAGGTGCCGCCGCAGGCGATCTTCGATCTGCCCGATGCGCGGATGCGAAAGCTGATCCTGCGGCCCTTGGCGGAAATGGGCCAGCCGTGGAAGGCCCCGCGCGGCCCGGATGGCTGGCTCGAGCCTGTCAGTGCATGGATCACCCCTGCAGGACTTGCGGCGCGGATTGACTGGGCGATGCGGGTTCCGGCGGCACTGGGTGATGTGCCGGACCCTGTGATGTTGGCCGAACGGGCCTTGGCCGAAGCGGCGGAGCCTGCGCTGCTGACGGCTATCGGGCGTGCGGAAACCGTGGCCGAGGGTGTGGGGCTGGTGCTTGCCAGCCCTGCCTTCAACAGGAGATAGGCGATGCAGCGGCGGTTTTTCCTGAAAGGTTCGGCGATCCTTGGCTGCTCGGCGGCGGCGCATCCGTTGCTGTCGACGGTCACGCTGGCGGGGTCGGATGGCGGGCGGCCCTTGGGCGATCATCGGCTGGTGGTGGTGATCTTGCGCGGGGCGATGGACGGGCTGGACGTGCTGCGACCCTATGGGGATGCGGCCTATGCGGGGCTTCGGCCAACGCTGGCGGTGCCGGACTCTGGCGTGGCTTTGACGGATTTTCACGCAATGCATCAGGGGCTTGGTGGACTTTCGACGCTGTGGCAGGCGGGGTCTTTGGGGTTTGTGCAGGCCTGTTCCACCCCCTACCGCGACAAGCGCAGCCACTTTGCAGGGCAAGACCAGCTTGAGGCGGGGACGGGCTTTGATGTGCCTGCGGGGGCGGTGCGGGATGGCTGGCTGAACCGGCTGTTGCAGGCCATGCCGGGGGTGCAGGCCGAAACCGCCTACGCCGTGGGGCGCGAGGCGCTGCCGATCCTGTCGGGGGCGGCGGATGTGCGGCAATGGGCGCCCGAAACCACGCTGGACCTGTCACCCCAAGCGCGGCTTTTGCTGGAGCAGGTCTATCACGATGACCCGATCTTTCAGCAGGCGGCGGTCGAGGCGTTTGAATTGACGGCGAGTGGCGGGATGGGGGCCGAGGCCAGCGGCAAGCTGGCGGATATTGATCGGCTGGTGGATTTCACCGCCGCGCGGTTACGCGATGCGACGCGGATCGCGGCGTTTTCGCTGTCGGGGTGGGACACGCACAAGGCGCAGGCCAAGGCGCTGCCCCGCGCGTTGCAAAGGCTGGAGCGGGTGGTGCTGCGGATGCAGGAGCAGCTTGGCCCGCAGGTCTGGGGCAAGACCACGCTGATTGCGATGACCGAATTCGGACGGACCGCGCGGGAAAACGGATCAGGCGGGACGGATCATGGCACCGGCGGGACGATGCTGCTGGCGGGTGGGGCGCTGCGTGGGGGGCGGATGTTCGGGCGCTGGCCGGGCTTGGGCGAAAGCGATCTGTATCAGGGGCGTGATCTGATGCCGACCTCGGACGTGCGCGAATGGGCGGCCTGGGCGCTGCGGTCGGGCTTTGGCATCGACCGTGCGCTGCTGGAAAGCGCGATTTTTCCGGGGCTGCAGATGGGGGATGATCCGGCACTGCTGCTTTAGCGGATTGCGTGGCGGTGGCGGCTGGCGTTAACCTGTTGGTAGCTTGCAAGGAAACCCGAAATGCCGCACCAGCCCAAATTTGGAAAACCGGTCCCCGGATGGACCCCGCCCCCACGTCCGGTCGGGGCTGCGATGGATGGTCACTGGGTCCGGCTGGAACGGCTTGAGGCCGATGCCCATGCCGCCGACCTGCACCGCGCCTATTCGGGCCATGATGCGCTGTGGGATTACCTGCCTTACGGCCCGTTTTCGGCGGCGGCGGCCTATCACCGCTGGGTCAAGGACACCGCCTCGGGGACGGACCCGCTGTTTTACGTGCTGCGCGACCGCGCGACGGGGCATTGTGGCGGCGTTGCAAGCTATTTGCGGATCGCGCCCGAGGCAGGTTCGATCGAGGTTGGGCATATCTGTCTGTCGCCCGAAATCGCGCGGGGGCGGGTTTGGACCGAGGCGATGTTCCTGATGATGGACTGGGCCTTTACGGCGGGCTACCGGCGCTATGAGTGGAAATGCGACGCGCTGAACATCCCCTCGCGCCGTGCGGCACAGCGGTTGGGGTTCAGCTATGAGGGGGTTTTCCGGCAGATGTCGGTCGTCAAGGGACGCAACCGCGATACGGCGTGGTTTTCGGTGATCGATAGCGAATGGCCTGCCTTGCGCGAAGCCTTCACCGCTTGGCTGAACCCGTCCAACTTTGACGCAAACGGGCGACAGCACGAGCGGCTTTCCGATCTGACGCGGCTGGTGCGGGCCGGTTCGGACCCTGCGCTTTACCCCTAGGGCAATGATGCGGGGGCAAAACCCGTATCGGTCAGCGCAAGTCTGCGGTTGATCAGGTGACGCAGACCCTCAAGCCCAAGGTCGGGATTGGCCCCCGCCTCCTGTGCGGCGTGGGCTAGCGCGCTGTCATGGGCGTGACTGGCCACACCCGCAACAAACCCCGTCAGATAGCGCCGGTGTGCGGGATCGTGACAAGAGGCCAGCACGGCAGCGGCGCGTGCAAGATCGTCACGCAGCGCCAGCGGATCGGGGTGGAACACCTTTTCCGCCGTGACGGGGCTGGGCAGATCGGGCAGCAGCGCCCCAAGGGCGGCACAGAATTCGGCAAGACTTTCCAGTGGTTTATCCAGAAACCCATCCGCGCCCGCCGCCAGCGCCAAGGCCCGCCCTGCCGGATTACCCGAACTGCCAAGGATTACCGGTGCGCGGGCGGTCCCCATCACAAGATCACGGATCAATGTCTCTCCCCGGCCATCGGGCAAGCCCAGATCAATGACAACGACATCGGGGCGATAAAGCCGCAGGTGCGACCGTGCCGCACGCAAGGTTTCAGCCCGTCGTAACCGCGCACCCGCACGTTGACACATCAGACGCATCGCTTCGCAGGCATAGCGGCTATCTTCGACGGCAAGAACCGTCACCCCTTGCAAGGGGAGCGCCGCGCGGCCCAGACCGGCAAGCCCAAGGTCAGGCGTGAAGGGAAGGGAATCAAGCTGGGGCATGGTGCAGACCTTCCGGCGGGGGCGGTGGCACCATATGGCCACGGCTCTGGCTAACGTCCGGTAAACGCCGCAGCCTTCGCGGAAAATAAATAGCGCGGCCTGCGGCGGATCATCCCCTTGCCGGAACCGTCGCAGCACCGCATAACCCCCATGCCACACGCAAGGAGCCTGCCGATGATCGGTCGCCTGAATCACGTTGCCATCGCCGTTCCCGACCTGCCCGCCGCCATCGCGCAATACCGCGACACGCTGGGCGCGACTGTGGGCGCACCGCAAGACGAACCCGATCACGGGGTGACGGTGGTGTTCATCACACTGCCGAACACCAAGATCGAATTGCTGTATCCTTTGGGCGACGCCTCGCCGATCAAGGCTTTCCTCGAGAAAAACCCCGCAGGCGGCATCCATCATATCTGCTATGAGGTCGAAGACATCCTTGCCGCGCGGGATCGCCTGAAGGCCTCGGGCGCGCGCGTTCTTGGCTCGGGTGAGCCGAAGATCGGCGCGCACGGCAAACCGGTGCTGTTCCTGCACCCCAAGGATTTCAACGGCTGTCTGGTGGAGCTTGAACAGGTATGACGATCACCGCCGCACTGGTTCTGTTTTCGGTCACATGGTTCATGGTGTTCTTCATGGTCCTGCCGCTGCGCTTTACCTCGCAGGCGCAGGACGGCAAGATCGAACCGGGAACCCCGGCCTCGGCTCCCGCTGATGCGATGGTTGCCAAGAAGGCCAAGATCACGACGGTGATCGCCATTGTGGTCGCAGGTCTGCTTTACGGGATCATCACCTCGGGCTGGATCACCATCGCCAATATGGATGTGTTCGGCATCATGCGCTAACGCGCAAGTCGCTGCACCATATGGGTAAAGGTGGCCACCCCCAGCACGGGGATCACCAGATTGACCAGCGGGACCGACAAAGGTGCCGCCATCAGCGCCCCGGCAACCCAGATCTGCAGGAAATGCCGCCGCCGCAGCGCAATCGCGGCGGGGCGGCCATAGCGGCGCATCGCCACAAGGCTGAAGTACTCGCGCCCCAGCAAAAGCCCGTTCAAGGCCCAGAACAACGGCGGGACAAACGGACCGGCCAGCGCGTAAAAGAACAGCGCCACCACGTTCACCGCAATCAGCAATCCCAGAAAATTCACCGCATCCTTCAGGCTTTCGCCCAAGGGCAGACGCGGCACGGGCGGCAGGTGCGGATAGTGCCGCGCCTCGACGGCTGCGGCCACATCTTCAAGAAACAGGCCGGAAAAGGCGGATGCCACGGGAATCATCAGGAAAACCGACAGCCCGATCATCAGCAGGAACGATCCCCATGACAGCAGCGTGTCGATGCCCCCGACCGGCCCGATAAAGGGAATATCGACAGATCCGGGCGAAAAAGCCTCGATCAGGCCAAGAAAGGCCGCGTAAACGCCGGTCAACAGGGCAAGTGCCAGAATGATGCCCAAGACCAGCACGCGCAGGAAGCGCGCTTCGGCCATCTGGCGCAGGGCCTTGGTGAAATCGACGAAAATCACCGGTCGGCCCATTTGACCAGCTTGGCCAGATCGGGGCGTGGGCGGTCCGGCACGGGGGCAGGGTGCGGCGTGCCGATATGCACGATCCCGGCCACGCTTTCGCCCGCGCCACAGCCAAAGGCCCGCGCGGTAAAGCCCGCATCATGTGCTGGCCAGCCCGACAGCCAGTTCGCCCCCCAGCCAGCGGCCTCGGCGGCATTCACAATCCCCAGACACAGCGCCCCCGCCGACAGAACCTGCTCGGCCAGCGGGATCTTTTCCGATGGTTTGGGGGAAGAAATTACCACCACCGCCAGCCGTCCAAGATCATATTGCCCGCGCCCCTTGGCAATCTTTTCGGCATCGCCGCCCAACTCGATCGCCCGCGCCTCGGCCAGATCGGCCAGCCGTGCCATCGACGCAGATTCGATCACGATCAGCCGCCACGGCTCCAGCTTGCCATGATCCGGCACGCGCGTTGCTGCGGCCAGAATGGCGTTCAGCGCATCGCGGTCCGGCACGGGGCCGGAAAACAGCTTGGCCGGATGGCTGTGGCGTTGGGCCAGAAAGGCAAACGCGGCGGGGTTCGGATCGGGCATCTGGGTCTCCTTCGCGCCCAGAACTGGCGACAAAGCCCGCCGTCGTCAAGCAGGCTTGCCCTGCGCTGCAGCACAGGGCAGGCTGCGCCCATGCAAAAGGGCGATTGGGCAGAACTGGCGATACCGGGCGCGGAATTTTCCTGCCGCGTCACCCCGCGCGCCCGCAAAACCGGCATTGAACGCGACGGGACCACCATAAGGGTTGCGGTTTCTGCCCCGCCCGAAGATGGCCGCGCCAATGCCGCAGTGGCCGAGGCATTGGCCCACGCCCTTGGCGTCGCCAAATCCCGTCTGACCCTTTTGCGCGGCACCACATCGCGCGACAAACTCTTTCGCCTCGATTAGGTCGCTAAAACTTGTCTAAAATTGCTTCATCTTGGCGAAAATACTCCACGGGGGACGCGGCCCAAGGGCCGCGCGGGGGTGTGAAACCCCCGCTCTCCGCCAGCCAGAGGCGTTAACCCAGATCCTTGGGTGCAGGCTCGGGCCGTTCGATCCGGTAGCTGCCCTCGGACAGGTTCAGCGCCGCGCGCAGGTCGTTGATCTGCGACAGGGACAGGGTAATCCGCACCGGCTCATCCGTGCGCGGGTCAACCTGTTCGACCACCACGCATTCGGCATAGGTCTCGATGATGATATCTTCCTGCAAGGGGGCTGGCCCCTCGTCGATCAGGGTGATTACGGTCGCGTCAAAGTCGTGCTCTATGGTGAACATTCCGTCATGCTAGGGCGAAGTTCTGCAAGGCTCAAGCCCGAAGGCGGCGGGGTTTCGCTGTTTGGGGCTTGTCCCCTTTCGCCTCGGCATGGATTTGTTATGTCTGACGGCAAAACGGGCAGGAGAAAGCCATGATTTCGGCAAGATGGGTGGCGGTTTGCGTCGTGGCAGCACTGGTGGCGGGCTGCACCACACCTGTTGCCTATGCGCCTGAACCTGTGCCGGTTGTCGTCGATGCTGGCTCCACCCTGTCGGGTCCGGCGGCGATGGCGGCGTTTCGGCAGGTGGCCAGCCAAATTGAGCCGATTGCCGAGTCGATGTGCCGCACCGAAGGCAATGCCGCCAATTGCGATTTCCGCATTGTGATCGACGATCGTCCGAACCAGCCGCCCAACGCCTTTCAAACGCTGGACAATTTTGGCCGCCCCATCCTTGCCTTTTCGGTCGCGCTGATTGCGGATGCGCGCAATGTCGACGAGCTGGCCTTCGTCATCGGCCATGAGGCCGCGCATCACATCGCGGGCCATATCCCGCAGGCCCGTCAAAGCGCGCTGCAGGGTGCCTTGATTGCCGGAATTCTGGCAGAGGCGGCAGGCGGCGGGCGGGCCGAGATCGAGGCCGCGCAGCGCACCGGCGCAACAGTCGCCGCGCGCAGCTATTCAAAAGAGTTCGAGCTGGAGGCCGATGCCTTGGGGGCCGAGATTGCCTTCCACGCGGGGTTTGACCCGTTGCGCGGGGCGGATTTCTTTGATCGTCTGCCCGATCCGGGCGACCAGTTTCTTGGCACTCACCCCACGAATGCCGCCCGCAAGGCTGCCGTGGCGAGGGTGGTTGCACGACTTCGCGGGTATTGATCTGTATCAAGGCGCCGCGCGGGGCGGGCAAGGCACTCTGAGCGGCATGGGCCGATACTATGGGGGGTTGCCATGATGATGGGCTATGTCGATGCGCCACGAGCTTGGGGCTATACCCGCGGCATGGCGCGGGTTTTGGGGGTGAACCTGACCTCTGCCGTGGTCGAAGGCTGGCTTAGCCGGGAAGAACTGGCCGATCTGGTGCAGCGCTGTGAGGACTGCGTCTGCACGGAAAAATGCACGGCTTGGCTTGCGCGCACCGTCACGGCCGAGGCCGCCCCCGCCTTTTGTCCGAACAAGGCCGCGATCGAGGCGCTGGGACCAGAGCATTAGGCGTGCCACAACCGTTCTGAGATGTGTTGCAACTGTCCAAGGCCACTTTTCGCTGCAGGCTGGGGCAGGTAGTCTGCAGCCATGAAACAAATCGAAGATGTCGTGCGGGATCGCGGATCGCGCTATGCCGTGTCCGGTGGCCCTGTGCAGAGTCGCGCGGGTGTGGACGGATTTCTGACTGATCTCAAGCGCGCCAAGAAATACGCCAAGGCCACCCACAACACCTGGGCCGTTGTGCTGTCCGATGGCGGTGCGGTGAAGAATGATGACGGCGAGTCCGGGGCTGGCGCGGTGATCCTCAAGATGCTGGAACGCGCGGGGTTGGTGGATCATATCGTGGTGGTGACACGCTGGTATGGCGGGGTGCATCTGGGCGGCGACCGCTTTGCCCATGTGGTCACTTCGGTGCGGGCCTATCTGGCGGCGCTGGGCTAGGGCTGGACAGACTGCCCGCGCTTGGGCCAGATGCCGCAAGGGAATGCGGGGGGGCCATGCTGAAGATTCTGACAGCCGAGGTGCGGCGCTTTGGCAATACCGCAAAATGGTCGTGGCAGGGCTGGGTTGCGGCCTGGGCCACCGAAAAATCCCTGCGACAATGGACGGTTGTGAACATTCTCTCGGCCGCGCTGGCCTTTTCTTTGGACCTGAGCAGCGGCGAACGGGCCTTGATCCTTGCGCTGGGTCTGTTGGTGCTGGCGGCGGAACTGGTCAACACCGCGCTGGAGGAAATCGTCGATCTGGTTATCTCAGAGCAACACCCGCGAGCGGGCAAGGCCAAGGATTGCGGTTCTGCCGCCGTTGCCTTGACGGCGATTGCGGGGGGCGTGGCGTGGCTGGTGGTGCTTATCGGCTAGGTCGCTGGCGGCGCAGATGCGCGCGGTAGATCACGGGCGCCAATATCCGGTCATAGACAAGGCAGGTCACCGGATGGATCAGCGGCAGCGCCGTGATCCGCGCCAGCCAACGCATATGCGGCAATTCCTGCCAAAGCGCCTGAAACGCCGGTATGCCCGACAAAAGCTGCCCCTTGTGCAGCACATGCAAGCGGCGCGCGGCCTGATCGGGGGTCAGCCCCCAAGCATTGGCCTGTGCCAAGCCGTCAAACCGGATCGGCAGATTGTTGGCATTGGCACGGCGCGCGTAGGCGTCGATTTCGAACCGGCATACCGGACAGGTCTCATTGTAAAGAACGCGGGTGTCGTCTTCCATCATCTGAAAATAGGCCTGTGACGCAGAGTTTCAACGGCACCCGCGCCGGATCAGACCTTGCTTCGCAGCAGGTTTGCCGCCCAGCAAAGCGCGCCCAAAGCTACGGCCCCTTCCGCAAAGGGAAAGATCGGCCCGATGCTGGCTGCGGCGACGCGGCCTGACATCATCAGGAACAGACCCACCAACAGCACCAGCGCCCCCACCTGATGCAGCCAGAAATGCGCCTTTGCCAGATTGCTGTCTGTCAGGCCGGGGATCACCCGATAGGCCAGACCGAACACTGTCATAAGGGTAAAGCCCAACAGGTTGATATGGGCGTGGACGGGCGCAAGCGTATGGTCGCCCGACCCGCCCATATAGCTGCCAAGCCCGATTCCCACGATAAGATAGATCGAACCGATACCCAGAAATCCGCGCGAGATATTCATGTGACTGTCCCTTTATATAGCGCGGGTTGGCTCCCGCCCTGTCAGGATAGCACAAACTCTGGGCATTTCTCGAAAGATATGCGCTTGATACGGGTTTTCAAGTGTTGGCCGCAGCCTAAAGCGCCTTGTGGCTTCCGTCGCAAAATGCCCCGTTCTTGGAGTGTTTGCAGCCGCAAAGATAGGCGGTCTTGGTTTCCTCGACCATCACTTTGGTCGGCACAAACGCGCTGCCCTTGTGGCTGCCATCGCAGAACGGCTGGTTTTTGGACTGTCCGCAAGCGCACCAGAAATAGGCTTTGCCGCCCTCCAGCTCGACAGCATAGGGGGACTTCTGGGCGATATGGGGGGCGTCAGACATGGGGCTACTCCTGAGGGTTACATCCCTCAAGGCTGCTGCGCGCCATGACCAAGGACAAGCGCCAGATCTGTGCGTTGATGCACGCCCCCTGCGCGCGGTTACGGATGACCGGTCAGGCTGCCCCAAAGATCGTATTCGCCCGCCTCGTCTACGGTGACGGTCACGATATCTCCGGCGGAAAGTGTCTCGAAGCCCTCGTCGATGAAGAGGTTGCCGTCGATTTCCGGCGCGTCGGCCTTGGTGCGGCAGGTGGCGCCGTCTTCGTCCACCTCGTCCACGATGACTTGCATCGTCTGGCCTACTTTAGCCGCCAGTTTCGCCTCGGAAATGGCTTGCGCCTTTTCCATAAAGCGATCCCAGCGGTCCTGCTTTACCTCGGGGGCCACGTGGTCGGGCAGGTCATTGCTGCGCGCGCCCGCGACGTTTTCGTATTGGAAGCAGCCGACGCGATCGAGTTGGGCCTCGTCCATCCAGTCCAGCAGGGTCTGGAACTCGGCCTCGGTTTCGCCGGGATAGCCGACGATGAAGGTCGAGCGCAGGGTGATATCGGGGCAATCGCGCCGCCATGCCGCGATTTCGTCCAGCGTCTTGGCTGCCGCCGCAGGGCGGGCCATCCGGCGCAGAACCTCGGGGTTCGCATGCTGGAAGGGGATGTCGAGATAGGGCAGGATCAGCCCCTCGGCCATCAGCGGGATCAGGTCGCGCACATGCGGATAGGGGTAGACGTAGTGCAGGCGGGTCCACGCGCCCAGACGCCCCAACTCACGCGCAAGATCGGTGATATGGGCGCGCACCTCGCCGCCCTTCCACGGGGACAGATCATGCTTGCGGTCCACGCCATAGGCGGATGTGTCCTGCGAAATCACCAGCAATTCCCGCACGCCCGCCTCGACCAGCTTTTCAGCCTCGCGCAGAACGGCATGGGCGGGGCGGCTTTGCAGTTTGCCGCGCATGTCGGGGATGATACAGAATTTGCACTTGTGGTTACAGCCTTCAGAGATCTTCAGATAGCTGTAATGCCGTGGCGTAAGGCTGACGCTGGAGGCCGGAAGCAGGTCGATAAACGGGTTCGGATCGGGCGGCACGGCGCGGTGAACCGCGTCCAGAACCGCCTCGTACTGGTGCGGTCCGGTCACGGCCAGAACCTTCGGATGCGCGCCGGTGATATATTCGGGTTCCGCGCCAAGGCAGCCGGTCACGATGACGCGGCCATTTTCCTGCAAAGCCTCGCCAATCGCCTCAAGGCTTTCGGCCTTGGCACTGTCAAGGAACCCGCAGGTGTTCACGATCACCGCATCCGCGCCCTTGTAATCCGGGCTGATCGCATAGCCCTCGGCCCGCAGGCGGGTCAGGATGCGTTCGGAATCCACCAAGGCTTTGGGGCAGCCAAGGCTGACCATGCCGATGGTGGGCTGACCCTCGCGGCGGGTGTCAGGCACAAAGCTGCGGGCAAGGTCGGGGCGGAGGTTGGGCGGATTTTGTGACATGGGCCTGCATATACAGGGGTTTGTCGCGGCAGGGTAGGGGGGCGTCCCGACTCGGGACATTTTGGCGGTATTTGAAATCAGAGGGTTAGCAGGCGGCTGTTAAGGGTTTCTTAGGCTTTGTGCGCGGCTGTGGCGAAAAGGCCCCCCGAAGAAGGCAGGTTTCGGCTTGGGTCAGGTCGACTTTATTTCATGGTTTCGCCTGCTGGCGCATCTATTCCGGTGCGGCGTTCAGAATGTCTTTACGCTTTCTGATGCAGGCTTGTCCGGCCATGCAAGGCGGTCTTGGCGATAGCGGTGTTGTTTCGTGGGCCTTGCGGCGGCGCAGAAGGTTCCGGCGGTGAGGGGAGGGGTTTGTGAAGCGTCGCGTGACGGCGAATTGATGCCAAGGGTTGTGCGGGCGCTTGTTTCGTTTCTGGACGGGCGTAGACTTTGTGCGGGTGGCTTTGGGAGGTGCTGATGCGCTGGTTGGTCCGTTCGCTGTTTGCGCTGCTGGTTCTGGTCTTGCTTGGCGTCGGTGTGCTGTTCTTGATCCCTGCAGAACGGGTTGCGGCGCTGGCAATTGCGAAGTTCAACGCGTTGACGGGGCGGGAGTTGGTGCTTTCCGGCGCGGTGCGGCCATCGTTCTGGCCGCAGTTGGGGGTGACCACAGGGCCGATCAGTGTCTCGAATGCGGACTGGTCGGATCAGGGGCCGATGGTGCAGGCCGAGGGGCTTTCGATCGGGCTGGATATGGCCGCGTTGCTGGGCGGCACGGTGAAAATCACCGGACTTGAGGCAATCGCGCCCAAGATCGTGCTGGAGCGCAGCAAGTCGGGCAAGGAAAACTGGGTTTTTGGCGGCGACAATGGCGGCGAGGTGACAGGGGCTACGCCCGGCGTGGGGGCTGCCTTCACGCTGGATATGGGGGTGATCCGTGGCGGATCGATGTTGTTTGTCGATCATGGCACCGGCCAGCAGGTCGAGGTTTCGCAGATCGACGCCAAGGTTGCGATACCCGATTACGTCGGCGCCGCCAGCATTGATCTTGCGGCGGTGATGAACGGGCAGGCTTTTGCAGCGGTGGCAGAAGTCGGCGCTTTTCAGGCGTTTCTGGATGGCAAGGTGGTCCCGCTTGACCTGACGTTGTCGGCGGGGGCTGCCGAGGTGGCCTTTACGGGCCGCGCGGGCCACGGACCGCTTGAGGCCGAGGGCGATGTGACCGCCGATCTTGCCGATCTTGTGGCGATTTCGGCGCTGGCAGGAAGCTTGCCGCCCGCTTTGCCCAAAGGCTTTGGCGCTGACAAGGTGACCGTTGCGGGGGCCTTGACGGTGACGGCGAAACATTCGGCCCATCTGCGCGGCGGAACGGTGGTGCTGGACGATAACAGCCTTGCGGTCGAGGCGGATCTGACCACGGCCGGCGACCGGCCCAAACTGTCGGCCAAAGTGGTGGCGGGCGATCTGGCCTTGGCCACCTTGACGGGCGGAGGTGGAACAGGCGGCGCGCAGGCGGCGGGATGGCCGGACAGCCGGATTGATGTGGGGGCGCTTGGCGTGATCGACGCCGCGATTGCACTGACGGCGAGCAGTCTGGATCTGGGAATGATGAAGGCGGGGACGGTGGCCGCAATGATCACCATCGACCGCGCGCGGGCCGTGTTCGATATCCGCAAGATTGCGGCTTATGAGGGCGTGATCTCGGGGCAGTTTGTGGTGAACGGGCGCAAGGGGCTGTCGGTGGGGGGCGATTTATCCTTTGCGGGCATGGCCTTGCAGCCCCTGCTGTCGGATTTCGGCGGCTATGAACGGCTGATCGGCACCGGCGATTTGCGCGTTGAATTTCTAGGCGTTGGCAATTCGGTCGATGCGATCATGCAGGGGCTGAAAGGCTCTGGCTCGCTGGCGCTGACGAAGGGAGAATTGCGGGGGCTGGACATCGCGGGGATGTTGCGGAGTTTTGATACCTCTTATGTGGGTGAGGGGCAGAAGACGATTTTCGACTCGGTTGCAGGCAGTTTCGTGATTGCGGGCGGGGTGCTGCAGAATGAGGATCTGGTGTTGAAATCGCCCTATATCACCGCGACAGGGGCGGGGGATGTGGGGTTGGGCGCGCGGGATCTGGATTACCGCATCAAGGCGACGGCGCTGGCGGATGACACCGGTGCGGGCGGGCTGACGGCACCTTTGATGATCACCGGACCTTGGGCAAAACCGCGCTTTGCCCTTGATCTTGAGGCGCTGGCCGCCGAGCAGTTGGCGGATGAGAAGGCGGCGCTAGAGGCGGCTGCTCAGGAAAAGGCGGCGGCGCTGGAGGCCGAGGCGAAGGCCAAGCTGGAGGCAGAGCTTGGCATCGTGCAGCAGGAAGGCGAGACTTTGGAAGATGCCGCGCGGCGGCGGGCGCAAGAAGCGCTGGACGATGAGGCGCGCAGGATCTTGGAGCAATTGCTGAACAGGGACTAGGCGCGGTGATCGCATTTGGTCAAGGAAAAGGGCGCGCAGAGGGATCTGCGCGCCCTTCCTGTAGAAGAATGATCAGCGGCGGCGGTCGCGGCGCGCGCTCATCGGTTGGAAGGCGACGCCGACATGGGCCTCGCAATAGGGTTTGCCCGGCACCGACGGCAGGCCGCAGAACCAGAAATCTTCGGTGGCGGGATCGCCGATCGGCCATTTGCAGGTGCGCTCGGTCAATTCCATCAGCGACAGACGCTTGGCGCGCTTTTCGACTTCGCGGACCGAGGCCAGAGCCTCGGGCGAGATTTCGTTGGCGGAAGGCTGCGGCGGCAGGGGTTGACCGGCGGGGATGATGGCCTTGCGGATCGGCAAGGGCATGATCGTGGCGGTCGGCGCTGCGGCAACGGGGGCGGGCTGCGGACGTTCCGGCGCGGTTGCGGGCGCGCGCGGTGCGGCGGCCGGGGCCGGATCGGCGGCGCGGGGCGGTTCGGCGCGCGGGGCCACGGGTTCGACGCGAGGCGGCGGCGGGGCCGCGACGGGGGCCGCCGCTGCCGGAGCCTCGGCCTCGTCCCCGTCGTCACGGCCATTGCCTGCGCCCACACGGTTCGACAGGCCAAGGCGATGGACCTTGCCGATCACCGCGTTGCGGGTGACACCGCCCAATTCCTTGGCGATCTGGCTTGCCGACTGGCCTTCGGCCCACATTTTCTTGAGCGTCTCAACGCGCTCGTCGGTCCAGGACATGGGTAACTCCGGTTCAGGGGGCCGATGGGCCTTGCGGCCCGTATTCTATTCGGGATGGCACGGGATACAAGCGGACGCCGCCAAGATCAAGCGCGCCTGCGATTCGGGCTTGATTGCGGGGCGTGCTTTTCCATAGGTGGGGGTGCGCGGGCGGCCCGACAAGGCTGCTGCGCCCAGACAGGGGGTCCAGATGCACGACTATCGCGCCCAACGCGCCGACACTTTTGAAACCTTTGCCATGGTGGGGCGCGGGGTGAAGCTGCCGAAAACCTCTGTGGTGGTCTATGAATTTGTCGCCGAGGAGGTGGACACCAAATGGGCCGAAGTGGAAAAAGCCTTGCGCGCCAAGGGGTTCAAGACTCACCACAAGGGCGATGTGCTGGAAGCGCGGATCGGGCCGATCACGATTGATGCCGAAACCGTCTGGCACTGGGAAAAGATTGCCACCGACATCGTGCTGCCGTTCGAATTCTTCCCGGACGGGTGGGAATTGGCCGACGACTGAGCCTGCTTCGGGCGGCTGACCACATTGAGCCGCTGGCGCGGCGTTGTTTTTGGTGAAGGGCCGCTGCGCGGGATGCCTCCGGCGGGGATATTTTTGCAGAGAGGATCGGGGGAAGGGCGCGCTTAGCGGCGCGGGCGGCTTTCTTTGCCGTTGATCCAAGTGGCGCGGATGGCGCGGTCGTCGCCCAGCATGATGGTGGGGAAGATTGCTTGCCAGATGGTTTCGGCGCGGCGGGTGGCCTGCTCGATGGCCGGGGTCGAGGCCAGATCGAGGATGGTCAGATCGGCCTCTAGCCCCGCTGCGATATTGCCGATGCGGTGTTCGGCATGCAGGGCGCGGGCCGAGCCGATGGTGGCCAGCCACCACAGTTGCGACGGATGCAGGGCTTGGCCGCGCAGTTGCGCCACCTCGTAGGCGGCGGCCATGGTGTGTAGCATCGAAAAGCTGGAGCCGCCGCCGGTATCGGTGGCAAGGCCGACGCGCAGGGATTGGGCAAGACCCATGTCGAACAGGCCGGAGCCGATGAAGGTGTTCGAGGTCGGGCAATGCACAAGGCTGGCCCCCGCCTCGCGCAAGCGGTCTTTTTCGCGCGGGGTCAGGTGGATGGCATGGCCATAGACGGCACCTTCGCGCAGCAGGCCTTGTGATTCATAGGTGTCCAGATAGTCGCGCGACTGCGGGAACAGGTCTTTGACCCAAGCGATTTCGTCCGTCTGCTCGGAGAGATGGGTCTGCATCAGGCAATCGGGGTATTCGTGCCAGAGCGCGCCCATGGCGGCGAGTTGTTCCGGCGTCGAAGTGGGGGAGAAGCGGGGCGTGATCACGTAGGACAGCCGGCCCTGCCCGTGCCATTTCTGCAGCAGGCGTTTGCTGTCGTCATAAGCGGACTGGGCGGTATCGCGCAGGGCTTCGGGGGCGTTGCGGTCCATGCAGGTTTTGCCCGCAAAGGCGCGCAGGCCACGGGCTTGGGCGGCGGTGAAGAAGGCATCGACGGATTCGGGATGAATGGTGGCGTAGGAGCACATCGAGGTGGTGCCATGCGCCAAGGCCAGATCGAAATAGCGGTTGGCCACCTCATCGGCATAGGCGCGGTCGGCAAAGCGCATCTCTTCGGGGAAAGTGTAGCTGTTCAGCCAATCGATCAGGCGCTTGCCCCATGAGGCAATGATCGCGGTCTGGGGGTAATGCACATGGGCGTCAATAAAGCCTGCAGAAATAAGGCATTGGCCGTAATCGGTGATGCGGGCCTGCGGGTTGGCGGCGCGCAGGGCATCTGCGGGGCCGACCGCCGCGATCTTGCCGTTTTCGATCAGAACCGCGCCGTGGCGGTCATGGCGGGCGGCCTCGGGGCCAACCGCGAAGGGATCATCGGTAAAGGACAGCACTTGCCCCAGAAGTAGATCGGCCATGGCTGCCCCCGTCATTTCATCGATCATAGCTTATATGTTTGTGCCATTTCAGTAAAACAGCCCATGCCCCCTGTTTCCTTGAAACAGCTTTCGCTAAGGATGGGGCAATGGGGGCGCGGCATGGCAGAAGATCTGGCAGTCATGGACGAGGATGAGGTTCACGCCGATCGCGTGGCCGCCATTCTGGACGCCGTTGAGGCGGGTGATGTCGCGCGGCTGACGCATTTGCTGGAGCCGCTGCACGCTGCCGATATTGCCGACTTGCTGGAGCAGATCGGGTCGGGTGACCGCAAGGCGCTGGTGGCGCTGTGGGCGGCGGAAATCGATGGCGAGTTGCTGTCGGAACTGGACGAATCGATCCGCGAGGAAGTGATCGAGGCGCTGCCGCGCGAAGTCGTGGCCGTGGCGATGCGCGAGCTGGATTCGGACGATGTCGTTGATATTCTTGAGGATCTTGATGCGCCGCAGCAGGGCATCATCCTTGAGGCGCTGGAAGATGCCGACCGCGTTGCGGTGGAACAGGCGCTGGCCTTTCCCGAGGAATCCGCTGGCCGTCTGATGCAGCGCGAGGTGGTTGTTTCGCCCGAACACTGGACGGTGGGCGAGGCGATTGACTATCTGCGCGGGGCCGAGCATCTGCCGGACCAGTTCTATCATGTGATCCTGACCGATCCGCGCATGAAGCCTACGGGATATGTGACGCTGGGGCGGCTGCTGTCATCGCGGCGCGAGGTGCGGCTGAAGGATATTCTGGAAGACAGTTTCCGCACGGTTCCGGCCACGGAATCCGAGGCCGATGTGGCCTATATGTTCAACCAGTATCACCTGATTTCCGCGCCGGTGGTCGACGGCTCGGGGCGGTTGGTGGGCGTGATTACCATTGATGACGCCATGAACGTGCTGGACGAGGAGCATGAGCAGGACATGCTGCGTCTGGCCGGTGTGGGCGACGAATCGAGCCTGTCGGACGGGGCTTTTGCGACGGCGCGGCAGCGGTTGCCTTGGCTGGTGGTGAATCTGTTCACGGCATCGATCAGTGCCTTTGTGATCTCGATGTTCGAGTCGACGATTGCGGCCTTGGTGACGCTGGCGGCGCTGATGCCGATTGTGGCCTCGACGGGCGGGATCGCGGGGACGCAATCGCTGGCGGTGGCGGTGCGGGCGCTGGCGACGCGCAGTCTGACTTCGGCCAACGCGCGGCGGGTGGTGCTGCGCGAATTGCTGGGGGGCTTGCTGAACGGCTGCGGTCTGGCGGTCATTCTGGGCGTGGCAAGTTTTGCCGTGTTCGGCGATTGGAAACTGGGCGTGGTGCTGGGCGTGGCGATGATCACCAATCAGGTGGTGGCGGGGCTGGGCGGCGTGCTGGTGCCGCTGACGCTGCACCGGTTCAAGCTTGATCCGGCGCTGGCCTCGGGGACGTTTGTGACGACCTTGACCGATGTGTTAGGATATTTGGCATTTCTGGGGCTGGCGAGTTGGTTTTTGCTATGATCGACAAGGGTGAAGCACGCAAAGCGGCCTTTGCCGCGCGCAAGGCGGCGTTTGCGGCGGGGCAGGGGCAGGCAGCAGAGTTGCTGGCCGATTTTCTGGCGGCATATCAAGGCAAGGCCTTGGCCGGATATATGGCGATGCGGACCGAGATTGATCCGCTGGCCGCGATGGTGGCGCATCAGGGGCCGGTCTGCGTGCCGGTGATCATCGCCAATGGCCAGCCGCTGAAATTCCGCGAATGGTCGCCGGGGTGCCGGATGGAGATGGGGGCCTTTGGCGCGGAAATACCGGCGGAAGGGGCCTGGATCGAACCCGAGGTGCTGATCGTGCCGCTGGTGGGGTTCGATGCACGCGGCTACCGGCTGGGCTATGGCGGCGGGTTTTATGACCGCACGCTGGAAGGGTTACGGGCAAAGCGGCCAACGTTTGCTGTGGGATTTGCCTTTGACGCGCAGGAAATGCCGGAAGTGCCGATAGACCAGTTCGATCAACGGCTTGACGCGATGGTGACGGAAAGCGGCCTGCGGTTGTTTTAAGGGCGCAAAGCTGCGATAGGGCGGGGCGCTTTGGGAATTGGGACGCCAGCATGATCATATCGCATCGCTACCGCTTTATCTTTGTGCGGACCCGCAAAGTGGCCAGTTCCAGCCTTGAGGTATGCCTGTCGGGCCTGTTGACGCCGGATGATTTCGCCACCCCGCAGACCGAGCGGGATCAGGGCATGAAGGCCGGGGAAAGCACCGTCAAGCCACGGATATTTCACGGCTTTACCCGCCACGGGCTGCCCCTGTTCATCAGTGGCCATGCGCCTTTGACCAAGGCCTATCAGCTTTTTGGCAGCCGCATCGCCGATTACAGGGTGATCGCGGCCGAGCGTGACCCGTGGGATCGGGCGGTTTCGGTGTTCTATTGGAGCCACCGCAAAACCGATATGAAATCGCGGCCCCTGACCGAACAGATCGTGGCGTTTCGGGAATTTGTGCAGCGCACCGGCGCGCCGCGCAGCCTGTTGCAGCGCATGGGGCTGGGCAGCCACCGCTTTGTTTCGCAGCGTGCGCTGTATTCGATCGGCAGGGTGTCGATGGTGGATAGCCTGCTGCGGTTTGAATGTCTTGATCAGGATCTGGCCACGCTGTCGGTGGATTTGGGGCTGGATAAACCGCTGTCAGTGAAGGGAATTTCAGCCAAGGTCGGTTTTCGCGCCAAGGGGCAAGAGGATTTGCGGGTGTTTCATGACGATGCAACCCGTGCCTTTGTTGCGGCGGAGTGCAAATGGGAAATCGACCATTACGGCTATGATTTCATCACGCGGGGCTTGCCGCATTACAGCCCCGATCCCGCGCGCCATGCCGCCAAAGCCGATTACATCAGCCGGTTTGGCCGCCGCTGATCACTTGGCGATTTTCTCGTCCCGCACGAACATGTTGCCCCAGGCGCGGTCGATCAATTCCGGAGTCATCTGATAGGGGATGCCTTCGAATTCGCAGATCGCGATGATCTGGTCGATCAGAAAGGTCGGCTGATAATTGGCGTAAAGGTTGTTGATGGTGGGGTATTTCACCTTCATCAGGTGGAATAGGGCGCGTTCATCCAAGGGCATCCGGCGTTTGCGGGCAACCATGGCGAAGATTTTCAGGAAGAGGTCCTGCGTGGGGCCATCGACCTTGATCTTGAAGAAAATCCGGCGCAGCGCGGCACCGTCGAAGATTTCGTTGGGGTGGAAGTTGGTGGAAAAGATCACCAGCGTGTCAAACGGAACGGTGAACTTCTCGCCCGATTGCAAGGCAAGGATGTCGCGGGATTCCTCCAGCGGCACGATCCAGCGGTTGACCAGTTTCTGCGGCGATTCCGCCTGACGGCCAAGGTCGTCCACGATGAAAATCCCGCCCGAGGATTTCAACTGCAAGGGGGCCTGATAGGTGCGCGCGGTGGGGTTGTATTTGAGGTCAAGCATGTCGAGCGTCAACTCGCCCCCCGTCACAACCGAAGGCCGGTCACAATAGACATAGCGGTTGTCAAAACGGTTGCCCGAGCGGCGCAGGGAGGTGGGGTCGTCGATGGATTCCTCGGCCTTGGAATGGACGATGGGATCGTAAACGGTGATCACCTGACCCGCATATTCGATGGCACGGGGGATATAGATCTTGTCGCCAAGTGCGGCGCGGATGCCGTTGGAGATGCTGGATTTGCCGTTGCCGGGCGGACCATACATCAAGATTGATCGGCCAGACGTGACAGCAGGGCCAAGATTGTCGATCAGATCATGCGGCAGGATCAGGTGGCCCATGCCCGCCATCAATTCGGGACGCGTCAGTTTCAGGTTTCGGACGGATTGACGCTTCATCTGATCGGAGTAAGCGTTCAGTGGGACGGGCAGCGCGCCGTAATATTCCGACTGGCTTAGGGCATCCAGCGCGCGGGATTTGCCCGCATCGGTGAGTTGATAGCCCATCTCGTTGCCCGAGGTGGCATGCAGCGTGCCGGTGGCCTCCAGCAGACGTTGGCCGCGGGCCAGATCGACCAATTCCTGCGCCAGCGGCACCGGCAGGGCGATAGTGCGCGAAATCTCGGTGACGAGATCGAGGTTCATGCGGAACATGGTCTTCAACAGGATATCGCGCATCATCACCGCCGAAAGGCCGGTTTCGGCCAGAGTTTTCGGGGCGGGGGGCGCGATCACGCCGGTCGGCACTTGCATGTTCATGGACGGACCCTTTGCAGGGGCGGGCGCTGTGGCCCGCCGATCAATGATCCGTCAATGCCCTAGAAAAGGGGCAGGAGTGCGGCGGCAAGGTAGAAAATCAGTGTTCCTGACAGGGCAAGCCCCATCGGAAAGTCTTTGTGCGTCCAGCTTTGCCAATCGGTGGTGGCGTTGCGGACAGCCGGAATCAGACGGGCAAGCCGGTGGGCGGTAAAGGCACCAAGGATGCAGGCGGCAATCAGGCCCAGCACAAAGCGCAGGTCGGCATGGACAAAGACAGGGGCCATTGCGGCGGCAAATTTCGCATCGCCCGCCCCGACCAGCCCCGTCGCATTGGCGATAAAGCCTGCTGCCAAGGCGGCGGCCCCCACGGCCCAACCCCAGAGCCAAAGCTGGAACGGCATCACCAGCACACCGACCACCAGATAGACGGCGGCCATCGCCAGCACCGCCTTGTTGGGGATTTTCATGAATTTCATATCGCTCCATGACACCCAGATGCCGATGGGAAGCGCGAAAGGCAGGAAGGCCAGTGCGGCCATAGGAGAGATCATGGTCATGCGTCCAAGGCTGCCAGGCTGCGGGCTGCGGCCTCAAAATATTGCGGATGGGTGTCGATGGCCTGCTGCAACAGGCCCTTGCCCACGGTGATGTCGCTTTGCTTGATCGCCGTCAGCGCCAGCGTATATAGCAGTTCGGCGCGTTCGGTCTGGGTCATGTCCAGCACGGGAAGATCGTATTTGCGCTGCGCCCCGCGCGCCAGAACAAGGTTGTTCTTGGCGGTGAACAGGGTGGCGTCATAGGTCAGCGCCTCGATGAACAGCTTTTCGGCGCCCGCGTAATCGCCGCGGGTCAGCTTGGAAAAGCCCCAGTTGTTCAGCACGCCTGCAGGTTTGGTCGTAAGACCTGCGGCGATTTCGTAAAAGCTGTCGGCCTTTTTCCAGTCTTTCTTGGAATCGGCCACCATCGCCTCAAGCCGGTAGCGTTCATAGGTTTCGTGGGTGGGCGGGATCTGGTTCAGCTCGGCCTCGGCGCGGGTCCAGTCATTGGTACGGATCAGGCTGTCGGCCAGCGCCACGCGGTCTTCGTTGGTGCCTTCGGGCGAGGCGACGATCTGGGTCCAGACGGCCACAGCCTCGGTAGGGTGATTGGCGCGGATCAATGATTTCGCCAGACCGCGTTTCAGATCGATCCGCTCGGGCTGTTCGGCACTGGTTTTCTTGAAATAGGCCACGGCCTCATCCGGGTCGCCCACGGTCAGCATGATGTCATTGAGGTTGGATTCGTCGATGACGTTGACGCTTTTGATGGCGCGCTGCACCTCGGCATCAGATTGCCGCTGGCCGCAACCAGTCAGCGCGACTGTGCCGGACAGGCACAGCGCAAGAAAAACAGGGTGGCGCATTTTGCGTCCTTTTACTGCTCGAGTAGTCTGGGCCGTTACAGTTGGGACAGCAAAACGTAATTGCCGTTGCCCCGCCGCACGAGGGAGAATGCCTTCTTTTCTTCGGTATACACGGTGTTTTCGGTTCGGGCGATAGCCAGTCGCAGATTTTCGCGGATCGAGTCCGATTGGCCACTGTCCAGCGCGAAAGCCTGCTGGAACACAACGCGGGCCTCTCCGGCCTTGCCCATCTCCATCAGCACACAGCCAAGGTTGTTCAGGGCGGGGACAAAGGCGGGATCAGCCTCAAGCGCGCGGCGCAGCAGCTTTTCGGCCTGACCCAGCCGCCCCAAGGCAAGGTTGGCGGACCCCAGCGCGGACAGCACGTCAACGTTGATCCCCTGTTCGGCAGCGGCGCGCAGATAGGCCTTCAGCGCCAGTTCATATTCGCCCGCCTCCATCAAGCGGTGACCGACCAGCAAACCATCCACGCCTTGCCGCGAGGAATCGGAGGCGGGGGGGCGGTTGGATGTAGCTTGACCGCCCGATGCACAGGCGGCCAAGGGAAGCAGGATAGGCGCAAAAAGCGCGGCACGGCGGTTCAACGCAGATCAGCCTTTCCCCATCGACAGGGTGGTTGCAATGCCATGCACGGACGGACCGATCAGGATGATCATCAACGGCGGCACGGTGAACAACATTGTGCCGAGGGTCAGCTTGGTCGGCAAGGTGTTTGCCTTCTCTTCTGCCCGCATCACGCGTTTATCGCGCATTTCGGCAGAGTAGACCCGCAGCGCCTCGGCAATCGAGGTGCCGAAGGTCGCCGATTGCACCAGCGTGGTGACGAAGGACGAAACATCGGGGATGCCCACGCGTTCGGACATGTCTTTCAGCACTTGCACGCGTTCCTTGCCTGCCTTGACCTCATGCGCGACGATTTCGAACTCTTCGGCCAAGGCGGGATAACCGGCGCGGCTTTCCTTGGCGACGCGGTTGATCGATTGATCAAGCGACTGGCCCGCCTCGACGCAGACCAGCATCAGATCAAGCGCGTCGGGAAAACCCGAGACGATCTCTTCCTTGCGGGTTTGCAGGCGGCGCTGCACCCAGTATTGCGGCAGGTAATAGCCCGCAGCCCCCGGCCCGATGGTGGCAATGATCATGAACTGGGTCGAGATTTCCTGCTGGGTCTGCACGATCAGCGTGTAAATTACGCCAAAGATCAGAAAGCCGATGCCCAAGACCAATTGGGCAAAGTGGAACATCCGCACAGAGTTTTTGGCGCGATAGCCCGCCCGCAGCATTTTCAGCCGCGCTGCTGTCATCGTCTCGACGTCCTGAGGTTCAAGGAAGCCTGCGAATTTCTCAAGCTTATCGGCCTTCTCGCCGCGGCGCAATTCGGCCCCCGGGCGGGCTGCCTTGCCGGTATCCAGCCGCTGCGCCTTCAGTTTTGAAAATGGCTCGGGCTGTTTTTTCAACATCGCGGGCAGCGTGCCGACCACAAGCAACAGCCCCAGCAGCCCAAGGGCCAGCAACGGGCCAAGCGGGCCAAAGGCATCTGTCAGCTTGGCGTTGATATCGTTGAGAAATCCCATGATGCGTCAGACCTTGATATTGACCATGATTTTCATGAAGACCACGTTGATCACAAGGAACACCCCCACAACCAGCGCGGCCGGAATGAAGGCGGCGGTTTCTTTGACGTCGTCGTAGTAGTGCGGCTGGATGATCTGGATCATCACCAGCGCGCCAATCGGGAAGGCGGACAGGAACATGCCCGACCATTTCGCCTCGGCGGTGATGGCCTTGACGCGGCGAAACAGTTTGAAGCGTGCGCGGATCACCTTGGCCAGACCTTCCAGAATTTCGGCAAGGTTGCCGCCCGATTGCTGCTGGATCGAAACGGCCACGGCCAGAAAACGCAAATCCTGACTGTCCATCCGCTCGGCAAATGCCTTGAGGCTTTCGGACACATCGCGGCCATAGGCGGCCTCGTCCGAGATCATGCCAAATTCGGTTCCCAACGGGTCGGGAACCTCTTTCGACACGATGCCGATCGCCGAGGAAAACGGATGGCCCACGCGCAAGCTGCGGACCATCAGCTCTACCGCGTCGGGAAGCTGTTCCTCCAGCAGCGCCATGCGCTTTTTGGCCTTGTTATTGACCCAAGTGTAGACGCCGCCCACCCCCATCGCGATGGCGATGCCGATGCGGATCGGCGGGCTGGCCTCGGTTCCCATGGTCAGGCCAAGATAGGCGAATATCGCCAGACCGCCCATGATTCCAATCAGTTGGCTGGGGGTAAAGGCGATGTTGGCCTTTTGCGCCTTGGTGGCCAGAATGGAATAGAGCGGAATCCCGCGCGAGTTCATGTGCTGGCTCATCTCCTTGCGGAGTTGTTCCAGCACCTGTTCGCGGTTGTGGTTCTTTTCCAGCAGGGCCAAGCGGCGGCTCATGCGGGAGTTCAGGCTGATCGATTTGCCGAAAACCGTCAGATACAGCCCTTCGACCAGCACCAGAACGGCGACGAAGATCAGAATATAGATAAGCGGGGCTGCCGAAAGTTGCATGATGTCCCCTTAAATGACCGGTTCGTAGATCGAGGCGGGCAGATCATAGCCCCATTGCCGGAAACGGTCGGAATAGTGCGACCGCACGCCGGTGGCGTTGAAGCGCCCGATGATCTTGCCGTTCGGTTCGACGCCCAGACGTTCGTAGCGGAAGATTTCCTGCATCGAGATCACCTCACCCTCCATGCCGGTGATTTCGGTCACCGACACCATCCGGCGCGAGCCGTCCTGCAGGCGCGACGCCTGCACGATCAGGTTGACGGCGCTGGCGATCTGGCTGCGGACAGCCTTCAGCGGCATTTCGATCCCGGCCATGGCGACCATGTTTTCAAGGCGCGAAATGCCATCGCGGGCCGAGTTGGCGTGGATCGTGGTCATCGATCCGTCGTGGCCGGTGTTCATGGCCTGCAACATGTCGATGACCTCTTCGCCACGGGTTTCGCCCACGATGATGCGGTCGGGACGCATCCGCAACGCGTTGCGAAGGCAATCGCGCTGGGTCACGGCACCCTTGCCTTCGACGTTTGGCGGGCGGCTTTCCATGCGGCCGACGTGGACCTGCTGCAGTTGAAGTTCGGCGGTGTCTTCGATGGTCAGCACGCGTTCGGTGTTGTCGATAAAGGACGACAGCGCGTTCAGCGTGGTGGTTTTCCCCGACCCCGTGCCACCCGACACGATCACGTTCAACCGGCAGGACACGGCGGCCTGAAGGTAGGCGGCCATTTCCTCGGTAAAGGCGCCAAAGCGGACCAGATCCGGCACGCCCAGCTTTTCCTTCTTGAATTTCCGAATGGAAACAAGGCTGCCATCCACCGCAACCGGCGGCACCATGGCGTTAAAGCGCGAGCCGTCGGCAAGGCGGGCGTCAACATAGGGGTTGGATTCGTCCACGCGGCGGCCCACGGCTGACACGATCTTGTCGATGATCCGCAGCAGGTGGCGTTCGTCCTTGAAGGTGATGTCTGTCAGTTGCAGCTTGCCGCCACGTTCGACGAAAATCCGGTTGGGGCCGTTCACCAGAATATCGTTGACGGTATCGTCTTTTAGCAGCGGCTCAAGCGGACCAAGGCCCATCACCTCGTCATAAAGTTCCTGATTCAGTGTGCTGCGGTCATCCTTGTTCAAGGACACCGACATTTCGTCCAGCGCCTCGGAGGTGATGGCGGCGATTTCGGACTTGAGGTTGGATTCGGTGGCCTGTTCCAGCGCGGCAAGGTTGAGGTTATCCAGCAGGCGCTTGTGCAATTCTTGCTTCAACTCGCCCAGACGCTCTTTGCGTTTCTTTTCCTTGTCGGCGGCGGCGACTTCGGCGGCGGGGCGGGCTTGCGGGCCGGTGGGCATGGGGCGGTTGGCGATGATCGGCTTGACCGTGGCGGCTGGCGCGCGGGCGGCAGGCGCTGCGGTCGAGACGGGGGCCATGCCGGATTTGGCCGCGCCCTCTGGCTTTTTGAAACGTGAAAACATCTATTCCCCCAATCGAACCGGTCAGCGCTTGCCGGTTTCGGCGTCTTTGTTCAGTTCATGCAGCGACTTGGCCAGCTTTTGGATCTCGCGGCGCAGCGGGTTCTTGCCCGCATTCTCCGAAAGGGGCAGGCCGTGGTCATTGGCTTGCGTTACCTGCGCGCCCCCGTCGGGAAGCTGCAATTCGATTGCGATATCAAGGCTTTCGGCCATCCGCTTTACCCGGCTTTTGGCGGCAAGATCGGTGAATTTCGGCGCGCGGTTCAGCACATAGCGCAGTTTCTCATGCGGCAGGCCTTCGGCCTTGAGTGCGCGCACCAGTCGCAGCACGTTCTGGGCCGAGCGCAGGTCCAACTCCATCAGGGCAAAGTAGACATGCGCGCGCGACAGAACGGCCTCGGTCCAGCTGACAATGGTTTTCGGCATGTCGATCACGACAAAATCGAAATTCGCGCGGGCCATATCGATGATGCGGCCAATTTCTTCGGGGCCGATAATGTCAAGCGGCAGCATATCGGCGGGCGCGGTCAGCACATGCAGCTTTTCGTTATAGGTCAGCATGGATTGCAAAAGCGTGTCGCTGTCGGCGTTCAGGGCATCGGACAAAAGATCTAGAACCGCCTCTTTGCGGGGCAGGTCCAGATAGGTCGCAGCCGAGCCATATTGGAAATCAAGGTCGATCAGGCAGACGCGCGGAGCGTTGGTCTTGTCGATATTTGCCAATTCCCATGCAAGGTTGGTGGCAAAGGTCGAGGCACCGGCCCCACCGGCCAGCGCATGCACCGGCAGCACCACGGCATCGCGGTCGCCCTTGGCCTTGAAGGCGGGATGGGCCTGTGCGGTGTCATCTTCCGGATCGACAGGCGCGGGGGCCGCTGCCGGAGCGGCAGGGGCGGCGGATGCGGCGGCGGCGCCTTCGGGTTTGCGAATCCGTTCAATCGCCTCGTGCAAGGCACCGTCGGGCAGCGGGTAGGGCACAAAATCCTCGGCCCCTGTCCGCAGCAATTGATGCAGCGCAATCGGGCCGACCTGATCGGCAATCAGGATCACACGGATGTTGCGCGCCTTGGCTTTGCGAATGATCTCGACGATCCGGGCAAGATCGGCCTCGTCTTGCCCGTTCACGGCAATGGCGACAAATTCAAGCGTCGCGGCATCGGATTGATCCAGAAACAGCAAGGCATCGTCAAAGCCAAGGTCGCCCCAGCTTTCACCCAGTTCTTGCTCCATATGGTCGATCAGAATATCGAAATTCTGCACATCCCGCGAGATGGTGCAGGCCACAATCGGGGCCGGATCAGGTTGCAGGTTTGCCACGCTTGTCATTTGCCTATCGTCCTTCCAAAGACGGTCTCCGGTTGGTGCAATCCGCGCGAAGCGGCGCGAATCGGAACACCTGTCCGGAAACCGTGCCGCATCAAAGTGATGAGGCGACTGTTCCCATTGCTGAGAAGGTGCAGGCAGATGGTGGCGAGATTGGGGCTAAAAAATCGTCAATGTTTGATTTTTAACGATTCAGCAGTCGGAATGGAAACGAAAGGCCCGCGGGATACGCGGGCCTTTGATTTACTGCCCTGCGGCCGGATTGACCTGGGTGCTGATGTCTGTGTTCGGCGGATGCGGGCGCACCGCATTGTTGATGTATTCGCGCATGATGATCGCGGCATATTTGCCATTCAGCAGCATTTCGCTGTCATTCACAAAGCCGGACACTTCGGTAACGGTGCGGCGGTTGCGTTCTTCGGGGCCGGGGGTCTGGATGACGGGCTGGGTCTTGCCATAGGACACCACCGCCTCAAGCCGCGTGGTGCTGATGCCAAGGCTGCCGAAATAGGCGACAACAGCCTGCGCGCGGCGTAGCCCCAAGGATTTGTTATAGGCGTCAGAGCCGACAAGATCGGTATGGCCGTAGACGCGGAAACGCACTTCGGGGAATTGCCTGATCCAGTCCGCCTGTTGGCGCAGCGTGACGCGTGCAGCCTCGGTCAGTTGCGACGAGTTGAAGGCAAAGGTGATCGTGGACGGCACCTCGGTGGCAAAGCGGTTGCCAAGCGCCGAAGTTGCGTCGATCTGCCCCGTCATCAGCAGGGTGTTGTTCATGGTGGCATTGCCGAAGCCACCCTCATCAATTTCCGAACCGACGGGCTTGTTGAATTCGTAAGGGTTACAGGCGGCAAGGGCGAGGGCGGCTGTCAGAAACAGCGGGAAGGAGTGGGCGCGCATCAGATCACTCCATCACATAGCCATAAGAGCCCGAGAAATCCTGACGGGCCACTTCGCCCGCAGCCCCCTTTTGCTTGCCTGCGACCTGACCGAACAGGAACAGCTCGCGTTCGGTCGGAATGCGGATGCGGTCGGTGGGCAGGGCCAGCGCCTCGCCCCGCGTCGGGGTGACAAGGTGCGGGGTGACGATGATCACCAGTTCCGACTGCGCGCGCTGATATTCCGAAGACCGGAACAGCGCGCCAAGGATCGGAATGTCGCCCAGCCACGGAACCTGACCATTCAGATCGCGGAAGTCGTCTTGCAGCAGGCCCGCGATGGCAAAGCTTTCGCCGTCGCGCATTTCCACCGTGGTCGAGGTTTCGCGGCGTTTGAAGGCGTTCAGCGAAAAGCCGTTGGATTCGACGCTGGTGGTGGTGTCGATCGAGGACACGGCGGCGTTGATGATCAGGTTGATGATATCGCCATCGACAACGGTGGGGGTGAAGTTCAATTCAACGCCAAAGGGTTTGTATTGAATCTTCACGCCATCTTTGTCGGCCACGGGAATCGGATATTCGCCACCGGCAAGAAACTTGGCTTCTTGCCCCGACAGGGCGGTCAGGTTCGGTTCGGCCAGCGTACGGACGACGCCCTTCGATTCCAAAGCCTCAAGCAGCACGGCAAATTCCAGCGAGCCTGCCGAAAAGCCCAAGGTCATCCGGCCCTCTGCCTCATTCGACGAGGTGATGGTGTCGCCGTTCAGCAGGTTTTCAAGATTCGAGCTATCGGCCAGCACGCCGTTTCCGGCGTTGACGCCAAACGAATCGCCCCCCGCAAGACCCAGCGAAGCCGACAGGTTCTTGGAGACCGACCGCTGCATTTCGGCAAAGCGCACCTTCAGCATCACTTGCTGGGTGCCGCCCACGCTCATCAGGTTGGACACGCGTTCGGGGGCATAGCGATTGGCCAGATCCAGGGCGCGATCCAGTTTCGCCGTTGAGGACACGGTGCCAGACAGCACGATGCCGTCATTGGCGGTGCGGACCTCGATATTCTCGCCGGGCAGGATCTGCTGCAGGCGTTCCTTGAATTCGGCGATATCGGGGGTGACATGCACATCCACGTTGGCGATCAGTTTGCCATCGGGGGAAAGCAGGGTCAGCGTGGTGCGGCCAGGTGTCTTGCCAAGCACATAGATCGAGCGGTCCGACAGGGTGGAAATATCGGCAATGCCGGGGTTTGCGATGGACAGTTCGGCAAAGGCGACATCGCTTTCCACAACAACGGCGCGGTTCATCGGCACGTTCAGCGGCTCGGACTCGGCACCCGACATGACCCGCAGCGTTTGCGCGGGCAGGGCAGTCATACAGGTTGTCGCAAGGGCAAGCCCAAGCAATCCTGCCCCCAGAAAGTCCCGCAATCTCATCCGAGCTGCCCTTTCGATATGCCTCTGCGCCGGGTCTTTGTTGCCCGTTCCATTCCCCAAAATGCAGCAGAACCTGTTTTATTGCAAGAATCAAACGCTTGGGGGGCGTTCCTTATGTGGATAGCCTGCAACACACAGCTATCCTTGGCGTAAAAGCAAAGCGCGGCCCCCAGATAGGGTGCCGCGCTTTGGCAAAAATCCGGCTCAGTTGGTGCAAGGGATCGGGATTTCCAGCACATCGGCACCTTTGCGGGTGCGGATCGTGCAGACTTTTTCCTCTTCGATCTTGGCGGCGGTCTGTTGTTCGATGCCCAGAAGCGCATCGGAATCCACCTCGACAAAGCCTGCGGCACTGTCATCGCCCATGCCGACCAGAGACATCACCAGCCGCCCCGTGGCCTGCGCCTGCGCCAGACGCGCGACCTGTTCCGGTGTGGCGGCCACGGTCATCGTGCGGGCCGCTATCGCGCCATCGGACAGCCCTTTTTTCGGGCTGCGATCCACGGCGATGATTTTGACCTTGGTTTCGATCAGGCGGGTCAATTCCCCGTCATTGCCGCTTACGGCACCCGTCCAGTAGATATCGACATGATCGCCCGGCTGCAGGAAGTCTGCCGCGTCCACCTTGATCGCAAAAGCGCGCATGCCGCGTTCGATCGATCCGTTCAGCCCGGCCTGCTCGCCCGGCTCGGTGACTTTCATGGCCAGAACCGGCTCGAACTGTTCCATCTGGCGCAGCACATAGCGCGGTGCGGTATTGTCTTCGGGAAACAGCACGGCCGGATCAAAGAAGGCGGCTTCGGGCAGGGCATTCTTGGGCCAGTAGATCATCTGGACGTCGTCCTTGGTCAGCTGCTCGCCATAGTTCTTGGGCTTGTTGACCACGAACAATTCGACCAGACCACCGGTGCGGGCCTTGATCTTCAACTCTTCCTGCAGGGCAAATTCGGTTTTGTTGATATAGCCCTTCGCCATGTAGACTGCCGCCCCGGCAAGGGCGATGCCTACAATCAGGACCAGTCCGAAAATCATCCGCATAGTGTCACCTTGTCCTTGTTACACAGCATCGGGAGGCAAGCCTCAACGGGTGCTGACGTAGCCCACGCCACGGGCCGAGATGGAATCCGAGATACCCTGAGACGAGCTTTCGGCACTGAAGGCTACGGGGTAAAGCACCAGCATTCCCATGCCGATCACCGCCGCGCTTAGCACCACCCAGTCAATCGTGACCGCGCCGTCCTCATCCGTCAGGAAGTTGGTCAGTTCTGTCGTCATAATCGCATCCTTCCAGGCTTGGCTGCCATGACAGCACCGGCGGCACTTCCCACGTCTCAACCGCATTTTGGTGCCAAAACTTGCCCGAATTGCGGCAAGTGCGTGGCTCGAATGCGGTTTGTTCCTTCGGGTTGCTCAAATGCAAAAGACCGCCCTTTCGGGCGGCCTTTCGTTCAGATCGGGGATATCGATCAGGGTGCAGCCGGTGCCGAGGTGTAGCCCGATTCACGGCCCTGCAGGTCGGCCACAACGGTGTCGCCCAGGTCTTCGATGCCGCCGCCGACGGTCTGCATCACGACCATGCCGAGGCCGACGATGGCGGCGGTCAGCACGACCCAGTCAACGGTCACAGCGCCGGATTCGTCGTTTTTGAAGGTCTTGAAGATGTTGAGAATTTTCATGGTCTTGTCCCTTTCAAGGTGATGCTCTGGTTTTTTCCTACCGCTGCGCGTCTGTGCTGGATGGCCTCTGTTCCGGTCCAACTACGCTTTGGATGTAGCCTTTTTCACTTTCGATAGTGGCGCGAATGGGATCGGATCGCGGCATTCTTGGAATTTTGCATAAAATTCGAAAATTTAAGGTAACACATTGAAAAATAATAAAATAATAATGTGATGTGGCGAGATGCGCGGCGGTGGGGGCGTTGCTTTGCTGCCAATTCTGGCGAAATTGCCATGATTGCGGGCCAAAGCCGTAGAAAAACGCCCTGTTCTCTGGCAGGGTTGGCGTCAATGATAAGAGGCGGAGCTATCCGCCGATATACGGGCAAACTCGGCATGCGATCCCATTTCGGGATGATTCCAGTGATTTTATGCCTTGCCCTGCCGCTGCCTGCGGCGGGCCAGCCTGTGCAGGATGACTTCACCTTCAAGCGGGTGCGTGTGGGCGACGGGTTGCCCGGCAAGCGGATTACAGTGCAGATCGATCCGGCAGAACAGGCGCGCGCGCTGGCGGCCCTGCCGAAGGTTGATGCCCGTCCAGCCCCTTCGCCAGAAGTGCCTCCGCTGGCGCCGGCCCCCGCAGGGGCAGCCTATGACTGGTTCTGGGATGTGATTCCTGTCGCGCAGGATGCGGTGCAGGGGCGATTCCCACAGGCCTTGGCTACGCTGTCACAGGGGCCGGGCGGTGTTTCGGTGGCAGCCCCGCGGATGCAGGCGCTGCAGGAAATCGCGCAAAGCTATGGCACTGACATTCTGAAGGCCACGATCGGCACGCAGGTGTCCCCTGCCCTGGTGCTGGCCGTGATGGGCATTGAGAGCGGCGGCAAGGCAGATGCGGTCAGCCCCAAGGGCGCGCAGGGGCTTATGCAACTGATCCCTGACACGGCTTCGCGCTTTGGAGTGGCTGATTCGACAGATCCGGCACAGAATATCAAGGGTGGGGTGGCCTATCTGGACTGGCTGATGACCGAGTTCGACCGTGACCCGCTGATGGTGATTGCGGCTTATAACGCCGGAGAAGGGGCCGTGCGGGCCAATGCGGGGGTGCCACCCTATGCCGAGACGCGGGATTATGTGCCGAAGGTGCTGGCAGCGTGGCAGGTGGCGCAGGGGCTATGCCTGACGCCGCCAGAGCTGGTCACCGATCCATGTGTGTTCAAGGTGATTGCAGCGGGTGGCTAGGCGTGGGGCGGAGGGGGGCTGTCTGCCCCCCACGACCCCTTCGCATGCGAAGGGGCCTCCCCCCGAGGATATTTGTGCAAAGAGGATGTCGGAGCGGTCAGACCGAAAAGGCGTCCGCCCATTCGGGATGCTTTTTGCGTTGCGCGTTCACGAAGGGGCAAAGCGGCATGATCTTGAAGCCCTCGGCGCGGGCGTCGGCCACCAGTTGCGTGACCAATGCCAGACCTGCGCCGGTGCCGCGAAAGGCATCCGGCACTGCGGTGTGGTCTGCGATCACCAGCGTGGGGCTGGTGATCGAGTAGGTCAGTTCAGCCTCGGCCCCATCGCGGCGCAGGACGTAGCGGCCTTTGCTGCCGGTGGTTTCGCGGACGATCTCAGTCAACGATCGTAGCCTCGGTCGCGGCGCGCAATTCGGCCTCGGTGACACCTTCGGCACATTCGACAATCTTCAGGCCGCCGGGAACAACATCGAATACGCCCAGATTGGTGATGATACGGTTAACGACTCCGGCGCCCGTCAGCGGCAGGGTGCAGGATTTCAGCACCTTGGATTCGCCGTGTTTGCTGGTGTGGTCCATTACGACGACGACGCGGCCGACGCCTGCGACCAGATCCATCGCGCCGCCCATGCCTTTGACCAGCTTGCCCGGAATCATCCAGTTCGCCAGATCGCCGTTTTCCGCGACCTCCATCGCGCCAAGGATGGCCATGGCGATCTTGCCGCCACGGATCATCGCAAAGGACTGGGCGCTGTCGAAATAGGCGGTTTGCGGCAGTTCGGTGATGGTTTGTTTGCCTGCGTTGATCAGATCGGGGTCTTCCTCGCCTTCAAACGGGAAAGGGCCCATGCCGAGCATGCCGTTTTCCGACTGTAAGGTAACGTTAACCCCTGCCGGAATATAGTTGGCCACCAGCGTGGGGATGCCGATGCCAAGGTTCACATACCAGCCGTCTTGCAATTCGCGCCCCGCGCGTTCGGCCATCTGGTTGCGGTCCCACATCTTACGATTCCTTCTTGCGAGTCGTGCGGTTTTCGATGCGCTTTTCGTGTTCGCCCTGAACGATGCGGTGCACATAGATGCCCGGCAGGTGGATGGTGTCGGGATCAAGGCTGCCCAGCGGCACGATTTCTTCCACCTCCACAACGCAGACCTTACCGGCGGTCGCGGCGGGCGGGTTGAAGTTGCGCGCCGTCTTGCGGAACACAAGGTTGCCCGAGGGATCGGCCTTCCACGCCTTTACGATGGATAGATCGGCGACGATTCCACGCTCAAGAATATAGGTCTTGCCGTTGAAATCGTGGTGTTCCTTGCCCTCGGCGATCACGGTGCCAACGCCTGTGGCGGTGTAAAAGCCGGGGATGCCAGCACCACCGGCGCGCAGGCGCTCGGCCAGCGTGCCTTGGGGGTTGAACTCAAGCTCAAGTTCACCCGAGAGGTATTGGCGCATGAATTCAGCGTTTTCGCCGACGTAGGACGAGATCATCTTCTTGACCTGACGGGTTTCCAGCAGTTGGCCCAGACCGAAGCCGTCGACGCCCGCGTTATTCGACGCGATGGTCAGATTTTTGGTGCCGGCCTCACGGATCGCGGCGATCAGCAGTTCAGGAATGCCGCACAGGCCAAACCCGCCGGATGCGATCAACATCCCGTCAAACAACAGACCCTCAAGCGCCGCTGCGGCGCTGGGATAGACTTTCTTCATCGGTAGGCCTCCCGCAAACTCTTGGGCAGGATAAGAGCCAGCGATTTTGGCAAAGTCAATCGCCGCAGTGCGGCGTGATGGAGGTATGTTGCAAACGCAACGATTTCCGCGCCTTTACCCGGCGCGGCGAGTTGCTATGCTGCAAAGCCTGCCCGCGTGGTGAAATGGTAGACACATGAGACTTAAAATCTCCCGGCCTTATGGCCATGCCGGTTCAAGTCCGGCCGCGGGCACCATCAGGACAGTTCTTTGACGGCCTCCATCGCCACATAGGTGGAGGTGTTGGACACATGCGGCAGCGCACTGATGTGTTCGGCCAGCACACGGCGGTAATCCTGAATATCAGTGGTGCGAACCTTGAGCAGGTAATCGAAACGCGACGCGATCATGTGGCATTGTTCGACCTCTGGCACAGCCAGAACCGCCTTGTTGAAGGCCTGAAGCGCGGCCTCGCGCGTGTCGGAAAGGCGCACCTCGACAAAGGCAACATGGGCTTGGCCCATGCGGACCGGATCGAGATTGGCGCGATAGCCGGTGATGACGCCGCTGTCTTCCAGCCGTTTCATACGGGCTTGGGTCGGGGATTTTGACAGACCGATGCGGCGGGCAAGTTCGGTGGCGCTGATCCGGCCTTCGGCGGCCAGAACGCGCAGAATTGCATGGTCAAAGCGGTCAAGTTCTATGCGGGCGGATTGCATGGCGTTTTGAACCCTTTTCAACCTGTTCGGCTGCAATTACTCATAACTTCGGGAAAACAGCCTGTCAAACCTGCGTTAGTATGGGTCAACCTGATAGGAGAGCTGATATGCCCCGCGACCTGACCGAAAGCTGGACCGTGATTGACCGTGCATCGCTGCGCGACGAGGCGGCGCTGATCGCCGATCTGATCGCTGCGGCGGGGCTGGACGGGGCCGCGCGGGCGCGGATTACGGCGGCAGGGGCCGATCTGGTGCGGCGGATTCGCGGCTCGGTCAAGCCCGGTCTGATGGAGGTTTTTCTGGCCGAATATGGCCTGTCGACCGATGAGGGCATCGCGCTGATGTGTCTGGCCGAGGCGCTGTTGCGGGTGCCGGATGCCGAGACGATGGATGCGCTGATCGAGGACAAGATCGCGCCCAGCGACTGGGGGCGGCATCTGGGGCGGTCGGCCTCGTCGCTGGTGAATGCGTCCACATGGGCGTTGATGTTGACGGGCAAGGTGCTGGAAGAGCGCGAACCGGGTGTGGTGGGGCATCTGAAGGCGGCGGTAAAGCGGCTGGGTGAACCTGTGATCCGTGGTGCTGTGACGCGGGCGATGAAGGAAATGGGGCGCAACTTTGTGTTGGGCGAAACCATTGATCTTGCAATGAAACGCGCGCGGGAACTAGAGGCGCAGGGCTATACCTACAGCTATGACATGCTGGGCGAGGCGGCACGGACCGAGGCCGATGCGCGGCGCTATCATCTGTCCTATTCGGCGGCGATCACGGCGATTGCTGCGGCGGCGACCACGGGCGACATCCGCACCAATCCCGGCATTTCGGTGAAGCTGTCGGCGCTGCATCCGCGCTATGAGGTGGCCAAGGAATCCCGCGTGATGGAAGAACTGGTGCCGCGCGTCCGCGCGCTGGCCGGTCTGGCCAAGGCGGCGGGTCTGGGGTTTAACATTGATGCGGAGGAAGCCGACCGTCTGGCGATTTCCTTGAAGGTGATCGAGGCGGTTCTGTCTGATCCGGCACTGCGCGGTTGGGACGGGTTTGGCGTGGTGGTGCAGGCTTACGGGCGTCGTGCGGGGGCGGTGATCGACTGGCTTTATGCGCTGTCGGTGCGGCTGGATCGCAAGATCATGGTGCGTCTGGTCAAGGGCGCTTATTGGGATGCCGAGGTGAAGCGCGCGCAGGTTCTGGGGCTGTCGTCCTTTCCGGTGTTCACGCGGAAACAGGCGACGGATGTGTCCTATATCGCCAATGCCAAGAAACTGCTGGGCATGACGGACCGGATTTATCCGCAATTTGCCACCCATAACGCCCATACGGTTGCGGCGATCATGGATATGGCGGTCGATAAGAAAGCGTTCGAATTCCAGCGCTTGCACGGCATGGGCGAACGGCTGCACGACATCGTTCTGACCGATAACGGCACGCGCTGCCGGATTTATGCGCCGGTGGGTGCGCACCGCGATCTGCTGGCCTATCTGGTGCGGCGGCTGTTGGAGAACGGGGCGAACTCTTCCTTTGTGAACCAGATCGTGAACGAGGAAGTCGCCCCCGAGCGTGTTGCGGCCTGCCCGCTGACGGCGATGGAGGGGATGGCCTCGGTCGTCAATCCGGCGATTCTGACGGGGCCTGCGCTGTTTGGCGGGCGGAAGAACTCGGCGGGCTGGGATCTGACGGATTCGGGGGATCTGGAGGCGATTGCCACCGCCCGCGCCCCGCATGAGTCCGCGCTGTTCGAGGCCGCGCCGATGCTGGCGGGCCGCGCGGCGGGCGGGTTGCGGCTGGAGGTGGCCAATCCGGCAACCGGCGGGGCCGTGGGCCATGTACTGACGGCCTCGGTCGCGGATGTGGATACTGCCTTGCGGCTGGCGGAACCTTGGGCCGCAACGGCGGATGTGCGGGCGCAGGTGCTGCGCCGTGCGGCTGATCTTTATGAAGCGAACTTCGGCCCGATCTTTGCGCTTCTGGCGCGTGAGGCGGGCAAGACGCTGGCCGATGCCGTGGCCGAACTGCGCGAGGCTGTTGATTTCCTGCGCTATTATGCCGATGGGGCTACTGCGCTGACGGCCCCCGCGCGCGGTGTGTTTGCCTGCATCAGCCCGTGGAACTTCCCGCTGGCGATTTTCTCGGGGCAGATCGGCGCGGCGCTGGCTGCGGGCAATTCTGTGCTGGCCAAGCCCGCCGAACAGACGCCACTGATTGCGGCGCTGGCAGTGAAGCTGCTGCATGAGGCGGGGGTTCCGGCTTCGGCGCTGCAACTGCTGCCCGGTGATGGCGCGGTGGGGGCGGCGATCACGCGCGATGCGCGGGTGAATGGCGTGGCCTTTACCGGATCGACCGAAACCGCGCTGCTGATCCGGCGGGCGATGGCCGACAATCTGGACCCGACCGCGCCCCTGATCGCGGAAACCGGCGGTCTGAATGCGATGATGGTGGACAGCACCGCGCTGCCGGAACAGGCGGTGCGGGATATTCTGGCGGCCTCGTTCCAGTCGGCGGGGCAGCGCTGTTCGGCGCTGCGCTGCCTGTATGTGCAGGAGGACGTGGCCGAAACGCTGCAGGAAATGCTGTTTGGCGCAATGGACGAGTTGGCGATCGGTGATCCGTGGGGGCTGTTCACCGATGTCGGGCCGGTGATTGATGCTGAGGCCAAGTCGGGAATCTTGGACTATATCGCCGCCGCGCGGGCCGAGGGGCGGGTGTTGAAGGAAATGGCGGCACCGGCTCAGGGGCATTTCGTGGCCCCCACCGTGCTGCGCGTCAGCGGGATCGAGGCGATGCCGCGCGAGATTTTTGGGCCGGTGCTGCATATCGCCACCTTCAAGGCGGGCGAGATTGCCAAGGTGGTCGCGGCGGTGAATGCCACCGGATACGGCCTGACCTTTGGTCTGCACACGCGGATTGATGACCGCGTGCAATCAGTGATCGAGGCGCTGCAGGTGGGCAACACCTATGTCAACCGCAACCAGATCGGGGCGGTGGTGGGCAGCCAACCCTTTGGCGGCGAGGGGCTTTCCGGCACAGGGCCAAAGGCGGGCGGGCCGGACTATCTGCATCGGTTCGTGGTTACCTCTGCCCCTGTGGGGGCCGAGGATACGCGCGTGGCGGCAGAGGCCGAAATCGCCGCCGATCTGCGGCTGGATCGCAAGACCGCGCATCCGGCGGTGGCGCGGGTCTTGCCGGGGCCGACGGGCGAATCCAACCGGCTGACGGCGGTGCCGCGCGCGCCGGTGCTGTGCCTTGGGCCAAGTGCCGCCACGGCTTTGCAACAGGCCGAGGCGATCCGTGCCTTGGGCGGCCACGCGGTTGAAGCGGCGGGGCTGGAGGTGGCGGCGCTGACGCGGCTGAACGGGTTCTCGGGCGCTGTGTGGTGGGGCGATGTGGCGGGCGGGCGACTGCGGGCGCAGGCCTTGGCCAGCCGCAAAGGCCCGATCCTGCCGCTGATCGGCGGGATGCCGGATGCGGGCCATGCGCTGTTGGAACGGCATGTCTGCATCGACACCACGGCGTCGGGCGGCAACGCGCAACTGCTGGCCGAGGTTTCGGGCAGCTAACCGTTCCGAACCGTTGATCCAAGCAAGCCCCTGTTGGCCTCTCCGGTTTGCCGGAAGGGCCAACAGGGGCTTTGTCATGTGGGGCCGTGGGCAATCTGCTTTGGAAAAGGCGGATATGACTTCTTTGTCTGACGTTGGCGTGAGAGCGACTGCACCCCTTGGCCTTGGCGGTGGTTCTGGCCGGAACCGAGGCGGAGGCCCGGCAGGCATCGCCGCGTGACATCCATGAGGCGGTCACCACCCAAGCCGTGGCAGAGGCGTCATTGCCGCCCAAACCTGCCGAGACGGTCGCGCCTGTGGCGGATGAACTGGACGATATCCTGTTCTAGGGGCCGATCCGGCAGACCGTTGCGACGCCGCTTGACGCCCCGTCGCGGATCGTCAAACTGGCAGCCATGTTTCCGATCCGCGACCATAACCCGTCAGGCCGCCGCCCTTTGGTGACCTATGCCCTGATAGCGATCAACATCGCGGTCTTTCTGGCCTATTTTCCGGGGGCGGATTCGGAACAGGCCTTGGGCTGGTTCTTTTACACATGGGGTCTGGTGCCTGAGGCAGTGATGTCGGGACAGAACTCTGTGACGGTTATCACCCATATGTTCCTGCATGGTGGCTGGATGCATCTGGCGGGCAACATGCTGTTCCTGTGGATTTTCGGGGACAATCTGGAAGACGAGATGGGTCATCTGCGGTTTTTGCTGTTCTACCTGGGCTGCGGTCTGGCGGCAGCGGCCTTGCAGATTGCGGCCGATCCGGCATCCGCTGCGCCGATGGTGGGCGCTTCGGGGGCGATTGCGGGGGTTCTGGGCGGCTATCTGCTGCTGTTCCCGCGCGCGCGGATTGATGTGCTGTTCATCTTTGTGATCTTTTTCCGCGTGTTCTCGATCTCGGCATGGATCGTGCTGGGGGTCTGGTTCGGGCTGCAACTGCTGAACAGCGCCTCGGGGGCCGAGGATGGCGTGGCCTATCTGGCCCATGTCGGCGGCTTTGTGGCGGGTGTGGTGCTGACGCTGCCCGCGCTGATGAAGCGCGGCGGGCGGGGCTATTGGGCGCAGAATGCAGGCGCGCCACCGCATCCCGAAACCCGCTACAAGATCACGCCCACCGCCATTCCGCGCGTGCCAAAACGATAAAGGCCAGCGCGAGGCTGGCCTTCGGGGTCGTGGTCCGGTTTGTTTATTCGTTCTATTCGTCGCGGATGATCTTTTTCAGCGGCTCGAACAGCGGATCGTTGGCGCAGAGAAGCGCGCCTTTTTCCAGAATGTCATAGCCTTCGCGGATCGGGGCAACCATGCCGCCCGCCTCTTTGACCAGAAGCAGGCCGGCAGCGATGTCCCATGCCTGCAACTCGCGCTCCCAGTAGCCGTCAAAGCGGCCAGCGGCGACATAGGCCAGATCCAGCGAGGCCGCACCCCAGCGCCGCACACCGGCGCAGGCGGGCATCAGGCGGGCCAGATCGCCCAGCATGGCAGGCAGGGTTTTCTTGGCACCAAACGGCACGCCGGTGGCAAATACCGCCTCGTGCAGGTGGCGGCGGCCCGAGACGCGCAGGCGGCGGTCATTCATCCATGCGCCCGAGCCTTTTTCAGCCCAGAACATTTCGTCCTTGGCTGCATCGAAGACGACGGCGGACACGATTTCGCCCTTATGCTCCAGCGCGATGGAGATCGCCCAATGCGGCATGCCGTGCAAGAAGTTGGTGGTGCCGTCCAGGGGATCGACGATCCAGCGGCGGGTCGGGTCCTGCCCGTCGGTGCCGCCGGTTTCCTCGCCCAGCCAGCCATAGGTGGGACGCGCGCCCATCAGGTCTTCCTTGATGATCCGCTCGGCCTCACGGTCGGCCTTGGAGACGAAATCGCCCGGACCTTTGGTGGAAACCTGAAGGTTCTCGACCTCGCGGAAGTCTTTCACAAGGCTTTTGCCAGCGCGGCGCGCGGCTTTGATCATCAGGTTGAGGTTGGCGCTACCCTGCATGGGATGTCTCCGGTCGGTTCAAGTTGGGGGGCATACACGCGCAGGCGTCCAAAGGGAAGGGGGGCCTGCGTAAGTGGTGCAAGCAGGGCGCAGATGCGAAAAATTGAATGTATTTGAGCAGGATCAAAGCGCCACGCGGAAGACTCTGCGACACTTGCGGCATCGGGAAACCAAGTTGGAGGGGATGAAATGAAACGTCTTAAATCGGGAATCGCGGCCGCCTTGTTGGTTGTTACTGTGGGTGCCGCCCATGCCGAGGATATGACCGGACTTTACTTTGGGGGTCATCTTGGTTCGGCGCAGGCTTCGGGCGATTACATGGCCTATACCCCGCGCAACAGCTATGACGGATTTGACATGCAGGGGCTGGATGGCTCGGCCTTGGCGGGTGGGGTTCATGCAGGCTATAACTGGGATCAAGGGGCCTATCTGTTTGGGGTGGAAGGCACGCTGACCGCCTTTGACATCAACACGCTGTCCACCACCTCGGAGCTTTTGGGGGAAGGTGCAGAGTTCGGTCGTTCGGTCGGGAATATGGCCACGCTTGCGCCAAAGCTGGGTATCAAGCTTGGCAACGGGCTGATTTATGCCAAGGCTGGCCTTGCGGTGGGCAGCATCGGGGCCACGCATGACCAGAATGGCGAGTTCTTGAGCGGCAGCGCCACGCAGACCGGCTGGATGGCAGGGATCGGGGCCGAATTTCCGATGGCCGAGCGGCTGACGATGCGGGTTGACTACACCTATGCCGACTTTGGCTTGACCCGAACGGACATGTTTGGCGACGACGCCGATATCTGGGTGGATCAGTCGATTTCAGAAGGTCTGCTGACGGTCGGTTTCAACTATTACTTCAAATAGCTTCTGTCTTTGACAAGCAACGGGCGCGGCAAATCTGCCGCGCCCGTTGCTTGTCTGCGGATCAGTCATGGATCACGGGGGACTCGGTTGCTGTCAGGGTGCGCGGTGCGGGTTTGCGCAGCAGCCAGATCAGCGGCAGGGCGGCAAGGGTCACGATCATCATCAGCTTGAAATCGTTGATATAGCCGATCATCAGCGCCTGCTGGTTCACCAGCCCGTCCATGATTTGCAGCGTCAGCGGGCTGCGGCCCATGCTTTGCAGCGCATCAACGGTATTGGGGTTATAGGTCGAGATGGCCGCCCCCAATTCGGCATGGTTTATCTGCACGTTGCGCGTCAGCATGACTGAAACCACCGAGATTCCGATGGAAGACCCGATGTTGCGGACCAGCGAGAACAGGCTTGTCGCATCGGCGCGATATTCGGGGGCGATGGTGGCAAAGGCCACAGTGGACATCGGCACGAAGACAAGGCCAAGGCCGAGTCCCTGTAGCACGCCCGTCCAGATCACCGGACCGGACCCCATCTGCGGGGAAAAATCGGTCATGTAATACAGCGAGGCCGCTGCCAGCAGCAGGCCCGCCGTCATCAGGATGCGCGCATCCACCACCCGCATCAGGCGGCCCACAAGGATCATCGAGATCATCGTTCCAACCCCGCGCGGCCCCATCACAAGGCCGGTGGTGATGGTGGGATAGCCGAAAATCCGCGCCAGCATCGGCGGCAGCAGCGCCAGCGAAGCCAGCAGGATCACTCCGATGAAGAAGGTAAAGATCAGGCCGGTGGCATAGTTGCGGTCCAGAAACATCTTGGGATCAAGGAAGGGCTTGGCCGTGCCGATGATATGGATGACAAACACCCAGAAGCCGGTGAGGCAGAGGAAGGTGTAGATCCAGATTTCGGGGGCGGCGAACCAGTCCACCTCGTTGCCACGGTCAAGGATCATTTGCAGCGCGCCGATGCCCATCGACAGCATCACAAAGCCGAACATGTCAAAGCGGCGCGGGCGGCGTTCGGTGCGGGGCAGATAGGCGGCGCATCCCAGAAAGGCGATGATGCCGACGGGCAGGTTGATGAAAAACACCCAGCGCCAGTTATAGCTTTCGGTCAGCCAGCCGCCCAAGGTCGGGCCGATGATCGGGCCGATCATGATGCCCGCGCCCCAGAGGGCCATCGCTTGCCCCGCCTTTTCGCGGCTGTTGATGTCCAGAAGGAAGGTTTGCGACAAAGGCACGATGGCCGCACCAAAGATGCCCTGCAGCAGGCGGAAGGCCACCATGGATGGCAGGCTCCACGCGATGCCGCAGGCCATCGAGGTGGCGACAAATCCGGCAATCGATATCAGGAAGAACTCGCGCTTGCCGATGCGGTCGGAAATCAAGCCGGTTGCGGGTGTCATGATGGCGGCGGCCACGATATAGCTGGTCAGCACCCATGTGATCGTATCTTGCGAGGCGCCAAGGTCGCCCGTCATGGTGGGCAGCGCGACGTTGGCGATGGTGGTATCCAGCACCTGCATGATCGTGGCCAGCATGATGGATAGGGTGATCAGCCCCTTGTGAGGCACGACGGGGGCTGCGTCGGACATGATCGACCTATTTCAGAAAGGCTGGCAGCAGATCGGACAGGCTGCGGCTTTGGCCGGTATCGACCGAAACCTCGGCGCTGACGCCCGAGGACAGGCCCGCGGCATCTTCGGGGTGCAGCAGGCGCAGGCGCACCGGCACGCGCTGAGTCACCTTGACCCAGTTTCCGGTCGCATTCTGCGCGGGCAGCAGGGAAAACTCCGACCCCGTGCCTGCGCCAATCGCCTCGACCACGGCCTCAACCTTGCGGCCTGCGTCCAGATCAAAGCTGATCTCGGCGGGCTGGCCCTTGGCGATATGGGTCAATTGGGTTTCCTTGAAATTCGCTTCGACCCAAAGATCGCCGGTTTCCACCAGCGCAAACAGGCTGACACCGGGCGACACCATCTGACCCGCTTTGAAGGACGAAGCCTGATAGATCACGCCATCGGCAGCGGCTTTGACTGTAGCGTTGTCCAGATTGAAGGCGGCCTGATCGCGAGCGACCAAAGCGGCTTGCACGGCAGGCAGACTATCGGTGTCCGGGTTGGTCGTGCCACCCAGTGCTGCCAGCGCCATTGCGACATTCTGACGGGCCAGATCAAGCTGATCCAGCGCGCGGCGTTCGGCATGGCGGGCGTCTTCCAACTGGGTGTCGGTGGTGACGCCCTTTTGTTCAAGCTCTTCTTGTCGCTTACGCTCAAGGCTCTGATAGGCGGCCTCATCCCCTGCCAGCCGAAGCTGCGACTCGGCGGCGGTATAGGCGAGTTTCAACTGTGCCACCCCAAGCCGCGCGGCAGAAACGGCGGTTTCGGTCTGGGCAAGGGCCAGTTTGTAGGGGGTGGGATCAAGCGTGAACAAGACATCGCCAGCCTTGACGCTTTGGTTATCGGTAAAGCTGACACTTTCCACCCGTCCGCCGACCTGCGCGGCCACGGCAATGCGGGCCTGATGCAGATAGGCGTTTTCGGTGGCCTCATAGCGCCCGCCCGACAACCACCACAGGCCAGCGCCCGCGATCAGCACAAGCGGACCTGCCAGCATCAGCAACCGACGTTTCTTGCGCGGGGTCTCGGTGGACCGAAGCGGGGCATTGGTGGCAATCGCGGTCATGTCAGTGCTTTCTTGGGCAGTCGTCCAGACCATCGTCCGGCGTCGAAAGGGAGGAGATGACCGAGGACAGACCGATCAGCAGGGCAGCACGCCCCGACGGATCAAGGCCCGACAGCGCCTCGTCATATACCGCATTGGCGGTGGATTTCAGTTGGTCGCGCAGGGCGCGGGTCTTGTCGGTGGCCACGATGACGCGCACGCGGCGGTCATCGGGGTCAGGTTCACGCGTGACCCAACCCGCCTGTTCCATCCGGTCGACAAGGCGCGAGACGGAAATCGGTTCAATCTCAAGCCGGTCGGCAAGGCGGGCCTGCGAGACGCGGGTTTCGCGCAGCACATGCACCAGAAGCCGCCATTGTGCCGAGGACAGGCCGAAATGCGCGGCGCGTTCCTCGAACCGCTTTCGCAGCAGGCGGGCGGCGTCATGCAACAGCAGGCCAAGCTGATCAGGTGGGGTGTTCATAAGCGAGCAATATGATAAGCAGGCTTAGTAATCAATCGCAAAGCAGGGCCAAGCCAATCTTTGACTGCATGGCTGTTATGCGCGTTGCAGCTTCACCGGCTCGGACCGGCCCAGTTTCAGGAAATGCGCGATATAGGGTTTGGCGACATCATCTTCGCGCGTGGCGGCGTAAAGGCGTTTGGTGATGGTGCCATCGCCCAAGGGGCGGGTGATATAGTCGGCATTGGATTTCACATCATGCAGCACCCAGTCGGGCAGCACGGCCACACCGCGATTCGATCCGACCAGCATCAGAATCACCGCTGTCAGTTCCACGGGGCGCTGGGCGCGGGGTTCCACCTTGGCGGGGGTCAGCAATTCGGTGAACACGTCCAGCTTATCGCGGCCCACAGGATAGGTGATCAGGGTCTGGTCGCGGAAATCTTCGGCCTCGATGGCAGCTTTCTCGGCCAGCGGGTTCTTGGCCGAGGCGATGAACATCGGGTGGTAATCGAACAGGGCGTTATAGGCGATGCCGGGGAGGGGTTCGGGGTTGGACGAGATCACCAGATCGACCTCTTCGCGCAGCAGGGCGGGAAAGCTGTCAAAGGCCAGCCCTGCGCGGATGTCGACGTCGACCTCGGGCCAAGCGTGGCGGAACAGTTCCAGCACTGGGAAAAGCCAGTCAAAACAGGCATGACACTGGATGGCGATGTGCAGCCGGCCCGTCTTTCCCGATTGCAGCGCGCGGAATTCCTCTTCCAGCGCGGTGATTTCGGGCAGTATCTTTTCCGCCGCCCGCAGCATCCGTATTCCCGCCGCAGACAGTTTCATCGGTTTGGACCGGCGCACGAACAACTCCATCCCGACCTGATCCTCAAGCCCCGCGACCTGATGGCTTAGCGCCGATTGCGTCATGTTCATCATGTCGGCAGCACGGGCCAACCCGCCCGCCTGATGGATCGCGCGGATGGTGCGAAGGTGGCGGAGTTCGATATACATGCTGCGAACCTCATGTTCATCTTGAAAACTATGAATTGGATTCAATTTATCGGCTCTGCGATAAGGGGGCAAGCAAAAGGAGCCTACCAAATGTCCGCACCCCGTATCTCGTTCGAGTTCTTTCCCCCGCAATCGCTGGATGCATCCTTCCGGCTGTGGGAAACCGTGCAGGCACTGGCTCCGATGGCACCGAATTTCGTCTCGGTCACCTATGGGGCGGGCGGGACGACGCGGAAGGTGACGCATGAGGCAGTCTCGGCGATCCACCGCAATTACGGGCTGAACGTGGCGGCGCACCTGACCTGCGTGGATGCCACCCGCGTGGAAACGCTGGAAATCGCGGCTGCCTATGCCGAGGCTGGTGTGACCGAGATTGTCGCGCTGCGCGGCGATGCGCCGAAAGGGGCCACCCGTTTCACCCCGCATGCCGACGGCTTTGCCAATTCGGTAGAGCTGGTCGAGGCGCTGGCGAAAACCGGCAAGTTCAAGCTGCGCGTGGGCGCATACCCTGAACCCCACCCCGATGCCGCCGACAGCTTTGCCGATGTGGCATGGCTCAAGCGCAAGATTGACGCCGGTGCTACCAGCGCCATCACCCAGTTTTTCTTCGATGCCGATACGTTCTTCCGCTTTCGCGATGCCTGCGTGAAGGCCGGGATCGATGCCCCCATCATTCCGGGCATCCTGCCGATCCAAAGCTGGGATGGCGCGAAACGCTTTGCAGCGCGTTGCGGCACCAAGGTTCCGGTCAAGCTGGACGAGGCCTTTACCACCGCTGCCCGCGATGGCCGCGAGAACCTGCTGGCGCTGACCCAATGCACCAGCCTGTGCGACCGTCTGATTCAGGGCGGTGTGCAGGACCTGCACTTCTATACCCTTAACCGCCCCAACCTGACACGCGAAGTCGTGCGGGCCTTGGGCATCGCGCCGGAAGTGGCGCTGGAAAAGGTGGCGTGACCAAAACCTTGTCTCCCTGACGACTGTCTGATGGTCCCCACCTCTTGCGCGCCTTCCCCCACGGAAGGCGCGCTTTTTCTTGTGCGCTTTGCGGGCGCGCCCCGATCGGCTAAGGTCGGGCAAAACAGCAAAGGACGCATCCCGTGGCCAAGCCGATCTATGTTCTGAACGGACCCAACCTGAACCTGCTGGGCCTGCGCCAGCCGGAAATCTACGGCAAGGAAACGCTGGCGGATGTGGCGGCAAGCCTGTCGGATCTGGCCGATGATCTGGGCCTGTCGGTGCGCTGCCTGCAATCGAACCACGAAGGGCAGTTGATCGACTGGATTCACGAAGCGCGAACGGAAGGCGCGGGAATCATTATAAATCCGGGGGCTTACACGCATACATCGGTGGCGATTTTCGACGCGCTGAACGCCTTTGACGGGCCGGTGCTGGAGGTTCATATCTCGAATATCCACAAGCGCGAGGCGTTCCGGCATCATTCGTTTGTCTCGGCGCGGGCCGAAGGCGTGATCGCGGGGTTCGGCACGGAAGGCTATGTGTTGGCGCTGCGGCGGATGGCGAGCCTTTTGGGTAAACGCTGAGCCTTGGGGATGGGGCAGAGCCTCCGGCGGGGATATTTAAGCGAAGAGGATCGGGGGAGCCGGTTTTCTTGGCATCCGTCTGCGCGGGTGTTTGATGGCGCGGGTGGGGAAGTGCTGCCGGTTGCTGCGTGCGAAGGCGGCGGGATTGCCGAGCGGCCTTCAGGGCTGGCGCTGGCGCGGGCTTTGGCAGCCGAGGGGCCGTTCCGGATCGGGGGAAGCGGCGCGATTTCCGCGGGCGATGTGCCGATGTTCGAGACGCTGACCTCGGGGTCAAGCGGCGCGGCGCGGCGGATCTGGCGGACGCAAGCGTCGTGGATTGCCAGTTTTGCGGTGAATGCGGGGCTGTTCGGGATCGGGCCGGGGGCCTGCGTGGCGGTACTGGGGCGGCTGGTTCATTCGCTGGCACTTTATGGTGCGCTGGAGGCAGTGCATCTGGGGGCCGAACTGCATCTGCTGGATGATCTGCGGCCGGATCGGCAGCGGGCGGCCTTGGCGGCGCGGCGGGTGGCGGTGCTATATGCAACACCCGCGCAGGTGCGGTTGCTGGTAGAGGCGGGCGGCACTGGCTTGCCCGATCTGCGCTTGATTCTGCTGGGCGGGTCCAAGCTGGATGATGCCTTGCGCGCGGCGGTGGCAGAGATGGCACCTATGGCCGATCTGCGCGAGTTTTACGGCGCGGCGGAGGCCAGTTTCATCACGTTGGCGGGGCCGGACAGTCCGCCCGCATCGGTTGGTGCGGCCTATCCGGGGGTTGAGATCGCGGTGCGCGATGCGGATGGGGCTGGGCTGGGCGAGATCTGGGTGCGCAGCCCCTATCTGTTTGTCAGTTATGCCGGAGAGGATCGCGGCTCGGCCCGATGGGATCAGGGTTGGCTTTCGGTGGGCGAGATTGGCCGGATTGAGGGCGGGCAGCTTTATCTGGCCGGGCGGGCGGGGCGCATGGTGACGGTGGCTGACCAGAACGTATTTCCCGAAGAGATTGAGGCGTTTCTGGCGGCCCAGACCGGCGTCACCCGCGTGGCTGTTCTGCCGCGCGCCGATGCATTGCGCGGTGTGGTTATGGTTGCGGTGGCGCAAGGTGATCCGGCCTGCGAGGCCGACCTGCTTGCGGCAGGGCGGCGGCAGTTCGGGCCGCTGAAAGCGCCGCGCGCGGTGATCTGGCGGCAGGATTGGCCGATGCTGGCCTCGGGCAAGACCGATCTGGCGGCTTTGGCCCGTGTGGTGGCGGGATGAACGCGATGATAATCGCGGCGCGGCGCACAGCGGTGGTGCCGCGTGGCGGTGCCTTTGCGCGGTTGTCGATTGAAGATCTGGCCGCCCCTGTCATTGCGGCGCTGTTGGCGGATGCCGGATTGGATGCCGTGGCGGTGGACGAGGTGATCGTCTCGAACGCTTTGGGCGCGGGTGGGAATCCTGCGCGGCGTGTGGCGCTGGCGGCTGGTCTGCCCGAACGGGTAGCGGGGCTGTCGCTGGATCGGCAATGCGCGGGGGGGTTGGATGCGGTGCTGCTGGCGCGGGCGTTGGTGGACAGCGGGGCAGCAAAGGTCGTGATTGCGGGCGGTGTGGAAAGCTATTCCCGCAGGCCACTGCGCTTTGCCACCGATCCGGATGGCGGGGCTGCGATTCCCTATGACCAGCCGCCCTTTACGCCTTGGCCGGATCGTGATCCCGATATGTCGCAGGCGGCAGAGGCTTTGGCGCTGCGGTTGCAGATATCGCGGGCGGAGCAGGACGCTTGGGCGGTGGACAGTCATCGCAAGGCAAAAGGGCTGCCCTTGGCCGAGATTGTGCCGCTGGCAGGGCAGGCGCACGATGCCTTCGCGCGTGATCTGACGCCGGTGCTGGCAGCGCGGGCGAAACCGATTGCCGGGTCGATCACAGCGGCCAATGCCGCCGTTGCGGCGGATGCAGCAGCGTTTGTGGTGGTGGTGGCCGCTGACCTTGCGCGGGGACAGGGTTTGCGGATTGTCGGGGGCGCGACCTTGGGCGCCGATCCGGTCGAGCCGGGGCTGGCGCCGGTTCCGGCGATCCGGCAGGTGCTTGCGCGGGCGGGGATCGCGCCCTCCGATCTGGCGCGGGCCGAGGTGATGGAGGCCTATGCAGTGCAGGCGATGGCCTGCGTGCGTGCGGCGGGTCTGGACCCTGCGCGGATCAATCCCGAAGGCGGGGCTTTGGCCCGAGGCCACCCGATCGGGGCCTCGGGCGCTCTTCTGGCGGTGCGCCTGTTCCACGGCTTGCAGCAAGGCTATGGCCTTGCTGCCATTGCCGCCGCCGGGGGCATTGGCACCGCGTTGCTGCTGCGGCGTTAGGCGCGCGACAGCAGGGCTGCGGGGCGGGCGCGGGCGATGGCTTGGGTCACCAGACCGGCCAGAACCGCCTTGATCGTATCGCCGATCAGGTAGGGTGCGGCCAGAAGCGCCGCTTCGGGCAAGGTTTTCTCAAGCATGAAGGACATGCCGACCACGCCGATGGCATTCAGCAGCAAGATACCGCCCAGAATCGCGCCGACTGTCGCCGCCACGCCGACTTCGACCTTCCATGCCGAGGTGATCCAGCCCGTGACAAAAGCCGCAATCGGAAAGCCGATGATATAGCCGACAGTGGGCGAGGCCAGAACGGCAAAGCCGCCGCGACCGCCAGCCAGCAGCGGCAAACCGGCAATGGTCAGGAACAGGAACAGCAGCACCGCAAGCGCCCCGTTGCGTGCCCCAAGCACCGTGCCGCACAGCATGATCCCCAGCGATTGCGCGGTGATCGGCACGCCGGTCGCCAGATCAATCTTGGGAACCAGCCCCAGCACCGCAATCAATGCCGCAAACAGGGCGATATGGGTAAGGTTCTTTTCCATGGCTTTCTCCTTGCCGTTTCAGCCCTACTAGGCCGAACCGCCCCGCGCGCGCAAGGCTTCTGCCACATGCTCGGCATCGTCCAGGGCCGCCAAGGTGGCGGGCATCAGCACCCGCCATCCGGCGCGGCGGGCCGATCGCGCGCGCCAGCTTTGGCTGATTTGCTCGGCCCGGTCCTGCATCACCGGGATAAACCGGATCACCAGCGCCACCGCCAAGGCAAGTGTGCGCGGTGACAGGCCAAAGGCCGACAGCGGGCGGGCCAGACGTTCCAGCACGGTGATCATGTCGGAAAGCCGCGTGGTCATGGTGACGAAATTGGCCAGCGTCACGGCGGTCAGCATCCGCAGGATCACCACCGCCCCTCCGGACAGATCGCGCGACCACAGGTGCCACAGCGCCACGATCAGCACGAAGGGCCACAGCGGGCGCAGGTGGCGCAGGGCTGTCTTGGCAAAGATCGCGCCACCCGACAGCATCAGCAGAACGGCAGCGAGTGCGGCAGTGGCCAAGGGCAGGGGGCTGTTCAGGGCGAAAAGCCCTATGGTTGCCCCGCAAAGTGCGGTCAGCTTGACCGCCGCAGGCAGCCCGTGCGCCCATGTCTTAACCGGAGAGGTCAGTGTCAGCATCACGCTCCCCCAACTCGGCCATGCGGGCGGTGAAACCGGCCAGAACCGCAGCGGCCTGACCATCCGCCACAACGCGCCCGCCCTCGATCCAGATCACGCGGTCACAGCCGGAAACGGCTGCGGGATCATGGCTTATCGTGACCAGACGTTGCGGCAGCGCGGTTAGGCGTCGTGACAGGCGGGCCTGCGTCGGCAGGTCCAGTCCGGCAAATGGCTCATCCAGCAGGATGGTTTGCGGCTGCATCAGCAGCACCGCCAACAGGCACAGGTAATGGCGCTGGCCTTGGGACAGCGTATGCGTGGCCGCGCCCTCCCAATGCCTGCGGCCCTCGGCGGCCAGCAGGTCGCGCACCTTGGCGCGCGCGGCGGGTTCACTCAGGCCGATCTGGCGCAGGCCAAAGCCCAGTTCCTCGCCCACGGTCGGGAACAGGATCTGGTGGTCGGGGTTCTGGAACAGGATGCCCATACGGGCCAGCATCGCCTTGCGGTCGCGCGACGGGTCCAATCCGTCAACCCGAACCGTGCCGGACGAAGGCGCGATCAGCCCCGCCATCAGCCGCAGCAGCGTCGATTTCCCTGAACCATTGCGCCCGATGATGCCAATGCGCGGCTCGGTCAAATGCAGCGAGATCTCCGACAGGATCACCTTTCCGGCCACGGAATACCCCGCGCCGGTCAGCCTGATCCCCGTCTCGCCTACCCCTGCCATCATCGCCCGCCAGCTTGTCCAATAGGGCAGGCTCATACCCTTAGCCCCCCTGAAAGCCAATCCGGCAAAAGAAAAAGAGGGCCGAAGCCCCCTTGATCCTCTTTGCACAAATATCCCACGGGGGAGCGGCCTTGGCCGCGCGGGGGTGTGAAACCCCCGCCTTTTTGCCATTAGCCCTGACGCGCCGCCGCCACGGCAGCCTCCAGAATATCCATCGCCTCGGCGAAATGCGCGTCGGGAATGGTGATCGGCGCAAGGAAGCGCACGACGTTGCCGTATACGCCGCAGGTCAGCAGGATCAGCCCGCGCTTTTGCGCCTCGACCCGCACGCGGGTGGTGAAACCGGCGTCGGGTTCGTGGTTGGCGGGGTTTGCGAATTCGACCGCCACCATGAAACCGGGGCCGCGAATATCGCTGATTTCCGGCGTGACCGACCGCAAGGCTTCAAGCCGTTGCTTCAGGCGGCTGCCCAGTTCATTGGCGCGGTCGCACAGCTTTTCCTCGTCGATCACGTCCAGAACGGCGTTGGCCGCAGCGATACCGATCGGGTTGCCGCCATAGGTGCCGCCAAGACCGCCCGGATGGGCTGCATCCATCAGGCTGGCCTTGCCGGTCAGCGCCGCCAGCGGCAGACCACCGGCCAGACCCTTGGCCATGGTGGTGATGTCGGCGGCGATGCCGTAGCCTTCCATCGCGAACATGGTGCCGGTGCGGGCAAAGCCGGTCTGCACCTCGTCGGCGATCATCACGATGCCATTGTCATCGCAGAGCTTGCGGATGGCTTTGACCAGATCTTTCGGAGCCGGATAAAAACCACCCTCGCCCTGCACAGGTTCAAAGATGATCGCGGCCACGCGGGTCGGGTCCAGATCGGCCTTGAACAGCTTGGTGATGCCCGCCATGGCGTCATCGGTGGAAATGCCGTGAACCTCTTGCGGGAAGGGGACGTGATAGACGTCGGGCATCATCGCGCCGAAGCCCTTCTTGTAGGGATCAACTTTGCCGGTCAGCGACATACCCAAAAGGGTGCGGCCATGGAAGGCGCCGCCAAAGGCGATCACGGCATTGCGGCCCGTGGCAATCCGCGCGACTTTGATCGCGTTTTCCACAGCCTCGGCACCCGTGGTCACGAACACGGTCTTCTTCGGAAAATCGCCCGGAACGGCGGCGTTCAGACGTTCGGCCAGACGGACGTAGTTTTCGTAGGGCAGAACCTGATGGCAGGTGTGGGTGAATTTCGACAGTTGCTTGGACACCGCATCCATGACCTTGGGGTGGCAATGGCCGGTGTTGACCACGGCAATCCCCGCCGCAAAGTCGATATAGCGGTTGCCTTCGATGTCCCAGACTTCCGAGTTCAGGGCGCGATCGACATAAATCTGGGTCTGCACCCCGACCCCGCGCGAGATGCTCTCGGTCCGGCGGGCGGCGACTTCTGCGTTATTCATCGTGGTATCCTCCGAAGGCCCGTGGGCTTGGGCCGTGTCTGGTTCAGGGTTGAGGCTATTTGATCAAACTTTGCGGGCAGCTTCAATCGCGTTCCGCCGCAATTTGCAAGAATCACGGCAGGACGGCGGGAAATCCCTGTGGGATTCACCAAGCGTTAACCTTGCGCCGCCCAGACTGCGAATCGACAAAAGGGCAAAGCGCATGGCAATGGGTTTGACATCCTTCCCCCGGCTTGGGGGCGACGATCCGGCGGACTGGTTGCGGCTGATCCGGTCGCGGCGTGTCGGGGCGGTGACGTTCCATCGCCTTCTGGCCGAACACGGATCGGTTGCGGCGGCGCTGGCGGCGCTGCCCGACGTGGCGCGCGGGGCGGGTGTCGAGAATTATGCGACCTGCCCGATTGAGGTTGTCCGGCATGAAATGGCGCAAGGGCGGTTAGCGGGGGCAAGGCTGTTGCATTGGGGGGGGCCGGATTATCCCGCATCTCTGATGGATCTGCCCGATGCACCGCCGGTGTTATGGGCGCTGGGCGATGTGGCACTGCTGGCGCGTCCGATGGTGGCAATGGTGGGTGCGCGCAATGCGTCGTCCTTGGGGCTGCGGATGGCGCGGCGGCTTTCGGAAGGGCTGGGGCAGGCGGGTCAGGTGGTGGTCTCGGGCCTTGCGCGCGGCATTGATGCCGAGGCACACCGAGCGGCACTGGACAGTGGCACTGTGGCGGTGATGGCGGGTGGGGTGGATGTGATCTATCCCGAGGAAAACGCCGAACTCGCAGCACAGATCGCGGCCAAGGGCTGTCGTGTGTCGGAACAACCGATGGGGTTGGTGCCGCAGGTCCGGCATTTCCCGCAGCGCAACCGTATCGTTTCGGGTCTGGCCCGCGCCGTGGTGGTGGTTGAGGCTGCGGCGCGGTCTGGCAGTCTGATCACGGCCCGCGCTGCCGCCGATCAGGGGCGCGAAGTGCTTGCGGTGCCGGGCCACCCGTTTGATGCCCGCGCGGCAGGGTGCAACATGCTGCTGCGCGATGGCGCGACGCTGGTGCGCGGCCCGCAGGATGTGCTGGAGGCGGTGGGCGTTTCGGCTGCGGCGGTGGTTTCGGCGCCGATGCCCGCCTACACACCCGACCCGATCCCCGATCCGTTGCCCGGCCCTGTGCCACTGCGCCGCCCGCTGTCGGATATAGCCTCGGTCCATAGCCAGATCCTGGCCCGTCTTGGCCCCAGCCCCTTGGCCGAAGACCAGTTGATCCGCGATCTGGCCATGCCCCCGGCGGCGCTGGCCCCCGCACTGATCGCACTGGAACTGGAAGGGCGGATACAGCGGCAATCGGGAGGGTTATTGTCGCGGGTCGATTGAGGTTGTGCTTGGCATTGATGTCGGATGCCTCCGGCGGGGATATTTAAGCAAAGAGGATCGGGGGAAGGCACGGTTTTGACCCATCGGTTTGCCTGCGCCCAAATGCCCCCGTTGACAAGGCTTGCCGCTTCCGCCCATGTTGCCGCGCCGTCTGCGGTCCGGAAGCCAAGGAAATTTCATGCCAGTCGTCGTTGTCGAATCTCCTGCCAAGGCCAAGACAATCAACAAATATTTGGGGTCGAACTATACGGTTCTTGCCTCTTACGGCCATGTGCGGGATTTGCCTGCCAAGGACGGTTCGGTCGATACCGAACATGATTTTGCGATGACATGGGAAGTGGCGGCTGACAGCAAGAAGCATATTCGTGCCATCACCGAAGCCTTGAAAACCGATGACGAGTTGATCCTTGCAACCGACCCCGACCGCGAGGGCGAGGCGATTTCGTGGCATTTGCAAGAGGCGCTGGCCAGCACTCTGAAGAAGGGCAAGAAGGTCAGCCGCGTGACCTTCAACGCGATCACCAAGGACGCCGTGACCGAGGCGATGAAAAATCCGCGTCAGGTGGATACGCCTTTGGTCGAGGCCTATCTGGCCCGCCGCGCGCTGGATTATCTGGTGGGCTTTACCCTGTCACCGGTGCTGTGGCGCAAACTGCCCGGCTCGCGTTCTGCTGGCCGTGTGCAATCGGTTTGCCTGCGTCTGATCGTCGAGCGCGAGATGGAGATTGAAGCTTTCCGCGCCCGCGAATTCTGGACCGTGACGGCCATGCTGCTGACCCCGCGCGGGCAGGAATTTTCGGCACGGCTGACGGTGCTGGGCGGCAAGAAGCTGGACAAATTCGACATTCCGACCGCCGAGGCGGCGGAATTGGCGGTGCAGGCTGTCACTTCCCGAACCTTGGCGGTGCAATCTGTTGAGGCCAAGCCTGCCTCGCGCAACCCCTATCCGCCCTTCATGACCTCGACCCTGCAACAAGAGGCCAGCCGCAAATTCGGCATGGGCGCCAAGGCCTGCATGTCGGCAGCACAGCGTCTGTATGAGGCGGGGCATATCACCTATATGCGGACCGACGGCATCGACATGGCCCCCGAGGCCGTGGCGCAGGCGCGCGCCGAAATCGGGCGGCGGTTCGGGGACAAATACGTCCCCGACACCCCGCGCATCTACAAGAACAAGGCCAAGAACGCGCAAGAGGCGCATGAGTGCATCCGCCCGACGGATATGGCCGTCTCGCATGACGATCTGCGACTGGCCGAAGCCGATCAGCGCAAGCTTTATGAGCTGATCTGGAAGCGCACCCTCGCCAGCCAGATGGCGGCGGCGCGGATGGAGCGCACCGTCGTTGATATCGGCAGCGCGGATGGCCAGATCAGTCTGCGCGCCAACGGTCAGGTGCTTTTGTTCGATGGCTTCTTGCGCGTCTACGACGAGGGGCGCGACGACGAGGATGAGGACGAAGGCCGCCTGCCGCAGATCATGGCGGGCGAAACCGCTGCCCCGAAGAAGGGCGCGATGGAGCCTGCGTTCAAGAAGCAGGCCGATCAGGCCGGCAAGGATGATTTCGATCTGATCGACAGCGCGGTCTCGGTCCGCCGTGTCGAAGGTGCGGTGATCAGCCCCGATGGCGCGGTTCTGGCCAGCCAAAGCCACACCCAGCCGCCGCCGCGCTATACCGAAGCGACGCTGGTCAAGCGGATGGAAGAACTGGGCATCGGCCGCCCTTCGACCTATGCCTCGGTGCTGACCACGATTGTGGATCGCGAATATGTCCGCAAGGACAAGAACAGGCTGTTCCCCGAGGACAAGGGGCGGCTGGTCACGGCCTTCCTGACCAACTTCTTCCGCCGCTATGTCGAGTATGATTTCACCGCCGATCTCGAAAGCCAGCTTGACGATGTTTCGGCGGGTGAGCGGGATTACAAAGAAGTCCTGTCGCGCTTCTGGCGGGATTTCGCGGCGGCTGTTGCGGAAACCGCTGATCTGCGGATTAGCGAAGTTCTTGACAAAATTGATGATTTCCTGTCGCCGCATCTTTATCCTGTGCGTGCGGATGGATCAGACCCGCGGTCTTGCCCGACCTGCGGTTCAGGCCGGCTGCACCTGAAAACGGCGCGATCGGGCGGGGCATTCATCGGCTGTGGCAACTACCCCGAATGTCGCTATACGCGCCCGATTTCCGGTGGCGACGAGGGTGGCTCGGTGGATGGGCGTGTGCTGGGAATTGACCCGGACGGGGTCGAGATCAGCCTGCGTGCGGGGCGCTTTGGTCCCTATGTGCAAAAGGGCGAGGCGACAGAAGAGGCCCCGAAACCACCGCGCGCCAGCCTGCCCAAAGGCTGGGCGCAGGATGCCCTGACGCTGGAGCGTGCGATCGAGTTGTTGTCACTGCCGCGCCAGATCGGACCGCACCCTGAAGATGGCGCGATGGTCGAGGCTGCCATTGGCCGCTTTGGCCCTTATGTCAAACATGGCTCGGTCTATGCGAATATTCCCGATGTCGAAGAGGTCTTCACCATCGGGATGAACCGCGCGGTTGAAGTGCTGGCTCTGAAGGCGGCAGGGCGTCGCGGATCGGCCACCGCAGTTGCCCCCCTGCGCGAATTGGGAGAACATCCCGATGGCGGGCCGGTGCAGGTGATGCCGGGGAAATACGGGCCGTATGTGAAATGGGCCAAGGTGAACGCAACCCTGCCCAAAGGGATTGAGCCGGAAGCTGTCACTCTGGAAGAAGCGCTTGCTTTGATTGCGGAAAAGGCGGGGAAATCCGGCAAAAAACCCGCAGCCAAGAAAGTTGCTGCCGAGAAAAAGCCCGCTGCGAAAAAGCCCGCTGCGAAGAAAGCAGCACCTAAAGTTGCCACCAAGACTGCTGCAGCCAAGAAAACCTCGGCAAAGAAGGCGGCGGAAGAACTGGAAGGCTGACACACAGCAAAAGGTGCGTGAAATCACGCACCCTACCCTTTGGGCTTCATCTTGGCTCAAATACTCCCGCCGGAGGCACCCGCTCTTGGCAATGGAAGCCTCCGGCGGGAGTATTTGAGCCAAGATGAAGCCGTTGTCGCGTTCAGGGGCGGATGTAGGTCAGCGTATTGCCGCGCCCGATGTAGGAAAGCTCCATACGGTCAGGGGTGATCTCGAGGATGGCATAGCAGGGCGCGTCCATCGGATCAGCGCCCATCATTTGTTTGATCACCACGGGACCATCTGCAGTCGCAGTCCCGGGGCAAGAGTCGGAATAGGTCACAACCGAGGTGCCAAGATATTCGCCTGCATAGCTGGCGGTTTCCTCTGATCCAAGGATTGTCAGCGCGGATTTCGGATCGGAGCTGTCAACCCAATCGCCTTGGGACAGGGCGCGCAGTTTGGCATAGGCGTCGGGTTGGTCGGGGGCTGCGGTCGAGACGGCAGCGTCCACCGTGATGTCGCCAAAGCTGATCATGTCGCCCGAGATCAGCAGGGCTGCATTTACGGGCAGGGCTGCCATAAGGGTTAGGGCTGCTGGGTTTGAAAGGCCGTCAACTGTGGCAATCCAGCGCGCGCCTTCGGCATAGAAGGTACAGGCTTGACCCATTTCGGTTGCGCCGCAGCCTTGGAGCAGGGCCTGCACGGAATAGGGTTCGCCATGGGTTCCCGCAGCAAAGCTTGCTTGCGCTGCGGCCGTGAGGGTGGATTGCGACGGGGCCTCTGCCCAAAGAGGCGTGGCACAAAGCAGGCTGGCGACAAGAAGGCTTGGGGCAAAGCGGGGCATGATCACTCCTGATCCTATCCGACCCGAAGGCGAGCAGCCGGACTTTTTGTGTTTGGAAATCGCCGCCGAGGCAGGGGTAGGGTGCGTGATCTCACGCACCCTTGGTCAAACCACGCCGCGCGGGTTGATCAGTTTGGCCATCAGGCCCTTGGCGCGGATCATGCCGATGGCGTGGCCGTTTTCGGTGACGGTCAGGTCACTGTCGTCCTGACACAGCCGGCCCATCACCGCTTTGACCGGCATTTCGCAATCGACGGCCATGCCGCCGCCTTCGCCTTGCTCCATCACATCGCGGGCGGTCAGCACGCCCAGCGGGTTCATATGGGCCACGAATTCGGCCACATAGTCCGAGCTGGGATTGGCGATGATTTCGCGGGCGGTGCCGATCTGCACGATGCGCCCGCCCTCCATCAGCGCGATGCGGTTGCCGAGTTTGAAAGCCTCGTCCAGATCATGCGACACGAAGATGATGGTGCGTTGCAGCTTGGCTTGCAGGTCCAGCAATTCATCCTGAAGCCGTGCGCGGATCAGCGGGTCCAGCGCCGAGAAGGGTTCGTCCATCAGCAGGATCGGCGCGTCGGTGACAAAGGCGCGCGCAAGGCCCACACGTTGCTGCATGCCGCCCGACAGTTCGCCCACCTTGCGATCCGCCCATTGCGACAGGTTCACCAGCGCCAGTTGCTGGTCCACCTTGGCGCGGCGCTGTTCGGGGGTTTGCCCAGCCAGTTCAAGACCCAGGCCCACATTCTCGCGCACGGTTCGCCAGGGCAGCAGGCCGAATTGCTGAAACACCATCGCAATTGTCGAGAGCCGTAAGCCGCGCAGCGTGTCCGGTTTGGCGTGGGTCACAGACACCATCTCGCCGCCGGCGCGCACCCGCACTTCACCGCGCACCACGGGGTTCAGCGCATTGACCCCGCGCAGCAGCGTGGATTTGCCCGAGCCTGACAGGCCCATCAAGACAAGGATTTCACCTTCGCCCACCGACAGGCTGCAATCATGCACGCCAAGGACTTGCCCGGTCTTTTCCTGAATTTCTCCACGGCTTAGGCCGTGATCCATCAGGGGCAAGGCGCGGTCGGGCTGGTCGCCAAAGACGATGGAGACGCGGTCGAATTCTACGGCGTTCATTTGCGCGTCACCCTCAGCATACGGTCCAGCAGGATGGCCACCACCACGATGATGAAGCCGGATTCAAACCCCAGTGCGGTATTGACCGAGTTCAGCGCCCGCACCACCGGCACGCCCAGTCCGTTCGCCCCAACAAGGGCCGCAATCACCACCATCGACAGCGACAGCATGATGGTCTGGTTCAGACCCGCCATGATTTGCGGGAAGGCATAGGGGAGTTCGACCTTCCACAGCCGTTGTTTGGGGGTGGCCCCAAAGGCGGTCGCGGCCTCCAGCAGCGCGGTGGGGGTGGTCGAAACGCCCAGATAGGTCAGACGGATCGGTGCGGGCAGCACGAAGATCACCGTGGCAATCAGACCCGGCACGGCGCCAAGGCCGAAGAACACGATAGCGGGGATCAGGTAGACAAAGGTTGGCAGCGTCTGCATCAGGTCCAGCACCGGCACCATTGCGGTATAGAGGCGCGGGCGGTGTGCGGCGGCGATACCGACCGGCACGCCAAGCCCCATGCAGACCACACAGGACGACAGGATCAGCGTCAGGCTTTCGGTGGTTTCCTCCCAATAGCCTTGGTTCAGGATGAACAGAAAGCCGATCAGGACGCCCGCGCAAACCTTCCAGTTGCGTTGCAGATACCATGTCAGGGCAAGGAACAGGGCAATGATCACCAGCGGGTGCGGCGTTTGCAGCAACCACAGAATCGCACCGATCAGCCACTCCATGACGGCGGAAATCGCGTCGAACAGCGGGCCAAGGTTGTTGTTCAGCCAATCGAAGATGGCTTTTGCCACCTTGCCCACCGGAATTTTGTGATCAGTCAGCCAGTCCATTTGCCCCCGCAAGGTTCAGGATAGAGAATGGCCCCGGAGATGATCCGGGGCCACGCGAAGGTTACTGAAGGGCGGCCGTCACGGCTGCTTTGGCGTCGCCGCCGTCTTTGGTTGTCACGCCGTCAAGCCATGCTTCCCAAGCGGTGGGGTTTGCTGCAAGCCATGCTTTGGCGGCATCTTTCGGATCGGCACCATCGTTCAGAATCGCGCCCATGATCTCGTTTTCCATGGCCAGCGTGAAGGACAGGTTCGACAGCAGTTTGCCGGTGTTCGGGCATTCGGCGACATAGCCTGCGCGCACGTTGGTATCGACAACCGCACCGCCAAGGTTCGGCCCGAAGTAATCGTCCCCGCCAGTCAGGTAGGTCATCTTGAAATTGGCGTTCATCGGGTGGGGTTCCCAGCCAAGGAAGATGATCGGCTTGGCGTCGCCCGTGGCCTTGGCCACTTCGGCCAGCATGCCCTGCTCCGAGGATTCCACAACTTCGAACCCGTCCAGACCGAAGGGGCCGGAGGCGATCATGTCAAGGATCAGGCGGTTGCCATCGTTGCCCGGCTCGATCCCGTAGATCTTGCCTTCCAGCGCGTCTTTCTGGGCGGCGATGTCTTTGAAATCCTTGATGCCAAGGGCCGCGCCAGCCTCGTTCGTGGCCAGCGTGTATTTCGCGCCTTCAAGGTTGGTGCGGACCACATCGACGGTTTTGGCGTCGCGGTAGGGGGCAAGGTCTGCCTCCATCGTGGGCATCCAGTTGCCAAGGAACACGTCGATATCGCCTTCGGCAAGGCCGGTATAGGTGACCGGCACCGACAGCACCTTGGTTTCGGTTTCATATCCCAGCGCCTCGGCGATCAGCGAGGTGGCTGCGGTGGTTGCGGTGATGTCGGTCCAACCAACATCCGAGAAGACAATCTTGTCGCAGCCTTCGGCATGGGCCGAACCGGCAAAGGCGAAGGCGACGGCAGTGGCGAGAAGTGCAGATTTCACAGACATCAAGGGCTCCCTGTTTATTGTTGATTGACGAGTCAATAAACTTCAAGCTAGCTGCCCTTGGCAAGCATTTTATTTAAGGCCGTGCAACATGCCGAAGCTTGGAATGGAGCCTATCCGAAAGGCGGCCCTCGTCAAAGCCACGATTGTCGAGATCGGGCGGGCGGGGTCTTTGGACGTGACCGTGAGCCAGATCGCCAAGCGGGCGGGGATGTCTTCGGCCTTGGCGCATCACTATTTCGGCAGCAAGGAAGAGATCTTTCTGGCGGCGATGCGGCATATCCTGTCGCTTTATGGGGCCGAGGTGCGCGGCGCGCTGCATCTGGCGCATGGGCCGGAAGAGCGGCTGCGGGCGATTCTGGCGGCCTCGTTTTCGGCGGCCAACTTCCGGCGCGAAGCGGTGGGCGCGTGGCTGAATTTCTGGGTGCTGGCGCAAACGGTGCCAGAGGCCAAGCGGCTTCTGGCCGTCTATCAAAAGCGGCTGCGGTCGAACCTGCTGGCGGGATTGCGCCCTTTGGCGGGGGATCGGGCCGAGAATATCGCGGATGGTCTGGGCGCGCTGATTGACGGGCTTTACCTGCGCGAAGTGTTGAAAACGGGCGCCCCCGACGGGGCGGCGGCTGTGGCTACGGCCATGGCCTATCTGACTGCAAAATTGGAAAGGGCGCAGACATGATCGCGCAACCGAAAGCCAGCCATTTTGTCGATGGCAGCTATCTTGAGGACAAGGCCGGTGCGCCGATCGAAGTGATTTATCCCGCCACCGGCGAGGTGATCGCCGTTGTGCATGAGGCGACGCCTGCTGTGGTCGAGGCGGCTTTGGCCTCGGCAACCCGCGCGCAGGGGGCTTGGGCCGCGATGCGGCCCGTTGATCGCGCGCGGATTTTGCGCCGCGCCGCCGATCTGATCCGCGAACGCAATCAAGACCTTGCACGGCTGGAGACGCTTGATACCGGCAAGCCCTTGCAGGAAACGCTGGTGGCGGACTGGCCCTCAGGGGCGGATGCGCTGGAATATTTCGCGGGGCTTGCGCCGACGGTGACGGGCGAAACCATCCCGCTTGGTCGCGATTTTGTCTATACGATCCGCGAGGCTTTGGGCGTTTGCGTTGGCATCGGCGCGTGGAATTACCCCAGCCAGATCGCCTGCTGGAAATCCGCGCCCGCGCTGGCTTTGGGCAATGCGATGGTGTTCAAGCCGTCCGAAGTCACCCCCTTGGGCGCGTTGAAACTGGCCGAGATTTTCACCGAAGCCGGTCTGCCTGCGGGTCTGTTCAACGTGGTGCAGGGGCGTGGTTCTGTGGGGGGCGCGCTTGTGACCGATCCGCGCGTGGCCAAAGTGTCGCTGACCGGATCGGTGCCGACAGGGCAGAAGGTCTATGCAGCCGCAGCGGCGGGCGTGCGCCATGTCACGATGGAGTTGGGCGGCAAATCCCCGATTCTGGTGTTTGACGACGCTTCTGTCGAGGATGCCGTGGGCGCGGCCATGCTGGGGAATTTCTATTCCGCAGGGCAGGTTTGCAGCAATGGCACGCGGGTATTCGTGCAAAAGGGCATCAAGGCCGCCTTCCTGAAGCGGCTTGCCGAACGCAGCGCCGCGATTGTCATGGGCGATCCGTTGAACGAGGCCACACAGATGGGGCCGCTTGTTTCGGCGTCGCAACGGGCCAAGGTTCTTGCCTATATCGAAACCGCCAAATCCGAGGGGGCGACCCTGATCACGGGCGGCGGGCAGGCAGGGCAGGGTGGTTGTTTCGTGCAGCCGACCGTCTTTGCCGATGTGACTGACGGCATGACCATCGCCCGCGAAGAGGTGTTCGGCCCCGTCATGGCGGTGCTGGATTTCGACACCGAGGATGAGGCAATCGCCCGCGCCAATGCTACCGAATTCGGCCTTGCGGCGGGGGTGTTTACAGCGGACCTCACCCGCGCGCATCGGGTGATCGCGGCTTTGCAGGCCGGAACCTGTTGGATCAACGCCTATAACCTGACGCCGGTTGAAGCCCCGTTTGGCGGCGTGAAATCCTCGGGCGTGGGGCGCGAAAACGGCCATGCGGCGGTGGCGCATTATACGCAGGTGAAGTCTGTCTATGTCGGCATGGGGCCAGTGGACGCACCTTACTAAGTTGTAAAACATCAAGAAAAGAAGGGTCCGGGGTTCCGGGCGATGGGGAAGATGACAGCGGATTATGTGATCATCGGGTCGGGGTCGGCAGGGTCGGCAATGGCATATCGGCTGGCGCAGGCCGGCAAACGGGTGACCGTGATCGAACAGGGTGGCACCGATGCCGGCCCGTTCATCCAGATGCCAGCGGCGCTGTCTTATCCAATGAACATGGGGGTTTACGACTGGGGCTTTCAGTCGGAACCCGAACCGCACTTGGGCGGGCGGCAGCTTGCCACCCCGCGCGGCAAGGTGATCGGCGGGTCGTCCAGTATCAACGGCATGGTCTATGTGCGCGGCCACGCCCGCGATTTTGACACTTGGGAAGGCATGGGCGCGCAGGGGTGGAGCTATGCCGACGTGCTGCCCTATTTCAAGCGTATGGAAAACTGGCACGGTGGCGAGGGCAAGCCGGAATTCCGCGGCAATGACGGCCCGCTGCACATCACCCGCGGCCCGCGCAAGAACCCGCTGTTCGACGCCTTCATCGAGGCGGGCGCGCAGGCCGGTTACCCCGTGACGCGCGATTACAATGGCCAGTCGCAAGAGGGGTTTGGCCCGATGGAGGCGACGATCTGGAAGGGTCAACGCTGGTCTGCCGCCAATGCCTATCTGAAACCGGCGATGAATGCGGGCAATGTGCAGGTCGTGCGCGGCTTTGCGCGGCGGGTGGTGATTGAAAACGGCCGTGCGACGGGCGTGGAAATCCTGCGCGGCGGCCAGATTGAGGTTATTCCGGCGGCTGCGGAAGTGATCGTCGCGGCCTCGTCCATCAACACGCCGAAAATCCTGATGCTGTCGGGCATCGGCCCTGCGGCGCATCTGCGCGAACACGGGATCGACGTGGTGGCAGATCGTCCGGGCGTTGGAGCGAACCTGCAAGATCACCTTGAAATCTATATGCAATTTCAGGCCAGCCAGCCGGTGACCCTGTATAAATACTGGAACCTCTGGGGCAAGGCCGCGATTGGCGCGCAATGGCTTCTGACGGGCAAAGGCTTGGGCGCAAGCAACCAGTTCGAGGCCTGTGCCTTTATTCGTTCCAAGCCCGGCGTCGAATATCCCGACATCCAGTATCACTTCCTGCCCATCGCCGTGCGCTATGACGGCAAGGCGGCGGCGGGGGGCCACGGCTTTCAGGCCCATGTCGGCCCGATGCGGTCAAAATCGCGCGGGGCGGTCAGCTTGCGGTCGGGCGACCCGATGGATAACCCCAAGATTCTGTTCAACTATATGTCTCACCCCGAGGATTGGGAGGACTTCCGCCGCTGCATCCGCCTGACGCGGGAAATTTTCGGGCAAGAGGCGTTCAAGCCCTATCTGAAATCCGAAATCCAGCCCGGATCGGCGCTGCAAAGCGACGACCAGTTGGACGATTTCCTGCGTGAGCATGTCGAAAGTGCCTATCACCCCTGCGGCACCGCGCGGATGGGGCGGCGGGATGATCCGATGGCGGTGGTCGATCCGGAATGTCGGGTGATCGGGGTCGAAGGGCTGCGGGTTGCCGACAGCTCGATCTTCCCGCAGGTCACGAATGGCAACCTGAACGGGCCGTCGATCATGGTCGGTGAAAAGGCCAGCGACCACATCCTTGGCCGCACGCCTTTGCCGAAATCGAACCTTGAACCGCTGCTGAACCCGAATTGGCGCGAAAGCCAGCGGTGATTTGATCAATATCAAAGTCGCCTTTGTGCGGGGTTGATAGAATCGCGGTGTAGACAGAAGAAGGAGACCGCGATGTCACATACCCCGCACGGGCTGGCCGAAGAATTTCCCGCACAAGCGTTGAAAATCAGCGCGATGAAGGAAAAAGATGCCCACTTCGCCAATCTGGTGGACGAATACAATGCAGTGAACAAACTGGTTCATCGCGCCGAGTCGCGGCTTGATCTGCTGACCGAGGAAGAGGAAGAGCAGCTTCGCAAGAAGCGCGCCGCGATCAAGGACCACGTCTGGCAGCACATCAAGGGCTAACGCCTAGTCTGCAATATCATAGGGCAACAGCCCGCGCCGGTCGGGGTCCACCCGCAAACGGCGCTCCAGCGGCGGGACTGATCTTTGATGACAGTCCCGCCGTTCGCATATCCGGCAGGAAATCCCGATCGGTTCAAAGCGGCCCTTAAGGTCAAGCCCGTCGGAATAGACAAGACTGGAGGCATGGGTGATCTCGCAGCCAAGCCCGATGGCATAGCGGCGCACCGGGGCCAGAAACGCGCCCCCCGGCTTCGAGACATCGCGCGCAAGACACAGATAGCGCACCCCGTCGGGCGTTTCGGCCAGTTGGCGCAGGAAGTGGCCCGGTGTTTCAAAGGCACGATGCACGTTCCACAACGGGCAAGCCCCGCCAAAGCGCGCGAATTGCAGCCGCGTGGCCGAGTGGCGTTTGGTGATCGTGCCCGCCTGATCGACGCGGACAAAGAAGAACGGAATCCCTTTGGCACCGGGGCGTTGTAGCGTCGACAGCCGGTGCGCGACCTGCTCGATGCTTGCGCCAAAAATATCGGCCAGCCGTTCCAGATCATGGCGGGTCTTTTGCGCGGCCTCAAGGAAGGCGCGATAGGGCATCAGTGCGGCCCCGGCGAAATAGTTGGCCATGCCGATCTTGGCGATATCGCGGGCCTCGGGCGTCTGGAAACGGGCTAGGTCCAGCGTCGCCTCGAGCAGTTCGTTCTGGGTTTGCAGGGCGACCTGATACAGCAGTTGGAAGCGCTGTGTCGGGGCGGCGGCGCGGGCCGACAGGTCAAGCCTGCGTGCCGTCTGATCAAACTGCCGCAAGGTGCCATTATCGGAAAATTGCACATCGATACCCCGCTTTCGCAAGGCCTCGGTCGCGGTGATAAGCGGGTCTTTTCCAACACCTGCGGCGGTTATGAAATGTTCGGCTGCCCGGTCCACCGCATCCACGTAATTGTCGCAATAATGAAAGAAGTCGCGCACCTCTTCCCAAGGGCTTGCGCGCAGGGTGGCGTCGTCACGGCCCAAAGCCTCGTCCAGAGAGGCCAGCCGTTCGTGGCTTTGGCGATAGGCGCGGTGCAGGTCCAGAAAGGCGCGGGCAAGGGCGGGGGCGTTGCTGGCGGCAAGGCGCAGGTCGGCCAAAGGCGGGGTGGTTTTGGAGAAAACCGGATCGGCCAAAGCCTCACGCATGTCGGAGACCAGACGTTCGCCCTCGCCTGCGTTCAACTCGGTCACGTCCAGTCCGAACTCTTGCGCCAAGGCCAGAACGACCGTGGCCGAGACGGGGCGGTGGTTGTTCTCCATCTGGTTCAGATAGGGCAGGGACACCCCCAGCTTGTCGGCAAAGGCGCGTTGGGTCAGCGTCAGCCGCCCGCGCAATTCGCGCAGCTTGGCTCCGGCGTAAAGTTTCTGAACGGCCATGACATCCCCTTTGCAAAGCCTATGGTGGCTTTGCAAACCTGCGTGGTCAAGAGCCAAGCCCCAAGGCGCGCGCGCGGCGGATCACCGCAAGGATTGCCAGCACCGATGCGATGGACGAGGCCAGCATCAGCAAGACCAGCGGCATTTCGGTTGAGCCGGGCGGAAGCAGCGCCCCCGCCAAGGCCGCAAGCCCCGCCCCGCCGCCAATGGTGATCGCGCCGCCAAGGCCCGATGCAGTTCCGGCAAGCTCTGGCCGGACCGACAGCATTCCGGCGTTGGCCGATGGCAGGCCGATACCGTTGCCCAAGCCCATCGCAATGGTCAGGGCAAAGAAGGTGATCGGACCCGACAGACCCAAAACCGTCAGTAGCGTCAGAACCGACAGCCCCGCCGTGGTCACCAGACTGCCGATCAGCACCATGCGGTTCATCCCCAACCGCACCGAAAACCGTCCGGCAATGAAGTTGCCCGCTGCATAGCCGATCGCTGTCAGCGCGAACAAAAGACCGATCTGGCTTGAACTTAGCCCGAATACAACGGTGCCGACATAGGGCGCACCACCCAGATAGGCGAAAAAGCAGCCCGAGGCGAAGGCCGCCGAGGCACAATAGCCCCAAAATCGGCGCGATGCCAAAAGGCCGGGATACTGCCGCATCTGCTGGCCAAAACTGATCCGTTTGATCGTGGCGGTTTCGCCCAGATCAGCCCAGACCAGCGCCAGCACCACCAACCCCAAGCCCAAAAGCAGCCCGAAATTCGCCTGCCAGCCAAAGGCCTCATCCAGCACGCCGCCGATCACCGGGCCGATCATGGGAACCAGACTCATCCCCATCGTGACATAGCCGATCATCGAGGCGGCCTCGTTGTCCGACACCATGTCGCGCACCACCGCGCGGCTTAGCACCATGCCCGCCGCGATGACCGCCTGCGCCATGCGGAAGATCAGGAAAACCGTGGCATTTGGCGCGATCAGCGTGCCGACTGTTGCCAGCAGGAACAGACACAGCGCCCCCAGAATCACCTTGCGCCGTCCGAACCTGTCCGAGATCGGGCCGATCACGATTTGCAGAACCGCCGACAGCGCCAGATAGAGTGCTACGGAAAGCTGCATCAGCGCATAAGGCACGCCAAACCACGCCGCCATGCCGGGCAGCGATGGCAGGAAGATGTTCATGGTCAGCGCCGACAGCCCCGCCAGCAGCGTCAGGGTAACAATCTTGGGCGGCGTGCTGCGATCCAGAAAGCGGGCAGGGGTGTGTTTCATCAGCCTTGGCTACGCCTCATGGCTGGCCTTGTCCATAAGGGTGATTGGCGCTGCCTTTCTGCCTTATGACCATTTGTGAAAGATGAAGAAGCCGCCCATTGCGATGAAAGCAAAGCCGAGCGCATGGTTCCAGTGCAGAGGCTCTTTCAGGTAAAACACGGAAAACACCGCGAAAACCGTCAGGGTGATGATTTCTTGAATGGTTTTCAACTCGGCGGCCGAGAACTGGCCGTGGCCAATGCGGTTGGCTGGCACCATCAGGCAATACTCAAAGAATGCGATGCCCCAAGATATGAAGATCACGGCGATCAGCGAGGTGGTTTTGAATTTCAGGTGGCCATACCATGCGAAGGTCATAAAGACATTCGAGGCCAGCAGCAGGCCGATGGTGGCAAGGGGGGTGGGGATTGTGGGCATGATGGCTCTTTTGTCGCAAAGGCCTTGTCATAGCTTGGCAGGCAGTCTTGCACCATAGATTTGCTAGTTTGCAATTCGCAGAATGGCATCAGCCAATAGTTTGCAAATTTACTAGGTTCCGCTAGGCGCGCGGCAGTGGTGACGATATGGTGGCGCGGAATTCGGGGGGAGACCGGGCATGAAAGACATCCTGCAACAGCTGGAAGATCGCCGCAACGTGGCACGTCAGGGTGGCGGGCAGCGCCGGATCGACGCCCAGCACGCCAAAGGCAAGCTGACCGCGCGCGAGCGGATCGAGTTGTTGCTGGACGAAGGCTCGTTCGAAGAATTCGACATGTTCGTGGCCCACCGCTGCACCGATTTCGGGATGGAGCAGGACCGGCCCGCAGGCGATGGCGTGGTGACAGGCTGGGGAACCGTGAATGGCCGGATGATCTACGTGTTCTCGCAGGATTTCACGGTGTTCGGCGGCTCTCTTTCGGAAACGCACGCGCAGAAAATCTGCAAGATCATGGATATGGCGATGCAGAACGGCGCGCCGGTGATCGGCTTGAACGACTCGGGCGGCGCGCGGATTCAGGAAGGTGTGGCGTCTTTGGCAGGCTATGCCGAGGTGTTCCAGCGCAATATCATGGCCTCTGGCGTGGTGCCGCAAATCTCGGTCATCATGGGGCCATGCGCGGGCGGCGCTGTTTACTCTCCGGCGATGACCGACTTTATCTTCATGGTCAAAGATTCCAGCTATATGTTCGTCACCGGTCCCGATGTGGTGAAAACGGTGACGAACGAGGTTGTGACGGCGGAAGAATTGGGCGGGGCTTCGACCCATACCAAGAAATCCAGCGTTGCCGATGGTGCGTTTGAAAACGATGTCGAGGCCTTGGCCGAAACCCGACGCCTGATCGATTTCCTGCCGCTGAACAACCGCGAGAAAGCGCCCGTGCGGCCTTTCTTCGACGATCCGGCGCGGCTGGAGGCCAGCCTTGATACGCTGATCCCCGACAACCCGAACCAGCCCTATGACATGAAAGAGCTGATCGGCAAGATCGCGGATGAATCCGATTTCTTCGAGATACAGAAGGACTTTGCGGGCAACATCATCACGGGCTTCATTCGCATAGAAGGTCAGTCGGTGGGCGTTGTCGCCAACCAGCCGATGGTGCTGGCGGGCTGTCTGGACATTGACGCCTCGCGCAAGGCCGCGCGGTTTGTGCGGTTCTGCGATGCGTTTGAAATTCCGATCCTGACGCTGGTCGATGTGCCGGGTTTCCTGCCCGGTGTGGCGCAGGAACTGGGCGGCGTCATCAAGCATGGCGCGAAACTGCTGTTCGCCTATGGTGAGGCGACGGTGCCGAAAGTGACAGTCATCACCCGCAAGGCCTATGGTGGGGCTTATGACGTTATGGCCTCGAAGCACCTGCGCGGCGATTTCAACTATGCGTGGCCCACGGCGGAAATCGCGGTGATGGGGGCCAAGGGCGCCACCGAGATCATTCATCGCGGCAAATCGCCCGAAGAAATCGCGCGGCTGACCAAGGAATACGAAGACCGCTTTGCCAACCCGTTCGTGGCCGCCGAAAAGGGCTTTATTGACGAAGTGATCATGCCCCATTCGACGCGGCGCCGCATCGCGCGGGCCTTTGCGTCCCTGCGGGGCAAGAAGTTGAACAACCCTTGGAAGAAACACGATAATATCCCGCTCTGACATCATTTGACCGGAGGCGGACATGCGCGGGATATTTGCAGGGGCGGGGCGGCTATGACCGATCCGATCATGGTTGAGGCCGAAGGGCCGCAGGTGATTGCGGGCGAAGATGCCGTGGTGGCGGTGCCGTCGGGGCAGGACGTTCGCCTGCTGGAGGTGGTGCTGAATGCACCCGGTCCTGACGGGGTTGCGGCGCGGTTCCGCTTTGTTGCCCCTGCAATTGCCAAGGATGGCGGCGAGATCGATTTCGAAACCGCCAGCGCCGATATGGCGCATCTGTGCCAGACCTACGCGCTGCCAAAACTGGCCGAACTGGGGCCGGTTCCGACGCAAATCATCATCTCGTTCTCGGATCGCGCCGTGCCGTTTGGCGAGGCCGCGCCCGATGCCACGCAGTTTTTCGAAGCCTACCGCGTCGAAGGCGACGCCTGCATATGGGAGGCGTTTTGATGCGGACACAAAATCTAGCGCAGGCCCAAAGCTTGGCCTGTCGGGCTGATGTAGCGATGCCACAGGCAGGGGCATTGGGCATTTTTGCGTGTCAATCCGGTGCTTTGTCGGCTATTGTTCACGCAGGCCCAAGCGATTTGGCCTATGTCTCGCAATGGGGGCCGGCACAAGGCACGGCTCTCCAAGAAAATAGGAGTCGAGGATGTCGAGCACCAAAATCACCGTTCTGGCACTTTGCATGGTTGCCGTCGTGGCAGCATGCGCCAAGAAAGAAGAAGTCGTCTACGTTGACGAACCGGCGGTCACCGTCGAGCCGACCGACACCGGCAAATACAAGTAATCCGAAGGGGCGGGCATATCGGGCCGCGCAGGCTCGGCCCGCCCTTTCCATCCTTGCCGCGGGGCAAGCAGATTTCCCCGTCGGGTCCGCCTACCTGTTTGCCACTGGGCGAAGCTTTGCTTATTCTGCCGCGACACGCACCGTGTCATACTGGAGAATAACATGCGGACCACTGCCCTTATCGCCATGCTGGCTCTTGCCACCGTCGCAGCTTGCTCGAAGCCCGCGCCCGAGCCTGAAGTTGCACCGCTGTCGGTCGAACCGGCACAAACCGGCAAATACAAATAATCAAACGGGGCAGGCCCCGTATGGGTCTGCCCCATTTGGCCGCCTGCCCGTTGGGATGGTGGCATCATGCTGAAACATCGCGGCTTTCCGGGGCGTCTTCCCGGCACAGATTTCCAATTCACGATCCGTCGCGCCAACGTCAAAGGCGGCGCAACCAAGATCATCAAGCGTGAGCGGTTCAAGGATCGCAAGCACGCCGACCGCATGGCCGATCAGGGCTTTATGGCGGCGCTTTGGGAACATTTCGGCGAAGAAACCTTTGAACGCGGCAATCTGGACGCAGGGCGTCTGTCGTGGCTGTTTGGCCGCGAAGTGGTTGCCGCCGAAGACCCCTTTGATCCTACGTCTTATGAGGCGCTGCTGCGGATCGACCTTAAACGCGCGCAGGTGTCGTTCCCTTCGGTTTTTGCCGAAGATGCCGAGCCAATGGATTTCGGCGATTGGGACGATGAAGACGGGGACGAGGACTAGGCATGTTTCCGCGCACCCCCATAGCGATCTGGCAGGAATTCGCGCAGGGCAAAACCCATGCGGATGAAGGCTTTGCCATGGGGCGGCGGGTCAGCAATGATACAGTGGTGATTGGCGGATTGAAGCTTTGCGCGACCGTCCCGTTTGCCTGTTACCCTTTCCCTTCAAACTGGCCCGATCCGGCGCGGATCGGGTCATTTTTTTCGGGTTTTTCGGCCTCATTGCGGCGGGTTGTTGCCAGTGTCGTGAATGACTGCTTTTTTCAGTTTGCTTCGGCGCTGGTTGCTGTAGAATCCTTTCTCAGAACAACAAGCAAACGAGGCAGTTGCACATGCGGAAAACTCTTATCCTTCTCGCTCTTCTCAGCACGCCGCTGGCGGGCTGCATGGGCGCAAGCCCCACGGCAACCTGCGCGGGCGCAGGCGCTGTTGGTGGCGCAGCTTTGGGCTCGCTCACTGATAACAATCTGGCCGAATCGGCTTTGGTCGGCGGCATCATCGGTGCTGTTGCAGGCGAAAACGGCGCTTGCGGCTGATATCGCGCTAACGCGCACTGAATTTTCGTCATTGGCCGGTCGGGGTGCGTCCCCGTCCGGCCTTTTCTATTTCTACGCCCCGGCCCGGGCATCTGGAGGAAAAGAGCCATGTTCAAGAAGATCCTGATCGCAAACCGGGGCGAAATCGCCTGCCGCGTCATCAAATCGGCGCGGAAAATGGGGATCAAGACCGTGGCGGTCTATTCCGATGCCGACCGCAACGCGCTGCATGTGAAAATGGCGGATGAGGCCGTGCATATCGGCGCATCCCCCGCCGCCCAGTCCTATATCGTGATCGACAAGATCATGGACGCTATCCGCCAGACCGGAGCCGAGGCGGTGCATCCGGGCTATGGGTTCCTGTCTGAAAACATGAACTTCGCCGCCGCATTGGAGGCCGAGGGCGTGGTTTTCGTTGGCCCGCCGTCGCCTGCGATCGAGGCGATGGGCGACAAGATCACTTCGAAGAAAATCGCGCAAGAGGCGGGGGTCAGCACCGTTCCGGGCCATATGGGCCTGATCGCCGACGCGGAAGAGGCGGTGAAGATCGCCACGCAAATCGGCTATCCAGTGATGATCAAGGCCAGCGCGGGCGGTGGTGGCAAGGGCATGCGGATCGCATGGGATGACGCCGAAGCGCGGGAAGGCTTTCAGTCGTCCAAGAACGAGGCTGCGGCCTCCTTTGGCGATGACCGGATTTTCATCGAGAAATTCGTGACCCAACCCCGCCATATCGAAATTCAGGTTCTGGCCGACAAGCACGGCAACTGCGTCTACCTGCATGAACGCGAGTGCAGCATCCAGCGCCGGAACCAGAAGGTGATCGAAGAGGCACCCTCGCCGTTTCTGGACGATGCGACGCGAAAGGCGATGGGCGAACAGGCCTGCGCCTTGGCCAAGGCGGTGGGCTATACATCCGCCGGCACGGTGGAATTCATCGTCGACGGCAATCGCAACTTCTACTTCCTTGAGATGAACACCCGCCTTCAGGTGGAACATCCCGTCACCGAACTGATCACCGGCGTCGATCTGGTCGAACAGATGATCCGCGTGGCCAATGGCGAGCCGCTGCCCTTCAAGCAGGAAGACCTGAAGATCAACGGATGGGCGATGGAAAGCCGCCTTTACGCCGAAGATCCCTACCGCAACTTCCTGCCCTCGATTGGCCGCCTGACCCGCTATCGCCCGCCCGTCGAAGGCACGACGCCGCGCGGAGGGATCGTTCGCAACGACACCGGCGTGTTCGAAGGGGGCGAGATTTCGATGTTCTACGACCCGATGATCGCCAAGCTTTGCACCTGGGGTCCGACCCGTCACGCCGCGATTGAAGAAATGCGGCTGGCTTTGGACACGTTCGAAGTCGAAGGCATCGGCCATAACCTGCCATTCGTCGGCGCTGTGATGGACCACCCGCGCTTTGTCTCCGGCAACATCACCACCGCCTTTATTGCCGAGGAATATCCCGAAGGCTTCCAGGGGGCGACGCTGGATGACGACACCTTGCGCCGTGTGGCGGCCAGTGCGGCGGCGATGAACCGGGTCGCGGAAATCCGGCGCACCCGTATTAGCGGCACGATGGACAACCACGAACGCCGCGTGGGCGATGATTGGGTGGTGTCGCTGCAAGGTGTTGAATATGTGATGAAAATTGATGCCGATCAAACCGGCTCGACGGTGCATTTTGCCGATGGCACCGCCGTTCGGGTGGCGTCCGACTGGGTGCCGGGCCAGCCTTTGGCAAGCCTGATGATCGACACTGTGCCAGTGGTGATGAAGGTCGCCAAGATCAGCGGCGGCTTCCGTTTGCGCCTGCGCGGAGCGGATCTGAAGGTGCATGTCCGCACGCCGCGTCAGGCCGAACTGGCCAAGCTGATGCTGGAAAAACTGCCGCCGGACACCTCGAAATTCCTGCTCTGCCCGATGCCCGGTCTGATCGCCAAGATCATGGTCGATGTCGGTGACGAGGTGCAGGAAGGGCAGGCTTTGGCCACCGTCGAGGCGATGAAAATGGAGAACATCCTGAAGGCGGAACGCAAAGGCGTGGTCAAGGCGATCAAGGCCAGCGCGGGCAGCAGCCTGAAGGTGGACGAAGTGATTATGGAGTTCGAATAACCCATGATGCAACGGGTGGGCGGGCAAAACGACGTGATGCCTAGACAGATGTTCATCATTTGTTCTAATTCGGGGGTGTCTTCGCGCAACCCCGAGTCGTCCCGTCATGTCCCTTCGCGTCTCGACCCTGTTTTTCGACATGAACAGCTTTTACGCCTCGGTCGCGCAGGCCGAGGAGCCTGCTCTGCTGGGGCGTCCGGTGGGGGTGCTGACAACAGATGCGCCGGGGGCGGCCTGCATTGCGGCCAGCATCGACGCCAAACGTCTTGGGGTCGGGATGGGAACGCGGCAGGACGAGGCCCGCAAGCTTTGCCCCGGCATCGTCTTCCGTGCGGTCAAGCACGATGTCTGCGTGCGCTATCATCATGCGATTTTGCGCGCGGTGGAAACCGTGGTGCCTGTGCATCGGATCTGGTCGATCGACGAATGTTCGTGCCTGCTGACGGGGACCGAGCAGGAACTCGAACGCGCGCTGGAACTGGGGCGTGCCTTGCAGGCGGCGGTGCTGGCCCAAGTCAGTCCGGCTTTGAGATGTTCGGTCGGGTTGGGGCCGACGCGGCTTTTGGCCAAAGTGGCGGCGGGCTTGGAAAAACCGGGCGGGCTGCATTGGCTTTTGCCGCATATCCTGCCCGACCGGATCGCGCATCTGCCACTGGATGGCTTGCCGGGGATTTCATGGCGGATGAAGGCGCGGCTGGAGGCGGCAGGGATCACCAGTGTTCGGGCGCTGTATGCTTTGGACCCAAGACGCGCGCGCATCATCTGGGGCAGCGTTTCGGGCGAGCGTTTTCTGCGCGAATTGCAGGGCGAAACCGTGGTCTGGCCGGAAACGCGGCGGGGCATGATCGGCCATGGGCAGGTGTTGACGGCAGACAACAAGACGGTCGAGGGCGCGCGGCTGGTCGCACGGCGTTTGCTGGTCAAGGCCGCCGCGCGTCTGCGGCGCGAGGGGTTTCTAGCGCGCAGCCTGCATCTGTCGCTGCGCTTGGGCAATGGCGGGCGCCCGCAAGCAGAAGGCCAGATCAAACCCACGCAAGACACGTTCTTTCTGTTGCAAACGCTGGATCGCTATTGGGACAAGCTGGTAATTCAGCGGCCCATGGCGGTGCATGTGGTGCTTGGCGGGCTGTTGCAGGTAGGGCAGGCGACGGGCGATCTGTTCGACACTCCGCCGGAGCCATCCCGCCGCGACGATCTGTGTCGCGCCATCGACGGGCTGAACCAACGGTTCGGGCAAGATACCGTGCGCTTCGGCCAACTGCCGCCGCATCGGGTGCCGTATACGGGGGCAAAGATCGCCTTCGGGCGCATTCCCGTCGCGGCGGACTTCTGGGAATAGCCAGTTGCCGCCCAAGTGGCGGAGTCATCAGCAATCCTTCGATGCCGTGCTTGCGGTCATCGGCAAACGACACAGGCCGCAACAGGATTGCGGCAGCACGGAGAAGGTCATGACAGACATCAAGGCTTGGGCGGCGCTTGCCGCGAAAGAGTTGAAAGGGCAATCGCCCGATACGCTGGTCTGGGACACGCTTGAGGGCATCCCCGTCAAGCCTTTGTATACAAAGGCCGATGTCGAAGGCCTGCCGCAGATGGACGAGCTGCCGGGCGTGGCCCCCTTCACGCGCGGCGTGCGCGCCACGATGTATGCGGGGCGGCCTTGGACCATCCGGCAATATGCGGGATTCTCGACCGCCGAAGCGTCGAACGCGTTTTACCGCAAGAACCTTGCCGCTGGGCAGCAGGGCGTCTCGGTGGCTTTCGATCTTGCCACCCACCGCGGCTATGACTCGGATCACCCGCGCGTTGTGGGCGATGTTGGCAAGGCTGGCGTGGCGATTGACTCGGTCGAGGATATGAAGGTGCTGTTCGACGGCATCCCGCTGGAGAAAGTCAGCGTTTCCATGACGATGAACGGCGCGGTGATCCCGATTCTGGCCAGCTTCATCGTGGCGGGCGAAGAGCAGGGCGTGCCGCGTGCCGACCTGTCCGGCACCATCCAGAATGACATTCTGAAAGAATTCATGGTGCGGAACACCTATATCTATCCGCCCGAACCCTCGATGCGGATCATCGCGGATATTATTGAATACACGTCCGCCGAGATGCCCAAGTTCAACAGCATCTCGATTTCCGGCTATCACATGCAGGAAGCGGGCGCGAATTTGGTGCAGGAATTGGCCTTCACGCTGGCCGACGGGCGCGAATATGTTCGCACCGCGATCGAGCGCGGCATGAATGTCGATGATTTTGCAGGGCGGCTGTCGTTCTTCTTCGCCATCGGCATGAACTTCTTCATGGAGGCCGCCAAACTGCGCGCGGCACGTCTGCTGTGGCATCGGATCATGACCGAGTTTGGCGCCAAAAAGTCCGGCAGCCTGATGCTGCGGACGCATTGCCAGACCTCGGGCGTGTCCCTGCAGGAGCAAGACCCCTACAACAACGTCATCCGCACGGCCTATGAGGCGATGGCAGCGGCGCTGGGTGGCACGCAATCGCTGCACACCAATGCTCTGGATGAGGCAATTGCCCTGCCGACCGAGTTTTCGGCGCGAATTGCCCGCAATACCCAACTGATCTTGCAGGAAGAAACCGGCATCACCCATGTCGTTGATCCGCTGGCGGGATCTTATTACGTCGAAAGCCTCACCGCCCAATTGGCCGAAGAGGCTTGGAAGCTGATCGAAGAGGTCGAGGCGATGGGCGGCATGACCAAGGCCGTCGCCTCCGGCATGCCCAAGTTGCGGATTGAGGAATCGGCGGCGCGGCGGCAGGCGGCGATTGACCGTGGCGACGAGGTGATCGTCGGCGTCAACAAATACAAGCTCGCCAAGCAAGACCCGATCGACATTCTCGACATCGACAACGTCGCCGTTCGCGAAGCGCAGATTGCACGGCTGAAATCTACCCGCGCAGCGCGGGATGAGGCGGCCTGCACCGCCGCTCTGGACGAAATGACCCGCCGCGCCGAGGCCGGTGGCAACCTTCTGGCAGCGGCGGTGGATGCAGCACGCGCACGGGCAACGGTGGGAGAGATCAGCATGGCGATGGAGAAAATCTTTGGCCGCCACCGTGCCGAGGTGAAAACCCTGGCAGGCGTTTATGGTGCCGCCTATGAGGGCGACGCAGGCTTTGCCGCCATTCAGGCCGATGTCGAGAAATTTGCCGAAGAAGAAGGCCGCCGCCCGCGCATGCTCGTGGTCAAGATGGGGCAGGACGGACATGATCGTGGCGCCAAGGTGATCGCCACCGCCTTTGCGGACATCGGGTTTGACGTAGACGTCGGCCCGTTGTTCCAGACGCCGGAAGAGGCGGCACAAGACGCCATTGACAATGATGTCCATGTGGTTGGGATTTCCAGCCAAGCTGCGGGGCATAAAACCTTGGCACCGAAGCTGGTGCAGGCGCTGAAAGACGCAGGCGCGGGCGAGATTCTGGTGATCTGTGGCGGGGTTATCCCGCAGCAGGATTACCAGTTCCTTTACGATGCAGGTGTGAAAGCCATCTTCGGGCCGGGAACCAATATCCCCGAGGCGGCAAAGGATATCCTGTCGCTGATCCGCGCCACGCGCGGATAAGACCCCGCTCAGGATGCGTGCATAGCACGCATCCTACCCCCTTGCTTTACAGGTCATGTGCTGCATGCGCGTCGGATGCCTCCGGCGGGGATATTTGTACAAAGAGGATGGAACCGGTGGTTTCATCTTGGCCCAAATACTCCCGCCGGAGGCTTCGGGGCGATGCCGTAAAGTGATCTTGTATCAGGTAAGGGGTAGGGTGTGTGCTTGCACGCACCCTTGCCTAAAGGTGGCCCTGCTTTTGCAACCATGCCTCAAGCGCCGGACGCACGGTTTCGGCGCCCTCTTCGCGGGCTTTGTCCATCACCGCCCGCGCCGCTGCGAGATCGACAGTCCGCAGCAACGCCTTCACCGGGCCAATCGAGGCCGGACGCATCGACAGCATTCGCAGGCCGATGGCGGCAAAGGCCAGTGCCTCGACGGGGCGGCCAGCATCTTCGCCACAGAAGGAAAGCTTGGTGTTCGATGCCGCACAGCGCGCCACGATGAATTGCAGGAAGGTCAGGAACGATGCATTCAGCGTGTCATAGCGCTTGCGGACGCGCTCATTCTCGCGGTCGGCGGCGAAGAAGAACTGTTTCAGGTCATTGCCGCCGATCGAAATGAAATCGGTCATGTCGAAAAACGCCTGCGGGGCGTAGGCAAGGCTGGGCGTTTCCAGCATCGCACCGATTTCCAGCCGTTCCGGCACGGCATGGCCAAGGCTTTTTTCGCGGTGCATCTCGCGCAGCATATGGCTGCGGGCGGCAATGAATTCGCCATGTTCGGTGATGAACGGGAACATGATCGACAGGGGACGCCCCGCCGCCGCGCGGATCAGCGCCTGCAACTGCATCCGCAGCACGCCCGGCTTGTCCAGCCCTACCCGTATCGCGCGCCAGCCCATCGCGGGGTTCGGCTCGTCATTGGGTTTCATATAGGGCAGCACCTTGTCCGAGCCGATATCCAGCGTGCGGAAAGCCACGGGGCGGCCCTTGGACGCCTCCATCACGCGGGTATAAAGCTGCGCCAACTCATCACGGCGCGGCATCTGGTTGCGGATCAGAAATTGCAATTCGGTGCGGAAAAGGCCGACACCATCCGCGCCCGAGCCTTCAAGGCTGGGCAGGTCGGCCATCAGCCCTGCGTTCATATGCAGGCTGATCGTCACGCCATCTTTGGTCGTCGCCGGAAGGTCACGCAGCGAGGCAAAGCGCTGTTGCGCCTGTGCCTGCATGGCAATCTTGTCGCGGAACGACCGCGCCACGGTATCCTCGGGGCGCAGATGCACGATGCCCTGATCACCATCGACCAGAATCTGGTCGCCGTTCAGCGCCTCGGTGGTGATGCGCTCGGCATGGATGACCATCGGGATCGACAGCGCGCGGGCGACGATGGCGGCATGGCTGCCGACCGAGCCTTCTTCCAGCACCACGCCTTTCAGCTTGCGGCCATATTCCAGCAATTCCGCTGGCCCGATATTGCGGGCCACCAGCACGGGATTGTCGGGCATTGTGGCACCCGTATCCTTGCCCTGTCCGGTCAGGATTCGCAGCAGACGGTTTGACAGATCGTCCAGATCATGCAGCCGTTCGCGCAGATAGGCATCTGGCACCTGCTCCAGACGCGCGCGGGCGGCGGATTGTTCCTTTTCGACTGCAGCTTCGGCGGAAAGGCCCGAGGCGATGTCTTCCTCCATCCGGCGCAGCCAGCCGCGCGAATGGGCAAACATCCGGTAAGCCTCAAGCACGGCTTTCTGATCTTTATCAAGGCTTTCGGCGGCCAGCAGATCATCGACAGACACCCGCAACTCGCCCACGGCGGCGCGAATGCGGTCAATTTCGGTTAGGGGGTCATCCGCCACGGGGTTGGTGACGACAACGCGCGGCTCGTGCAGCCAGACGCGGCCTTCAGAGGCGCCTTCCTGCCCTGTGGCACCACGGAACAGCACTGGTTGCTTGTGCAAAGCCCCCATGCCACCGCCGCCTTCACCGGCGAACGCACCAAGTTCAGTCATCTCGGCCAATACCATGGCCACGACTTCCAGTGCGTAAATCTCGTCCTCGGAATAGGCGCGGGCCTCTTTCGACTGCACCACCAGCACGCCCAGCTTTTCGCCGACGCGCTGGATCGGCACACCCAGAAAGGCCGAAAACAATTCCTCGCCGGTTTCCGGCATATAGCGGAAGCCCTTTTCACCGGGCGCATCGGCGGTGTTCACCGGCAGGCCGGTGCGGGCAACACGACCGACCAAGCCTTCGCCCAGCTTCATCCGCGTCTTGTGAACAGCGGTCTTTTTCAAGCCTTGCGTCGCGCAAAGCTCCAGCGTTTCGGGGTCGCGGAACAGGTAGATCGAGCACACATCGGTGTCGATATTGTCCGCGATCAGATGCGTGATGCGATCAAGCCTTTCCTGCCCCTTGCCGGGGGTTGCAAGCACGTCGCGCAAACGACGCAAAAGCTTGCGGCTGTCACTGTCACTGCGCTCTGGCATAGCCCCCCGGTTTGGTCAGGGGCGACCCGTCACTTACGCGCGGCCCGCCTTTTCCAGTTCAAAGGCATCATGGAGGGCTTGCACCGCCAGTTCCATATATTTCCGGTCGATCAGCACCGAAATCTTGATTTCCGACGTGGCGATGACCTTGATGTTGACGTTTTCAGCAGACAGCGCCTTGAACATGGTCGCGGCCACACCCGCATGGCTGCGCATCCCGATGCCCACCACCGAAACCTTGGCGACATCGGTATCCACCACCAGCGCGTCATAGCTGATGCTGCCACCGGCCACGGCATCTTCCAGCGCCTTTTTCGCACGGGCAACCTGATTGGTCGGACAAGAGAAGGTCATGTCCGTAACCGCGCCCTTGGTGCTGCCCTCGGGCAGTTCCGAGATGTTTTGCACGATCATATCGACGTTCACGCCCGCATCGGCCAGCGGCCCGAAGATCGCGGCGGCAATGCCCGGACGGTCCTCGACGCGCACGAGGGTCACTTTTGCTTCGTCACGGCTATAGGCCACGCCCGAGACAACTTTCGATTCCATGATTTCATCCTCGTCGCAGACCAGGGTTCCAGAGTTTTCGTCGGTATCCTCGAACGAGGACAGCACCCGCAGCCGCACCTTGTAGCGCATGGCGAGTTCGACCGAACGGGTTTGCAGCACTTTCGCGCCAAGGGATGCCAGTTCAAGCATTTCCTCGAAGGCGATCTTTTCCAGCTTGCGCGCCTTGTCGGTGATGCGCGGGTCGGTGGTGTAGACGCCGTCCACATCGGTGTAAATGTCACAGCGTTCCGCGCCAAAGGCGGCGGCAAAGGCAACGGCGGTGGTGTCCGATCCGCCACGGCCAAGTGTGGTGATGCGGCCTTCGGCGGATACGCCCTGAAAACCGGCGACCACGGCCACCTTGAAGCCTTCGGCGAACTTTGCGTCGATATTCTCGCGCGGGATCGATACAAAACGCGCGCTGGAATGGGCGGATGTGGTGTTGATCGGCACTTGCCACCCCTGCCACGACCGCGCCGGCACGCCCATTTCCTGCAAGCGCAGCGCCATCAGACCGGCGGTCACGTTTTCACCGCTGGACACGACGGCATCATATTCGCGCGCGTCATACAGTTTCGATGTGCCTTCAACCCAGCCGACCAGTTCATTGGTCTTGCCCGACATGGCCGAGACGATGACGATCACGTCATAGCCGCGCGCTACCTCGGCCTGCACCTTCTTTGCGGCATTCTCGATGCGCGCAACGTCGGCCACCGAAGTGCCTCCGAATTTCATAACGAGAAGCGGCATCGCCTTTTCCCTGTCTCTGGCTAGAAAAATCGCGGTCTACATAGACGCAGGGCGGGATGAGGGCAAGCGCCCGTCTGATCTATCTTGTCAGGGCAGTTGATCAGTCCAGCCGGAAACCCTGCGGCAAAAGGGCCTCGGGGGCAGATTCGTCCAGATGCGGCGCAAGGCTGATCTCGGCGGCGCGGCAGATCGCGGCCAAGGGCAGGGCATTGGCGGTGGGGCCAAAGGGATGCGCCAGCTCTTCGGTCACTTCGGCAAGGCCGAAGAACGTATAGGCCACGATTCCGGTGAACAGCGGCGTCAGCCAGCCCGCAGGCTCGATCAGCGCCAAGGGCAGCAGCAGCACGAACAGCCACGAGGTACGGAACACCAGAAGCGAGTAGACATAAGGCAGGGGGGTGACGGCAATACGCTCGCACCCTGCCTGCGCCAGCGACAGTGAGGCGACACGGTTCGACAGCACCATGGCGCCAAAGCCGTCCAGCGTCCCGGCGGATTTGGCTTCAGCCAGCAGGCGGGTCATCTCGGACAGGGCGGCGCAGGGCGGGTGGCGGGTATCGGCAAAGCTGGGCGCCGGGATGGCGGCGGTTGCCGCCTCGGCCACCGGATCGCGGGCGATCTTGCGAAGCTGGGCGCGGTGCAGGTGCAAAAAGGCGCGGGTCAGCCTTAGCAGGCGGTGGCGCATGGCCGGATCAGGCAGGAACAACTCGGCCTCGCGGGCAAGGCTGCGCGTATCGGCCAGAAGCCCGCCCCAAAGCTTGCGCGCCTCCCACCAGCGGTCATAGGCGGCGTTGTTGCGAAAGCCCAGAAACAGCGACAGAGCCGTGCCGAAGACAGCAAAAGGCGCGGCCCCCGTGTGGGCCAAGGGGCTGATATAGATGTCAAAAGCCGTGATCGCGGCGGCCACCGCAATCACCAGCGCCAGTTCCGGCCAGATATGCGGCAAAACCGATCCGCGCACCGCGAACAGCAGTTGCAGCGGGCCGGGTTTGTCGCGGACGATCACAGCGCGCGCCAGCCGATGTCGCTGCGGCAGAAGCCTTCGGGCCAGTTCAGATGGTCGATCATCGCATAGGCGCGGTTGCGGGCCTCGGTCAGCGTGGCCCCGCGGGCGGTGATGTTCAGAACGCGCCCGCCATTGGCCACGATATGCCCGTCCTTCTCGGCGGTGCCGGCGTGGAAGGTCATGTGGCGGCTGTCTTCGGGGATGCGTTTCAGGCCGTGGATGACCGAGCCTTTTTCATATGCCGCAGGATAGCCTTTGGCCGCCATCACCACCGTCAGCGCGTGGTCATCGGCCCAGTTTACCTTTGCCTGATCCAGCCGCCCCTCGGCGCAGGCCAGCAGCAGGTCCAGCGCCTGCGCGCCAAGCCGCATCATCAGCACCTGGGTTTCGGGATCACCGAAGCGGGCGTTGTATTCCACCAAGCGGCCCTGACCGTCCTTGATCATCAGCCCCGCATACAGCACCCCCTGATAGGGCGTGCCGCGCCGCGCCATCTCGCGGATTGTGGGCAGCACGATTTCTTCCATCGCACGAGCGGCAATGGCGTCGGTCAGCACGGGGGCAGGCGAATAGGCGCCCATGCCGCCGGTGTTCGGCCCCGTGTCGCCATCACCCACACGTTTGTGATCCTGCGCGGTGCCGACGGGCAGGGCGTTGACGCCATCGGTCAGGATGAAAAAGCTGGCCTCTTCGCCGGTCATGAATTCCTCGATAACCACTTCCGCGCCTGCGGCCCCGAACTCGCCGCCGAACATGTCGTCGATGGCGGCCAGCGCCTCGGCCTCGGTCATCGCCACGATCACGCCCTTGCCTGCGGCCAGACCATCGGCCTTGACCACAATCGGCGCGCCTTGTGCGCGGATGTAGTCTTTGGCGGGGGCGGCCTCGGTAAACCGCGCATAACCTGCTGTCGGCGCACCGCAGGCGTCGCAGATTTCCTTGGTGAAACCTTTAGACGCTTCAAGCCGTGCGGCCTCGGCCGATGGACCAAAGGTCAGCAGCCCTGCCGCACGGGTGGCATCTGCCACGCCTGCCGCCAAGGGCGCCTCTGGCCCGATGATCACGAAATCAATTGCGTTTTCCTCGCAGAAGGCCACCACGGCCGCCCCGTCCAGAATGTCCAGATCGGCACATTCGGCCAGCATGGCAATTCCCGCATTGCCGGGGGCCACGATCAGGCGGTCGGTCTTGGGGTTCTGCTTGACCGCCCAAGCCAGCGCATGTTCACGCCCGCCGCTTCCAAGGATCAGGATATTCATGGCATGCCCCCGCGCAGTTAGGATTGCGAGCCGCTGCCCGCTTGGCCTTTTGATAGGGGCGTCATAAGGTCTGCAAACGCATCACACAAGGTTGCCCATGTCCGATCTGTTCGAAGACCGCCCCGCCGCCACCAACGCGCCCGAGTTTACCGTCTCGGAACTGTCCGGCGCGGTCAAGAAGGTGATCGAGGGCGAATTCGGTCAGGTCCGCGTGCGTGGCGAGGTGGGGCGCGTCAGCCGTCCGGCCTCGGGGCATCTTTACTTTGCGCTGAAGGATGATCGCGCCAGCCTGGATGCGGTGTCGTGGAAGGGGCAGGTTGCGCGGATGCAGGTGCGCCCCGAAGAGGGGATGGAGGTTATCGCCACCGGCCGCATGACCACCTTTCCGGGCCAGTCGAAATACCAGATGATCGTCGATGATGTGGCCCCTGCTGGGGCGGGCGCGCTGATGGCGATGCTGGAAAAGCGCAAGGCGGCGCTGGGGGCCGAAGGGCTGTTTGACCCTGCGCGCAAGAAACCGATCCCCTATCTGCCGAAGGTGATCGGGGTTGTCACCTCGCCTTCCGGTGCGGTGATCCGCGATATCCTGCACCGCTTGCGTGACCGTTTCCCGCGCCATGTGCTGATCTGGCCGGTGGCGGTGCAGGGGCAGGCCTGCGCTGGTGACGTTGCGGCGGCCATTCGCGGGTTCAATGCGATTGAGCCGGGTGGCCCGATCCCGCGCCCCGATCTGATTATTGTGGCGCGTGGGGGCGGATCGTTGGAGGATCTGTGGGGGTTCAACGAGGAAATCGTGGTGCGGGCGGCGGCGGCATCCCGCATCCCGCTGATCTCGGCTGTGGGGCATGAAACCGATACCACGCTGATCGACTATGCCTCTGATCTGCGCGCGCCGACGCCGACGGCGGCGGCGGAACTGGCGGTTCCGGTGCGGCTGGAACTGGTGGCGACGCTGGATGCCAGTGCCGCACGTCTGTCGCGCGGGGTGGCGCAGGGGGTGGGCTTGCGCGGCCAGCGCTTGCGCGATCTGGCCCGCGCGCTGCCACGGCCCGAGGCATTGCTGGCGCAACCCCGCCAGCGGTTTGACGGCGCGGTGTTGCGGCTTGGCGGGGCGCTGGGGATGGCTGCCAGCAAGAAACGCGCAAGCTATAGCGCGGTCGCAGGGCGGCTTCGGCCCGAGGCATTGCTGGCCCTGCTGGCGCGGCGGCGCGAGCAAGGTCTGTCCTTGATGCGCGCGCTGGATACCGCGCGGGCGCGGCGGGTCGAGCGGGCGTCTGACCGTGTGGGGGCGCTGTCGGCGCGTCTGGCCCCTGCGCTGGCGCGGGTGATCGCCGATGCCGCGCGCAAGACGGGCGAGGGACGCGCGAAACTGCTGCTGCTGGACGCGCGCTTGCAGGCGGCCCCTGCGGCGCGGTTGGCGGCCCTGTCGGAGAGGCTAGACTCGCTGGACCGCATCCGCACCACGCTGGGCTATGCCGAAACGCTGAAGCGCGGCTATGCGGTGGTGCGGGGCGATGGCCATGTTGTCACCAGCAAAGCGGCGGCTGAAAAGGCACTGTCGGTTGAGGTCGAATTTGCCGATGGCCGTCTGGTTCTGGGCGGAAAAGGGCCAAGGAAGGCCAAGGCCGAGGGTGGGCCAGCGCAGGGCAGCTTGTTTTAGCGATGTTTGAATAGTGCTAGGGGTGGTCGAAGCGATTGGTTTAACAAGGCAGTGTAACTCGTTTCATCTGGCTTCGGATTCGACCAAGTGCGGACACCGCGCTGACCCTTCGAAATGTTGAAAAATCCCAAACCCTAAACCCCCACGTCCGGCCCTGCGCAGGGCATCGGGCCGTCGCTCTGGGCGACCTCGGACAGGGTGATGCCGTCAGGGTCACCCACAAAGCGTGCGGCGATTCCGCCCTCGCGCCGGTAGAACCACCAGCATTGCGGATCGTTCGGGTCTTCGTAGACAAAGCAGATCTGGTCGCCTTTTTCATACCAATACCCGTCGCGACATTCTGAGGCGGTAAAGGCCCAGACCACGCGGCGGTTCGGCTTATACTGCTCGGTCCCCCAGACCGCGCCGTTCTCGGCATAGGTCAGGATCTTGCCGGTGGCATAGGCCTCGAACTCGGCACCGGTCATCGGGGTTTCGGCGGCAAGGGCTGCAGGGGTGGCCAGCAGCAGGATCAGGGCAAGACGGGCGCGCATCATGGCCTCCGGTTCAGGATTGTGGATCGGTCGGGGATTTCCATCCGGCCAAGGCGGGGCGGATGGCGCGGCGCCACAGCGGCGGGACCAGCGCGATCACGCAGGCCACCGGCAGTGACCACGGCAGGCGCGGGGCATCCGCCGCATCAGGCAGGCGCAGGGCGGGGTAGGGGCGGTCGGGATGGGCGTGGTGGTCGGAATGGCGTGGCGCGTTCAGCATCAGCGCCGAGGTGAACCAGAACGGCGCGTTCCAGCTATGCCGGTCGGCGACAGGCTCCAGCCGCCCGTCAGGCCTGCGCGCGCGGGTCAGGCCGTAGTGCTGGACGTAATCCGACAGCAAAAGCTGGCTTTGCGCGTGCAGCGCCAATCCGGCCCAGACTGCCATTCCGGCCACCCCTGCCAAGGCATAGGCAAGCCACAGCGCAAGGGCCGCGATCAAGAAATAGGCCAGATACGGATGCAACCCCCGCCGCGACCCGCGGGCGCGCAGTTCGGTTTCCGCACGATAGCCCGCACGGAAACTGCCTGCCCAAGCCCGCAGGAAAAAGGCGTAATACCCCTCGCCCGATCGCGCCGAATTGGGGTCGGCGGCGGATGCTGCATGGCGGTGATGCACAAGCCGGTGCGCCGAGGCGTGGTGGCCGAACAGCAGCACGGAATAGACCAGCACGCCCAGCCGGAACAGCCCGCGACGGCTGCGATGGATCAATTCATGCGCGGCGGGGTTGGCGACCTGACCCAGCCACAACCCCACGCCGATTAACAGGAACACCCGCGCGGCAGGGGAAAGGTCTGACCCCGCCACCGCATAGATCGTCAGCGGCAGCATGAACAGGGCCGTCACGGCGATCAGAACCAGCAGTGCATCGGCGGAGGGAAATTCAGCCCCTTCGGGCGCATTTCCCATGAACAGCGCGCCAATCTGGTCCAGCGTGGCCGCCAGAACGGTCATGTAAAGCAGGCCCGACAGCGGCCAGAGTCCGCCCGCCCAGATCGCCAGCGCGAACAAGATCACGGGGCTGATCGTGACCAGCGCGAACAGTGCCATCGGAACGGGACGTGACTGAACCATCATTTCCCCAGTCTAGCATGGTGCCGCGCCACGACCAGCCCTTCCCACGCGGCGCGGAATTGACTAGGTGAGGGGGAGGCAAAGTTCGGGGTTCCCCATGTCCTTCTTCAAGAAACTGCGCGACCGCATGTTCCGCTCGTCCGACAAGATCGGCGAGGGGCTTGACGCGCTGGTCACCCAGACGCCTGACGCGACCGCACCGGATAAGCCGGGCCTGCTGGGGCGCATCTTCGGGGCAGGCGACGAGCCGCGTCGTGTGCTGGATGACGCGATGCTGGAAAATCTGGAAGAGGTGCTGATCAAGGCCGATATGGGCGTCGATACGGCGGTGCGGGTGACGGCCAATATCGCCGAGGGCCGTTTCGGCAAGCGCGTTTCCAGCGCCGAATTGCGCGGGGCTTTGGCGACCGAGATTGCACGGATCATGGGGCCGGTGGCGCGCCCGCTGCCGCTTTATCCGCAAAAGCCGCAGGTGGTGCTGGTGGTGGGCGTCAACGGGTCAGGCAAGACCACGACAATTGGCAAGCTGGCCTCGCAGTTCAAGGCGGCGGGAAAATCGGTGGTGATCGCGGCGGGCGATACGTTCCGCGCCGCGGCGGTGGAACAGTTGCAGGTCTGGGGTCAGCGCGCGGGCGTTCCGGTGTTGACCGCGCCCGAAGGATCGGACCCGGCCAGTTTGGCCTTTGATGCGCTGACCAAGGCGCAGGCCGATGGCGCGGATCTTTTGCTGATCGACACCGCAGGTCGGTTGCAGAACCGTCAGGATCTGATGGAGGAACTGGCCAAGATCGTCCGCGTGATCCGCAAGAAAGACCCAACGGCACCGCACAACACCATTCTGGTGCTGGATGCCACCACGGGGCAGAACGCGGTCAGTCAGGTCGAGATTTTCCGCAAGATCGCGGATGTGTCCGGCCTTGTGATGACGAAACTGGACGGCACGGCCAAGGGCGGGGTGCTGGTATCTTTGGCCGACAAGTTCGGCCTGCCGATCCATGCCATCGGTCTGGGCGAGCAGATTGATGATCTGGCCGCCTTTGACCCCGACGAATTCGCCCGCGCGCTGGTGGGGCTTGACGCCTGAACGGGCGCTTTTAGGAACGCAACAATGCCGAAAAAGATCAATCCGATGCTGAAGCTGGCGCTGGAACTGGGGCCAGTGATCCTGTTCTTTGTGGGCTTTTCGCGGTTCAAGGATCAGACCTTCCACATCCTTGGCGCGGATTATTCCGGCTTTATCGTAATGACGGCCGCATTTATCCCGCTGATGGTTGTGACCACGGGGATTTTGTGGGCGCTGACTGGCAAGCTGTCAAAGATGCAACTGGCGACGCTGGTGCTGGTGATCGTGTTCGGCGGCATGTCGGTCTATTTCAACGACGAGCGGTTTTTCAAAATGAAACCGACGATGATCTACGTGCTGTTTGCGGCTATCTTGGGGTTTGGTCTGTTGCGGGGGCAGTCCTATCTGCGCTTGGTGATGGAAGAGGCGCTGCCGATGCTGCCCGAAGGCTGGATGATCCTGACCCGCCGCATCGCGGCCTTTTTCGCAGGGCTGGCGATTGCCAATGAGGTGATCTGGCGGTCGTTCAGCACCGAAACCTGGGTGACCTTCAAGACCTTTGGCCTGACGGCGGCGCTGTTCCTGTTTTTCATGACCCAAGGCAAGCTGTTACAGAAATACGGGATCGAGACCAAAAAGGACTAAAGATCGGTCGCAGGGCCGTCCAGTCCCTGCACTTTCATCTCGGCAGGCGTTTTGCGCCGGATCAGGATGTCGCCGTTCTCAAGCAGTTCCGGCGCATGATAGTTCCGCAGATCGTCAATCAGCGCGAGAACCTCGCGCAGCTTTGGCTCCATACCGGCCATGGCCGCGCCCATTTCTTTCAGCGCCGGTTCCATATTGGCCGCCAGACCGCGCAGCAACAGTTTGGCCCCTTCTTGCATCAGGCTAAAGCCCTGCTCGACCTCGGGGGCAGACTCCGGCTGTGCCGGCGTTTCGGCCAGCAGAGGGGCGGCGGCAAGGCACAGACAAAGCGCGATCCGTTTCATGCGTCCAGTATGCGCCTGCACGGAGGGATTTCAAATCAACTTGTGATGTCGATGGTCACCGGAAAATGGTCCGAGGCGGAAAGCAGCGCATCGCGCAGTTCTGGCACCTCCATTACGGTGGGGTCATCGAACGGGTGCCAGATCCGCCAATCAGGACGAAGGGCCGCGATCGTGGGCGACACCATGATGAAATCCAGAAGCGCCTCATAGTAGCGCTTTTGCGGTTGTAGCCAGAATCGCGCGGTGGTGGGCGTCAGCCCGACCCGTTGCGTGATGGCCATATCGGCATGAGGATCAGTCAACCGCATTGCCGGTGCCGCATCCAGCCCCATCATGATTTCAATGCCCGAATGGCCAAACAGCTTTTCATACTCGTCCAGACCGGGGCCGTCGTTGAAGTCTCCCAGTACGATCAGGTTTTCCCCCGCCTCCAGATGGCTTTCCGCCCGCGCGCGCAGCCACAGACATTCCGCCAACTGCTTGCGGCGGTTTTCGATGGAAATCCGGGTAAATTCTTCGGGCGTCACCTGCCCGTGCGGGGTTTTCGATTTGGCATGCACGCCGATGATCCGCAGCCGCAGCCCGTCCTTGGTTTCCACCGCCAATTCCAGCGGCGGCTTGGAAAACCGCACCACATCCTCGACCCCGTCGTTATCCAGATCGGCGCGCAGAGACGTGTCAAACCGTGGAGCGCCAGCAAGGCCGTGGCTGGGCGCAGGCTCTCCCTGCGGGTCGTGCAGAACCGTCAGGCGGTCGGGGTTATACAGAAAGGCGATCTCTTGCTCGGTTTCCGAGGCGAATCCGATTACAGCCTTGCGGCAGCGCAGATCGAATTTCTGGGCGAAATTCTCAAGCGCGCGGACGGTGGACCGCCGGTGGTTGGTGTCGGGGGCTTCGATAATCATCACCCCATCCGCATCCAGCGCCGTGAACACGATGGCCAAAGAGCCGATCTGCTCGGCCCTTGTGATGTTGTAGCGTGCGGAATATTCCCGATCTTCCAGCAGGTTGCCGCGATTGTCGAACAGCGCGTTGAACCATTCCACGTTATAGGTGGCAAGGCGCAGCGGCCTGTCCTGCGGCTTTGGCTTTGGTTTGGGCTTGTGAGTCATGCCGCCTTGCGCCCCTGCAATTCCGCCCATGCCGCGTTGATAGAAATCAAGCGGCGCTCGGCCAGTTTCACCGCCTCGGCAGGTACGCCGCGTGCGATCATGGCGTCGGGGTGGCTTTCCTTCACCGCCTCGCGCCACGCCTTGCGCGCCTGTGCCAGCGAAGCATCGGGCGGAATGCCCAGCACGTCAAACGGGTCGCGCGGCGCGCCTTCGACAAAGCGCGCGCGCATCACGCGAAAGCAACGGTCATCCAGCCCGAAAATACGCGCCACTTCGGCCAGAAAAGCATCCTCTTGCGGGTGATAGCCGCCATCTGCCATGGCGATCAGGAACAGCCCTTCCAACAGATCAATCAGCACGTTGCGATCATCGGCACAAAGTTGCTGGCCCTTGTGGTTGAACATCCGCGCCACCTTGCGGGCGTAGGCATCAAATCCCGCCACATCCTCGCGTGCCAGATTGAACACGCGGGCGGCGTTCAGTTCTTCTTCGGGAGGGATGGTGAAAACGCGGCGAAAGGCAGTCACCTCGTCGCGGGTCACAGTGCCGTCGGCCTTGGCCATCTTGGCCCCCAGCGCAATCACCGCAATGGCAAACCCGACCGAGCGTTCTGCGGGCGGAGCGCCCCGCAAATGGTCAAACACAGCCGTCAGCCCCTGACCTTTGGTCAGTGCGGCAAGGGCGTCAGAGATACGGGTCCAAAGCGACATTCGGGCAGCATAGCCTGCGCGGCGGCGACTGTCAGGTCAGGAATTTCTGCATCAGCACAAGGTCGATAAAGCGGCCAAATTTATATCCGGCCTCTGGCACCGTTGCGATCTCGCGGTAGCCAAGGCTGGCATGAAAGGCGCGGCCCTGCGCGTTTTCGCCGCTGACGCCCGCAATCATCTGATGCGCGCCTGTGCTGCGGGCGTGATCCTCGATCGCCTGCATCAGCGCCCGCCCCACACCGCGACCACGCGCCTGCGGGGACAGCACCACCGTATGCTCCATACAGGTGGCATAGCCGACGCCGCCCCGAAATTGAGAATAGGTCACAAAGCCAAGCAGGCCATCCGCCTCGGCCACCAGAAAGGCGTGTCCGGCGGCATTGCGGTCCGCGATCATCCGCGCGATGTCATCGGGCGATTTTTCCTGCGCGTTGAAGGTGATGGCGGTATCCCTGATCCACGGGTTCCACAGATCGGCCAAAGCGGCAGCATCGGCAAAGGTCGCAGGGCGGATCATTGAATAACCCGCACCCCATGCGGGGTTGCAAAGCTGGCGCGCAACTCTTTGCTTTGACCCGCGACAATCTCCACGCGCGGATCATGCAAATTCAGAGCCGCGCGCAAGGAATCGGCCTGCGGGTGCGCGATTTCCAGACGGGTCAGGCGCAGGCCGCTTTCGGGCAGGGCGCGGGCTGGGTGCAAAGCACCTTCCCATTGGATCAGCGCCGGAAAGCAGCCGTCAAACGGCAGTTTGCCATCGGCAGGCACCGCCATCTGCCAGCGGTAATCGCCGCGCTGCAAGGACACCGGCACCCCCACCCCGACTGGAGCCTGCGCCACCTCTGCCACCAGATCATCACAGCGCGCAATCCAGTTGGTCAGGCGCGGACGGCCTGCGAAATTGTCCAGATCGAACCAGCGCGGCCAGTCGGGCTTGGGGGCCGCAGGGTCGGCAGCGATCACCTCTAGATACAAATCGCCCAAGCCGATCAGGCGGTTATGGGTGGACATATGGGGATGCTGCCCGCCACCGGCCAAGGCAACGCCCAGTGCTGCCTCAACCGCCGCCACACCTTCCTCCAGCGTTTCCGCCGAAACCGCAAGGTGGTCAAAGGTCAGCGTCACGCCGCAATCCCCACCCGTGGCGCGGCCTTCAACGCCTGCGCCAATGAGTTGAAGCGCGATTGCGCCACCTCTCCGAACAGGCCACGGCCTTCATCCGTCAGGTTCAACTCCAGCACGCGCTTTTTCGGCGTCCAGACCAATTGCCCCGCCTTGGCCGGATCGCCCACCGCAAACATCGCGCCAAAGCGCATGGCCTTGCCCAGAACCTCGGCCTCTTGCAATTCTTCTTCGGACAGCAGGCGGAACATCGGTTCCAGCCGAGATCCGGCGCGGCTGTTTTTATAGCGGTGCAGCAGCGACAGCCCCAGAAACACCCGTCCCGGATGGTCCAGCCCGCCAAGGTTGGCGCGGGTGGCGTTGTCAAAGCAGGCTTCGGCGCGGTAATCGGGGTGGGCGCGCCATGTGGTGTCGTGCAAAAGACAGGCGGCCTTGATCAGCCGGATGCGTTCATCCGTTGCACCTTTGAACAGCGGCTCCAGAAACTCATACAGCTTTTTGCCGAAACCGGGGATGCGGGCCGAGGTCTTTTCCGCCATCCGCGCGGCTTCGATCAGCGGATCGCGCGCGCGCAGTCGTTCGGGCATCTGTTCATACAAAAGCCCCTCGCGGATGCCATAGGCGGAAATGTCGATTTCGGACGGCTTCAGCACGCGGATGATTTCACGCAAAACCTCGCAGGCCAGCGGCACCAGTTCCATGCGTTCGGATGACGTGCCGGTGCGCCCGCGCAGCACCGCCAGATCGGCGGTGGCGATCCAGTCCAGCGTGTCTGTCAGGTTTTTCGGCGTCATGCGGTATTCGTGCAGCACGGTCAGCGGGTAATTCCGCCGCTCCATATCCAGACGCGCGATCACCCGCCACGATCCGCCGACCAGATAAACCCGCTCGCCTTCGGATTTCAGATCGGCCTGACAGGCTTTCAGGATGCGGTCGATATGGGTGATGCGCTTGGCCGGATCGGGGGACACCTGTTGCAGCCGAAACGGGCCAAGCGGGGTCGAGACGCGCTTGCCCACCTTGCCGCCGCCGATCCGCGCCAGCTCCATCGAGTTGCCGCCCATATCGCAGACGATACCCTTGGCCTCGGGCCAGCCCAGCAGCACGCCTTGCGCTGAAAGCCGCGCCTCTTCATCCCCGTCGATCACCCACAGCTTCAGGCCGGTCTGTTCCAGCACCTCGGCCTGAAAGGCGGGGCCATCCTTGGCCTCACGCGTGGCGGCGGTGGCGACGACAGTCAGAGGATCAATCTCCATCCCCTTGGCCAGCAAAGAAAACCGCTTAAGCGCCGCCAGCGCGCGGATACGGCCTTCGGGGTTCAGCATGCCGGTTTCGGCCAGACCCTTGCCCAGACCGCACATGATCTTTTCGTTGTAGAAATAGGCGGGCGAGCGCGCCGCGCCATCGAACACCACCATCCGCACCGAGTTTGACCCAACATCAACCACCCCCACCCGTGACAGGGCGCGGGCAGAGGGGTCGTCGAACAGCGGGCGGCCAAAGGGGCCGTGGTCGTCGTCGTGATCAGTGACCAGATCGGCAGTATTTTCGACGGCGGGGGGCATGGGGTCTTCCTTCGTGTATTCTGTCAGGCGAGTTTAGGCACGTCCTTCGCCCCTGCCGTGCCACGGCCCGACAGCGAGGGATTCTCCATGAAGAAACGGTGACAGTTGAAGGCGTGTCCGTCCACTGGCGAAAGGTCGCGCTGATAGGTTCCGTCGGGCGCCAGCACCCAGCTTTGCTCTTCATCGGCCAGATTGGCGGCCATGATCTGACTGACAATCTGCGCCTTGACGGTGTCGTTGTTGATTTCCACCAGCGTCTCGACCCGCCGCGTCAGGTTGCGGCCCATCCAGTCAGCCGAGGAAATAAACACCCGTGCCTTCTTCGAGGGCAGCCCGTGACCGGACCCGAAACAGACGATCCGGCTGTGTTCAAGGAAGCGGCCCACGATGGATTTCACGCGAATTTTCTCCGACAACCCCTTCACGCCGGGGCGCACACCGCAGATACCGCGCACGATCAGGCTGATCTGCACACCGGCGTTGCTGGCGGCATAAAGCGCGTCGATGATGTCGGGATCAATCAGGCTGTTGACCTTGGCCCAGATTTCCGCCGGGCGTCCCGCGCGGGCGTGATCGGCTTCGGCTGCGATCAGTTCCAGCAGGCGCGGTTTCAGGGTGATCGGCGAAATCGCAAGGTTTTCAAGCCCCTGCGGCTGAACATAGCCTGACAGATAGTTGAAAACCCGCGTCGCATCGCGGCCCAAGGCGGCATCACAGGTAAAGAAGGACAGGTCGGTGTAAACCTTGGCGGTGATCGGGTGATAGTTGCCGGTGCCGTAATGGGTATAGGTCACCAGATTGTCGCCCTCGCGCCGGACAACTGTGCTGATCTTGGCGTGGGTCTTGTAGTGGATAAAGCCGTAAACCACATGCGCGCCCGACCGTTCCAGACGGCGCGACTGGCGGATATTGGCGGCCTCGTCAAAGCGGGCTTTCAGTTCAACAAGGGCGGTCACGGATTTCCCCGCCTCGGCCGCCTCGCACAGGGCTGACACGATGGGACTGTCCCAGCTTGTCCGGTAAAGCGTCTGCTTGATCGCCAGCACGTTCGGATCGCGGGCGGCCTGTTCCAGAAACCGGATCACCAGATCGAAGGTTTCATAGGGGTGATGCAGCAGCATGTCTTTCTGCTTGATCGCCGCGAACATGTCGCCTTCGTTGTCCTGCACCCGCTCTGGCACGCGCGGGGTAAAGGGCGGCCACAGCAAATCCTTGCGCGACGACAGCACCAGTTCTTTCAGATCAGCGACGCCCAGAAGGCCGCGCACCTCGACGACCTCATCCTCGGTGACGCCCAACTCGTCCATCACCAGCGCGCGCAGTTCCGCAGGCGCACCGGCGGACATCTTCAGCCGGATCACCTCGCCCCGCCGCCGCCGTTTCAGCGCGGTTTCAAACTCGCGCACCAGATCTTCGGCTTCGTCCTCGACCTCAAGATCGCTGTCGCGCAGCACGCGGAAGGAACAATGCCCTCGGTCGGTATAGCCGGGGAACAGCATGTCCAGATGCAACAGCAGCAGCTCTTCCAGCGGCAGGAAGCGATTCTCGCCGGGTTTTCCGGGCAGTGGCACAAAGCGCGCGATCTGCTGCGGGATCGGCAGCAGCGCCTTCAGCGTGCGGTGATCGGTTTCGCGTTCCAGTTCCAGCGCAAGGCTGAAGCCGGTGTTGGGAATGAAGGGAAACGGGTGCGCGGGGTCAATCGCCAGCGGCGACAGCACCGGAAACACCTTGTTCAGAAAGTGATCCTCAAGGAATTTCAGATCGCGCCCCGTCAGTTTGGACCGCGTGCAAAGGATGATCCCCTGCGCTTCCATTTCCTTGATCAGCTTCTTGTAGACGATCTGCTGCATCCGCATCAGCTTGCGCGCGTCGTCATGGATCAGCGCCAGTTGTTCCGACGGGTTGCGGCCATCTTCCGAAAGCGTGGCATTGCCGGTCCGCACCAGCGCGCGCAGACCTGCAACGCGGACGGTATAGAACTCGTCAAGGTTGGTGGCCGAGATCGACAGAAAGCGCAGCCGTTCCAGCAGTGGCACGTTGTGGTTCGATGCCTCGTCCAGCACGCGCCAGTTGAAGGCCAGCCATGACAGTTCGCGGTTGAAAAAACGGCGCGGGCCAGTGATTTCGGCTTCGGGCAGATCGATAGCGGCGGGGAAGTCGGCTTTGAGAAAGTCAGCTTGGGTCATGGGTCCGGCTTATCGAAGAAAAATGTGACGTTTGCGTGACAGCTTATACTGTTTCAGTCGGGATCACGGCTGTCCAGATCAACCATCGGTCCCATATAGGCCGCGGCCAGCGCGCGTGTCACTGGCCGCCCCAGCGCAAGCGCCAGTCCATCCAGCTTGGCCACCACATCGCGCGCCGCATCGATAGAGCGCTCAATCCGCTGCACCAGATAGGGGATCAGGTTCGGCGGCACCGCAATCTGGCGATCCGAGAACAGTTTGATCAACACCGCCGACATCAGCGCATCATCGGGCGGGGCGATACGGGTCAGGCTTGCGGCCTGCATCCGGCTTTGCAGATCGGGCAGGATCAGGCCCCAATCGCGCGGCGGGGTGGTCGCGGTGATCAGCAATCGGCCCGCTACAGCTTGGCCCGTTTGGATCAGCATATTGTGCAGATGGAACAGGGCTGTTTCTGCCGCACGGTCGCCTGCGATACGGTCGGCATCCTCGACCGCCACAGCGCCGTGGGCCGCCAAGGCTGGCAGATCTGCCCCGACCAGATCGCGGGCATCGATCAGCTTCGCCCCGTGTTCGGCGGTCCAGATATGTGCCAGATGGGACTTGCCCGATCCGGCAGGCCCGACCAGCAGCATCTTGCCGGCGGGCCAGCTTTGCCCGCCCGCCAAAGCCGACAAAGCCGCAGCATTTGCGGGCGAGGTAAAGAAATCCTCCCGCAAAAAGGCCTCTCGCACAGGCAGGTCAAAGGCAAGCTGGCGTGTCACGCCCCGTCCTCGTCTTTCGCAGCCAGCCCGATGCGGCCCTGATACAGCAGGCTGGCCTGATACTGTGCCAGCCCGAACCGCGTCAGCACACCCAAGGCCGCCGCGACCGGCACCGCGACCAGCATTCCCGTGAATCCGAACAACGACCCGAACACCGAAAGCGCGAACATCAGCCAGACCGGATGCAGCCCGACCGATTTGCCCACCAGTTTCGGCGTCAGGATATTGCCTTCGATGAACTGGCCCGCCGCAAAAATGGCAGCCACAACACCGATCGACACCCAGTCACCCCAGAACTGGAACAGCGCCAGACCAATGGCCAGCGCCCCCCCCACCAGCGACCCGACATAGGGGATAAAGGTGATCGCCCCCGCGATTGCCCCCACCAGCAGGCCAAATTGCAGCCCCGCCAGCATCAGCGCCGCAGAATAGAACGACCCAAGCAGCAAGCACACCGTCATCTGCCCGCGCACAAAGGCCGACAGCGCCGCATTGATGTCGCGCGCCAGCAGTCGGATGACCGGAGCATGGTCGCGCGGCAGCATATGGTCGATGCGTTCAACCATATGGTCCCAATCCATCAGCAGGTAGAAGGCCACCACCGGCACCACCACGATGAAGACCACTGCCGACAGCAGGCTAAGCGCCGAGGAAATCACGCCCTCCGCCAAAGCCGCCCCCTGTGACTGCACCGAGGCGCCGATCTGCGCCAAGGTCTGCCGGATGCCCGAGGTTTCATCCGTAAGTTGCGGAAAACGCTCGGTCAAAAAGACCTGCATCCGCTGGGCAAACTCGGGCGCGGCATTGATCAGCGCGGTGGTCTGCTGAATCAGCGTCGGAATCACCGCCAGCACCAGCAACACCACGATCAGCACACCTGCCAGCGTGATCAGCGATGTCGCGGCCACACGGCTAAGTCCTGCGCGCTGCATCCGGTCTGCCACGGGGTCCAGAAAATAGGCCAAAGCCCCGCCGACCAGAAACGGCAGCATGACCGAACCCAGAAACCACAGCACCACAAAGAACAGCGCCAGCGCCACTCCCCAGTATTTCGCCTGCTCGCGTAGTGGCAAAGCCATGTCTGTGCTGCCCTTTCCTGCCTTTACTGACATATCGCCCCGCGTTGGCCCTTTCGCAAGAGGTATGGCCGCGCTTGCTTGGCCCCGCCCAACCCGCTAGGAACGCTTCAAACCCATTCCCACGAGGCCGCCCATGCGTTTGACCCGTTATTTCCTGCCCGTCCTGAAGGAAAACCCCGCCGAGGCGCAGATCGTCTCGCACCGCTATATGCTGCGCGCCGGCATGATCAAACAGCAGGCGGCTGGTATCTATTCATGGCTGCCGCTGGGGTTGCGGGTTCTGAACCGTATCCAACAGATCGTGCATGAGGAACAGGAACGCGCGGGCCATATTCCGTTGCTGATGCCGACGCTGCAACCGGCGGACCTGTGGCGCGAGTCGGGTCGCTATGACGATTACGGTCAGGAAATGCTGCGCATCAAGGATCGTCAGGACCGCGAGATGCTGTATGGTCCGACGAATGAGGAGATGATCACCGACATCTTCCGCAGCCATGTGAACAGCTACAAAGACCTGCCGCTGACGCTTTACCATATCCAGTGGAAGTTCCGTGACGAGATGCGCCCGCGCTTCGGCGTGATGCGTGGCCGTGAATTCCTGATGAAAGACGGCTACAACTTTGATGTCGACAAGGCCTCGGCCCTGCACGCCTATAACCGCCATATGGTCAGCTACCTGCGGACCTATGAACGCATGGGCCTGACCGCAATTCCGATGCGGGCGGATTCCGGCCCGATCGGCGGCGATGACACGCATGAATTCCTTGTGCTGGCCTCGACCGGCGAGTCCGAAGTGTTCTTCGATTCCGCCGTGACTGAATTGAAACTGGGCAACCGCGAGGTCGATTACGACAACCGCGACGAAGTGGCGGCGGTCTGCAAGGAATTCACCACGCTTTACGCCCGCACCGATGAAACCCATGACGCCGCCCTGTTCGACGCAATCCCCGAAGAGCGCCGCAAGGTCGCCCGCGGGATCGAGGTTGGCCAGATCTTCTACTTCGGCACCAAATATTCCGAATCGATGGGGGCCACCGTTGTCACTGCCGACGGCTCCAAGGTGCCGGTCGAAATGGGCAGCCATGGCATCGGCGTATCGCGCCTGCTGGGCGCGATCATCGAGGCATCCCATGACGACAAGGGCATCATCTGGCCCGAAGGCGTCACCCCCTTTCCGGTGGGCATCGTGAACCTGAAACAGGGCGACGCTGCGGCAGATGCGGCTTGCGACAGCCTCTACAAGGCGCTTGCCGCCAAAGGGCTTGAGGCGCTGTATGACGACCGCGACGAACGCGCGGGCGCGAAATTCGCGACGATGGACCTGATCGGCCTGCCGTGGCGCATCACCGTCGGCCCGCGCGGGCTTGCGAATGGGGTGGTGGAACTGACCTCGCGCCGCACTGGCGTGTCCGAGGAGATGGCCCCCGAAGCCGCTGTGGCCCGCATCGCGGAAATCTACGCCGGCATCTGATCGCGCCAGTCCGATCACACTTGACGCACATCGGGCCAAGGGCCACGCTGAGGAAAAAGGGGGCAGCTTGCCCCCTTTGCCATGAAAGGGACCGATCTTGGCCAAGGCACTGATCACATGGGGCGGTTGGGACGGGCACCAGCCCGACAAGGTCGCGGCCCTGTTCGCAACCGACCTGCGCGCGGCGGGGATGGAGGTGACTGTCACCGATACGCTGGCCTGTTTCGATGATCCGGCGGCCTTGGCCGACCTTGCGCTGATCGTGCCGGTCTGGACCATGTCCAGCATCGAAAAGCACCAGTCCGAAAACGTGGCGGCGGCGGTGGAATCCGGCGTGGGTCTGGCGGGGTGCCACGGTGGGATGTGCGATTCCTTCCGCAACGATGTGTTGTGGCAATTCATGACCGGCGCGCAATGGGTGGCGCATCCGGGCAATGACGGGGTGGAATACCGCGTGCGCATCACCTCGGATGATTCGCTGGTGGCGGGGGTGGCCGATTTCGACGTCAAGACCGAGCAATATTACCTGCATGTCGATCCTGCCGCGCGCGTCCATGCGGTCTGCGATTTTCCCATCGTCGATGGCCCGCATGCCGTCAACGGTCCCGTTGCGATGCCGGTGGTGTTCACCAAAGGCTGGGGTAAAGGCCGCGTCTACTATAACGCGCTGGGCCATCAGGCCAATGTCATCGACCATGGCGCGCCGCGCGAATTGCTACGGCGCGGGCTTTTGTGGGCCGCAAGGCAGGAGTTCTGATCAATGTCATTCCAAGCCTATCTCGACAATATCCAGACCAAGACCGGCAAGACGCCGGACGATTTCCGCCGCATGGCCGCCGAAAAGGGCTTTGCAGGGCCAGGCGGCATCGCGGCAGGCATCAAGGCCACGCAGATCACCGATTGGCTCAAGGCCGATTTCGGCCTCGGTCACGGTCACGCCATGGCGATTGTCGCGCTGTTGAAGGGCAAGACCTCGTAGTCACGCTTGCGTGCGCGCCTGCTGGAACTTGCCAAGCGCATGGCCTTTGCCTTGACGTTTCAGGCCATTGCCGACACTGTGCGCTTAAAAAAGAAAGAGCAGCCCGTGGCAACGACCCGACCCTTTTCGCGCTTTGAAATGATGATCGCATGGCGCTATCTGCGCGCCAAACGCGCCGAGGGCGGCGTGTCAGTGATGACGTGGATCAGCCTTGTCGGCATCACGCTGGCGGTGTTTGCCCTGATCGCCACGCTGGCCGTGCGCGCAGGCTTTCGCGCCGAATTTGTTGATACGATCCTTGGAGCCAACGCGCATGTGACCGTCTACTCGGCGGGGCGCGTTGACACATCCGGCAATATGATCAAGGGCTTTTCAGATTATGAGGCCACAGCCGCCCGAATTGCCGCCCTGCCGGGCGTGACCCGTGCCGCGCCTTTGATCAAGGGGCAGGTCATGGTGACCGCAGGCCAAGGTGCCAACGGGGCCGAAGTGTTCGGGATCAGCCTTGCCAATCTCAAAACCATTCCCCGCGTCGGGCTTGGCGCCGATGCCTATGGCGACATCGAACAGTTCGACCGTGGCATCGCCGTCGGCTCCGGCATCGCGCGCGAGTTGGGGGTGACGGTGGGCGACAAACTGCGGCTGGTGTCACCTTCGGGCGTCAAGACCGCCTTCGGGTCCAGCCCGCGCGTCAACGCCTACGAGGTTGTCTATATCTTCACCGCAGGCCGCTACGACATCGACCGCAGCCGCATCTACATGCCCTTCACCGAAGCGCAAAGCTACTTCAACCGCGAAGGCTTTGCGGATGAATTCGAGGTGATGGTCAAAGACGCCGAAAACATCGACGCCTACGCCATTCCGGTGATGGAGGCAGGCGGCCCCGATGCCCTGCTGTGGACGTGGCGCGACAGTTCCGGTGCCTTCCTGCGCGCGCTGGATATCGAGGACAACGTGATGTTCATCATCTTGTCGATCCTAGTCCTTATTGCCGCGATGAACATCATCTCGGGACTGATCATGCTGGTGAAAAACAAGGGCCGCGACATCGGCATCCTTCGCACCATGGGGCTTACCGAAGGCTCGATCCTGCGGATATTCTTTGTCTGTGGCGCGTTTACCGGTGTTGTCGGCACGGCCTGCGGGGTGGCGCTTGGCTGCCTGTTCGCGGTCTACATCGACACGATTTTCTCTTTCGTCAACTATGTCGCCGGTGGCGGGGTTTGGGACCCGTCGATCCGCGGCATCTATGCGCTGCCCGCCAAGCTGCAATGGGCCGATGTCGGTTCGGCTGTCGGGCTATCGCTGGGCCTGTCGTTCATCGTCACCATCTTTCCGGCCCGCCGTGCCGCCCGCATGAATCCGGTGGAGGCCCTGCGCTATGAGTGACTATGCCCTTGAACTCGCAGGGCTTGAAAAGGCCTATAACCGTGGCAAGCCGTCGGAAGTGGTGGTGCTGCGTGGTGCCACGCTTGAGGTGAAACGCGGCGAGGTGGTGGCGCTGGTCGCCCCGTCGGGTGCCGGAAAATCGACGCTGCTGCACATCGCAGGCCTGCTGGATACGCCCGACCAAGGCTCTGTCGCACTTGGAGGACGCAACATGGTCGGCCTTGGCGACCGCGCCCGCACCGAGGCCCGCCGCGCCGAAGTTGGCTTCATCTATCAATTCCACCACCTGCTGCCCGAGTTTTCGGCGCTGGAAAACGTGGTCATCCCGCAGCTTGCCAATGGCGTGGGCCAAAAGGCCGCCGAGACCCGCGCGATGGAACTTCTGACCCGCGTTGGCGTCGCCCCCCGCGCTACCCACCGCCCCGCCGCCCTGTCGGGGGGCGAGCAACAACGCGTTGCCTTCTGTCGCGCCCTTGCCAATGCGCCCCGGCTTTTGCTGGCGGACGAGCCGACCGGCAACCTTGACCCCGCAACTTCGGATCAGGTGTTCGGCGCGCTGATGGCGCTGGTGCGTGAAACCGGACTTGCCGCGTTGATCGCCACGCATAACATGGAACTGGCGGCGCGGATGGATCGGGTGGTGCGGCTGGATCAGGGGCGCGTGGTATGAAGGGGATGACGATGCGGAACATTCTGGTTTTGGCGGCTGCGGGCGGGCTTGCGGCCTGCGTGGCGGTGGACGCACCTGAACGGGCCATCGACCCTGCCGATGATTTCGCGGCCTATTGCTCGGCCTGCCATGGCGCGGGCGGGACGGGGGATGGCGAGATGGCGGGCGATCTGGCGAAGCAACCGGCCGACCTGACCTTGCTGGCCCAGCGGAACAAGGGTGTCTTTCCGACCACCAAGGTGATGGCGCAGATCTGGGGCTATGCGGGGATGAAGGGCAAGGGCGTGATGCCCAATTTCGGCCCGCTGATGGAAGGCGATACCGTGCCTTACGATGGCGGCGACGGGATCGAGACGCCGACCCCTGTGCGGCTGGTGGCGCTGGCGGAATATCTGAAAACGCTGCAGGTCAAATAATCAGTCGGCGCGGACCAGCAGCACCCAGAGGATGCACAGGATCACCACGGGGAAAGCCACCGTGAAGGACACCAGCACGTCCTTGTGAATTTCCGACAGCCCGTTCGAGGCCGACAGGATCAGGCCCACCACCGCCTCGATGCCAAGGGCAAACAGGGTCAAGAGGCCCGCTGGCGTGGAAAAGACGTAACCCATGGATGCCCCCATTTTCCCGCAAGGGTTGCGAGGTTTGGTGGGGTTCGTCAAGCAGTTTCAGGGGCGGTTCCAACGCGGGACCATTTTTCTATTTGGTATTTCAAGGGGTTGGGAGGGCGTTTTAACGGTTTGTTAAGACTTGGCTGGTTTGTTGTGCTGCACGGGACGCCGAAGCGCTCTTTGGCGCGCCAGTGTCATGCGCCTGCATGTGGTGGGCATGGACAAGCCCAGACAACTAAATGAAAAATTGAAACTGCGTCGCGGCCCGCGCAAGTTTATCTTAACCTCGTTGTGAAGGATTGTTGAAATGACCACAATTTCCGCAGATGAACGCCTTCAACGGCGCATAGGGCTACTTGGTGAGGAAGCAGGTCGGTTTACGATAAATCTGGAAAATGATCTCTTTGCGCTGAGGATATTATGGCAAAACTACATCGCATTTTTCGGATCAAGTGAGGAACGTGTGTCACTCTTAAATTCGATATCAGGACCCACGGCACTTCAAATTCAGAGGGCATTTCTAAACTCTGCCATTCTCGGTGTGTGTCGTCTCACTGATCCAACTTCAAGTATGGGTAAAAAGAATCTGAATTTAACAGTCCATAACCTTCCACGATTCCTGACGGCAGAGTGTGATAACAAGTTGAGTGAACTTCTAAAGTTAGCATCTGAGAAGTCAGAGTTTGCAAGAGTTCTCCGAAATAAAAGGATTGCACATACCGATATCGCTGTTCGCCTTGGAAAGGAAATTGTTCATAGCGCAACAAATGAAAAGGTAAGGAGTGCAATAGATTCGATCGCATCATGTATTAGGCGTTTTGCTTATATAGAGTTGGAAACAGAACTAGTTACCCATCCTGTGGGTGGGTATGAGAACGATGAGGTGAAGTTCCTTGAAGTTTTGTATCTTGGGCATGTCGCCTATGAAAAGCGAAAGATTTCTATCAAGGAACTTGTCAGTCAGCGCCGATACGCAGAGATCGAGGCTATCGAAAAATTACCCGAATGGGTTACCTTTCGTCCCGCTGATGAGATTGATCTAGACTGATCGCCTCAAACATCCAACTCCTCCACAAACCGCGCGTTTTCCTGAATATACTGGAAGCGCAGTTCCGGTTTCTTCCCCATCAACCGCTCGACCAGATCGCCGGTTTCGCCCGGCGCGTCCTCGTCGATCGAGACGCGGATCAGTTTGCGGGTGGCGGGGTTCATCGTGGTGTCTTTCAGGTCTTTGGCGTCCATCTCGCCCAGACCCTTGAAGCGTTGCACGTCGATTTTCCCCTTGCCGCCCAGACCCTTGGCCAACCAGATTTCCTTCTCGGCGTCGTCGGCCACGTAAAGCCGCCGTGCGCCTTGGGTCAGCCGGTATAGGGGCGGGCAGGCGAGATAGAGGTGGCCCTTGTCGATCAACGGGCGCATCTGGGTGAAGAAAAACGTCATCAGCAGGCTGGCGATATGCGCGCCGTCGACGTCGGCGTCGGTCATGATGACGATTTTATCATAGCGCAGATCATCGACCTTGAATTTGGTCCCCATCTGCACGCCCAAAGCCTCGCATATATCGCGGATTTCCGAGTTGTCGTGCAATTTGCCAGATGCCGCGCCCAGCACGTTCAGGATTTTACCCTTCAGCGGCATGATCGCTTGGGTTTCACGATCCCGCGCGCCCTTGGCCGACCCGCCCGCGCTGTCGCCTTCGACGATGAACAATTCGGTGTTGTCGCGAGTTTTGGATGAGCAATCGGTCAGCTTTCCGGGCAGGCGCAGCTTTTTGGTGGCGGTCTTGCGCTGGGTTTCCTTTTCCTGCCGGCGTTTCAGCCGCTCTTCCGCGCGCAGAATAAGAAAGTCCAGAATCGCCCCTGCGGATTTGGTATCCGAGGCCAACCAGTTATCAAAGTGATCGCGCACGGCATTTTCAACCAGACGCGCGGCCTCTTCTGTGGACAAACGGTCTTTGGTTTGCCCGACGAATTGCGGTTCGCGGATGAATACGGAAATAAGCGCGCAACCGCCCGCCAGCATATCATCGCGGGTGATCAATTCGGCTTTGCGGTTTTTCGACAATTCGCCATAGGCGCGGATGCCTTTCAGGATCGCGCTCCAGAAGCCGAATTCATGGGTGCCGCCTTCGGGAGTGGGGACGGTGTTGCAATAGGATTGCAGGAAGCCGTCGCGCACGGGCGTCCAGTTGATCGCCCATTCCACCGATCCGGGGACGCCGAATTTTTCCTGGAACTGGACTTTTCCGGCGAAGGGCTTGTCGGCGTAAGTGGTTGTTTTCTCAAGCTGGTCCGACAGGTAATCGGCAAGGCCGCCCGGAAAATGGAACACGGCCTCCAGCGGCGTATCGCCATCCGGCACGGCGGTTTTCCAGCGGATTTCGACGCCGGAGTAAAGGTAAGCCTTGGAACGCACCATCCGCATGATGCGCGAGGGTTTGAAGACAAGGCTGCCGAAAATCTGCGGGTCGGGATGGAAGGTGGTGGTGGTGCCGCGCCGGTTCGGGGCAGGGCCAACCTTGACCACCGGACCCTGCGGGATGCCGCGCGCGAAGGACTGGCTGTAAAGCTCGCGGTTGCGGGCGACCTCGACCTTCATCATGTCCGACAGCGCGTTGACGACCGAGGCCCCCACGCCATGCAGACCGCCCGAGGTGGAATAGGCATCGCCCGAGAATTTCCCGCCCGCATGCAGGGTGCAAAGGATCACCTCCAGCGCGGATTTGCCGGGGAATTTCGGGTGGGGATCGATCGGGATGCCACGGCCATTGTCGCGGATGGTGATGGCATTGCCTTCGTGCAATTCCACCTCGATGCGGGTGGCATGGCCTGCAACCGCCTCGTCCATCGAGTTGTCGAGGATTTCGGCAACAAGGTGGTGCAGGGCGCGTTCATCCGTGCCGCCGATATACATGCCGGGGCGTTTGCGGACAGGCTCCAGCCCTTCCAGCACCTCGATGGACGAGGCGTCATAGGTCTGCGGGGTGCCTGACAGAAGGTCATTCGCCATGGGATGCTCGATTCTTGTTATGCGGCTTTGGGCGGTCATTAGATCAGAGGCAGGGGAGGGGGCGCAAGATGGGGCGCCCGCCCGCCACCTTTCGGCCCCCTTAAGGTTCCGTTAACATCCTCTTTGCAAAAATATCCCCGCCGGAGGCATCCGCCCTGTCAGAAGGTGCCTCCGCTGCAGGAGATGGCCTTCTGCCTATGCAGGCTCTGCCAGTCGCGCCGCCCACATTGCCTTGAACGCAGGGCGGGCCTGAGCGCGGTCGAGCCATGCTTTCACCGCAGGGAATTCGCCCAGCAGGCTGGGGTGGCCTTGGGCATAGCGCAGGCATTCGGCGGCGTTGATGTCGGCTGCGGTAAAGCGGTCGCCCACCAGCCAGTCGCTGCCTTCGAGATGCTGGTTCAGGCGGCGCAACGGGCGGCGCAGTTTTTCGGCGTTCAGGGCGATGGTGGCCTGACCTTCGGGGGTTTTGTCGCCGCCGTCGCCCTGGATATACAGGATTTCCAGCGCCGGACCCTCGACCGCGGTGGCCGAGAACAGCGACCACTGTTCCATCAGCGCGCGTTCGGCATCGGTTTGCGGGCCAAGCAAGCCGCCGTGGGCTTTCGCCAGATGCAGCGTGATCGCAAGGCTTTCGGTCAGCACCAGATCGCCGATGACCAGCACCGGAATAAGGCCCTGCGGGTTGACGGCCAGAAAGCTGGCGCTGGTGGTGTTCAGGGGGGCATCGGGGGCGCTTGCGTCTTTCAGGCGATAGGACTGGATGACCGGAATATGGGTGAAGGGCGTGCCGGTTTCGGCCAGAAGCCAAAGCGGGCGCGACGCGCGCGAACGATAGACGCCATAAAGAGTGATCATAGATTCGTCCTTTGGAAAAGCAGCGGCGGTGCGAACTTAGGCTTTGGTCGGATTGTGCGGAAGGGGTCGTGCCTGAATCTGGTGTTTTCGCGGCAAAAACGCAATCGGCAGACTGTCTTTGCGGTCATAAGGATAGCATTTTTACCTTATGGTTGATTCTGCTTGCCGCAAGGGCGGGGCTTGGGCCAACTCTGGGCTATGACCAGTGGCACGCCTTCCTCCGATGGCCCCAAAGGGGTCGCGCGCGATCATAAAGCCGAGATCGTGGATCGGCTCTATGACGTTGCGCTTGATCCTATCCGGCTGGAAGAATTGATGCAGGTCTGGGAGGGTCGGATCGGTATTCTGCGGCAAGGCCATGTCAAGGACGTGGTGCCGCTGGACGACCCCGAGATCGAGGCGCATCTGGATCGGGCGTCGATCTTTCTGGACCGCTTTGTCGCCTCGCGCGAGGATGGGGCCTATCGGTCGGTGCTTGAGGATATTCCCCGCTCGGCTGCGTTTCTGAGTGATGGCGGGCCGATCCTGACCGGCTTCAACCGTCCGGCGGCGGTGGCCTTTGGCCTGCGCGACGGGGCGGCTCTGGTCGATCTGCCGTTTGAGGCCGATGATCTGGACATGCTGCGTGATGTGATCCGCAAGGTGGCCTCGGGGCGGGCCGAGCGGGTGATGACGCTGCGGATCAGATCGTCGATCACCGGCAGTCCGGTGATCGTGCGGGTGGGGCCGGTCGAGGGCGAAACCGCCAAGCCCTTGGCCTTGGTGATGTCAACCGAGCTGGTCTGGCCCGAAGGCTTCGAGATCACCGTGCAAGAGGCCTTCGGGCTGACCGCTGCCGAGGTGGAAATCGTGCGCGGCATCACGCTGGGCCTGCCGGTGAAGGATATTGCCGAGGCGCGGGGGCGGTCGGCAGAAACCGTGCGGACGCAGTTGCGCTCTATTCTGGCCAAGACCGAAACCCATAGTCAGTCCGAGTTGGTGCGGGTGGTTCTGGGCTTGATGGATGTGGCGTTGATGCCCTCCGAAGGTACGCCGGCATCGGCACGCAAAGGCAATCTGGAGCCGTTGGTCTATCAATATGTCAAAGCGCCGGACGGGCGGCGGCTGGAATTTATCGAGTTTGGCAATCCGGCGGGGCGGCCAGTGCTGTATATGCATCTTGATTTCGGCTTTATCCGGTGGCCCGCCGGTGCCGAAAGGGTGGCCCGTCAGCGCAATCTGCGGGTAATCGTGCCGGTGCGGGCGGGCTATGGGCGCAGCGATCCGCACCCCAAGGCGGTGGATCATTTGCAGGGGGTGACGGCGGATTATCTGGCGATTCTGGATTGGCTTGGAATCCGCCGTGTGGCGGTGCTGGCCTTGGGGGCGGATTTGCGCTTTGCGCTGGCGGTGGCTGCGGCGCGTCCGGCTCTGGTCGGTGGCATTCTTGGCTGTGCCGCGCAACTGCCTTTGCAGACGGCGGCGCAGTATGACCGCATGGACAAATGGCAGCGCTTCATTCTGGCCAATGCGCGCTATGCCCCCAAGGTTTTGCCGTTTCTGGTGCAGGCGGGCTTCTCGCTTGCGCGGCGGATGGGCAAGGAGAAATTCTTCGCGCAGGTCAATGGTGGCTCTGCCGCAGATATGGAGGCCTTTGCGCGCCCCGAAGTGCGTGAGGCCCTGCTGGCCGGTTCGGAGGTGACGCTGAGCGAGAAGATACTGGCCCATCACGCCTTTGCCCGCGAATGTATCGGGTCGGAAAAGGACTGGTCAGCCTTGGTGCGGGCTGCCGTGGTGCCAGTGGTGTTGTTGCAGGGGGACCAAGACCCGCAAACACCGGCGCAGACCATACGCGAGTTGATGGGGGATTACCCGCATCTGGATGTGCGCTTTGTGCCGAACACCGGGCAATTGCTGTTTTTCGCGGAATGGCCGATGGCTCTGGATGTTCTGGAAAGATTTCTGCCCCGCCGTTAGGAATATTTGGCGGTCTACCGCAAACGGGGTATGCGGTGCGGGTGAGGCTCAACTATCAAAAGAGCAGTTGAAGACGTTTTTTCACCCATCTTTCGATAAAGACATTTCCCCGAAGAAGGGGCGGCGGTGCCTGGGGTGCCGCCGCCTTCTTCTTTTTTGGCATCTTTTTTGGCGCTGTGATTGTGATGCTTTTGTGACAGCGCCGATATGCTTTCCGCCACCACGCGCCATTTTGACACGGATCAATTTGCGCCCTTGATCCCGCGCCTAGCATCGCCGCTGACATAGTCAGGAGCGATTGCATGGATCAGATCACGCCACCCGATGTCCCCGTGGCCCCGCCCGTCGATGGCGCAGGCGAAGGGCTGACCGGACCCAGACAGTTCCCCGCCGTTGATCCCGACGCCATCCGGCAGGCCTTCGAATCCGGCCGTTATCCCTATGCCCGCCAGATGGGCCGCTTGGCCTACGAGGCCCAGAAGGCCCGGCTTCAGGCGGAATTGCTGAAGGTGCAGATCTGGGCGCAGGACACGGGGCAGAAATTCGTGATCCTGATGGAGGGGCGCGATGCCGCCGGCAAGGGCGGCACGATCAAACGCTTCATGGAGCATCTGAATCCTCGCTATGCCCGCACTGTGGCGCTGTCAAAGCCGTCGGATGGTGAAAAGGGCCAGTGGTTCTTTCAACGCTATATCCAGCACCTGCCGACCACCGGCGAAATGGTGTTCTACGACCGCTCATGGTACAATCGGGCGGGTGTCGAGCGGGTGATGGGGTTCTGCACTCCGTCGGAATATCTGGAATTCATGCGTCAGGCGCCGGAGTTTGAACGGATGCTGGTGCGCTCGGGCATCCGGCTTTACAAATACTGGTTCTCGGTCACACAGGAAGAACAGCGCACGCGGTTCAAGGCGCGGGAAACTGATCCGCTGAAGATGTGGAAACTGTCGCCCATCGACAAGGCCAGCTTGGACAAATGGGATGATTACACCGAGGCCAAGGAGGCGATGTTCTTTTACACCGACACCGCCGATGCGCCTTGGGTGATCGTGAAATCCAATGACAAGAAACGCGCGCGGCTGAATTGCATGCGGCATTTCCTGTCCACTATCGATTATCCCGGCAAGGACACCGAGGCGATTGGCGCGACCGATCCGCTGATCGTCGGTCGTGCCAGTCAGGTGCTGCGGGGGGCGGGGCATATCCTTGACAGCGCGACGCATCCGGCGGTGCGGATCGGCTGATCCAGCGCCGCGCTGCAGCGAGGGTGGTGTCTTGTTGCGGTCATGTGGTCAGGCTATGTCAGACATATGATCAAAAGACAGTCCTATGCGTCGCATGCCTATGCCACCCTTGTTCTGGGCCTGCCGCTGGTCGGCAGCCATCTGGCGCAAATGGCGCTGCATGTCACCGATACCGTGCTGCTGGGCTGGTACGGGGTGAACGAGCTTGCCGCCGTGGTGCTGGCGGCCTCGATGTTTTTCGCGGTGTTCATCCTGGGCGCGGGTTTCGCGCAGGCGGTCATGCCGATGGTGGCCAGTGCCTTGGGCCGCGGCGACGAGGTGCAGGTGCGCCGCGATACACGGATGGGGCTGTGGCTGTCGATCGGCTTTGGCCTGCTGACCTATCCGCTGTTCTGGTGGTCCGAAGCCCTGCTGCTGGGGCTGGGGCAAAGGCCCGAGGTGGCGGCATTGGGGCAGGACTTTCTGCGGATCGGCGGCTTGGGGATGATTCCGGCGCTGCTGGTGATGGCGCTGAAAAGCTATCTGGCCGCATTGGAGCGCACGCAGGTGGTGCTGTGGACGACGCTGGCGGCGGTGGGGGTGAACCTTGTGCTGGCCTATGCGCTGATCTTCGGCCATTGGGGTGCGCCCGAGATGGGGATCAAGGGGGCGGCGGTGGCCTCGCTTGCGGTGCAGGTGCTGACGCTGGTCATTCTGGCGGTCTATGCGGGATGGTTGCCGGAACTGCGCCGTTTCCACCTGTATCAGCGGTTCTGGCGGCCCGACTGGCACGCGATGGGGCAGGTGTTCCGGCTGGGCTGGCCCATCGGCATCACCGGCCTTGCCGAGACGGGGATGTTTCAGGCCTCGGCCCTGATGATGGGCTGGATCGGCACCGAGCATCTGGCCGCGCATGGCATCACGATGGAGGTGGCCTCGCTGTCCTTCATGGTGCATCTGGGCCTGTCAAACGCCGCCACCGTCCGCGCGGGACGGGCCGAGGGCGCGGGCAACGCTGCCGCCCTGCGCGACGGCGCGAAAACCGCCATCGCGCTGTCTTTCGGCTTTGGCGTGGTGATGGTGACACTGTTCCTGACCTTGCCCGAACAGATCATCGCGCTGTTTCTCGATGCCACCAACCCCGACGCCGCCCAGATCATCCGGCTTGGCGCGCAACTGCTGGCGGTCGCGGCGCTGTTCCAACTGGCCGATGCGATGCAGGTCATGGCTCTGGGCCTGCTGCGCGGCATCCGCGACACCCGCGTGCCGATGATCGCCGCCGCCGTCAGCTATTGGCTGATCGGCATCCCCTGCAGCTATGCATTGGCCTTCCCGCTGGGGCTTGGCGGCACGGGGCTGTGGCTTGGCCTTGTCGTCGGGCTTCTGGCGGCGGCGGGCAGCATGATGTGGCGCTTCTGGCACCTTGCCCCCAAAGCCTGAGCCTGTTCCCCCGATCCTCTTTGCACAAATATCCTCGGGGGGAGGCGTGAAACGCCGTGGGGGGCGGAAAGCCCCCCGGCTGTCATCGAACCGAGCTGCCGCCAGCCGCTATTCCGCCGCCTCGCCCTTCATCAACCTGTCCGCCTTCTTCCGCACAAGGACAGACCGCAGATCATGCATCGCCAGCAGCAGCGTATCGGTGATCTCTTCCAACTGGGCGTCGGTTGCCTTCGATTGCACCCATTGCGTTGTCAGGTTCATGTGATCGACCGCGCGCAGGATGTCATCGACATCGCGCGCGGCCAGCAGGGCCACACGCCGTTCCAGCCAAGACCGGATCTCGGCCAGATCTTCGGGCGTCAGTTTGCGGTCGCCATGCGGCTTGATGTTGCCGTTCTTGACGTTGACGATGGCGATCTCTTCCATGTCGATGCGGCGCTGGCGGTTTTCGGTATCGACCCGAAACACCGCTGCCCCGTTTTCGCGGATACGGAAGTAATAGTCCGGCAGATCGCCCGCCATTGTCAGCCTCAGGTCAAGGACGCACAGAACGTCTGGATGCGGGTGCATGCCTCGCGCAGCACCTCGTCCGCCGTAGCGTAGCTGACGCGGAAGTTCGGCGATAGTCCGAAGGCCGCGCCAAACACCACCGCAACGCCGGTTTCTTCCAGAAGCGCGCTGGCAAAGGCCTCGTCATCGGTGATTTTCACGCCGCCGGCGCTGGTTTTGCCGATGCAGCCCGAGATGTCGGGGTAAACGTAGAACGCGCCTTCAGGCTTCGGGCAGGTCACGCCCTTGGCCGCGTTCAGCATGGAAACCACCAGATCGCGGCGGCGTTCAAACAGTTTGCGGTTGGGGGCAAGGAAGTCTTGCGGGCCGGTCAAAGCCTCCAAAGCCGCATATTGCGACACCGAGCAGGGGTTCGAGGTGCTTTGGCTTTGGATCGTCCCCATCGCCTTGATCAGATGCACGGGGCCACCGGCATAGCCGATGCGCCAGCCGGTCATGGCATAGGATTTCGACACGCCGTTGCAGGTCAGCGTGCGGTCATACAGCGCCGGTTCCACTTGCGCGGGCGTGGTGAATTCGAAGTCTTCGAACACCAGATGTTCATACATGTCATCCGACATGATCCAGACATGCGGATGCTTCAGCAGCACATCGCAGAGCGCGCGCAGTTCCGCCCGCGTATAGCCCGCCCCCGTGGGGTTCGAGGGCGAGTTGAAGATGAACCACTTGGTTTTCGGGGTGATCGCGGCATCCAGTTGCGCGGGCGTCAGTTTGAAATCGGTCTCGATCCCTGCCACCACCGGAACCGGCGTGCCACCGGCCAGCAGCACCATGTCGGGATAGCTGACCCAGTAGGGCGCTGGGATGATGACTTCATCGCCCGGATTGCAGGTGGCCATCAGTGCATTGTACAGGATCTGCTTGCCGCCCGTGCCGACGGTGATCTGGTTGGGCGCATAGGTCAGCCCGTTTTCATTCAGGAACTTGGCGCAGATCGCCTTTTTCAGCTCGGGGATGCCATCGACGGCGGTGTAACGGGTTTTTCCGGCATCAATCGCGCGCTTGGCTGCCTCACGGATGTTCAGGGGCGTGTCGAAATCCGGCTCGCCTGCGCCAAGACCGATCACATCGCGGCCAGCGGCCTTGAGTTCCTGCGCCTTGGTGGTCACGGCGATGGTGGGCGAGGGTTTCACGCGGGCAAGGGTATCGGACAGGAAGGCCATGTTGATCTCCGGCAAGGGTTAGGCACTGGGGCTTGGGGGCTGGAAAGGCTGCGCGCCGTGTCATAGGCTTATGGGCGCAATGGATCAAGGATGCAGACTGATGGAAACCCCCGAAGCGCGGCTGAAACGGATGGCGATGCGGTCATGGCGGCGCGGGACCAAGGAAATGGATCTGGTTCTTGGTCCCTATGCCGATGCGACGCTGGCCGGAATGGGGCCGGAAAAGCTCGATCTTTATGATTCTCTGCTTGAGGAAAACGATCAGGACCTGCTGCCTTGGGTGCTGGGGCAGGTTGCGGCGCCGCCGCATTTCGCCGATTTGCTGGCGGAAATCGCCGGTTTCGCGCGGGCGCGGCTGGGACGGGTCTGATCCGGCGCTAAACTTCGCCGAAACCCTGCCACGTTTACGGTTTGTTTGCGTTTTGTGCCGAATCTGTCCCAAATCCTTTGGATGCGGAGACGATGATGACACTGCACGCCCCCCTGCTGGACGGCTCGCAAAAGGCCTTTCTGGCGGGCTATCTTGACAACCTTGCGCTGGTTGAACGGCTGCACCGGCTGCTGCTGGATGTGATCAAGGATGAATTCGAACGGCTGGGAATTCTTGAGATCAACTCGGTGCAGGCGCTTTTGCTGTTTAACATCGGCGAGAATGAGGTGACGGCAGGCGAATTGAAATCGCGCGGCTATTATCAGGGCAGCAACGTGTCCTATAATCTGAAAAAGCTGGTGGAACTGGGCTATATGCACCACCAGCGGTCGGAAATCGACCGCCGCTCGGTCCGGGTGCGGCTGACGGAAAAGGGCAGGCGGGTGCGCGGGCAGTTGGCCGATCTGTTCGCCCGCCATGCTGACGGATTCGTGCGGCGCGGGCTGATCGACGCGGCAGGGATGGAGGAAATCAACCGCTCGCTGAAACGGATGGAGCGGTTCTGGACCGAACAGATCCGCTATATCTACTGACGGTTGGCCGAACTTGAATTGCGCGCGCAGGTCTTGGGTCGGCATTCTGGCCGGAGGATCGTGAACCGTCTAACGCCAGAACCGCGCGTAAGTCGCAAAGCGTCCCTGCAGTTTTGACAACAGCCGCAGGGCAGGGCTGGCGGGGCCGATTTTGCCGCTTGCAAGCCGGTCCACCACCACTTCGGGCGGGCAGGGCTGGCGGCTGACCGGATCGTAATAGCGCGGATAGGCGATCAGCGTGGCATATATCAGCGCCACCAGATCGGGGCGCGGCAAAGGGTGGCCATCGGGCGCATGGTGGCGACGCGCAGGGATTGGCCCCAGATCACGGGTCAGCCCCCAGCCCGCATAAAAGGGCGCGCCAAGACAGGTGACGGGTTTGCCCCGCAACAGCGCCTCGAACCCCAGCAGCGAGGTCATCGTCCAAACCTCGTCGCAGGCGTCGATCAGGGCGACGGGATCGGCGTTGGGGGCATTCTCGGCCAGATCGCGCAGGGCTTCGGGCGGGATTGCGCCAGCGCGCAGGCCAGCCTCTACATCGGGGTGCGGTTTATACAGGATGCGGGCATCGGGGTTCGCGGCGCGGGCAGCTTGGATCAAGGCAAGATTGGTGCGGACTTCCCCCGCGCCAAGCCGGATCGAGGCATCGTCTTCGACCTGACCGGGGACAAGCAGGGTGTGCTGATCCGTGCGATCAGGGACCGCGCCCGTCAGGTTGTATTTCGTCAGCCGCGCGGCGATCAGCGCTGCCGCCAGCCGTTCGGCGCGCGCGCGTGCCGCAGGGGGGATCGGCGTCAGGATCAGGCGTTCCAACCGGCTTTCGCGGGTCGGATCGTAGTAAATCCCCAGATCATCGGCCACCAGTGACAGGGGCGGCACCAGATTTGCACCCAACCCGCGCGAGCGCAGAAAGCCATCCTCGACCCGGCGGATCACGGGGGCCGACAGGTTTGGCGGCTCTTTCCCCGCCCAGAGCAGCAGTCCGCGCCCCAGATCGCGGGCGATCTGGTCGGCCTTGGCGGCATCGTCGGTAAAGATCAGCGGCTTTTCCTGCCCGAATACCGCCTGCAAACGCTGCCGTTTCCACAGCCGCATGCCATAGGCCACATGGCCCGCGCGGTCTTCGCGGTGCGCGCGCACCATTGCCTCAAGCTGATCGACGGATTGTTCAAAGCTGCACAACCGGTCGCGGCAGGGGTCATACCATGTTGGCGCAAGGATCATCGCTGCGGCGAAAAGCTGGGCCTTGGTTACGCGGCGCTGGCGGCGGTCGATGGGAAATTCATCCTCTGACAGGCCCCAGCCGGCATAGAAGGGCTGGCCGAACAGGCGCGGCCGATGGCCCGCCAGAATCGCCTCGAACCCCAGTTGCGAGGACACGGCATAAACCGCAATCGCGCCCTCCAGCAACCGCCACGGCGAAACCGGCGCGGTCAGCAGGCTGATCCGGCCCGTGGCGTCGGCAGGCCCGAAATGCCCCGCCCGCAGGCCAAGCGCGGTTTCGGGATGGGTTTTGATCACGATGCGCGCGGTGGGGTGTTCCTCTTGCGCGACATAGAGCATCTCGCGGAACCGCGCGGCCGAGGCCCCTGCATGGCGGATCGAGGCATCGCCCGCCGTCTGGTCCACCACCAGAACATAACCCGGCACGGGTGGCGGCGTTTCATCGTGCAGGTTGTATTTTGACAGATCAAGGCTGCGGATGCGGTCAATTCCGTCCCTTGCACGCTGCAAAAGGTTCGAATCATCCAAGGGATGTTTGGCCAGCAGCGTCTCGATCATCGAGGGGCGGGTGCTGTTGAAATGCACGCCCTGCCCGTCGACCAGCAGGCCCAAAGGCGCATCGCCCATCCGACCGGGGCGGATCGAGCGCAGGAAACTATCCTCAAGCCGCACCAGCGGAACCCCGCGCCGCGCGGCCACAGCCTCACCGCGCGCGGCGTAAGGAGAGTGGCCCCAGACCACCACGCCATCGCCTGCTGAGGGCAGACCAAGGCGCAGGTCATGGCCCGCCAGATGCAGGATACGGCGCAGGCGCGGTTGGCGCAGGAAGCCCGCATTGTAAAAGAAAAGCCGCCGGGGGATGTCCCCGGCGGCGGTGTTGGTTTGATGCGGTGCGCGCATTTTGACCTTAGGGCGTCGTGCCGGTCGCGGCGTCGGTAAGGGCGGTCGCGGCCCCCGTTGTGCCGGTGATGGCAGACAGAGTTTTGCTCCACTGCACAAAGGGCGCTTCGGTGACGTAGACGGTGTCGCCATCGCGGATCAGGAAATCGCGCGCCTCGAACATGCCGGTTGGTTGTGTCAGATCAAGCACATAGACCATACGCTGATCGCCGATCAGATCGTTGCGGCCCAGAACCGCATTTGCAATCTCGGCGGGTTCGTTGCGGAAGACGAAGACGCCGGTGGGATCGGCGGTCGAGGTGTTCAGCCCGCCGACGGTGGCAATCGCCTCGATCGCCGAGAGGGTCTGGGTTTCGAACGGCACAAGGCTTTGCGCGCCCGTGGCCCCGAGGGCGACGAATTTGCGGGTATCCTGTTCCACCGTGATCTGGTCGCCGGGGCGCAGGGCGATGTCCAGCGCGGGATTGGCGTAAAGATCCAGCAGCCAGACCTTGCCCGAGGTCGCGCCGCGCGTCACGCGGATCAGCGCGACTTCGGGAGGAATGGTCACGCCGCCCGCGCGGGCCAGCATGGACGACAATGTGCGGGTGGGCCGTTCAATCGGATAGACGCCCTGCGCGCCTGCCGAGCCGGACACAACAACGGTCGAGCCATCGCCCGCCACGCGCTGCACCTGCACCTGCGGATCGGGGGTCTGGGTGTCAAGCTTGCGGGTGATCAACTGGCGCAGGCTGTCGGGTGACTGACCTGCGGCTTTGATCTTGCCTGCGTAGGGGACGAAGATAAAGCCTTGGCCATCCACCTGAATTTCCGTCAGCGCCGAGACGCGCTGGCCGGTATTGCCCAGCAACGGATCGTCCTTGACGTTTTCAAAGATGGTCAGGCCCAGCACATCGCCGGGCGAGATCACGTCGGAACCGACAACGCCCGCATTCTGGAAGGCCGAACTGAAACCAAGCGCAGGCGTGACCGCCGTAGCCCGCGTGACCCGTGCGTTTACCGTGACGATAAATGCGTCGCCCTCTTTCAGGACCGAGCCTTTGTAAATCTCTGCCTTGTTGGGGCCAGAGCGTGGCAGGCCACAAGCCCCGACCACCGCAACAACCGCCACAAGGGCAAGGGCTGTCGCCCCCCTTGTTCCCGTAAATTTCACTGCCCGGGCTCCTTTAACTGGATTTGCCTCTGGAATTTGCCTCAACTTTTGCCTGCAAACCTACAGAAAGGCGCAACAAAACGCCAGTCTTGGTTTTCGGGGTCACGTTACCAGCCGCAACTGTTGCCGCGGTGCCGCGTTGCCGGAGGAGAGCGCGTCGTAAGGGTCTTCGGCTTGCAGCATCATGTCTACCACCTGTCGTAGCAATTCGCGGCGCCCCCGCGAACTGTAGAAGCCGCCCGGCACCTGGCTGGTTTCCAGCAGGTAGTGGCGATAGTCGCGGTAGGCGCGGCTGTCTGGCCTTGTGGGTTGGCGGAAGAAATCCGGCAGGCTTTGGGTCGAGACGAATTCAGGCTTGGCATAGACCGCCGCGCCAAAGGTTTTCAGCGGCAAGCCGCGCCACAGGACTTGCTGGGCGGCGGTGGAATTGACGGTGATCGCGCTGCGGGCGTGGTTCAGCAGCGCCGCCAGCTTGCCGCCGCGTACGAAATGCACCCGCCCCGTGACGCCATGCAGTTTCGCCAGCCTGCGGATTTCGCGGGCGACCGGCACGCGGCCATCCTCCAAAGGGTGGGCCTTGAAGACAAGGTGGTGATGCGGCGCGGCACCCTTGGCAAAGCCCTCGACCACTACGGCCAGAAATTCGGTCATCGTGGTGAAGGGCGAGTGCATCTGGAAACTGGCGTCATGTTCCAGTTGCAGCAGCACCAGATGATATGGAAAGCCGCCGTGTTTGATGCGGAAAGTGGCCAGCATCCGTTCCCAGCGATGCACGGGCATCAGGGCAAGACGTTTGCAATACAGCCAGAATTCCTGCCCCACCGACAGCGCGCGGTGGGGTTTGAAGTTGCGGTAGTCCCAGAACCCCGCCAGCACGAACCAGTGATAGATCGCGCCCCAGAACATATGCTGGCGCATGTCACCCCAGCGGGCGGGGGCGTCGGGCAGGTCCATATCCAGCGATTCCAGCGCCTTTTGCATCTGCGGCACGGTCATCTGCATCAGCCGCGAATGGCCGTTGGAGCCGCCGCGTTCATAGGTAATCCAGTAGGGGCGCAGATAGCCTTCCTCGAACACATGCACCGTCAGGCCAGCGGCGCGGGCAATGCTGACGGCCTGCGCGTGGATCGGGCGGGTGTCGCCGTAAAGCACGATGTCGGTGATGGCGTGATCGGTGATCAGCGTAGCGAATGCGTCGGGCCAGTCGGCCAGCGTGCCTTTGTAGGGGATATAACTGGCAGAGGGCCAGAAGGCGCGGTCGCCACGGTTGAAGCCCACGCGCCACACGGTCGCGCCCGCAGCCGTCAGCATCCGGCCAAGGCGGTGAAAATAGGGTCCGTGCGGCCCTTGCAGGAACAGAAACCTGCGATTTTCACCCGAAAGCTGCATGTTATCCTTTGATACGTCTGTGGTAGCCGTTTTGGATCAGGTTAGAGGGGGAAATCTATCCCTTTGTTAACGGCTAACGCCCGAGCGCGGCGAATTTTAGGCAAAATTGATCTGCCTGCGCGGCTTTGCCCCCGCCCCCGCTTGCCCGTCCGCGCCTTGGGGTTTACCTGTTGGCACAGCGAAAAGGAGTGCGGCAGATGTTCACGGGGATTGTCACCGATATGGGCGAGGTGCTGGAGTTGGAGCAGCGCGGCGATCTGCGCGCCCGCATCGGCACCAGCTATGACGTGGGTGGCATTGATATTGGCGCCTCTATTGCCTGCGAAGGCGTTTGCCTGACGGTGGTGGCGCTGGGCAGCAGCCCGCGCAACTGGTTCGACGTGGAGATCAGCGCGGAATCGGTCAGCAAGACCAACCTTTCGGGCTGGAAGATTGGAAAGCGGCTGAACCTTGAACGCGCGCTGAAGGTGGGCGACGAACTCGGCGGCCATATCGTGTCCGGCCATGTTGACGGGGTGGCAAAGGTGGTGGCGATCACCCCCGAAGGCGACAGCCTGCGCGTGACCTTCCGCGCGCCGGAAAGTCTGGCGAAGTTTATCGCACCGAAGGGGTCGGTTGCGCTGAACGGCACCTCCTTGACGGTGAACGAGGTGAATGGCTGCGATTTCGGGATCAACTTCATTCCGCATACGCAGAAAGTCACCACTTGGGGCGAGGTGGCCTTGGGCGATGCGGTGAATCTGGAAGTGGATACGATGGCGCGCTATGTGGCGCGGCTGCGGGAATGGGCCTGACGGGGCGGGATTGCTTTGCTGCCGGAGCCTCCGGCGGGAGTATTTTCTGCCAAGATGAAAGCACGACGGACCTGCGCGGATGCAGAGGCTCTACTCTGGCATTCTGCGCGCCTTCGCGCTATGGGCAAGGCGAGAGTTGCAGGAGCGTTGGGCCATGAGCCAGACCAAGACCGATTATTCCGATGCGATTTCTTCGGTTGAAGAAATCATCGAAGACGCCCGCAACGGGCGCATGTTCATTCTGGTGGACCACGAGGACCGCGAGAACGAAGGCGATCTGGTGATCCCCGCCGAAATGGCCACGCCCGAGGCGGTGAACTTTATGGCCACCCACGGGCGCGGGCTTATCTGTCTGACGCTGACCAGCACGCGGATTGACCAGTTGGGCCTGCCGCTGATGGCCTCGAAGAACTCCAGCCGCCACGAGACCGCCTTTACCGTGTCGATCGAGGCGCGCGAGGGTGTGGATACCGGCATTTCCGCCAAGGACCGCGCCACCACGATTGCGGTGGCGATCAACCCGAAATCGGGGCCGCAGGATCTGGCGACGCCGGGGCATGTGTTCCCGCTGCGCGCCCGCGATGGCGGTGTGCTGGTGCGGGCCGGCCATACCGAGGCTGCAACGGATATTTCGCGTCTGGCGGGGCTGAACCCTTCGGGCGTGATCTGCGAGATCATGAATGATGACGGCACGATGGCGCGTCTGCCCGATCTGGTGTCTTTCGCGCAGAAGCATAACCTCAAGATCGGCACGATCTCCGATCTGATCGCTTACCGCCGCCGCCACGACAACCTTGTGCGCGAACGCTCGGTCAAGCGGGTGCATTCGGTGCATGGTGGCGACTGGCTGATGCGGGTTTTTGCCGATGAAACCCATGGCGACGAGCATATCGTTCTGACCAAGGGCGATCTTTCGGGCGATACGCCGGTTCTGGTGCGGATGCATGCGCTGAACCCGCTTGAGGATGTGTTGGGCATTGGCGACGGCCATGTCGGCGATCTGCAGGGGGCCATGCGGATCATTGCCGCCGAAGGGCGCGGCGTGGTGGTGCTGCTGCGCGATACCACGATGAAGATGGTCGATGCCGGCGAGGCCAGCCCGCAAACCCTGCGTCAATACGGTGTGGGCGCGCAGATCCTGTCGGCCCTTGGGCTGACCCATGTGACGCTTGTATCCAATTCCAAAGCGCCCAAGGTGATCGGGCTTGATGCTTATGGGCTGTCGATTGCCGGCACCCGCGCGATATCGGAGTAGATGATGGCTGCGAACGAAAATCACTACACCCTGCCGCTGCCGTCCTTTGACAAGCCGGTCAAGCTGCTGATTGTGGTGGCACCGTATTACAAGGACATCGCCGATCAACTGGTGGCAGGCGCGCGCGCGGTGGCTGCGGCCTGCGGGGCCGATGCCGAGGTGATCGAGGTTCCGGGTGCCTTGGAGGTGCCGACCGCGATTGCGATGGCCGAGCAACTGGCGAATTACGACGGCTATGTCGCGCTTGGCTGTGTGATCCGGGGCGAGACCACGCATTACGATACCGTCTGCAATGACAGCAGCCGCGCGCTTTCCATGATGGGATTGCAGGGCGTTTGCATCGGCAATGGCATCCTGACGGTGGAAAACCGCGCGCAGGCCGAGGTGCGGGCCGAGGCTGCGGGGCAAAACAAAGGCGGCGGGGCGGCGGCTGCGGCCTTGCACCTGATCGCTTTGTCGCGCAAATGGGCGCGCGACACTAAGGGGATCGGTTTCCGCGCATGACCAAGCCTGACAAGAAACAGATGAAATCGGCCGCCCGGCTTTATGCCGTGCAGGCGCTGTTTCAGATGGAAAGCTCGGGGCAGACCGTTGAATCGGTGGTGCGCGAGTTTGAAACCCACCGTTTTGGCGCTGTTTATGATGGCGACGAGATGGCCGAGGGCGATGTGACGCATTTCCGCGCCGTGATCGGTCATGCCGTGAACTTTCAGGCCAGAATCGACCAGATGACTGACCGCGCCCTTGTGGCGAAATGGCCGATTGACCGGATTGATCCGGTGCTGCGGGCCTTGTTCCGTGCGGCGGGGGCGGAGATGGTGGAAATGCCGACGCCGACGAAAGTGGCGATCAACGAATATGTCGATGTGGCCAAGGCGTTCTTCCCCGAGGGCAAGGAATCGAAATTCGTCAATGCCGTGCTGGACCATATGGCGCGCGAGGCGCGTCCCGAGGCGTTCTGAAACCGGCGGATCGGGGCAGGGCGTTTGTCTTATCCTGATCCGATGGGGGCTGCGATGAAACCTGTTCTTGCTGCGCTGCTGCTGATCTGTGCGGGGCTGCCCGCGCGGGCCGAGGTTGGCGATTGGGTGCTGACGCATGTGGACGGCGCGGCGGTGGGCTATAGCGCCACGCTGAGCCTGTCGCAGGCGGGGCGGGTGACGGGGCAAGCACCCTGCAACCGCTATTTCGCTGATGTGGTGCAGGACGGGGCAGCTTTCACGCTGGGGCCGATCGGGGCGACCAAGATGGCTTGCGCGCAGATGGCCGACGAGGCGGATTTCTTTAGCCTGCTGGGCGGGGTTCAGACGATCGAGCAGACCGCCGACAGGCTGGTGTTGCGCGGGGCGGGGGCCGAGATGGTCTTTGTGCCAGAGCCAAAGTAGCTGCGGCAATCTGTGGGCTTTTCGTTAACCTCTGGCGTGCTAGGTTTAGCCTAGCAGGAGGTTCCCCATGCCCAAACTGATCCGCCTTTATATCGTCAGCGTTTCTATCGGCTTTGCGCTTGCGGTCGCCTTTGTGGCGCTGCTGGTCTGGCAGGATGTCGCGGGGTTGCGGCATCTGATCTTCGGGTCGGACATGGGCTGGGTGGCCGCGCTGATGATGGTGATGTTCCACGGTGTTGTGTTTGCGGGCGTGCAGTTTGGCATCGCGGTGATGCGGATGGCTGAAGACCCCGATGGCCCGCGCGGCGGCAGCGCTGCACCGCACCTTGACCAACTGGCCCCGGTGCGGCTGAAAGCAAATCAGGTGGCGGGCCCGCAGCGACCGTGAAGGACAGGGTTTTCCCGAGAGCCAGAGGTCTCAGGTGGGCGCCAGGTAGCAAGACCAGGATCTTGCCAGAGCCAGCCCCCGTTCACGTGCTTATCGGCCACTGGAAAAGTTGCCTCACACGAGAAGAGCAGCACCCGCCACCTTCAGACATAGGCGCGTCAGGGCTGTCCTGCAAGGCTTTGGGCTGACCTTCGCCAAAATGATCCGGCTGCGGCGGCATCTTGCATGATGTTCACCTTTTGTGCATATTTTCCCGATGAGTCTTGAGGAAACCCTTCCCCCGATGCCCGGCCAGCGCCTTGCGCGCGGGGTGGCGCGTGCGCTGCGGCAGTTCGATTTCGTCACGGTCGAGGAATTGGTGCCGACGCCGGGTTTGCGCGTCGATCTGATGGCCTTGGGGCCAAAGGGCGAGATCTGGGTGATCGAATGCAAATCCAGCCGCGCCGATTTCCGCGCTGATCAGAAATGGCAGGGCTATCTGGAATGGTGCGACCGCTTTTTCTGGGCGGTGGATCAGGATTTTCCGACCGATCTTTTGCCCGAAGGCAGCGGGCTGATTCTGGCCGATGCCTATGATGCGGAAATCATCCGCATGGGGGCTGACACACCGCTACCGGCTGCGCGGCGCAAGGTGATGCTGCAGAAATTCGCCCGCCACGCCGCCTTGCGCCTGCAAGGCTACCGTGATCCGGGGGTGGCGGGGCTGGTTTCGATCTAGCGCTTGCGCGGTTTGGATTTGGAGCCGTCCGACATCAGGCGCGCTGCCTCGGCGGCGGCGCGCAGTTCCTCGGCGATTTCCTCGGCCTCTTCGGGATCGAAATCGAGCGGCAGTTCGATGCCCTTGTCCGCCTCGATATAAATCCGCACCATGCCCTGATCGGTCGGCCCGATCTGGATATTGGCGGCGATGTCGCTTTGCTTGTCGATGCCCATGGCATGGCCCCTTTTTATCTGTGCCTCGACGTAACAAGAGCGACAATCTTTGGCAATCCTGCCCTTGCAATCCGTGCGGGGCGGGGGTAAATGCCCCCGTGAGTGCCGACGTAGCTCAGTTGGTTAGAGCACTAGATTGTGGATCTAGGGGTCCCCCGTTCGAGCCGGGGCGTCGGTACCATTCCAGATTTTGGACCAGCACTCAAAGCGCCCCTTCGGGGGCGCTTTTGCATTTGCGCTGGCGCGTCAGCGCCCCTTGGCCCCGCGCGGCTGCGGCGGTATGGTCGGCGTCCGATAAAGGAACAGATTCCCATGACCCCGAATGCATCCCGCCGTATCCCTATTGTAATTGCTGCAGAAATTGGCGCGCAGCCCGCGCAGGTTCTGGCTGCGATCACGCTTCTGGACGAAGGTGCGACGGTGCCGTTCATCGCGCGCTATCGCAAAGAGGTCACCGGCGGGCTGGATGACACGCAGTTGCGGAACCTTGCCGAGCGGCTGGTTTATCTGCGTGAATTCGAGGCGCGGCGCACGGCGATTCTGTCCTCGATCACCGAGCAGGGCAAGATGACGGATGCGCTGGCGACGTCGTTGGCCAAGGCCGCCACCAAGGCCGAGCTTGAGGATATCTACCTGCCCTACAAGCCGAAACGCCGCACCCGCGCGATGATTGCGCGCGAAAACGGGCTGGAGCCGCTGGCGCAGGCGATTCTGGCGGATCATGGCGTTGATCCGGCGGTACTGGCGGTCAGCTTCATCACCGAGGCCGTGCTGGATGTGAAATCCGCGCTGGAGGGCGCGCGCGATATCGTGGCCGAGGGGTTGGCCGAGGATGCCGCCCTGCTGGGCCGGTTGCGCGCCCATATGAAGCAGGTCGCGCGGCTGTCGGCCAAGGTGGTGGCGGGCAAAGAGGCCGAGGGCGCGAAGTTCTCGGATTACTTCGCCCATTCCGAACCGTGGCATGCCGCGCCCTCGCACCGTGTGCTGGCGATGTTGCGCGGGCAGAACGAGGGTTTTCTGGCGGTGGATCTTGAGATCGACCCCGATGCGCCCAAAGGCGACAGCCCGGCCGAGCGGGCCTGTGCTGCGGCCATCGGCGTGGCGGGGCGGGGCGCGGGCGATGTCTGGCTGCGCGAGGCAGCGGCGTGGACGTGGCGGGTAAAGCTGCGCACCTCGCTGACGCTGGATCTGATGGCCGAACTGCGCGAGCGGTCCGAGGCCGAGGCGATCAACGTTTTCGCGCGCAATCTGAAGGACTTGCTGCTGGCGGCCCCAGCGGGGGGCAAAGCCACGATGGGGCTTGATCCGGGGATCAGAACGGGCGTGAAGGTGGCGGTGGTCGATGCCACGGGCAAGGTTCTGGCCACCGATACCGTCTATCCGTTCCAGCCGAAAAACGATCTGCGTGGCGCGCAGGTGGCGATTGCGCAGGCGATTGTGAAGCATGGGGTCAAGCTGATTTCTATCGGCAACGGCACCGCCAGCCGCGAAACCGAAAAGATGGTGGCCGATCTTCTGGCGCATCTGCCGGGGGAAAAGCCGGTCAAGGTGATTGTGTCGGAGGCGGGGGCCTCGGTCTATTCGGCGTCGGAACTGGCGGCGCGCGAATTCCCCGATCTGGATGTGTCGCTGCGGGGTGCGGTGTCGATTGCACGCCGCCTGCAAGACCCGCTGGCGGAACTGGTCAAGATCGAACCGAAGTCGATCGGCGTCGGGCAGTATCAGCATGACGTCGACCAGCACCGGCTTGGCCGCAGCCTTGAGGCGGTGGTGGAAGACGCGGTGAACGCGGTAGGCGTGGACGTGAACACCGCCTCGGCCCCCTTGTTGGCGCGGGTGTCGGGCGTGGGGCCGGGGCTGGCCGAGGCGATTGTGGCGCATCGCGACGCCAATGGCCCCTTCTCCACACGGCGCGAGTTGCTGAAAGTTGCGCGGCTGGGACCGAAGGCCTTTGAACAGGCGGCGGGGTTCTTGCGGATCACGGGTGGCAAGGAACCGCTGGACGCCTCGTCCGTCCATCCCGAAGCCTATGATGTGGCACGGAAAATTGTAGCCGCCTGTGGGCGGGATATCCGCGCGCTGATGGGCGATCCGGCCCCGCTGAAATCCATCGACGCGCGGGCCTTTGTCGATGACCGCTTCGGTCTGCTGACGGTGAAAGACATTCTGGCAGAACTGGAAAAGCCCGCCCGCGACCCGCGCCCCAGCTTCAGGACCGCCACTTTTGCCGACGGGGTTGAAGATATCAAAGACCTGAAGCCGGGGATGCTGCTGGAAGGCACCGTCACCAACGTCGCAGCCTTTGGTGCCTTTGTGGACATCGGCGTGCATCAGGACGGTCTGGTGCATGTCAGCCAGTTGGCAGACAAATTCGTCCGCGACCCGCATGAGGTGGTGAAGGCGGGCGATGTGGTCAAGGTGCGCGTGGTCGAGGTCGATGTGCAGAAAAAACGCATCGCGCTGACCATGAAGAAAGACTCGGGCGAGGCGCGCGAACAGGCCCGCGAACGCCACACCCCGCCGCCACAAAAAGGCCGCCCCGGACCCAGCAGCGCAGGCCCGACAGGCGCAAGCAGCAACGCCTTCGCGGACGCGCTGAAAGGCAAATTCTCGCGCTAAAGCCCTTTCATCTGTTCCTAAATATCCCCGCCGGAGGCTTCCGCCATAGGCCCAAGGAGCCTCCGGCGGGAGTATTAGGCCAAGATGATGCGGCGAGGGTAGGGTGCGTGCTTGTCACGCACCTTGCAGGGCAAAAGCCGCGGGGCAAAGCCTGCCCAGCACTGCGCGCAGGGTGGTAATCAGCGCCGCCCCAAAACTGACCGCCAGTTCGTGATCCATCAGCCATGCGGTCAACCCGCCTGCGGCCAGACCCAGCGCCAGCGCGGGACACCAGCCGAACCAGCCGCGATCCATCAGCGCGGCCACAATCGGTCCTGCCAGCACAAGGCCCAGCCAGCTGAGAACCGGCGACATCAGCAGCAGCACAGTCGCGGCCCAGAGCATCATCCCGCCCGATCCCAGCGCCACTGTGCCGAATAGCCATTGCAGGGCCATCGCCACAAGGGCCACGGCTGACGGCAGCAGCCATACGATCAGCAGCGCCTTCAGCAGACCCGCAAAGCCAAGCATCCGATAGCCATCGCGGGCGGAAAACAGCAGGCTCATGCCGCCGAACCGCCCACGGTCAGCCCGCCGATCAGCAGCGTCGGTTGCCCGACCCCCACCGGCACCCATTGCCCTGCCTTGCCGCAATTGCCGATGCCGGGGTCCAGCGCCAGATCGTTGCCGATGGCGCGGATCTGCTTTAGCGCGGTGGCCCCGTCGCCGATCAGGGTCGCACCCTTCACCGCCTCGCCCACCACGCCGTTACGGACGCGGTAGGCTTCGGTGCAGGAGAACACGAATTTTCCATTGGTGATATCGACCTGACCGCCGCCAAAGCCCACGGCATAGATGCCGTCTTTCAGGGATGCCACGATGCCCGCAGGATCATCCTGACCCGACAGCATATAGGTGTTGGTCATGCGCGGCATCGGGATATGGGCGTAAGATTCGCGCCGCCCGTTCCCCGTCGCCGCCACCCCCATCAGCCGCGCGTTCTGCCGATCCTGCATATAGCCCACAAGGCGGCCATCCTCGATCAGCACATTGCGCGCCGAGGGTGTGCCCTCGTCATCCACCGAGATCGAGCCGCGCCGGTCGGGGATGGTGCCATCGTCCAGCACCGTCACGCCCTTGGCCGCGATCATCTGCCCCATAAGCCCTGCGAAGGCCGAGGTTTTCTTGCGGTTGAAGTCGCCCTCCAGCCCGTGACCAATTGCCTCATGCAGCAAGATCCCCGGCCAGCCCGGCCCCAGCACCACATCCATCACGCCCGCAGGTGCTGGCACAGCGTCAAGATTCACCAGCGCGATTCGCAGCGCCTCGCGCAGCAGGGGCTGCCAGTGCGACGGCTCCATCAGACGCGACAGGCCAAAGCGCCCGCCGCCGCCCATGCCGCCCTGTTCGCGCCGCCCGTTCTGTTCCACGATCACCGAGACGTTGATCCGCGCCATCGGCCGGATGTCCGACAGGCGCAGACCTTCGGGGCGCAGGATTTCCACCTCTTGCAGACCCGCCGCGATGGTGGCCGAGACCTGCACCACGCGGGGATCAAGGCTGCGGCCATAGGCGTCGATCTCTTTCAGCAGGTCGATCTTGCCTGCGAATGTGGCATCCGCCATCGGATCGCGGTCGCCATAAAGCCGGATGTTGGTGCCTTTGGGGGGCGGGGCCATGGTGCCGCCGCCATCGCCCACCGCAAGACGCGCGGTTTCCGACGCACGGATCAGCGCGGATTCCGAGATTTCGGTGGAATGGGCATAGCCCGCCACCTCGCCGCGCACCGCGCGCAGGCCAAAGCCCTCGGAGGCGTCATAGCTGGCGGTCTTGATCCGGCCATCATCCAGAACAATGGCTTCTGAACGCTTGCGTTCCAGAAAAAGTTCACCGTCATCCGCCCCCGCCGTGGCCGCGCGCAGGGTTGCAAGGGCGGTTGCTTCGTCCAGAAGGGTGTCGAAGGGGCGGAAGGGGGCGTCGCTCATGGGGAAATTCCTTGGCCTTGGCCTTGATTTGGATCAATCGGCGCTGCTATGCCGCAACAGTTTCTCTTGTCGTCACGGCCCTAATATGGTTTCACGGCATGCAGAAACAACGGGATTCTGCCCGACACTTGGGCATGGTCGAAAAGGCGGCATGAAAGCCGCCCTCTGAACGGGAAGAAAACATGCGTCTTTTGACCTCTCTCAACGGTCTTGCCGCCGCCGGTCTTGGTCTTCTGCTGCCGGGTGCTGCCTTGGCTCAGGCTTTGGAAACCGTGGGCGCGCCTGTGCCAGCCGGAACCGAACACCAGCCCGCCGGGACCGAGATTGCCCGCGATCTGCAATGGCTGGATCACACCATCCTGATCATCATCACCGCCATCGTCATTTTCGTGACGCTGCTTTTGCTGATCGTGATCGTGCGCTTCAACGCCAAGGCCAACCCCAAGCCTGCGACCTTCACCCATAACTCGCCGCTGGAAATCGCTTGGACGATCATTCCGATCCTGATCCTTGTGTTCATCGGGTCGTTCTCGCTGCCCGCGCTGTTCAAGCAGCAGGAAATTCCGGTGGCAGACATCACCATCAAGGCGACCGGCAACCAGTGGTTCTGGAGTTATGAATACGTCGATCAGGACGTGGCCTTCGATGCGTTCAAGCTGGAAAAAGACCAGTTGGTTGCAGCGGGCTACCGTGAGGAAGACTATCTGCTGGCCACCGACAACGCGGTTGTGATCCCGGTGGGCAAGACCATCGTTGTTCAGGTTACGGCGGCCGATGTGATCCACGCCTGGGCTATGCCCGCTTTCGGTGTGATGCAGTCGGGCGTTCCGGGCCGTCTGGGCCAGTTGTGGTTCACAGCCGAGCGCGAAGGCATCTATTTCGGCCAATGCACCACCCTGTGCGGCAAGGACCACGCCTATATGCCGATCACGGTCAAGGTTGTCAGCCAAGAGGCTTATGACAAGTGGTTGGCTGGTGCCAAGACCGGGAACCTGCAACTCGCCTCGAACTGAGGCCGGGTTTCGGATTGAAAGACACCGATGGCCCCTGCGGGGGCCATTGCATCTTGGAAAGAGTGGCAGCGCATGGCCGATATCCGGTCCTTTGAAAACACACCCGAAGCGGGCTTCGGCGATTTCGTGCAGCTTTTGAAGCCGCGCGTGATGTCGCTGGTTGTGTTCACGGCCTTGGTTGGCCTGTTGGTCGCGCCGAACAGTTTGCATCCTGTCGAAGCTTTCGCGGCAATCCTGTTCATCGCCTTGGGGGCTGGGGCCTCTGGCTCGCTTAACATGTGGTGGGACGCCGATATCGACGTGATCATGCGCCGCACCCAAAGCCGCCCCGTGCCGTCGGGCATGGTGACGGCAGGTGAGGCTTTGGCCGTTGGTCTGGCGCTGTCGGGTATTTCGGTGGTGATGCTGTGGCTGTCCACCAATGCGCTGGCGGCGGGGCTGCTGGCCTTTACGATTTTCTTCTATGCCGTGGTCTATTCGATGTGGCTGAAACGGTCCACGCCACAGAATATCGTGATCGGCGGCGCTGCGGGGGCGTTTCCGCCCATGATCGGCTGGGTCGCGGCCACGGGGTCGATCTCGGTCGAGGCGGTGCTGATGTTCATGCTGATCTTCATGTGGACGCCGCCGCATTTCTGGGCCTTGGCGCTGTTCATGAAGGAAGACTACCACGCGGCGGGCGTGCCGATGCTGACCGTGACGCATGGCCGCAAATCGACGCGCAAGCATATTCTGGTTTATACCATCCTGCTGGTGCCGTTCGCGCTGGCCACGGCGTTTACCTCGATCGGCGGGCCGGTCTATCTGGCGGTGTCGCTGCTGCTGAACGCGGAATTCCTGCGCGGTGCGTGGCGGATCTGGCGGCGGGACGAGGCGCAGGCAGAGGCCGATAAATATTCGGTCGAAAAGTCTGTGTTCCGCTTCTCGCTGATCTATCTGTTCCTGCACTTTGGTGCGCTTCTGGTTGAAGTGGCGCTTAAACCTTATGGTCTGGGGGGCTGGTAAGATGGCGTTCCGTCCCGAGCATGAAATCTATCGCCGCCGCTTCTCGCGCAATCTTGGCGTGGGGCTGGTGCTGGTGGCCTTTGTCGCGCTGGTCTTTGCGCTGACGGTGGTGAAGGTGACGCGCGGCGACACCATGCATTCCAATGATATTCCCGATGGTACCGTGGCGATTGTTCCGCAGGAGCCGACAGAATGACCCCGCAGAAAAAGACCGGTCTGGCCTTGGTGGGTGTGGCGGCGCTGATGCTCAGCCTGTCCTTTGCGGCTGTGCCGTTTTATGACTGGTTCTGCCGCGTGACGGGCTATGCAGGCACGGTTGCCGTGGCCGATCAGGGGGCCGATACCGTGCTGGAGCGCACGATGGATATCCGGTTCGACGCTTCGCTTGAGGCGGGGATGCCGTGGGAGTTCAAGCCGCAAGTCCACAAGATGACGATCAAGATCGGTGAAACCGGCCTTGCCTTTTATGAAGCCTATAACCCGACCGACCGCGTGATCGCAGGCACTGCCAGCTATAACGTGATGCCCGATCTGGCGGGGGGCTATTTTACCAAGATCGAGTGTTTCTGCTTTACCGAGCAGGTCTTGCAACCCGGTGAGCGGGTGATCATGCCGGTGTCGTTCTATGTCGATCCGTCGATTGTGGATGACCCAGAGGCCGGTTTGATCAAAGAAATCACGCTGTCTTACACTTTCCATGAAACCGCGCTTCCGGAACAGCAGGCGGCCCTTGCCGCAGCCCCCGCGAAGCCGATAAACTAAAACGACAAGAAACGAGGGAACCCGACCATGGCCCACGCCAAGAACCACGACTACCACATCCTGCCGCCGTCGATCTGGCCGTTCTTCGGGGCTGTCAGCGCCTTTATCATGCTGTTCGGCTCGGTGCTCTGGATGCACGGCTCTGGCCCGTGGATGGGCCTGATCGGCCTTGCAGGGGTGCTTTACACCATGTTCGCGTGGTGGTCCGAAGTGGTCCACGAGGCGCAGACCGGCGATCATACTCCGGTCGTCCGCATCGGCCTGCGCTATGGCTTCATCATGTTCATCATGTCGGAAGTCATGTTCTTCTCGGCATGGTTCTGGACCTTCTTCAAGCATGCGATGTATCCGATGGGGCCGATGTCGCCGCTGGTGGATGGCGTGTGGCCGCCCGAAGGCATCACCACCTTTGACCCGTGGCACCTGCCGCTGATCAACACGCTGATCCTGCTGTCGTCGGGCTGTGCTGCAACCTGGGCGCACCATGCGCTTGTGCATGACAACAACAACCGCCGCGACATCAAGAACGGTCTGATTCTGGCGATTGCCCTTGGCGCGCTGTTCACCTTCTTCCAGATCTACGAATACAGCCACGCTGCCTTTGGCTTTGCTGGCAACATCTATGGCGCGTCCTTCTTCATGGCGACCGGCTTTCACGGTTTCCACGTTCTGATCGGCACGATCTTCCTGTTGGTCTGCCTGATCCGCGTCTACAAGGGCCACTTCACCGCCGAGCAGCATATCGGCTTTGAAGCCGCCGCTTGGTACTGGCACTTCGTGGATGTGGTCTGGCTGTTCCTGTTCGCCGCCGTCTACGTCTGGGGCCAATAAGCCTTAGCCCATAAGACCAATGCGCGGGCCTTTTGGCCCGCGCCTTTCGTTTCAAGGTATGGCAATGAACGTCCGTCTGATCTCTGCGCTGCTGCTTGGTTTGGCGGGCGTGTCGCTGTTATGTGGCCTTGGGGTCTGGCAGGTGCAGCGGATGTATGAAAAGCGCGCGCAACTGGACGAGATGACCGCAGGCATCAGCGTTCCCGCCGTTCCGGTTCCGCGTTTGCTTGATCCCGAGAAGGACCGCTACCGCCCCGTGACCGCCGAGGGTCGCTTTACCGGACAGCATCTTTATGTGCTGTCGGGCAAGCCGATGGTGGGGGCAGGGGTGCAGGTGGTGTCGGTGCTGGAAACCACCGACGGGCGGCGGTTGCTGGTCGATCGCGGCTTCCTTGCGGATGATGACAAGCACAAGCTGTTGACCGTCACCGATGTGAAGGTGTTGGGCAACCTGATGTGGCCGCGCGATTCCAACCAGTATACACCGCCCCCCGATCCCAAGACGGGGCTGTGGTTTGCGCGCGATGCAGAGGCGATGTCGGCGCTGCTGCAGACAGAGCCGACATTTATTGTCGCGCGTGAGCCAACTGGTGACGGGATCGAGGCGATGCCGATCCAGACTTCCTCTATTCCCAACGATCATTGGGGCTACGCAATCACATGGTTCCTGCTTGCACTTGTCTGGGCGGTGATGACAGCGGCTTTGGTGTGGCGTATCAGGCGGCAAAGGGCGTAAGGACGTAACATGCGGTATATCTCGACGCGGGGCGCGGCTCCGGTTCTGACTTTTGGCGAAGCGATGATGACGGGGCTGGCGCGCGACGGCGGGCTTTATGTGCCGGAGTCTGTGCCGGTGATGACGCAAGACCAGATCGCGGCGCTGGCGGGTCTGTCCTATGAGGACATCGCCTTTCGCGTGATGCGTCCCTTCCTTGGCGATACCTTTGGTGATGATGAATTCCGTGGCCTGCTGGCACGCGCTTATGCGGGCTTCGGCCACGCCGCCCGCGCGCCTTTGGTGCAGCTTGGCCCGAACCATTTCCTGCTGGAACTGTTCCACGGCCCGACCTTGGCGTTCAAAGACTTTGCCATGCAGTTGATCGGCCAGATGATGCAGGCCGCACTTGCCAAGACGGGCGAGCGGATCACCATCGTGGGCGCGACCAGTGGCGATACCGGATCGGCGGCGATGGAGGCGTTCCGGGGGCTGGCCAATGTGGATCTGTTTATCCTTTACCCGCACGGGCGGGTCAGTGATGTACAGCGCCGCCAGATGACGACGCCTGCCGAGGCGAACGTGCATGCCTTGGCGATGGATGGCGATTTTGATGATTGTCAGGCCCGCGTGAAGGATATGTTCAACGACTTCGCCTTCCGCGACGGGGTGCGTCTGGCGGGGGTGAACTCGATCAACTGGGCGCGGGTGCTGGCGCAGGTGGTCTATTACTTCTCCTCCGCTGTCAGCCTTGGCGCGCCGCATCGTCCGGTGTCCTTCACGGTGCCGACGGGGAATTTCGGTGATATTTTCGCAGGCTATATCGCCCGCAAGATGGGTCTGCCGATTGAAAAGCTGGTGATCGCCACCAACCAGAACGACATTCTGGACCGCGCGCTGAAGTCGGGGGCCTATGTCACCGACGGGGTGAAGCCGTCGATCAGCCCGTCGATGGATATTCAGGTTTCGTCGAATTTCGAACGCGCGCTGTTTGATGCCTATGGCCGCGACGGCGCTTCGGTGGCGGCGCTGATGGCCGAGCTGAAAACCGGCGGCTTCACGATTTCCCAAGGCGCGCTGCAATTCCTGCGCGAAACCTTCGCGTCGGGGCGTTGTTCCGAGGATGAAACCCGCGCGACGATCACCCAAGCCTTTGCCGAGACAGGTGAAATCCTGTGTCCGCATTCCGCCGTTGGTGTGAAGGTTGCGGCAGACCATCAGGGGGCGACCCCGATGATTACCCTTGCCACCGCGCATCCGGCCAAGTTCCCCGATGCCGTGCAGGCCGCGATGGGGGTGCGCCCTGCATTGCCGCCGCGCATGGCCGATCTGTTTGACCGGCCCGAGCGTGTGACCCGCGTTCCGAATGATCTGGCCGAAATCCAAGCCCTTGTCCGCGAAAGGACCGCCCTTTGACACTTCGCCTGACCACGCTGCCCAACGGTTTCCGCATTGTCACCGAACATATGCCCGGGCTGAAATCTGCCAGCGCGGGCGTCTGGGTCATGGCGGGCGGGCGGCATGAGCGGGCCGAACAGAACGGCATCGCGCATTTTCTGGAGCATATGGCGTTCAAAGGCACGAAACGCCGCACGGCGCTGCAGATTGCCGAGGAAATCGAGGATGTGGGCGGCTATATCAACGCCTATACCTCGCGCGAGATGACGGCCTATTACGCCCGCGTGCTGCAAAACGACGTGGAACTTGCGCTGGATGTTATCGGCGACATCGTGCTGAACCCGGCCTTCGACAAGAAGGAGATCGAGGTTGAACGTCATGTGATCCTGCAGGAAATCGGGCAGGCTTTGGACACGCCCGACGACATCATCTTTGACTGGCTGCAAGAGGCGTCTTACCCCGACCAGTCCTTTGGCCGCACCATCCTTGGGCCGGAAGAGCGGGTTTCCTCGTTCACGCGCAACGACTTGCAGGGGTTTGTCTCGGAACATTATGGCCCCGGTCAGATGATCTTGGCCGCTGCGGGAGGTGTTGATCACGATGCCATCGTGGCACAGGCCGAGGCGATCTTTGGCGGCATGAAGGCCAAGCCCGCCACGACCTTCCAGCCCGCCGCCTTCAAAGGTGCGGAGCGCCGCGAGGTCAAGGATCTGGAGCAGGTGCATTTCGCCATGGCCTTCGATGCGCCCGGCTATCGCCATCCTGATGTCTACACCGCGCAGGTCTATTCGATGACGATGGGCGGCGGCATGTCCTCGCGCCTGTTCCAGAAGGTGCGCGAAGAGCGGGGCCTGTGTTATTCGATCTTTGCCCAATCCGGTGCCTATGAGGATACCGGCCAGATCACGATTTACGCGGGCACTTCGGCGGAAGAAATCGGTGATCTGACCCAGATCACGATGGACGAGCTGAAACGCGCCGCCGACGATATGTCCGAGGCCGAGGTGGCCCGCGCCCGCGCGCAGATCAAGGCGGGGATGCTGATGGGGCTGGAAAGCCCCTCCAGCCGTGCCGAGCGCATTGCGCGGCTGCTGGCGATCTATGGCCGTGTGCCGGATGTCGAAGAGGCGGTTGCCAAGATCGAAGCCGTGACGATGGCCGATGTCCGCCGCTATGCCGGCGAATTGACCGCCACCGACGCCGCGCTTGCGCTGTATGGTCCGGTCGAGCGCGCGCCGACGCTGGAGGAAATCCGCAAGCGGCTTGCCGCCTGATGTTGCGCTTTCGCCGCAGGCCCGTCGTGGAAACCGAGCGGATGACGCTCCGGTTGCCTGCGCATGGCGATTGGCGGGCTTGGGCCGGTTTGCGCGAGGCTTCCGCCGATCACCTGATGCCGTGGGAGCCGGTCTGGTCGCATGACCATCTGACCCGCCGCGCCTTTACCAATCGGGTTTACTGGGCGATGCGGGCGGAAACCGCAGGCACGGCGCTGCCGCTTTTGCTGATCCGGCGCGAGGATCAGCGGCTGTTGGGCGCGATCACGCTGGACAATATCCGGCGCGGTCCGGTGCAGGCCGGAACGCTGGGCTACTGGATCGGCGCCCCTTTCGCGCGCCGTGGCTATATGCGCGAGGCCGTGCAGGCCATGGTGCATTTCTCGTTCACCACGCTGGATCTGTCGCGGATCGAAAGCGCCTGCCTGCCCGAAAATGTCGCCTCGCGCGGCGTTCTTGAGAAATCCGGCTTTAAATATGAGGGCGTGGCGCAAAGCTATCTGCAAATCAACGGGCGTTGGCGCAACCATGTGTTATACGCGAACCTTCGGAATGACCGACGCGGGCGCACGGACGTAGGCTAAGGGCAACATTCCCTTCCTGCGGTGGCGCGTCCGGCGGCGTCCTTGGAGAGAATGTTTGAAACAAATCAAAGTGTTGCTGCTGCGTGGCGTGAACGTATCGGGGGCGAACCGCCTGCCGATGCCGGAATTCCGTGAAATGTTGGCCGAGCAGGGCGTGCAGGATGTGCAGACCCACATCCAAAGCGGCAACGCGGTGTTCTGTGATCCGGGCGTGCCGGATCTGCTGGGCAAGGTGGCTGCCGCCATGCTGAACCGCTTTGGCTTTGCGCCCGCCATGTTCCTGATGGACCTTGCAGGCTATGAGGCGATCTTGCGCGCAAATCCCTATGCCGCCCAAGGCGCTGTGGACGGGGCCAAGGTGCATATCTACTTCCTGTCCGAACCCGCGCCGAAAACCGATCTGGTGGCCCTTCGCGCGCTGGCCACCGCCGGCGAGGCGGTGACGCTGACCGACAAGGCGCTGTATCTGCTCGCCCCGAACGGCATCGGGCGGTCGGTTCTGGCCGAAAAGCTGGAGCGGCATATCGCGGTCAAGATCACCGCGCGCAACCAACGCTCTGCCGAGTCGATTGCGGCTTTGGCGCGGGGAATTGCGGCCGCATAGCCATGCCAGTGGCGGGTTTTCCTTGGGCAAAGGCCGCGCTAGAGGTTGCAAAAGGAGGCCGCCATGCTGAACCCCGCCGATCCCGCTTTTCTGGCCCGTCTGGAAGCGCTTTTGCCGCCCGACACGCTGCGCGCGCCTGATGCACGTTATCTGGAGGAGCCGCGCGGGCGGTGGCATGGCCATGCCGGGGCGGTGGCCTTGCCGCGCAGCACCGATGAGGTGGCAGTGATTCTGCGCGCCTGTCAGGGCGCACGGGTGGGCGTTGTGCCGTGGGGCGGCGGCACGGGGCTGGTTGGCGGGCAGATCATGCCCGACGGTCCGGCGCCTTTGCTGGTGTCGCTGGAACGTATGGCCGCGCTGCGCGGGGCTTACCCCGAGGAAAACGTGCTGGTCGTCGAGGCCGGGATGACTCTGGCCGACGTGCAGGCGCAGGCCGAGACGGTGGACCGGCTGTTCCCGCTGTCGCTGGCCTCGGAGGGCAGTTGCCGGATTGGCGGCAACCTTGCCACCAATGCGGGCGGTTTGGGTGTGCTGCGCTATGGCAACACCCGCGATCTGTGTCTGGGGGTCGAGGCGGTTCTGGCGGATGGCAGCATTTTCAACGGATTGAAGCGGCTGCGGAAAGATAACACCGGCTATGATCTGCGGCATTTGCTGATTGGCTCGGAAGGGTCGCTGGGGGTGATCACCGCCGCCAGCCTGCGGCTTTACCCGCGTCCGGCGGCGGTTGGCACGGCGCTTTTGGCGGTGGAAAGCCCCAAGGCCGCCCTGCGGTTGCTGGCTTTGGCCGAGGCGCGTCTGGCGGGCATGGTCTCGGCCTTCGAGCTTGTTCACCGCATGGGGCTGGAGTTTCTGGCCGAAACCATGCCCGAGGTCCGCAGCCCGCTGGCAGGCAGCCCCGATTGGATGGTGCTGATCGAGATCGGCCTGCCCGAGGGTTTTGGCCCTGCCGCCCCGCATCTGGAGGCACTGTTCGAGGCCGCGATGGCCGAGGGTCTGGTGTCGGATGGCGTGATTGCCACCTCCGAGGCGCAGCGCGCCGGCCTGTGGCGCATCCGCGAGTCGATCCCCGAGGCGAACCGCCGGATAGGCTCTGTCTCAAGCCACGACATCTCGTTGCCCTTGGGCGCGGTGCCGGATTTCATCGCACAGGCAGGGGCGGTGCTGGCGGCGATGGCGGATTTCCGGGTGAATTGCTTTGGCCATCTGGGCGACGGAAACCTGCATTACAACGTCTTCCCCGCGCGGGGGCGATCACGCAAAGATTATGAAAACCAACGTGATGCGGTGAAAACAGCGGTGCATGATCTGGTGGATGCGATGGGCGGATCGGTCAGTGCCGAACACGGGCTGGGGCGGCTTAAGGTGGGCGATCTGGTGAAATACGGCGATCCGACCAAACTGGCCGCCATGCGCGCGATCAAGGCCGCACTGGACCCGCTGGGCATCATGAACCCCGGTGCCGTTCTGGGCTAACCCGCGATTTCATCTTGGCCTAAACACTCCCGCCGGAGGCTCCTTCGGCCAGCAACGGGAGCCTCCGGCGGGAGTGTTTAGGCCAAGATGATGCAGCAAGATCAGGGTGGGGATAGGAGACGCCCTGCCGGAGAACCGACAGGGCGCTGGGGTGGTGTGGGTCACGTGTTGCAAGCAGCGTGTCCGTCCGGGTGGGTAGCCCGAACACCCTCTGCATAAAGTGATTCTGCTGAAGAAAGCGTTAAAGCCCTTCGAATTGGCAGAGCGCATGGACTTCCATGCCCATTGCCTCCAGCTTTTTGCGCCCGCCCAGATCGGGCAGATCGACGACGAAAGCGCAGCCGATCACCTCGGCCCCCAGCCGTTCGATCAGCTTGATCCCCGCCTCGGCGGTGCCGCCGGTGGCCAGCAGGTCATCGACCAGCAGCACCTTTTCGCCCGGCTGCATGGCGTCGTCATGCACCTCGACCACGGCCTCGCCATATTCCAGCTTATAGGCTTGGGAGATGGTCTGCCCCGGCAGTTTGCCCTTCTTGCGGATCGGCACAAAGCCGGTGGAGAGTTGATGCGCCACCGCCCCGCCAAGGATAAAGCCGCGCGCCTCAAGCCCTGCAACCTTGTCGATCCGCATGCCCGCATAGGGTGACAACAGTTGATCGATTGCCATGCGGAACCCGCGCGGATCGGCGAAGAGGGTGGTCACATCGCGGAACAGGATGCCTTCATGCGGAAAGTCGACAATGGTGCGGATGTAGTCTTTGACGGTCTTGCTCATGCGTGCGGGCCTTTGAGGATGCGGGCGGCCACGGCATCAAGCTTGGCCAGCAGATCGGGATCGCGTTTGTCAGGGGCGGTCATCAGGGCGTGGGTCAGCGCGTGGTCGCAGCCCTGCGGGCAATCGGTATGATCGGGCGGCATCAGCGCGGGAAGCGCCGTAACCAGCCCGCGCGCGTTTCCTGCATTGGCGGTCAGCGTGGCGATCACCTGCGACACATCCACCGCGCCATGATCCTGATGCCAGCAATCATAATCGGTGACCATGGCGATCGAGGCATAGCAGAGTTCAGCCTCGCGGGCGAGTTTGGCCTCGGGCATCCCCGTCATCCCGATCACATCCGCGCCCCAGCTGCGATAGAGTTGCGACTCGGCAAGGGTCGAGAACTGCGGCCCCTCCATGGCGATATAGGTCGCCCCCTCATGCACGCGCACGCCGGTGGTGCGGGCGGCCTCGGCGCAGGCAGCACCCAGGCGGGGGCAGGTGGGATGGGCAAGGCTGACATGGGCGACACAGCCTGCCCCAAAGAAGGATTTCTCGCGCGCGAAGGTACGGTCGATATACTGATCCACGATCACGAAATCACCCGGCGCAAAATCGGCGCGCAGGCTGCCGACGGCCGAGACGGCCACGACATCGGTGCAGCCCAGCCGTTTCAGCGCATCGATATTGGCGCGGTAGTTGATCGAGGACGGGGTCTGGACGTGACCGCGACCGTGGCGGGGCAGGAAGGCCATGGCGACCCCGTTCAGCCGCCCCACCAGCACCTCGTCCGAAGGTCGGCCCCATGGGGTTTTCACCTTGACCCAGCTTGCGCCCTCCAGCCCTTCGATCTGATAGACACCGGAGCCTCCGATCACGCCGATCATGGTTTGCATGGGGGTCTCCTGCCTTGGGTTCCGCCAGAGTTTAGGGCGGGGCGCGCATCGGGGGAAGGGGGGAGTTTGGGCCTGCGTCCCGAAGCGGGACCTTTTCCTATGTGTTTGATATCAACGTGTTGATTTGACCGATTAGGCTTTTGTTAAGGCAGGGCCGCCCAAAAACCGCAGGTGCGTGAAATCACGCACCCTACCCTTTGGGCTTCATCTTGGCCCAAATACTCCCGCCGGAGGCTCTTGTCGGGCGCATCTCACCCTCCGGGGGGGATATTTGGGCAAAGGGGATGAGCGGAACCTGTCAGGATGAAGGGTAGGGTGCGTGATTTCACGCACCTTTCGGGGCGGCGACAGGTGAGGGGTGCGGTGCATTGCGCGCCCTTCAGATTTGATCCTGACATGGTGCCATGTTACGGGCGTTTCCAGATGATTCCCCGAGGGTTGCGCGCGTGTATCAACTGGAAGAAGAGACCGAGGCCGACTGGTGGGAGGTGGAGGCGCTGTATGACCTGTGCTTTGCGCCGGGCCGCACCGCGCTGTCTTCCTATCGCTTGCGCGACGGGGTGCCGACGGTGGCGGCCCTGTGTCTGATCCTGCGCGACGAGGATGGCACTTTGGCCGCCGCGATCCGCTATTGGCCTGCGGAAGTGGGAGGCGAGGATGTTCTGTTGTTGGGGCCGGTTGCGGTTCACCCCACCCGTCAGGGCGAGGGCTTGGGTGCTTTGTTGATCAACGAATCTCTGGCCGAAGCCCGGCGGCTGGGCTGGGAGCGGGTGATGCTGGTTGGCGACGCGCCCTATTACAGCCGCTTTGGCTTTCACAAGCTGGAGGGGGTCGAGATGCCGCCGCCGACAAACCCCGACCGCGTTCTGGGTCTGGCGTTGAAGGCGGGGGCTTGGGACAAGGTGCGGGGGCTTGTCACCAAAGGCACCTGACGCATTGCATCGCGGGGCAATGCCCCCCACATTGCGGATATGAGCAAACTTCCGACGTTGCGCCCTCCGGCGCTTGAGGCTGACATCGCGGCGCTGGCGCGGTCTTATCGGCGTGCCAACGGGCCGGTGATGGCCTTGGTCAACCGTTTGGGCGGCGGGATCGAGGCGCAGATGGCCTTGCTGCCTGACACCCTGCGGGCCGAGGTCGAGCGCGTTGTGGCGCGGGCGCTGAGTGCCGCGCACGGGCTTGCGGGCGCGGGGCGGCGGGTGCCGGATATGGGTGGTCGGGCTGCGGTTCTGGCGGCGGTGGTAACGGGGGCCGCGGGCGGGGCGGGCGGGTTGCCTTCGGCGATTGCGGAACTGCCGGTGACCATCGTGGTGATGATGCATGCGATCCGGCGCGAGGCGCAGGCGGCGGGTTACGACCCTGACAGTGCCGAGATCAAGGCGGCCTGCCTTGAGGTCTTTGCCGCCGGTTCCCCGCTTGCGGGGGATGACGGGGTGAACAGCAGCTTTCTGACCGCGCGGCTGACGCTGACGGGGCCTGCCATCCAGAAGATCATTGCGACCGTTGCGCCCCGGCTGGCGGTGGCGATGGGGCAAAAGCTGGCGGCGCAGGCGGTGCCGGTTCTGGGCGCGGTGACGGGGGCGGCGCTGAACGCCGCCTATCTGACCTATTACCGCGAGATCGCGCGGATCAGATTTGCGCTGATGCGCCTTGCCGAGCTGCATGGGGCCGAGGCGGTGCTGTTGGCTTTTGCCAGGGCGACCACGCCTGCGGTGGTCAGGCTGTAACTACGGGGTGCGGTTGACCTTTGCCCGCACCCGCGTTATCCCGCCCGAGTGGCGCTTTGTTACCGGATTGCGGGCCACGTTAAACAAACCGCTAAAAAGGGTCTGGGCTTGCAGCCCCGGAACCTTGCGGTTTCGGGGTTTTTTCTTTGCTGGAGGCTGGCATGACCGACAAATGGAACACGCGCACCAAGCTGGTGCATGAGGGCAGCCGCCGCAGCCAGTATGGCGAGATGGCCGAGGCGATCTATCTGACCCAAGGCTTCGTCTATCCCACCGCCGAATCCGCTGAAGAGCGTTTCATCAAGGCGGGCGATGACGAGTTCATCTATGCCCGCTATGGCAACCCCACGACGCGGATGTTTGAAGAACGCATCGCGGCGCTGGAAGGCACCGAGGATGCCTTTGCCACCGCCAGCGGCATGGCGGCGGTGAACGGGGCGCTGACCTCGATGCTGCGGGCGGGGGATCATGTGGTCTCCTCGCGCGCGCTGTTCGGGTCTTGCCTGTATATTCTGGAAGAGGTGCTGACCCGCTTCGGCGTGCATGTGACCTTCGTGGACGGCGCCGATCTGGACCAGTGGCGCGCGGCGGTGACGCCCGGCACCAAGGCGGTGTTCTTCGAGTCGATGTCGAACCCGACGCTTGAATTGGTGGACATCACCGAGGTGGCCAAGATCGCCCATGCGGTTGGTGCGCTGGTGATCGTGGACAATGTTTTCGCCACGCCGATCTTTAGCCGTGCGGTCGAGCAGGGTGCGGATGTGGTGGTCTATTCCACCACCAAGCATATCGACGGGCAGGGTCGCGCGCTGGGCGGGGTGGTTTGCGGCACCAAGGAGTTCATCCGCAAGACGGTTGAAACCTATATGAAGCACACCGGCGGCTCGATGTCGCCCTTTACGGCTTGGATCATGCTGAACGGCATGGCGACGCTGGACCTGCGCTGTCGGGCGATGGCAGATTCGGCGCTGACGATTGCAAAAGCGCTGGAAAGCGATGCGCGGGTCTCGAAGGTGATCTTTCCGGGGCTGGCCAGCCACCCGCAGCATGCGCTGGCGATGGCGCAGATGGGGTCGGGCGGAACGATCGTGACCTTTGACATCAAGGGCGGCAAAGAGGCGGCGTTCAAGTTCATGAATGCGCTTGAGATCATCAAGATCTCGAACAATCTGGGTGATGCCAAGTCGATTGCCACGCACCCCGCCACCACCACCCATCAGCGCCTGCCGCAGCCGCAAAAGGATGCGCTGGGCATCACGCCGGGGCTGATCCGGCTGTCGGTGGGGCTTGAGGATGCGGGCGATCTGATCGCGGATCTGCAGGCGGCGCTGTCGGCGATCTGATCGGGGCAAGGGGCGGGGGGCATCATGCCCTTGCACAGCGGCGGCAGGCAAACTGTGTGAAATCTTTGCGGCGGGCGGCCAGTTGATTGATCGTTTCCGGTGATCCGATGTCGGGTTTCGCGCGTATCCGTTCGGACAGGCTTGGGAAATCCGGGGAAATCCCTTATATACCCAACCTGCGACCGAACACGGGGAGCGCGACGATGAACATTCACATGCCGGAACTCGATCACAAACCGGGTCGTGCCGAGGCCGAGGCGGCTTTGGCAACCTTGCGGCTTTGGGCCGAACGGGCAACGGATGCCGAGATCGTGGGTCTCAGCCCCGATGCAGGCGCGCTGCTGGGCAACGGCTATCCGGTGCTGTCGCGCGCCTATCCCGAAGATTTCGCGGTGACCGACGGTTATAAAGACAGCCTGCCCGATCTTCAGAACGGCCCTTCCAGCCTGATCGTGGGCGCCAAGCAGGTGATCCAGCATGTGGGCATCTCGAACTTCCGCCTGCCGGTCAGCTACCGCACCCGCGACAACGGCCCGCTGACGCTGGAAACCAGTGTGACCGGGACGGTTTCGCTTGAAGCGGAAAAGAAGGGCATCAACATGAGCCGCATCATGCGGTCCTTCTATGCCCATGCCGAGCGCGACTTTTCCTTTGGCGTGATCGAACATGCGCTGGAAGATTACAAACGCGATCTGGGCAGCTTTGATGCGCGCATCCAGATGCGGTTCTCGTTTCCGGTCAAGGTTGCGTCGCTGCGTTCGGGCCTGTCGGGCTGGCAATATTACGATATCGCGCTGGAACTGGTGGACAAGGCAGGGGTGCGCAAGCGCCTGATGCATCTTGATTTCGTCTATTCCAGCACCTGCCCCTGCTCGCTGGAACTGTCCGAACATGCGCGGATGACGCGCGGGCAACTGGCCACACCACATTCGCAACGCTCGGTCGCGCGGATCTCGGTCGAGGCGGTCGGGCCGGAATGCCTGTGGTTCGAAGACCTGATCGAGATTGCGCGCGCGGCGGTGCCGACGGAAACGCAGGTGATGGTCAAGCGCGAGGATGAACAGGCCTTTGCAGAACTTAACGCGGCCAACCCGATCTTCGTCGAAGATGCCGCGCGCAGCTTCTGCGCCGCCTTGCAAGACGATCCCCGCATCGGCGATTTCCGCATCGTCGCCAGCCATCAGGAAAGCCTGCACAGCCATGACGCCGTGTCAGTGCTGACCGAAGGCACAACCTTCGCCGCCGACAGCCTGGACCCGAAACTGTTCGCCAGCCTGTATCACGTCGGCTGACTCCACAGCCAAGGTGCGTGACAAGCACGCACCCTACTCTTTGGGCTTCATCTGTTCTTAAATATCCCCGCCGGAGGCTCCTGCTGTTCAGTCGGAGCCTCCGGCGGGAGTATTTCGGCCAAGGTGAATGGCGGGGGTAGGGTGCGTGCTTTGCACGCACCTTCGGGGCAGATCAATCCCAGCAGGAGACCAGAACCGTCATGCCAAGCCCTGCCGCGTTGAGTGCGTCGGGGGGGCTGATGGCGGTTTGCAGGGCGGTGGTGGGGGTCAGGCCTGCGGATGACATCAGGGTGGTCACTGTGCTTGCCGTGGCGGCAAAGGTCACGCCAGCGGGAAGTTGGCGGGACTTGTCTGCGGGCGGGGGCAGCAGGATACCAACAACGCCGCCGCTTTGGTCCAGAACGGGGCCGCCTTCATCGCCTTGCAGCGTCGTGATCGCAAGGCGGGCGATGCCGGATTCGCCGTTCAGGCCCTTGTCCTCTTCCAGAGTGCCGAAGGTCAGCACCGGCGCGGGCAGTTTGTCTTCGTAGGAATAGCCTGCAACCGCAATCTCGGCCCCAAGGCGGCCGGGGGCGGTCTGGAACTGGGCGAAGGCGGGCGGGGACAGCGGTGTTGCGGGCGTCAGGATGGCAAGACCGCTTGCGGGGTCCGAGAGTTTGACGCTTGCTTCGGTCACGCCATCAAGGGTGATCTGGCTGCAGGTGGCGACGGCTTCGGCGGTGGTCAGCACCGAGCCTTGGGCATCCACATAGAAGCCCGAGCGCGAGAATTTGGGGCGGCGCACTTCCAGCCCTGCCATCAGGCCGGATTTGGCGGCGGCGTCCAGCGGGACAAGGCCGGGGTCCAGCGCCTTGTCACCCACGGCACGGAACGAGGCTTGCAGCGCGGGCAATATCCGCGCCATGCGGTCGGCGTCTTTTGGATTCCAGACCACAAGATAGCCTTTCACCAGTCCGCGCGCGGCTTCGGCAAAGGCATAGCTTTCGACGGTGGCGCTGCTGGCCGAGATGGTGAAGGACTTCTCACCCTTTTCACGCGCCCCCGTGGGCGGCACGACAGACAGGGTTTGCAGAACATCATACAGGCCGGACAGCGCCGCCACATCGCCGGGTTGCGAGATCAGGATCACCCGCAGGCCAGAGCCGTTCTTTTCCGCAAAATGCACGAAGGGCGGCTCGTAATGGTCAAAACCCAGAAGGGCCATCGGCAGGGTGATCTCGATCCCGGATTCGGGTTCGGTGATGGTTTCAAAGCCGAATTCGGCCTGATCGGCGTTAAAGCCATCGATCAGGGCGCTGCGTTGTTTTGTGGTCAGCACGCCGGTCGGCTCATAGGCGTTGGCCTCTTGCCATGCCGCCATGGATTTGCGGGTGCCTGCGCCGAAGGAGCCATCTATCGCGGCGGTGTAGAAGCCATACCAGCGCAGGGCTTCTTGCAGGGCTTGGCGTTCCTCTTTTGACAGCGCGGCCTCGGCGGCTTTGGCCTGCTTGACGGTTTCTTCGGGGATCGGGGCGGGTTCGGCTTCGGCGGCGGGTTCGATGGGGGCATCGGCGGCGGGTTCAGCGGCGGGTTCGATCACGGGCGCGACCAGCGGGCCGGTGCCTGTGGCGGGCCAGAACTGCGCGCCATGCGCCGCGCCATCGGTGATATAGCTGTCAGAGGGGATCAGGCCCTGTGATCGCAGATCGGCCAGTTTGCCTGCGGCTTCGGCAGGATCAAAGGGGCCAAGCGCCACGGCATACCAGCCTGTGCCAAGGCGGAACCCTGCCGTTTCGGGAAAGATCGAGGCATAGGCGCGGGCGCGGTCAAGCGAGGTTGCCTCATCGGGGTGGGCCTCGATCTGAATCCAGGCCAGACTCTGGGCCTGCTCTTGGGCATGAAGGGGGGCGGTCAGGCCCAGCATCGCTACCACGGCCCACAGCAAAGCAACCAATCTCATCGTTCCGTCCAACCCCTTTTCGCGGCGCGGCGATCCGGCTTTGTGATCCACACCTGCGCCAAATTTTGCCGAATGTATCAGAGCGCCCGCCGGATGCACCAGCTTTCGTATGCTGCAACCCGTCACAAGCGCGTGGCCGCATTGACCCTAGCCTGCGTCTTGCCTATGGAAAGGCTGCATTTCAAGAGGTCTGCCCAGATGTCTGTTCCCGCCCAAGCCGCCGCTGCGCCACGGTCGTTTCAGGAAATCATCCTGAGGTTGCAAAGCTATTGGGCGGCCCAAGGCTGCGCGGTGTTGCAGCCCTATGATATGGAAGTGGGGGCCGGCACCTTTCACCCGGCGACCACGCTGCGGTCTTTGGGCTCCAAACCTTGGGCTGCGGCCTATGTCCAGCCCTCGCGCCGCCCCACCGACGGGCGCTATGGCGAGAACCCGAACCGGTTGCAGCATTACTACCAGTATCAGGTCATCATCAAACCCTCGCCCTCGAACCTGCAGGAACTCTATCTGGGCAGCCTTCAGGCCATCGGCATCGACATGGCGCTGCATGACATCCGCTTTGTCGAGGATGACTGGGAATCCCCGACCCTTGGTGCTTGGGGTCTGGGCTGGGAGGTGTGGTGCGACGGCATGGAAGTCAGCCAGTTCACCTATTTCCAGCAGGTTGGCGGCCATGATTGCCGGCCCGTCTCGGGCGAGTTGACTTATGGGTTGGAGCGTCTGGCGATGTATGTGCTGGGCGTCGATCACGTTATGGACATGCCCTTCAACGATCCGTCTGCGCCCATCCCGCTGACCTATGGCGATATTTTCCGGCAGACCGAGGAAGAATACTCGCGCCACAACTTTGACGGTGCCGATACCGCGCAGCTTTTGCGCCATTTCGAGGATGCCGAGGCCGAATGTCAGCGCCTGCTGGATTTCCCCGCCGAAGATCCGAAAACCGGCAAGAAGATCATCATGGCGCATCCGGCCTATGACCAGACCATCAAGGCCAGCCACCTGTTCAACCTGCTGGACGCGCGCGGCGTGATCTCAGTCACGGAACGCCAAGCCTATATCGGCCGTGTCCGCGCGCTGGCCAAGAAATGCGCCGACGCTTTCCGGCTGACCGAAGCGGGGGCGGACGCGTGAGCAATGGCAAACCGACCGCTGGAAAAATCGTCGCAGGTGCCATCGTGCTGATCGCCGCCATTGCAGGCGTGGCCATGTATTGGCTGCAGGAATACGCCTTTTACACCCCCGTTGCCTTCCAATCCGGCAACGAGATCAAGCTGACCCTGATCGAAGGCGGCTTGGCCGAACCGATTCTGGCCGAGGATATCGAAGGCATCGACGCGGATTCATCCCCGCTGCGGTTCCGCGCCTGTTTCCACACGCCGATGACCCAAGCCATGCTGACCGAGACCTACAAGGTCTACGATGGCGCGGTTCCCCTGAATGCCCCTTCGTGGTTCGGCTGCTTTGACGCTTCCGCCATCGGTGAGGCGCTGGAAAAGGGCGAGGCGATTGCTTTTCTGTCCGAGGCGGGCATTGCCCCTTCGATTGACCGCGTTGTCGCGGTTTTCCCCGATGGCCGCGCCTATGCGTGGCACCAGATTTCTCCTGACGCGGAAGAATGACCCATGGCTGACCTGCTGATCGAACTCTTCTCGGAAGAAATCCCCGCCCGGATGCAAGCCCGCGCGCGCGAGGATCTGAAATCGCTGGTGACCAATGGTCTGGTCGAGGCTGGGCTGACCTATGCGGGGGCAGGGGCGTTTTCCACGCCGCGCCGTTTGGTGCTGACGCTGGACGGGCTGTCCGCCGAAAGCCGCCCCGTGCGCGAGGAACGCAAAGGCCCGCGCACCGATGCGCCCGCCGCGGCTTTGGAAGGCTTTTTGCGCTCGACCGGTCTGACCAAGGACCAGTTGGAGGTGCGTGACGACAAAAAGGCGCAGGTCTATTTCGCCGTGATCGAAAAGCCGGGCCGCGCTGCGCCTGCGATCATTGCCGAGGTGCTGGAGCACGCCATCCGCAACTTCCCGTGGCCGAAATCGATGCGCTGGGGGTCGGGCAATCTGCGCTGGGTGCGCCCGCTGCAATCCATTCTTTGCATCCTGACCGATGAGGCCGGCGCGCAGGTGGTGCCGATGTCGGTTGACGGGATTGTCGCTGGCAACACCACCGCAGGCCACCGCTTCCTGTCGCAGGGCCGCTTTGCGGTCAACAATTTCGACGATTACGCTGTGAAACTGAAGCGCGCCTTCGTGGTGCTGGATTCGGCGGAACGTGAGGCCGCCATCTGGCAGGGCGCGCAAAATCTGGCCTTCGCCGCCGGAATGGACGTGGTGCCGGACGCGGGGTTGCTGACCGAGGTGGCGGGGCTGGTGGAATGGCCGGTGCCGCTGATGGGGCGGATTGCGGACGCCTTCCTGCACCTGCCTGCGGAAGTTCTGCAAACCTCGATGCGCGAGCATCAGAAGTTTTTCTCGGTGAAGAACCCGAAAACGGGGCGGATCGAAGGCTTTGTGACGGTGGCCAACACCGACCCCGCCGACCATGGCGCCACGATCCTGAAGGGCAACCAGAAGGTGCTGTCGGCCCGCCTGTCGGACGCCAAGTTCTTCTGGGAAAACGATCTGCGCGTCGCCAAGGCGGGGATGCAGGAATGGCTCGACGGGCTTAAGGCCGTCACCTTCCACAATAAACTCGGCTCTCAGGCCGACCGTATCGCCCGCATCGCGGCGCTGGCGCGGGAAATCGCGCCCTTGGTCGGGGCCGATGCGGATGTGGCCGAAATGGCCGCCAAGCTGGCCAAGGCCGACCTGCGCTCGTCGATGGTGGGGGAATTCCCCGAACTCCAAGGCCTGATGGGCATGTATTACGCGCGCGAGGCTGGCCTGCCCGAGGCCGTGGCTTTGGCCGCCCGCGACCACTACTCACCGCTGGGTCCGACCGACTCTGTCCCGACCGACCCCGTCTCGGTCGCCGTGGCGCTGGCCGACAAGATAGACACCCTGACCGGCTTCTGGGCGATTGACGAGAAACCCACGGGGTCGAAAGACCCGTTTGCGCTGCGCCGCGCAGCGTTGGGGGTTATCCGGTTGGTGTTGGGTAGTCGATCACGCCTTAATATTCGGCAAGTGTTGTCGCGCGGTTTCGATGAAGTCCGCTTTGAAAAGATGATTGCTGAGGGGCGCTCCGAAAGTGCGTTGTTCGCTTACCCAAGCGAACTTCTGGGGACGACCACCGCTGCATTCAAAGATGCGCTAAATGAATTTGGCCGCTTGGAAACGCTTCGTTCTATTAAGGAGCTTCTAGCCTTCATTGGCGGCAAATTTGGTCCCTTCGTCGAAGGGCAGGCGCGACTTGATTTCCTCGCGAGCACTGTTCATTTTCAACGACTTTGTGACGGCTTGTTTGCTGAGAGTGACCTCCTCTCCTTCTTCCACGATCGCCTCAAGGTCTTCCTCAAAGACCAAGGCATCCGCCATGACGTCATCGACGCCTGCCTTGCCATGCCCGGCAATGATGACCTGACGCTGCTGGTCAACCGCGCCACGGCGCTGGCAGCCTTCCTGAAAACCGAAGACGGCCCGAACCTGCTGCAAGGCTACAAACGCGCCAACACCATCCTGACGCAGGCCGAACAGAAGGACGGCGTGGAATATTCCTTCGGCGCGGATGTGAAATTCGCGGAAACCGACGAAGAACGCGCGCTCTTCGCGGCCCTCGACGCGGCCGAAGCTGCCATCACCCCTGCGATGGCAAAGGAAGATTTCGCCGCCGCCATGACCGCCATGGCCACCTTGCGCGCGCCGATTGACGCCTTCTTCACCGCCGTTCAGGTCAATGCGGATAACGAAATCATCCGCCGCAACCGGTTGAACCTGCTGCACCGCATCCGCACCATCTGCTCGGGCGTGGCCGACCTGACCAAGATCGAGGGATAAACCGCTTCCCCCGATCCTCTTTGCACAAATATCCCACGGGGGAAGCCCGCAAGGGCGCGGGGGTGTGAAACCCCCGCTCTGGTTTGGTTGTGGGGGGCCTGACCGCTTGCGCCACGCCACATAACGCGTATCCTGCGCGCGCAAAGCAAAGGGTGCCGCAGTGCAGAAAACCGAGCCGCTCGAATTCGCTGTCATCACGCCATCGGCCAAGATCGTGACGGGCGCGCATGGCTGGCGGGCGAAATGCCTGCAACGGCTGGTGCGGCTGGACCTGCCGGTGCCGCAGACGGTGGCGCTGCCTGCGGCTACGGTGCGCGCGATTGCGGCGGGCAATGCGGTGGATATTGCCGCGATCCTGTCGCATTTTGAGAAAAACCCGCTGATTTCGGTGCGGCCCAGCCCCGAGAACCCCGATTGGGGCGGCCCCGGCACGGTGCTGAACGTCGGCATGAACGCCGCGCGTCATGCGCTGTTGGTGGCGCGGCACGGGCAAGCGGCGGCGGATGCGATCTATCTGCGCTTTGTGCAATCCTATGCCACCCATGTGGCGCGGCTTGATCCCGATATGTTCGACGCCGCCGCCCCTTCGGCCGAGGCGCTGCGCGATGCCTTGCGGCATTATGAACGGGAAATGGACGAACCCTTCCCCGAAGATCCCGGTCAGCAATTGTCCGAAGTGCTGCGCTCGATGGCGCGGGCGTGGGAAGGCACCACGGCGCGACTTCTCCGCCAAGCCAAGGGCGCGCCGGTGCAGGCGGCTTTGGGGCTGGTGGTGCAGGAAATGGCGCAGGGCATCGGGCAGGGGATTTCCGGCTCGGGCGTGATCCAGTTCATTGATCCGGTGACGGGGTTGCCGCAGGTGACGGGGCGCTATCTGGGCCAGAGTCAGGGCCGCGATGCGCTGAAAAAGACTGATGCGATCTATCTGACCTGCGATCCGCGCGGGCCGTCACTGGAGGAGTTGGCGCCCGAGATTTTCGCTGATCTGGTGCGGCATGGCGCGGCCTGCCGGGCGCGCTTGCGCGAAGAAATGCAGATCGAGTTCACCATCGAGGATGGCAAGCTGTCGGTGCTGGATGCGGTCAAGGTGCTGCGATCCGCACGCGCTGGCTTGCGGGTGGCGGTGGCGCTGGCCGATGACGGGGTGATTTCACGCGACGAGGCGGTGCTGCGGGTGGAACCGCGGGCGCTGTCGGAAATGCTGCATCCGCAGGTCGATCCGCGCGGGCCGCGCGATGTGTTTGCCAAGGGGATTGCGGCCTCACCGGGGGCTGCGGTGGGGCGGGTGGTGTTCTCCTCGGCTGCAGCGCAGGCCAGTGCCGCGCGGGGTGAGCCGTGTATTCTGGTGCGGCGCGAAACCGCCCCCGAAGATATTCGCGGGATGCATTCGGCGGTGGGGGTGCTGACTGAACGCGGCGGTGTCACCAGCCATGCGGCGGTGATTGCGCGCGGCATCGGGGTGCCTTGTGTGGTGGGCGCGTCGGGGCTGCGGCTGGACACCAAGGACAAGCGCTTTGTCGCGCCGGATGGGCGGGTGTTTACCGAGGGCGATCTGATTACCCTTGATGGAACCACGGGCGAGGTTCTGGCGGGGGCTGCCGATATGCTGGCCCCTGCGCTGGATGATACTTTCCGCAAGCTGCTGGGTTGGGCCGACGCCGTGCGCGATATTGGCATCCGTGCCAATGCCGACACCCCCGCCGATGCCGCCACTGCGCGGCAGTTCGAGGCGCAAGGGATTGGTCTGTGCCGGACGGAACACATGTTTTTCGATGAAGACCGCCTTGTGGTGATGCGCGAGATGATCTTTGCCGACACGCCCAAAGATCGGGCGGCGGCGCTGGCGCGGTTGTTGCCGATGCAGCGTGATGACTTTGTGCAGTTGTTCGACATCATGCAGGGCTTGCCGGTTTGCATCCGTCTGTTTGACCCGCCCCTGCACGAATTCCTGCCTCATACCCGCGAAGGTTTGCGCGAATTGGCCGAGGCGCTGGACAAGCCCTTGTCCGACGTGACCCGCCGTGCCGAGGCTTTGGCCGAATTCAACCCCATGCTGGGGATGCGCGGGGTGCGGCTGGGTGTGGTGCTGCCGGAAATCTATGACATGCAGGCGCGTGCGATCTTTGAGGCGACGGTGGAAATCGCCAAGCGGGGGGCATCGGTGGTGCCGGAAATCATGATCCCGCTTGTGTCGGCGCGGCGCGAGGTGGAACTGGTCAAGACCAATATCGACGCGGTGGCAGCGGCGGTGCGGGTCAAATCGGGGGTGAATTTCAGCTACAAGCTGGGCGTGATGGTGGAAACCCCGCGCGCCGCCCTGCGGGCGGGCGAGATTGCACAGCATGCTGATTTCCTGTCTTTCGGCACGAATGACCTGACGCAGATGACCTACGGATTGTCGCGCGACGATGCGGGGCGGTTCATGAATACCTATGTCCAGCAAGGGGTTTTCCCCGAAGATCCGTTCCATATTCTGGACGTGGACGGGGTAGGAGAGTTGTTGCACATCGGCGCGGAACGTGGGCGGCGGACGCGCGCGGACCTGACGCTTTCGATTTGCGGCGAGCATGGCGGCAACCCCGAATCAATCGATTTCTGCCGTAAAGCGGGGTTCGATTACGTGTCTTGTTCGCCCTATCGGGTGCCTTTGGCACGTCTTGCGGCGGCGCATCTGGCTTTGGCGGATCGTGTGCTTCCGGTGAAAATTGACACAATATCATGAAGTTGCGGCTATTTCCTAATGTGAAACATCCGAATTTTCGGCGGATTTCCGCGCAAATCACGACAAAAACCGTGGTAATTTAGCCACACGGGTGGACGCCCGGTCTGTTTCCCGCATAACCCCTGCGCTTGCTGACGGATTGTTACGTCCGGCAGCGTTTTTGAAACAGACCGGGAACTCGAGACAATGCGCTTGCACCAATGCTGGACGACCGCCGCAGTGGCGATCTTCGTCCTGACAGGAGCGGCCTTCGCCGAAGTGACGGTGAGCCAGTCCAACGATCCGACCCAAGCGATCGGCGAACAATTCGCCTCGCTTCTGGGTGCGGAACACAAGACCGTCGATGCTCTGCCAGACTCCAAACAGACTGCCCTTGCCATCGGGCCAAAGGTGGAAACGAAACTGAAGCCGGGCAAGAAAGCCGGCAAACCGATGATCGTCGACTATTCCGCAGACTGGCTTGCGGCGCTGCCCGCGCCAAGCGGTGATGCCGAATGGGAGTGCCTGCGGAAGGCGCTTTATTTTGAATCGCGCGGGGAAAGCCTGAAAGGGCAGTTCGCCGTGGCCGAAGTGATCCTGAACCGCGTTGACAGCGCCGCCTATCCCGACACGGTGTGCGGTGTGGTGCAGCAGGGCGGCAAGGGCGGGTGCCAGTTCTCCTATGTTTGCGACGGGATGCGCGACAGCATGTCCGAAGCAGCGGCATTGGACGAGGCGGGCCGGATTGCCCGCGTGATGCTGGACGGTGCGCCGCGCGTGCTGACCCTTGGGGCGACCCATTTCCATACGCGGGCCTCGAACCCGTCTTGGGCGCGGCGCTTTCCGCAGACCGCCGCGATTGGCGCGCATCTGTTCTATCGTCAACCCTGAGGCGTCGCGGGGCTTGCGCGGGGCGTCGTCTTCGGGCATGGCGCGATGAGGGGCGGGGCTTATGGTTCCGCCCATCTGCTTTTGGCGCGGGGGCGCATTATGACCAGCGATATCCGGCTTGCCTTTGCCCATCCCGAGGAACGCTCGGTTGCTTCGGCGGGGGCTGATCCGCGCGACCGGATCAGTCTGCGCGATCATGTGGTCGAGGTGGATATTGGCGCGTTTCAACAGGAACGCGGCCACCGCCAGCGGGTGATGTTCAATGTGGTGGTCGAGGTGCGGCCCGCGCCGCAGCCTCTGAACGACGATGTCGATCTGATCCTGTCCTATGACAAGATCACCGATGCCATCGCCACCGAGTTGGCCGCCGAACGGCTGAACCTGCTGGAAACGCTGGCCGAGCGGGTGGCGGAACGGATTCTGGCCGAACCGCAGGCGATGCGGGCCTTTGTGCGGATCGAAAAGCTGGATATTGGCCCCTACAAGCTGGGGGTCGAGATTGTGCGCTCGCGCGCCGAGGCGGCGATCAAGGTGGTGGGGCAGGACGGGCTGGAAGCCGCTGTGCATCCGGTGGTGGTGTTTTTCGACAATGCCGCGATTGCCGATCCTGATCTGGGCGCGCGGCTGGATGCCTTGCAGGCGGGCGGTGCGCCGGTGGTGTTGACGGTGGGTCTGCCGGATATGGCGCGCCCGCAGACCGGACACAAGCCGACGCAGCGGCGGGTGGATCTGCTGGCGATTGAACAGAACGCCTGGGTGCTGGCGGCGCGCGATCCGCGCTGTGTGGTGGTGGAAACCCGCACGGAAATGGATTGGGCGATCAAGCGCGGCCAGATGATCGTCTGGGCGCCGTCGAAACTGGTGCTGGATGCGGTCGATGGCCCGCAATCGCGCGAGCCGGTGGTGCTGGCGCTGTGGCTGGCCGAGGTGATGGCGGCGGATCGGCTGGTCGTTCACGGCGATGTTACGCTGCCGGCAGGAAGCCGCGTGCGGGTCGAACGGCTGTAACGGTTTCGCTTGCCTGTGCTGGCTGGCGGTTCTAACTCAACCTTTATGATATATTACCGCCCAATTCCGATGACCGATCCTGCCCGACCTGATGGCGCTTTGCCGCTGGCGGGGGGCTGGTGCTGGTTTGACCGTGTTGAAGTGCTGCAACGCGGGGCTGCGCCGCGTGTGGTTGCCGTGGGTGAACTTCCCCCCGACGTGCAGGACCGTCTGTCTGCGCCGCGCCCCGATTTTGGCGGGTTGTCGATGGAGCGCCCGCGCATCATGGGCATCCTGAACGTCACGCCCGACAGTTTCTCGGATGGCGGGCTGTTCCTGCGGCCCGAAGCGGCGCTGATGCAGGCGCGGCAGATGGCGGCGGGGGCGGATATTCTGGACATTGGCGGCGAAAGCACACGGCCCGGCGCGGTCGAGGTGGCGGTGGCCGAGGAAACCGCGCGCACCGCGCCTGTGATTGCGGCGCTGCGGGCGGGCGGGCTGGAAATGCCGATCTCGATCGACACCCGCAAGGCGGCGGTGGCGCAGGCCGCCTTTGCGGCGGGGGCGACGATCTTGAACGACGTGACTGCTCTGCAATTCGATCCTGCGATGGCGGGGGTGGCGGCGGATCTGGGCGCGCCCGTGATCCTGATGCATTCCATCGCCTCGCCCGAGACGATGCAGGACGATCCGCGCTATGACGATGTGCTGCTGGATGTTTACGATGCACTGGCGGCGCGACTGGCCGAGGCGCAGGCGGCGGGGATTGCGCGGCACAGGCTGGCGGTTGATCCAGGGATCGGTTTTGGCAAGACGCTGGCGCATAATCTGGCGCTTCTGGCGCGGCTGTCGCTGTTTCACGATCTGGGCGTGCCGGTTTTGCTGGGGGCAAGCCGCAAGCGGTTCATCGGCACCATCGGGGCCGAAGCCGATGCGGCGAAACGGATGCCGGGCAGTCTGGCGGTGGCCTTGGCCGGAGTGGCGCAGGGGATGCAGATGATCCGCGTGCATGATGTCGCCGAGACGCGACAGGCGCTGTCCTTGTGGCAGGCCGCGACAAAAGGAATTTCGGAATGACGCGCAAGCTGTTTGGCACCGATGGTGTGCGGGGCCGTGCCAATACCTATCCGATGACGGCGGAAATGGCGCTGAAACTGGGTGCTGCGGCGGGGCGGTTCTTTCGCCGTGACGGGTCTGACGGGCATCGGGTGGTGATCGGCAAGGACACGCGGCTTTCGGGTTATATGCTGGAGAATGCGCTGACGGCGGGGTTGACCAGCACGGGCATGAATGTGCTGCTGCTGGGTCCGGTGCCGACTCCGGCTGTGGGGTTCCTGACGCGGTCGATGCGGGCCGATCTGGGGGTGATGATCTCGGCCAGCCACAACCCGCATCAGGACAATGGCATCAAGTTCTTCGGGCCTGACGGGTTCAAACTGTCGGATGCAGCCGAGTTGGAGATCGAGGAATTGGTCGACGGCGAGATCATTCCTGCCAAGCCGGAGAACATCGGGCGGGCCAAGCGGATTGACGACGCGCTGGGGCGCTATCAGGAATATGCCAAGACCACCTTTCCGGCGGGGCTGCGGCTGGACGGGCTGAAGGTGGTGATCGATTGCGCCAACGGGGCCGCCTACAAGGCCGCGCCGCAAGTGCTGTGGGAGTTGGGGGCCGAGGTGATCCCCGTGGGTGTCTCGCCGAATGGCAAGAACATCAATGACCGCTGCGGATCGACCTATACCCAGACCGCCGCCGAGGCCGTGGTGGCGCATGGCGCGCATGTTGGCATCTCGCTGGACGGGGACGCCGACCGCGTGATGATTCTGGACGAGTTCGGACAGGTGGCGGACGGCGATCAGATCATGGCGCTGCTGGCGGGGCGCTGGGCGGATGAGGGGCGGCTGCGCGGTGGCACTTTGGTCGCCACGGTGATGTCGAACCTTGGGCTGGAGCGGTTCATGTCGGCGCGCGGGCTGCGGCTGGAGCGGACGGCAGTGGGCGACCGCTATGTCGTCGAGGCGATGCGGCGCGGCGGTTTCAACCTTGGCGGCGAGCAATCGGGCCATATCGTGATGACCGATTACGCCACCACGGGCGACGGTTTGATCGCCGGTTTGCAATTCCTGTCGGAAATGGCGCGCACGGGGCAACCCGCCAGCGCCTTGGTCCGCCAATTTGAGACTGTGCCGCAAATGTTGAAAAATGTGCGGTTTTCAGGGGTGGTAGAACCACTCAAGGTTGGAAAAGTGCAAGACGCCATCAGGGCAAACGAGGCCCGTATCAACGGCAAGGGCCGTCTTCTGATCCGCAAATCCGGCACAGAACCGCTGATCCGCGTGATGGCGGAATGCGAGGATGCCGATCTGCTGGCGGATGTGGTGGATACGATCGTGCAGGAAATCAACGCGGCGGTTCAGGGCTAGGCCTTGCGCCGCTGCCACAACCCTGTGGCATAGACGGGGAGCAAAAGGGCTGCGGCGCAGGTCAGAGACATCATCTGCTGCGACAGGATCGACCAGCTTCGGACCGGCAAAAGACAGGTCACAGCGTAAACCATCACGACGTGAAAACTGTAGACCAGCAGTGAATGCTGCCCCAGCAACACAAAGGGCCGCCATGTCATCAACCCGCGCAGACCGCGTGCGGCGGCGCGGATCAGGCGGTTGGGATGGCTTGGCCCGACCTCGATCAGCCACACCGCCAGCAGCACCATCATCGCAAAATTCGCAAAGCGCAGCAGCGCGATGTGGCTGTGGCTCAGATTGGTTTCAAGCGCGGCTCTGAAGGCTTCGGGCAGGGCGGGGATTTCGGTTCCCAGTTTGGCCAGCAAGAACAGCACGAACAGCACCAGCAGAACCGGCACGACCTTGGCCATGCGCGGATCATGCAGGCGCGACAGATCCAAGCGCCCTTCGGCCCAGATCATCCCCGCGATCAGCCCGCAGACATAGACCAACTGCCACGCAAAGCGGTCGAAATACATGCCGATGCGGAAAGATCCGGTTTGGGTCAGCCCAATCGCTGCGTTCAGCCAATCCAGAAACAGGCCGTAAAGACCGGTTTGTGCAAACAGCCAGAGCGCAACCGAAATCATGGCCACCAGAAGCCCATCACCCCTGTGCAGCGCCACCAGAATGGCCGGGGTAAAGGCCATGAACACCAGATACATCGGCAGAATGTCGATGAAGGTCGGCCCACTCAGCAGGGTCAGCGACAAGACCGCGTTCAACAGAGGCGCCTGACTGTTCGACAGCGCAAGCTGGCTTTGCCCGCCAAAGTGAACCACTGTCAGCGAAAACAGCAGAATCACCGCAATCAGCCCCGCATGATAGCGATAGATCAGCCTGATCCGCTGCCACAGCGCCGCGCGCATCCCGGCTTCGGAGCCTTTGATCAAGTTGCGGCCATAGACCATCGCCACCACGACACCGGACAGGAACACAAACCCCTGCGCCGCGCCGAAGGTGCTGAAACGGGTGTAGTCCAGCAGTTGCAGTGGGAAAAACAGCTCGAACGACAGATGATGCACGGTCATCATGACAAGAAAATAGCCGCGAAAACCGTCAAGCAGGGGGTAACGCATGTGAAGGCAACAACTTTCGATAAATCTACACCTTCAGGTTGCCTTTGCCGCGCCTGCCGTCAATCCCAAAGCAGAATGGCGGCCCGTTTCGGGGCCGCCATTGCAGGATTGGGGTAGGGTGCGTGGTTTCCACGCACCTTTCCGCAGGTCAGTTGCGGGCGCGGTCGACCATTTTGCCCTTGGAGATCCAGGGCATCATGTCGCGCAGCTTTTTGCCCACCAGTTCGATCTGGTGCTCGTCGTTGGAACGACGCGACGCCTTGATCGTCGGCTGGCCCACAGCGTTTTCCAGCATGAAGTCGCGCACGAACTTGCCCGACTGGATGTCGGACAGAACGGCTTTCATGCGGGCTTTGGTTTCGTCGTAGGGCAGAATCCGCGGGCCGGAGACATACTGGCCGTATTCGGCAGTGTTCGAGATCGAGTAGTCCATGTTGGCGATGCCGCCTTCATAGATCAGGTCAACGATCAGCTTCACTTCGTGCAGGCATTCGAAATAGGCCATTTCCGGCTCGTAGCCCGCTTCGACCAGCGTTTCAAAGCCCATACGGATCAGCTCGACCAGACCGCCGCAGAGAACGGCTTGTTCGCCGAACAGGTCGGTTTCGCATTCCTGACGGAAGTTGGTTTCGATGATGCCCGAACGGCCGCCACCGATGCCCGAGCAATAGGACAGGCCGATTTCCATCGCCTTGCCGGTCGCGTCCTGATGCACAGCCACAAGGCAAGGCACGCCGCCGCCCTTGGTGTATTCACCGCGCACGGTATGGCCCGGACCTTTCGGTGCCATCATGATGACATCGACGCCCTTTTTCGGCTCGATCAGGCCGAAATGCACGTTCAGGCCATGGGCGAAAGCAATCGCCGAGCCTTCGCGCAGGTTGTCGTGGACGTATTTCTTGTAGGTTTCGGCCTGCAATTCGTCGGGCATGGTGAACATGATCAGGTCGCACCAAGCGGCAGCTTCGGCAATGCCCATGACCTTCAGGCCTTCGGCTTCGGCTTTCTTGGCGGAAGGCGAGCCTTCGCGCAGCGCAACCACAAGGTTCTTCGCACCCGAATCGCGCAGGTTCAGCGCATGGGCGTGGCCTTGCGAACCGTAGCCCAGAATGGCGACCTTTTTGTCCTTGATGATGTTCACATCGCAGTCACGATCGTAATAAACGCGCATTTGGGCGCTCCTTTTCTGTTGATGGGCGCAGGATAGGGGGTTTGGCGGTTATTTGGGTTCGAAATTTGACGAAATCCCAAGAGTATGAGAATGATCATTCTCAAATTATAAAAATATGAAAAATTCATGCAGATTGACGACACCGACCGCCGCATCCTGCGTCATCACCTTGCCGAACCTGCGCTGTCGCGGGCCGATCTTGCCGAACGGGCGGGGGTAACGCCGGCGACGCTGTGGCGGCGGCTGGAACGGCTGGCCGAGGGGGGGGTGATCAAGGCAGACCGCGCGGTGATCGACTGGCGGCGGCTGGGCTATGCGGTCGAGGTCAGTTTGCGCTTCACGCTTGATAAAACCAACCCGCGCGCCTTTGACGAGTTCATCGCCGCTGCCCGCGAGGTTCCCGAAGTGGTGGGGATCGAGACCTTTCTGGGCCGCGTCGATGTGCGCCTGAACGTGATCGCCCGCGACATGGCGCATTATCAAGAGGTGTATCGGACGCAGATTCTGGCCCTGCCGCATATTTCAGAGCTTGAGGCGCTGATGCTGATTGCGACCATCAAGGAAACCGAGGGGCTGCCGCTGTGATCGATCTGGATGACGTGGACCGCAGCTTGTTGCGCGCGCTTTCGCTGGATGGCAGCCTGTCGGCGGGCGAATTGGGGCGGCGCTTCGGACTTTCCCAACCTGCGGCATGGCGAAGGATCAGGCGGCTGGAAGAGGCGGGGGTGATCGCGGGGCGCAGGCTTGATGTGGACCGGACCGCTTTGGGGTTCGGCGTGACGGTGTTTCTGGGGGTAAAGCTGGCCACCAAGGGGCGTGTTTCCCTTGAGGATTTCGAACGCGCGGTGGTGGCGATCCCCGAAGTGCAGGTTGTGCAACATGTGCTGGGCCTGTTCGATTACCGCCTGCGCGTTGTCGCCCGCGACATTGCCGATTTCGAACGTGTGCTGCGGCGGCGCATCATGACCTTGCCGGGGGTGGGGCAGGTGGAGGCCAATGTGTTGCTGACAGAAGAGCGCAGGCCCGGTCCGCTGGGGTAGCTTTGATGTCGGATTTGAGTATTTGAGCCAAGGTGAAAGCGGGTAGACTGCGCGCACCCACAGGAGGAGACACCGATGAAACTGCCGCATGCCCATATCGATCCCGAAGGTCTGGAAGAATTCTCGGTGGTCTTCACCGACCGCTCTTTGAACCATATGTCGGCCAAATTTCAGGGCGTGATGCGCGATGTCTCGGGCCTGCTGAAAGAGGTCTACAAGGGCAGCGCCGTAGCGCTTGTGCCGGGGGGCGGCAGCTATGCGATGGAGGCCGTGGCGCGGCAGTTCGGGCAGGGCAATGCGCTGATCGTGCGGAACGGCTGGTTTTCCTACCGCTGGACCCAGATATTCGAGGCAGGCGGCTTTGCTGCCGAAACTACGGTGGTGATGGCGCGGCAAACCGGCAACGGGGCAAAAGCGCCCTATGCGCCGCCCCCCGTGGACGAGGTTTGCGCCAAAATCCGCGAGGTCAAACCGGATGCGGTCTTTGCGCCCCATGTCGAAACCAGTGCAGGCATCATCCTGCCCGATGACTATATCGCGCAGATCGCGGCGGCGGCACATGAGGTCGGCGCGCTGATGGTGCTGGATTGCATCGCCTCGGGCTGTATCTGGGTGGATATGGCGGCCACGGGCGTGGATGTGCTGATCTCGGCGCCGCAAAAGGGCTGGTCGGCCTCGCCTTCGGCTGGCGTCGTGGTGATGGGCCCGCGTGCCGAAGCGCGTCTGGCCGAAACCAGTTCCAACAGCTTCGCGCTCGACCTGAAGAAATGGCGCAGCATCATGGCGGCCTATGAGGGCGGCGGCCATGCCTACCATGCCACCATGCCCACCGATGCCATCGTCGGATTCCGCGACGCCATGCTGGAAACCAAGGCGATGGGGTTCGAGGCTGCCAAAGCGGCACAATGGGCGCTGGGTCAGGCTGTGCGGGCGATGCTGGCCGAAAAAGGCGTCACCTCGGTGGCCGCCGAAGGCTTTGGCGCGCCGGGGGTGGTGGTCAGCTATACCGACGATCCCGCGATCCAGAACGGATCGAAATTCCGTGACCTTGGCCTGCAAATCGCTGCAGGTGTGCCGCTGCAAGTGGGCGAGGGGGCAGAATTCCGCACCTTCCGGCTGGGCCTGTTCGGTCTGGATAAACTGGCGGATGTGCCTGCCACGGTCGCACGCCTGCGCCGCGCGGTGGATCAGGTTCTGTAAACCCGAAACCCGCGCCTGCGGCAAGGTCAGAGCCTCCGGCGGGAGTATTTGGGCCAAGATGAAACTCCGGTTCCATCCTCTTTGCCCAAATATCCCCGCCGGAGGCACCCGACGTTACAACATTCCGCCAGATTTCAGGATAGGGGTAGGGTGCGTGATTTCACGCACCTTTCCTAACGCAGGCCGAGTCCGGCTTTCATCAGCGTTTTTCGCACCGGAGCGATGGAATAAAGCGCGTTCAGCGCAGTTGCGCGCAGGTCACGCAGGGATTGCCCCCCCATCATCGAGGCGCGGTTCAGGGTGTCGATCCCTGTGACGCGGGCCTGCACATCAAGGTGGCGGCGGCGCTGGTAGCTGTCCAGCATTTTGACGCTGCCGATCTCAGCCGGATCGGCTTGGGCCAGATCCAGCAGCACGGCAAGATCTGCAAGGCTCATGTTCAACCCCTGCGCGCCGATGGGCGGGACGACATGGGCGGCCTCGGCCATCAGGGCGGTGCGCTCGCCCGTCATCCGGTCGGCGATCTGGCTGATGATCGGCCAGACCGAGCGGCGTGATGCAAGCGTCAGCGGGCCAAGGATCTGGCAGGAGCGCGCGGTCATTGCCGCCTCGAATTCCGCGACCGGCAGGGCGGCAAGGCGGGCAACTTCCGGTCCCGTCTCCATCCAGACCACGGCCGAGCAGGGCAGACCATCACGGTCGGGCAGCGGCACAAGGGTGAAGGGACCGCCCGAGCGGTGAATCTCGGTCGAGACGTTCTGGTGCGGGAGCGGGTGGCTTACAGCAAAGGCCAGCGCCTTTTGGCCATAGCGAATGGTCTTGACCGGAATCTCCAGCGCCTCGCGCATGGTCGAAGCGCGGCCATCGGCGGCGATGACAAGGCGGGCGGCAACGCTGCGGCCATCGGACAGCGTGACAAGCGCCTCGGTCGAGCGGGTCAGCAGGTGCGTGGTGGCCACGCCCGGCAGGAAGGTGACATTGGGCAATTCCGCCAGTCGCGCCACCATCTCGCGCCGCAGAAGCCAGTTGGGCAGGTTCCAGCCGAAGGGCTGTTCCGAGATGTCGGAGGCATCGAAGTCTTTGATAATGCGGGGTTCTGCGGTGACGCCTCCGGCATCGACAATCCGCATGATCTGCAAGGGGGCGGCGAAAGGTTCCAGCCGCGTCCAAAGGCCTGCGGTTTGCAGCACAGGGATGGAAGGCTGTAAAAAGGCGGTTGTCCGCAGGTCTGCACCCTCGGCAGCGCCATCAGTAATGGGCGGCGTCGGATCGACGCAGATCACCTGAAACCCAAGCGACCCAAAAGCCGCCGCCGCTGTCAGCCCCGCCACGCCGCCGCCAGAGATCAGAATATCGGTGCGGATGCGTGTCATGCTGGTCCCCTTTTGCGCCCTAGTGATACGCTTTGCCTGCGGAAATGCGAAGCGACAAAGCGGCGCGGATCAGGGCAGCGTGACCCAGATCAGCAGGCAAAACATCACCGGAACAAAGCCCACAGCCGTCAGCGTCAGCGCCACCAGCCCCCAGGTTTTCACCGCCAGCACCAGCACCGTCAGCGCAATCGTCAGCAGGTAGAACACCAGATTGATGTCGCGCGAAACATCGCGGGCGATATGGCCAAGGACGGGAAAGGGTTTGGCAGGCAGGCTGGTGGTTGAAATAGACATCTCGGACTCCGGTTTTACCAGAGCTTAGATAGCGGCCCGCCGCGCCTATGGCAGAGGGCGGATTGCCGCAGCCTAGATCAGGCGGGACAGAAATTGCGCCAGATCGTCGGTGTGGTGATGAATATGGAGCGCTTTCAACGGTTTGGGCGCGACATGCACGGTTTGCATCCCCATCTGATGCGGCGCGGCCAGATTGCGCGGATCATCTTCGAACATCGCGGCGGTGGCAGGGTTCAGCCCGTCGGCGGCAAAGATCGTCTCGAATGCCGCACGCTCCGGCTTGGGGCGAAAGCCCGCATGCTCGACGCCATAGACCGCATCGAACAGCCCCGAAAGACCACGCGCCTGCAGCACTTTTCGGGCATAGGGTTCGCAGGCATTGGTGTAGACAATGCGGCGGCCGGGCAGGGCGCGGATGGCGGCGGCAAGGTCTGGGTCGGCGGGAAGACCTGAAAAATCAATATCATGCACGTCTGTCAGATAGGGTGCGGGGTCGATGTTATGTTCGCGCATCAGCCCGGCAAGCGTGGTGCCATAGCTATCCCAGTAGTGCTGGCGGAGCCTGTCAGCCTCGGTCTTACCGACGCCCAAGGCCTGCATGACCCAAGCCGTCATCCGCACCTCGATCTGGTCGAAGAGGCGGTATTTCGGCGGGTAAAGCGTGTTGTCCAGATCGAAGACCCAGGTGGTGACGTGGTTGAAGTGCTGTTTGACCATGCCGCCTTGGTAGCGCAGTGGCGGCGACGCGGCAATCGGCGGGTTGATCCCATGGCACAAGCGCGGCTAGTGTCGCGCCGAACGGGGGGACGGATCGTGCAGAAAGATGCTTATACGCTGATCCTGGAGGCGATCGAGAGCGGGCTTTACAAGCCGGGCGACCGATTGGTCGAATCGGAACTGGCCGAGCGGCTGGGCGTGTCACGCACGCCGGTGCGAGAGGCATTGCAGCGGTTGGAAACCCAGTCGATGCTGACGCGCGACGGGCGCAGTCTGATCGTGGCCAGTCTGGATCACAACCAGTTGACCGAGCTTTACGCCGTGCGGACCGAGCTTGAGGGGTTGGCCGCGCGTCTGGCCGCGCGCCATGCGACGGATGAGGAAATCCGCGTGCTGCGCGGCATGGTCGAGGATGACCGTGCGCTGTTGGGGGGCGATCCGCGCGCGCTGTCGCGGGCCAACAAGCGGTTCCACAAGCTGATCCATCTGGCCAGCCATAACCGCTTTCTGGTGCAGCAGCTTGATCTGGTGCATCGGTCGATGGCGTTGATGGCGACGACCTCTTTTGCGGCCGAGGGACGGGACGAGGTGGCACTGGCCGAGCATGACCAGATCGTGCGCGCGATCGAGGCCCACGATGGCGAGGCGGCCTATCAGGCGCTGAAATCCCATATTTCCAAGGCATTCGAGACGCGGCTGCGGGTGGATGCGGGCGAGTTGAAAACGCGCTAATCGAACAGGCCATGGCTGGTTTTATCCCAGTAGAACGGGCGGGTCAGCAACTCCCACAGGGCCTTGTAGGCGGCGAAACTGGCCAGCGGGTGATAGAAGATCAGCGTTGGCACCCAAAGCGGGCTTAACCGGTGGCCGGTGCGCCGCAGGGCCGCGATGTCAAAGGCGATGGTCAGCGCGGTTGTGGCGAAAAACGTCAGGTAAAGCGCTGTGAAGGCCGGAGGGGATAGCGCCGTCACCATCGGGTGCGGCACGCCGAGCGGCACCAGCCAGAACGACCACAACAGCGGGGCCAGAAGGCTTTGCAGGATGGAGCCAAGCACAAGCACCTGCACACCGACAAATCGACGCGGCCCCAATTGCCGCCATAACAGGCGAGGGTCGCGCATATGGGTCAGCCATGTCATCATGAAGCCCTTGCTCCATCGTGAGCGTTGTTTGATCCAAGGCAGGGCGCGGCAGTTGGCTTCTTCCATGGTGACAGAGGCAATCACCTCGGTCCGCAAGCCGTGTCGGGCAAGGCGAATGCCCAGATCGGCATCTTCGGTGACATTATGGGCATCCCAGCGCCCCAGACGTTCCAGATGGTCGCGGCGAAAGAACAAGGAGGTGCCACCCAGCGGCACTACCATGCCCAAACGCTCCAGCCCCGGCAGGAATTGCCGGAACCACGCGGCGTATTCGATGGTAAAGCAGCGCGCGAGCCAATTGGTGTGCGGGTTGTAATAATCCAGCATCGCCTGAACGCAGGCCAGATCGGGCGTGGCAGACAGAAAACGGTCAACGATGCGACGGATCTGGTCGGGGGCTGGCGCATCCTCGGCGTCGTAAACTCCGACGATGCTGCCATGGCAATGGTCCAAAGCGAAATTCAGCGCGCGCGGTTTGGTTTTCACCCGCCCCGCGGGAACGGCCACAACCCGCATCCACGGCGGCAAATCCGCCCCGTCCAAGGCGCTGCGGGTCTGGTGGTCTTCGGCCTCGACCACCAGCAAGACTTCCAAGAGTTCTTGCGGATAATCAAGCAATCCCAGCCGCTTGACCAAGCGGGGGGCGATATTGCCTTCCTTGTAAAGCGCGACCATCACCGAGACGGTTGGCAGGGCGGTGTCTGGCGGCGGATGGGGGGGCGGCAAGACAGGCGGCGGCGGGCACAATAGGGACATCCAAGCCGCGAGTTTCAGCATAGAGAAGGCCAGCATACAGAAGGTTGCCAGAACGGTCATCCCGATCAGCACAGCCGCCGGCGCAAGCAGGGCTGCAACAAGCACTGTAAGAGCCATCAGAAAGATCGGCACGCGCAGGGTTTCAGCGCGGAAATGCCGACAGCTTTCGGACTCAGGAACGCGGGTTTCGGCCAGACTGGCCAGAGCCGGACCGCGCACCGCCAGCACCGCGGATTCGATCTGTCGGGCGGGCGCAACAGCCAGAACCAGTGCGCCGAAAAGCGCGGTCAGGCGCGGGCGATGCGGTTCGAAATCTTCGGGATAGGCGGTGACGATGACGGTGGCCCCGCCTGCCTTGCGCCACGGCAGAATACTGTGGCGCAGGCAATCCGAGGCGCCGAACGCATCGATCAGGCGGGCATCGGGTGGGTGGGACAGATTGGCAAGGCCGACGCCCCAATGCGCCGCAAGCGATTGATAAAGCGTGGTTTCCGCGACCATGCCGCGCGCAAGCAAAATGTCGGTCAAGCGCCCGCCGCGACTGGCAAGCAAGGCCAAAGCCTGCACCATGTCATGCGGCTGGATCGTTCCGTCACGCAGCAGCATGACGCCAAGTTTTTCTGGGGTCAGATCGGGTGTTTGCAGGGGGATCATGGCCACCCCAAGCAGAGGCGGCGCGATCAAATCAGGCAAAAAGGCGCGGGCGACGGTCATCAGGCTGGGCGGTCCCCGAAGGATATCCGTCCAGCCTGATGGCAAAGTGTTAAGATGCCGTTAAGACGACCGCGAAATCACGCGGCGCGGCGGGCGCGGATCGCCTCGGCAAAGCGTTCAAAAAGATAATAGCTGTCTTGCGGACCGGGCGACGCCTCGGGGTGGTATTGCACCGAGAAGATCGGTTTGCCATCCACCGCGATGCCACAATTCGAGCCGTCGAACAGCGAGACATGGGTTTCGCGCACGCCTTTGGGCAGGGTCTGGCTGTCCACGGTGAAGCCGTGGTTCATCGAGGTGATCTCGACCTTGCCGGTATCAAGGTCTTTCACCGGATGGTTCGCGCCGTGGTGGCCGTGGTTCATCTTGACGGTTTTCGCACCCAAAGCCAGTGCAAGCATCTGATGGCCAAGGCAAATCCCGAACAGAGGCAGATCAGCCGCAAGCACGCCCTGAATCATCGGCACGGCATAGGCACCGGTTGCCGCCGGATCGCCCGGACCGTTTGACAGGAACACGCCTTCGGGCTTCAGCGCCAGCACATCCTCGGCGGTGGCGGTGGCGGGAAGGACCGTCACTTCGCAACCCGACGAGGCAAGGCAGCGCAGGATATTGCGCTTGGCACCGTAGTCGATGGCAACAACGCGCAGGCCCGGACCGCTGCGGCGGGTGTAGCCTTCGGGCCATGCCCAAAGCTGTTCGTCCCAAGTGTAGGATTGGGTGCAGGACACGTCCTTCGCCAGATCAAGCCCGACGAGGCCAACCCATGCGCGGGCCTTGGCGACCAGCTTTTCAATGTCGAAATTGCCCGCCGGATCATGCGCCAGCGCCACATGCGGCGCGCCTTGCTGACGGATGGCGCGGGTCAGGCGGCGGGTGTCGATGCCGCCGATGCCGATGCGGCCCTTTTGCGTCAGCCAAGCCTGCAAATCGGCGGTCGAGCGCCAGTTCGACGGTTCGGTCGGGTCCCATTTCACCACCATGCCGGCGGCGACGGGGGTGGCGGTTTCGTCATCCTCGACGTTCACGCCGGTGTTGCCGATATGGGGGAAGGTGAAAGTCACGACCTGCCCCGCATAGGACGGGTCGGTCATGATTTCCTGATAGCCGGTCATCGCGGTGTTGAACACAAGTTCGGCGACCGTCTCGCCGGTGGCACCAAAGCCATGGCCGTAGAACACCGTGCCATCCGAGAGGGCAAGGCAGGCGGTGGGGCGGGTCTGGGTGGAGGTGGGCATGGCGCGACTCCCGTTGGTAAAATCTGCCGGACACTAGTTGCGGGGCGGGTTGGGGTCAAGCCTTTGTGGGAAAAGGATTATATATGATAATCAATGGCTTGCGGAAAGGGCGCGGAGTTGCGCCGATTGGGGGGCGGGTGTAAGGTGGCACAAATTTTCCAAGGGAGCGATGGGCATGGAGTTGCGTGAGCGGCTGCAAGGGGCGGTAAAGGATGCGATGCGGGCCAAAGAGGCCGAGCGGCTGTCGACGCTGCGGATGATTTCCTCGGCGATCAAGGATCGGGAAATCGCGGCGCGCGGCGAAGGGGCCGAGGTGGGCGAGGGTGATATTCTGGCGCTGCTGGGCAAGATGGTGAAGCAGCGGCAGGAATCGGCCAAGGCCTATGCGGCGGGTGGCCGGTCCGAGCTGGAAGCCAAGGAACTGAACGAGATCAAGGTGATCGGGGAGTTCCTGCCGCAGCAGTTGGATGCGGATCAGGTGGCGGCGGCGATTGCTGCTGCGGTGGCCGAGGCGGGAGCAAGCAGCCTTAAGGACATGGGCAAGGTGATGGCCGTGCTGAAGGCGAAATATACCGGCCAGATGGATTTCGGTGCGGTCGGCGCGCTGATCAAGGCGCAACTGGCGTAAGCGCAGAGTTTCGACGGAATTTCGGGACGTTATGCGGGGCGGCGTGCAAACTTGCCGCCCCTATTCATTGGGCGCGGCAAGGCCGGGCCTGAGGGCGGCTTGCAGTTCCGGCAGCAGGCGGGCGCGTTCTTCGGGTGTGAGGAACGCGCCAAGCTCCACCTCGCGCGGGCCGCCTTGCAGGGTCAGGTAATTCGGCACCGGACCGGAGACGGGGTGAAGGGTGACGCGGGTCCAATGCGGATTGGCCTGCCAGTCCTGACGCTGGCCGCGCGGGCCGTGACGGGTCAGCGTCACCAGGGTTGGCGTCAGGCGCAGGTCTTCGATGATTTCGCCGTCCCGATAGCTGCGGTCCAGCGCCCACCAGATACCCGCGATGGTCAGCAGCAGAAACGGCAGCAACCCCCACAGCACGGGAGAGCCGATCAGCACAAGAAGGGGCAAGGCGATCAGGGTGGCGGTCATGCCGATAAACCACACGAAGCCTTTGCGCGGCAACGAGCGGTAGGGCCACAGGTGCAGACGGGTCGCGGTGCCGTCAGGGGGAAGCCATTCATAGGGCATAGGCGTAGGATAGGTGTTCGGGGCCGGAAGGAAAGGGCGCGGGCGGGTCAACGCTGATTTTGTGGCAGCCCGTCGGTGATGCTGTAGTAGTCGGCTTTTTGCGAGACAAAGATGTGATGCGCCAGATGCGTTCCTGATGGCCCGTCAATCGCCCCCATCGCGATTCCGATCCAGTCTCGGAACACAGGGTCCCAGAACAGGGTCGAGCCGCAGGTGCCGCAAAAGCCGCGGCGGACTTTCTCCGAGGATTGGAACCAGCGCAGGGATTCGTCGCCGGTGACGGTCAGCGCCGATTTCGGCACATCGGTCGAGGCAAAGAAATGGCCCGATTGTTTGCGGCATTGGCTGCAGTGGCAGGCATCGGGCGGGTTGAGAGGGGTGCTGACCTCGAATCTGATCGCACCACAGAGGCAAGACCCTTGGGGCATGGCGACTCCTTGTTGTTTGCCGCAAGCCTATGCTTGCACGGACCTTTCGCCAAGGTCTTGATAGAATCGCAGCAGATAGCCGTCGGGATCTGCAACGATGAACTGGCGGTTGCCGGTTTCCAGATTGTCTTTGCGATACCAGCGGTCCTCGACCGGCAGGTGCAGCGGATAATTCCGCGCGGCCAGATTGGCCAGCATCGGGGCGATGTCTGCCACGCGGATTTGCAGGTTGATGCCGCGGCCGAAGGGGCGGGTCATCGGGGCGTCGCTGGTGTCGAAGGTGCGGCCAAGGCTGTATTGGTCCAGCATCAATTCGGCGCTGCCAAGGCGCAGATAGGCAAAGCCTTCCTCGGGGCGGTCATAGACGACGGAGAACCCCAGCACCTGCGTATAGAAGGTAAGCGAGGCGGGCGTGTCGGTGACTTCCAGTTCCGGCACAAGGCTTGGCGACATGCGTCTTTCCTCCATGTGAAAAGGCCCCGAAGTTTCCTTCGGGGCCTTTCATTCTGTCAGCCCTTAGTGGCTGTGGCTGTGATCCCAGTCGGACCGCTTGGGAAGCTGCTCGAACGTGTGTTCGGGCGGCGGGCAAGGCAGGGTCCATTCCAGCGTGTCAGCGTATTCGTTCCAGTAGTTGTTCTCGGTCACCTTGCGGCCAGCGAACAGGGTGTAGAACACCACGCCGATGAAGAACAGGAACGAGGCAAAGGCGATGAAGGCGCCGATCGACGAAATGTAGTTCCAGTAGGCATAAGCCTCGGGGTAGTCGATATAGCGGCGCGGCATGCCTTGGCGGCCAAGGAAGTGCTGCGGGAAGAAGGTCAGGTTCGAACCGATGAACATGGCATAGAAGTGCAGCTTGCCCGCCCATTCCGGGTACTGACGGCCCGACATCTTGCCGATCCAGAAGTAGACACCGGCAAAGATCCCGAACACCGCACCAAGCGACATCACATAGTGGAAGTGCGCGATCACGTAGTAGGTGTCGTGATAGGCGCGGTCCACCGGAGCCTGCGACAGCACGATACCGGTCACACCGCCGACGGTGAACAGGAAGATGAAGCCGATGGCGAACAGCATCGGGGTCTTGAACTCGATCGAGCCGCCCCACATCGTTGCGATCCACGAGAAGATCTTGATGCCGGTCGGAACCGCGATGACCATCGTGGCCAGCATGAAGTAGGACTGCTGGGTCAGCGACATGCCGACGGTGTACATGTGGTGCGCCCAGACGACAAAGCCCAGAACACCGATGGCAACCATCGCATAGACCATCGGCAGATAGCCGAAGATCGGCTTCTTCGAGAAGGTCGAGATCACCTGCGACACGATGCCGAAGGCCGGAATGATGATGATGTAGACCTCGGGGTGACCGAAGAACCACAGGATGTGCTGATACAGGATCGGGTCACCGCCGCCCGAGGGCTGGAAGAAGGTGGTGCCGAAGTTGCGGTCGGTCAGCAGCATGGTGATGGCGCCAGCCAGAACCGGCAGCGACAGCAGAACCAGCCATGCGGTCACGAAGATCGACCAGCCGAACAGCGGAACCTTGTGCAGGGTCATGCCCGGAGCGCGCATGTTCAGGAAAGTGGTGATCATGTTGATCGCGCCAAGGATCGACGAGGCACCCGACAGGTGGACCGCGAAAATCGCAAGGTCCATCGAATAGCCCGGCTCGTTGGTCGAGAGCGGCGGATAGAGAACCCAGCCCACGCCCGAACCGAGTTGGTCATTGCCACCCGGCGACAGGACCGAAGCCACAGCCAGCGAGGTGCCTGCGACATACATCCAGTAGGACAGGTTGTTCATGCGCGGGAAGGCCATGTCCGGCGCGCCGATCTGCAGCGGCATGAAGTAGTTGCCGAAACCGCCGAACAGCGCCGGAATCACCACGAAGAACATCATCAGGATGCCGTGCGCGGTCACGGTCACGTTCCAGACGTGGCCGTTGGGGGTGCAGGCGTTTGCGGCATCGGCCACAAAGCGCATGCCTTCAAGGCACATGTACTGAACGCCCGGCTCCATCAGCTCCAACCGCATGTAGACGGTGAAGATGACCGAGATCAGGCCGACAAGCCCGCCGGTGAACAGATACAGAATCCCGATGTCTTTGTGGTTCGTCGACATGAACCAGCGGGTGAAGAACCCCTTGTGATCATGGTCGTGGCCATGGATGGCTGCGTCGGCCATTGGCGTCTCCCGTTTTATTACATTCTTCTGCCGTCCGCAGAGTCTCTGCGCCGGTTACAGATTGTGTTTAGTTTGAGGGCGGGTGCAGGGCAATCGCTGACTTTGATCCAGATCAAGTTTTTATGAGCTGATCTTGCGCTTTTTGCCGCAGGGACAGGGGCGCGACCTTGGTCTGACGGGCGGGGTGCTTTTCGCCAGACCTCCGGCCCTGACCTGCGGCTTTGGAATCAGGCAGCCTCAGGGGCAGGGGAGCCCAAGGCCGATTTGGCCGGGCTGATCTGGTAGCACAAGGAAGGACAACCCATGAAACTGCTGATTTTGGCCGCAGTGGCGGCAACATTCGGGATGGCAAGCGCGCCCGTCGTGGCGATGGAGACGCTGGTTTTGGACGGTGTGACACAATCGGATGCGGTGTCGCACCCGATCGAGCGGCGCAGCGGGCGCTGCCCCGGCGGCGAGAACCGGCCCTATGTCCGCGGATGCAGCGGCGTCTGAACGAAAAGGGGCGGGCCGTTTCCGGCCCGCCCCTCTACACTCAGGTGCCTGCGCTTATTGTGCCGGTTTGACCGAGGCCAGATAGGCGGCCACGTCTTCGCCCCCCTTGGCCAGTTTGAAGGTCATCTTCGACTTGGCGGCGGCATCGCCGGTCTTTTCCTTCAGCCAGGCGTTCGGGTCCGCGACATAGGCGGCCAGCAGAGCCTCGTCCCAGACGGTGCCATCGGCACCGGCCGCGATGATGGAGTCGCCATATTTGAAATCGGCGGCGGTGCCGATCTGGCGGCCGATCACGCCATAAAGGTTCGGACCGGTCTTGCCGCCCTTCATGATCTCGGTGCCGTCATCGGCGATGATGGCGTGGCAGGCCTTGCACTTTTTGAATTCGCTTTCGCCCTTGGCCGCGTCTCCGGCGAAGGCGGGGGCGGCAAAGGCAGCAAACGCCAGTCCGGCGATCAGAGAAAACTTGGTCATGTGGTCCTCTTGGAGTTTGGTGCGAGCGAGTCGCAAGAAATGTCGCGCAGGGCGACTTTGGAGGCAATGAGCTTGATAGGCAATTGCATCGAAGGTCGCAGGCGTAAACCCTAGGGGAAGAAGCGCGGAAAGGTGGCCAGCAAGGCTGCATCCAGATCGGCCATGGTGACAGGCAGGCCCAGATCGACAAGGCTGGTCACGCCATGGTCGCGGATGCCACATGGCACAATGCCGCCGAAATGCGACAGGTCCGGTTCGAGGTTGATCGAGATGCCGTGGAAGGACACCCAGCGGCGCAGTTTGACCCCGATGGCGGCGATCTTGTCCTCGCGCGGGGTGCCGTCTGGATTCGCGGGTTTGTCAGGCCGCACCACCCAGACCCCGACGCGGCCTGTGCGGCGCTCGCCCTTGACGTTGAATTCGGCCAGCGTGGCGATCACCCAGCCTTCCAGCGCACAGACGAATTTCCGCACATCCCGCCCGCGTTCGTTCAGATTGATCATGGTATAGGCGACGCGCTGACCGGGGCCATGATAGGTGTATTGGCCGCCGCGCCCCGCATCAAACACGGGAAAGCGGTTCGGATCGGTCAGATCCGAGAGTTTGGCAGAAGTGCCAGCGGTATAAAGCGGCGGGTGTTCCAGCAGCCAGACCGCTTCGGCAGCGGTGCCATCTGCAATCGCGGCGGCGCGCGCCTCCATTGCGGCCAGCGTTTCGGCGTAGGGGGCAAGGCCCGGAAGATGTGTCCACTCTACCATCGTCGTCCTCGGATCGGGCTGGCGGGGAATGCCTGACGGCATTCGGACCGCGTTTTGCGGATGACATGAGGCCAAGTTCTTTGCTTTTGCAACCTTTTGCCCGCGCTGTCCTTGCCTGTCCTTGCGGGGGGCGTGCCATCTCTTGCGGGTTTTCGGTGTTTGGATGAAAAATCCGCTTTCCTTCGGCAAAGGCCTTGGCTAAATAGCCGCCATCCAAGCCGGATTCAGTGCGGATGTGGCGGAATTGGTAGACGCGCAGCGTTGAGGTCGCTGTTCTTTAATCGGAGTGAAAGTTCGAGTCTTTTCATCCGCACCAATCCAGCTTGGAATAAGCCAGAGCCTGCGGGCCGGCGCCCCTTCCCCCTACCTAATCTAGACTTTGCCGGGACTGTCGTTTCTCGCCCTGCTGCTGTGGCTGCGCTATGTTTCGTGGCGGGCAACTTTTTTGCATGGCGGAGAATCGGTTGGCGCTAACGGCGTGCGAATGGTCGCAATCCGGCGACGGATATATTTGGACCTGCGGGCGATCTTCCTGCGGTCTGATCCTGCAAATGCCGTTCTGTGCGGCAAATGCGGCGCAAAATGCCCGATTGAACCGCAATCCGCGTGGCAAAGCGAATAGGACGACAAGCCGATTGCATTAAACGCGACCATTGGCTTATGTCGAAGTTATGACAAGCGCAGGCAAACTGCCGGACAGACGGGGAGAATGACGTGGCGACTACCAGCCCGAACGACGCATTCGTTGCCTTTGAGCACGTTCAGAAAAGCTATGACGGGGTTTCGCTTGTCGTCAAAGACCTGAACCTTTCGATTGGCAAAGGCGAGTTTTTGACGATGCTGGGGCCGTCCGGCTCTGGCAAGACCACCTGCCTGATGATGCTGGCAGGGTTTGAAACCGCGACTCATGGCGAGATCAAGCTGGATGGCCGCCCGATCAATCAGGTGCCGCCGCACAAGCGTGGCATCGGCATGGTGTTCCAGAATTACGCGCTGTTCCCGCATATGACGGTCGGCGAGAACCTGTCCTTCCCGCTCGAAGTGCGCGGCATGGGCAAATCCGACCGCGAGGCCAAGATCAAGCGCGCGCTTGACATGGTGCAGATGGGCGCTTTTGCCAATCGCCGCCCCAGCCAGCTTTCGGGCGGCCAGCAGCAGCGGATCGCCTTGGCGCGTGCGCTGGTGTTCGATCCCGGGCTGGTGCTGATGGACGAGCCGCTGGGCGCGCTGGACAAGCAGTTGCGCGAACATATGCAGTTCGAAATCAAGCACCTGCATGAAAGCCTTGGCATCACGGTGGTTTATGTGACCCATGATCAGGGCGAAGCGCTGACCATGTCTGACCGTGTGGCGGTGTTCAACGATGGCCGCATCCAGCAGCTTGCCCCGCCCGCCGATCTGTACGAACGCCCCGACAACTCTTTCGTCGCGCAGTTCATCGGAGAGAACAACAAGCTGGCCGGAACGGTTGAGGAATTGACCGAAGGTCACGCCTTGGTGCGCCTGTCCACGGGTGAGTTGATTGACGCAACGCCAGTGAACATCCGCGAAAAAGGACAGAAAACGCTGGTCTCGATCCGCCCAGAGCGGGTGGAATTCAAGCCCGAGATGATGCCCGCAGGCGCGCACACAATTGACGCCGAAGTGGTGGAAATCATCTATATGGGTGACATTCTGCGCGCGGTGCTGAAGGTTGCAGGCTCTGCCGATTTCGTGATGAAAATGCGTAACACGCTGGGCCAGACCCGGCTTGTTCAGGGACAAAAGATCAAAGTGGGCTGGCATCCGCAGGACGCCCGCGCGCTTGATCCGATGTAATCCCCAGCAATGGGGGACTGCCCCTGTTTAGGGGCGAAAAGACTTAAAAAAATCAACCAGGGAGCTATCTTAATGAAAAAACTGCTCGTTCTCTCGACCGCGCTGACGGCCGTGTCCTTTGCCGCACAGGCAGATGTGACCGTGGCGTCGTGGGGTGGTGCTTACACCCAAAGCCAGATCGAAGCCTATCACAAGCCCTTCACTGCAGCGACCGGCATTGCCGTGATCTCGGTGGACTCGGACAACCCCGGCCCGCAGGTGAAAACCCAGGTCGAAGCCGGCAACGTCACCATCGACGTCGCTGACGTGGAATTCTCGGATGCCGTGCGCCTGTGCGACGAAGGCATGCTGGAAACCATCGGCATGGACGCTCTGCCGCCCGGCGCCGATGGCACCCCGGCTGCAGAAGACTTCCTGCCCGGCGCTGTGACCGATTGCGCTGTCTCGACGATCGTTTTCTCGACGATCTACGCCTATGACACCACCAAGTTCCCCGAAGGCCCGACCACGATTGCGGACCTGTTCGACACCACCAAGTTCCCCGGCAAGCGCGCTTTGGGCAAACGCCCGAAAGCAAACCTTGAAATGGCGCTGATGGCGGATGGCGTTCCGGCGGCTGACGTTTACGCAACGCTGGCAACCCCGGAAGGCGTTGACCGCGCCTTCGCCAAGCTGGATTCGATCAAGGCTGACATCGTGTGGTGGGAAGCTGGCGCGCAACCGCCGCAACTGCTGGCAGACGGCGAAGTCGTGATGGCAACCGCTTATAACGGCCGTATGTTCTCGGCCGAAGTCGCGGATGGCAAGCCCTTCAAGACCGTTTGGGACGGCCAAGTCTATGAATACGATCTGTTTGTCGTGCCGAAGGGCGCACCGAACAAGGATCAGGCCATCGAGTTCGTGAAATTCGCAACCTCGACCCAGGCTCTGGCCGATCAGGCCAAGTGGATCGCTTACGGTCCGGCGCGTAAGTCCTCGGCAGCCCTTGTTGGCCTGTTCAACGACGGCAAGACCGAAATGGCACCCTACATGCCGACCAGCCCGGAAAACATGACCAACGCTCTGGCGTCGTCGTATGAATTCTGGGTCGACCACGACGCAGAACTGAACGACCGCTTCAACGCATGGTTGGCCGCGAACTGATCAAAGCCCGGGCGCGGGGGACACCCTGCGCCCGTCCTTTCTGATGTGACTTCGCCCGATATAACTTCGCGCAATACGACTACGAAGGATGGATGATGGCTGACGTTTCCGCCTCTGGCCCCATTTTGCTGACCACGGCTGATGGTCGCCCGCTGAAAGAAGCGCTGGCGCGCGCCCAAGGTCAGGCCAAGCGCCGCGCCTTTATGCTGGTGCTGCCGCTGCTGTTGTTCATCGTTATTACGTTTTTGTGGCCGATCGCACAGGTGTTGCACCAATCGGCCTATAACCCGAAATTCTCGGACAACATGCCCAAGATTGGCGCATGGTTTGCCGCCAACCCGATTGGCACCGAGCCGGACGAGGCGGCCTATGCCGCGCTTGCCGAGGACCTGAAAGCCGCCGCCGCCGCCAAGACTGTGGCCGTCGCAGGCGAACGGGTGAATTATGAGATGCCCGGCACGCGGTCTTTGTTCACGGCAGGCGGTCGCAAGGCCAAGACGCTGGAGCCGCCGTTCAAAGAGGCGGTGCTGGCGATGGATGCCAAATGGGGCGATCCGGCGCTGTGGGGCGTGATGCGGCAAGTGTCCTCGGCCTATACCACCGATTTCTATCTGGCCGCCGTTGACCTTGAGCGTGATCCCGATGGCGCGATTGTGCAGGTGCCGGAAAATGAGCGGGTCTATGTCAACCTGTTCCTGCGGACCTTTGCGATGTCGGCAGCGATCACGGTGATCTGTCTGATCCTTGGCTTTCCGGTTGCTTTCCTGCTGTCGGTGCTGCCGATGCGCTATTCCAACTTGCTGATGATCCTTGTGCTGCTGCCGTTCTGGACCTCGCTTCTGGTGCGGACGACGGCGTGGATGGTGCTGTTGCAGGGGCAGGGTGTGGTGAACAGCCTGCTGGTCTGGGCCGGTATCCTGTCGGATGACGGGCGGCTTGAGATGATCAACAACCTGACCGGCACGGTGATTGCGATGACGCATATCCTGCTGCCCTTCATGATCCTGCCGCTTTATTCGGTGATGCGCCCGATCCCGCCCAGCTATGTGCGTGCGGCCCGCAGCCTTGGGGCAACTTCGTGGACCGCGTTCCGCCGTGTGTATCTGCCGCAAACCATTCCGGGCATCGGGGCAGGCGGGTTGTTGGTGTTCATCCTGTCGGTTGGCTACTACATCACCCCCGCGCTGGTCGGTGGGGCATCGGGGCAACTGATTTCCAACCTGATCGCCTTCCACGTCAACAAATCGAACAACTGGTCGCTGGCCGCCGCTTTGGCCACGATCCTGCTGGCCGCGATCATGCTGCTGTACTGGCTGTATGACAAACTGGTCGGCATCGACAAACTGAAGCTGGGTTAAGGGGGCAAACTGATGGCACTTCCGATTTACGCCTCGCCGGCCGAACGGGTCTGGTATTACGCCTTCCGCTTCATATGCGCGATGATCTTCCTGTTCCTGATCGCGCCGATCCTGATCGTGATCCCGCTGTCGTTCAACGCAGAGCCTTACTTTACCTTCACGGAAAAGATGCTGTCGTTTGATCCGACGGGCTATTCGATGCGCTGGTATGATCTGCTGCTGACGCACCCCAACCTGCCGACGGATGTGCCGCGCGACAGTTCATGGTGGGCGATGGTGTGGAAAGATGCGGCTTGGGTGAATGCGGCGAAGAACTCGGTCATCGTCGGCTTCTTTGCGACGATCCTTGCGACCTTCCTTGGCACATTGGCCGCCTTGGGCCTGTCGCGTCCCGAGATGCCCTACCGCCGCGCCATCATGGCGATCCTGATCTCGCCGATGATTGTGCCGGTGATCATCATCACGCTGGGCCTGTTCTTCTTCTACTCCTCCATCGAGGTGAACAAGTGGGGCGTGCCGTATCTGGGGGTCATCATGGCGCACGCCACGCTGGGTATCCCGTTTGTGATCATCACCGTGACGGCCACGCTTTCCGGCTTTGATCATTCGCTGACGCGGGCTTCGGCCAGCCTCGGGGCTTCGCCTTCGACCACCTTCTTCAAGGTGATCATGCCGCTGATCACGCCGGGCATGGTGTCGGGGGCGCTGTTCGCCTTTGTCACCTCGTTCGACGAGGTGGTGGTGGTGCTGTTTGTCGGGGCCAATGATGAACAGACCATTCCGCGCCAGATGTGGAACGGTATCCGCGAGGCGATCTCTCCGGCGATCCTGTCGGTGGCGACGATCCTTGTGATCGTGTCGATCAGCCTGCTGGCCACGGTGGAACTGCTGCGCCGCCGGTCGGAACGGTTGCGCGGCGTGACCCCGCATTAAGGCCGGTTACCGGCAAACCAAGACAGTTTGGGTGACGTGGTGCAGTTGCGTTTGATCTGGTGAGACAGGTCAGACGCAATTTGCTTTAAGGAGCATGACATGGCCGGAAATAGCTATGACTCGGGGCGGTTGAACCTGCCTTTTGTGGGAATCTCGACCTTTGGCAAACGCCCTTATGTCGAGGATTGGTCCGCGATTGCGGCGGATGTGGCGGTGATGGGCGCGCCCTTTGATTTTGGCACCCAGTTTCGGGCGGGCGCACGCTTTGGCCCGCGCGGGGTGCGCGAGGCCTCGACCCTGTTCAGCTTTGGCCACGCCGGAGCCTATGACCATGAGGACGACTGCACCTATCTGCCCGCCTCGGTGCGGATCGTGGATATTGGCGACGCCGATATCGTCCACACCGACACGGTGAAAAGCCACGCGAATATCCGCAAGGGGGTTGAGGCTATTCTGGCGGCAGGCGCGCTGCCGGTGGTGATCGGCGGCGACCATTCGGTGAATATCCCCTGTGTTCAGGCGTTTGAAGGGCAGGGCGACATTCATATCTTCCAGATCGACGCGCATCTGGATTTTGTGGATGAGCGCCACGGCGTGCGCCACGGCCACGGCAGCCCGATGCGGCGGGCGGCGGAGCAATCTTACGTCACGGGGTTGACGCAGGTGGGTATCCGCAACGTCTCGTCCACCGCGCGCGACGGCTATGAGGCCGCGCGGGCGATGGGGGCGGATATCCTGTCGGTCCGGCAAGCGCGGGCCTTGGGCGCGCAGGGGGTGGTGGACCGCATCCCCAAGGGCGCACGGGTTTATGTGACGATTGATATCGACGGCTTTTGCCCGTCCATTGCGCCCGGCACCGGCACGCCCAGCCACGGCGGCTTTCTGTATTACGAAGTGCTGGAGATGTTGCAGGGCATCGCCCGCAGCCATGAGGTTGTCGGTATTGATCTGGTCGAGGTTGCCCCGGATTATGACCACAGCGGATCGACCAGTATTCTGGCGGCGCAGGTCTTGCTGAATTTTCTGGGCTTTATCTTCCACGCAAGGGGCGCGCGCTAGGGCAGGATGTGCAGCCAGCCCCAAGTGGTAAAGATCGACAAGCCGGTTGCCATCAGCACCGCCGAGGCGTTGACGCGTTTGCCCACCCCGTAAAGGTGGGCGAACATATAGGCGTTGACGCCCGGCGCCATCGCCGAGGTGATGGTGACAGAGCGCAAGCCGTTGACATCAAGTCCAAAGCCAAAGCGGGCAAGGCTGTAGGAAATCGCGGGATGCAGCAACAGCGAGGCAAAGCAGACCATTGCGATCAGGCCTTTGTCGCCTTCGGGCCGATAGCGCCACAGCACCCCGCCCAAGCCAAACAGCGCCGCCGGAAGCGCTGAGCGGGCCATCATCTCGACCGAGGCCGCAAAGAAGCTCGGTTGCGGGATGCCGGTCAGGTTGACGATAAAGCCGACCAGCAGCCCCAGAACCAGCGGTTGGGTGAACACGCCCTTCACCACCTGCCGCACCAGATCGGCATGGCTGGCGGTGGGCTGCGCCCGAGAGCGCGCCCATTCCATCAGGATGATGCCGAAGGTGTAGATCAGCGGTGCATGGATCGAGATGATCGCAAAATTCCCCGCCAAGGCCTCGGTGCCATAGGCGCGCTCGGTGATCGGGATGCCAAGCAGCAGGGAGTTGGAGAAGGTGCAGGCAAAGCCGATAGCCACGGCATCGGGCAGCGCCCGCTTGAACACCAGTCGCGCGCCGAAAAAGCCGAAGGCATAGCAGATGAAGGCCCCGATATAGAAAGACAGCAGGAGTCCGGGGGCAAAGGCCGCTTGCAGATCCAGCGCGGCCACGTTCTTGAACAGCAGCACCGGCAGGGCAAAGCTTTGGGCATAGCGCATCACGCCATCCACGGCGCTTTCGGAAAACAGACCTTTGCGCGCAACCAGATAGCCAAAGCCGATGACGATGAACACCGGCAGGATGACATCAAGCAGCGCGCTCATGCCAGATTGTCGAAGGTCAGCACCATGCCGTCATGGGCGGGGCGGATATGGGGCGGCAGTTCCGCCGACAGGGTGGCGAAATCCATGTCGAGATGCATGTTGGTCAGCACCGCCGTGGCCGATTTGGCCCGCGCGATCCAGTCCAGCGACAGGGCCAGATGGGCGTGGGTCGGGTGCGGCTTGCGGCGCAGCGCGTCCAGAATCCAGCACTCCAGACCTTCCAGATGCGCCCATGATGACTCGGGGATCGCCACCACATCGGGCAGATAGGCAACGTCTGCGATGCGGAACCCCAGCGCCTCCATCGAGCCGTGATCAACGCTGAACGGGGTGAATGTGATCGGGCCTGCGGGGCCATCCACCGAAAACGGCCCGTCGATCGAGCGCAGGTCAAGGATCGGCGGATAGGGTGAGCCTTCGGGCTGCATGAAGGCATAGCCAAAGCGCGAGATCAGCGCGTTCTGCGTTGGCGCATCGGCCCAGACCGGCAGGCGGTGGCGCATGTTGAACACGATCTGGCGCAGATCGTCGATGCCATGCACATGATCGGCATGGGAATGGGTGTAAACCACGCCATCCAGCGTGCCGATGCCCGCATCCAGCAGTTGATCGCGCATATCCGGCGAGGTGTCGATCAGCACGCGGGTTATGGCATCCCCTGACAACCGCTCAACCAGAAGCGAGCAGCGGCGGCGGCGGTTCTTGGGGTTCGCAGGGTCGCAATCGCCCCAGTCGCCGCCCAGACGCGGCACGCCGCCGGATGATCCACAGCCCAGAATGGTAAAGCGCAGGGTCGCCATCACGCCGCCTTTGCTTTGGTGAACAGGCGGTCAAAGTTGGCGGTGGTGGCGGCGGCAAACTCGGCCTCGGTCAGACCGAACACCTGCGCGCCTGCCTTGGCGGTGAAGGCGGTATAGGCCGGTTCATTGCGCCGACCCCTATAGGGCGGGGGGGCAAGGTAGGGGCTGTCGGTTTCCAGCAATATCCGGTCCAGCGGCGCGCGGGCGAAGATGTCGCGCAACTCCTGAGATTTGGGGAAGGCGGTGATGCCCGACATCGACAGGTAAAAGCCCATCTCAAGCGCGGCCAGCCCCAAGGCTTCGGAACTGGAGAAGCAATGCATGACGCAAGTGTAGGGACGTTCGGCCATACCCTCGGCCAGTATCCGCGCCATGTCGTCATCGGCGGCGCGGGCGTGGATGATCAGCGGCAGGCCGGTTTCCTGTGCGGCTTGGATATGCACGCGCAGGCTGGTCTGCTGGATCGTGGCACTTTCAGCGGTGTAGTGGTAGTCCAGCCCCGTCTCGCCGATGCCCACAAACTTGGGATGCGCGGCAAGGGCAACCAGTTGATCCAGCGTGGCCAGCGGTTCTTCGGCGGCGCTCATCGGGTGGGTGCCTGCGGCGTAGAACACGCCGTCATAGGTTTCGGCAATCGCGCGCACTTGCGGTTCATTCCGCAGGCGGGTGCAGATTGTGACCATCCGCGTCACGCCAGCAGCACGGGCGCGGGCAATGATTTCGGGCAATTCGCCGTTGAAATCAGGGAAGTCGAGGTGACAGTGGCTGTCGACTATTTCGGGGGGCATGGGCTACCTTTGGGCGAGCGTTCCCGCCGTGGCGTCGATTTGCAGAACCATATCCATGAGAAGGGCGGCAGGGTCAAGGTTCACCGCCTTGCCGCGCCGCGCGCGGATGCCAAGGTGTTGCGCCACATCCGCCCAGACCCGCGCAGCCTGCGGGTGCGGCGACAGGCGCGCGATCAGATCGCCTTCGCCCTTTGCGGCCTCGGGCGGCAGATAGCCAAGGGTTCCGGCGCGGGCAAGGCGGGCCAGAAACAGATCGAGCAGGGTGACGATCAGTTCGAATTGTGGTCCGGCACCCTTGCCCGCGCCCGCCTCGGCCAAGGCCAGCGCGCGGGGGCGGTCAAGGCGGGGCAGGGTGGAGAACAGGTTGATAAGGGTCTGATACAGTTTCAGCCCGTCAAGATTGGTCATGCGAAACGCCTCGCCGACCGAGCCGCCTGCGAGTTCGGCCAGCGCCACACGATCTTCGGGGGCAACATCGCCGCCCGCTTGGGTCAGCGCGTCGGACAGGTTTTCGGGCGACAGCGGCCCCAGTCGCAACTCGCGGCAGCGCGAGCGTATGGTGGGCAACAGCCGCGCAGGCTGATGCGAGATCAGCAGCAGGGTCACACCCGAGGGCGGTTCCTCCAGCAGTTTCAGCAGCGCGTTGGCGGCGGAGGTGTTCATGTCGTCCACCGCGTCGATGATCGCCACGCGGCGGCCACCGTCAGCGGCGGACAGCGCGAAGAAGGACTTCATCTTGCGGACCTCATCCACCGTAATGTCCTGTTTCAGCCGCGCGGCCTTTTCGTCATAGGGGCGGCGCAGCAGGAACAGGCGCGGTTCGGACAGGGCGGACAGGCGGCGGGCAACGGGGTGGCTGTCGGGAATATCAAGGCTGTCGGGCGGCGGCGGGGCGAACATGCCGCCGTCGTTTTCCGGCGTGGCCAGCAGGAACCGTGCGATGCGCCACGCCAGCGTGGCCTTGCCCACCCCGCGCGGGCCGGTCATCAGCCAGCCGTGATGCAGCCGCCCGCCGTTGAACGCGCGCAGAAATTCGGCGTCCGCGCCGGTCTGGCCGATCAGATGGTGGGTGTTGCGCGGGTGCGGCGCGCCCTCGATCCGGTCGGGTTCGGGGATGTCGTCGCTCATGGCTGCAAATGTGCCAAAGCGGTGGCCAGAACATCCGCCGCGACGGCCTCGGGCGTGCGCGCGCCATTGATCACCGCAAAGCGTGGATGCGCCGTTGCCAGTGCCAGAAAGCCCGCGCGGGCCTTTTCCTGCACGGCGATTCCCATATCTTCAAACCGCATTTCCTTGCCCGCACGGGCCACGGCGCGCGACAGGCCAAGGGTGGGTTCAATGTCGATAAGCACGGTCAGATCGGGTTCGCAGCCGATCACCAGATCGTGCAACCGGTCCACCGTGTCGCGCAGATCGCCGCGCGTGAGGCCCTGATAGATGCGGGTTGAATCGGCGAAACGATCCGAGATCACCACCTCGCCGCGCGCCAGCGCAGGGCGGATGGTCTTTTCCAGATGGTCGCGGCGGGCGGCGGTGAACAGCAGCAGCTCGGTTTCGGTGGACCAGCGGTCAGGCTCGCCCTCCAGCACAAGGCGGCGGATTTCCTCGGCCCCCTTGCTGCCACCCGGTTCGCGGGTCAGGCACACCACATGCCCAAGCCCGCGCAGGGCATCAGCCAAAAGGCGGGCCTGTGTCGATTTGCCAGACCCGTCGATACCTTCAAAGCTGAGAAACGCGCCCGCCATCTAGCTGGCCGGAGCCTCACCGAAATAGCGGGATTGCAGCACTTGGGCGGCGGTGGTCAGGCGTTTCATGAAACCACCTTTTGCCACGTCGGCTTCGGCCACCAAGGGGATGCGGTGTTCGGGCAGATCGGGGATGCGGATCACCAACTCGGCCAGCACAGCACCCTTGGTAATCGGAGCCGACAGCGGACCGCTATAGATCACATCCGCCGACAGCCCGTCTTGGGCCATTGCTGGCAGCAGCAGTCGCACGTCTTCGGCAGGGACCAGACCGACGGTTTCGGCCTCACCCATGAACACCTCGGCGTCGGCCACCTTGACCCCAGCCTTGGCCACGGTTTTCAGCGAAAACTGCCGGAAAGCCCAAGTGGCAATGCGTTCGGCCTCTTCGGCACGCTCTTTGTCAGAGGCCAAGCCCGAGATCGCAAAGATGATCCGCCGCTCGCCCTGCTTGACCGATCCAACCATGCCATAGCCAGCCTCGGTGGTGTGGCCGGTTTTCAGGCCATCGGCCCCGATCCCCAGCTTCAACAGCGGGTTCCGGTTGTTGGCATTGGCGGGTGCGCGGTCTTTGTAGTTGAATTCGGTCTCCGAAAACACCGGATAATATTCGGGAAACTCTTCGATCAGGCGGCGCGACAGCAGGCCCAGATCCTTCATGCTCATGCGCTGTCCCGGATCAGGCCAGCCGCTTGAATTGGTGAAATGCGAGTTTTCAAGCCCCAAGGCCGCCGCGCGTTCGGTCATCTTGGCGGCAAACTCGGCCTCTGATCCTTCCAGCCCTTCGGCAACCACCACGCAGGCATCATTGCCGGAATTGACGATCATGCCGTGGATCAACTCATCCACAGTCGGGCGGTCGCCCTCTTGCAGATACATGGTCGAGCCACCCTGTGCGGTCATCGCCGTGGCATTTTCCGAAACCGAAAACGCGGTATCCAGTGTGACGCGGCCATCCTTGAGGGCCTCGAACAGCATGTTGATCGTCATCAGCTTGGACATGGAGGCGGGGGGCAGCGAGACCTCGCCGTTCTTGTCCAGAAGCACGGTATGCGTTGTCAGGTCATAGACCCAAGCCGCATTTGCACGGGTTTCAAAGGCATGGCCGGGCAGGGCCACCAGCAAGGTGGCAGCAAGGGCCGAGGCAGCAAGGCGCAGTTTGGCGAACATCGGGGGCTTATCCGCGTTTGAGGAAATAGGCGTCGGCGAAACCGGCGGCTTTGATCTTGGCCAGCATGGCGGCATCGCCACGGGCAGTCACGCTCCAAAAGACTTTGCCCTGGCTTTCTTCCTTGTGCGAGGAAACTGCGATGCCCGCCTTGGTCAGGGCATCGACCGCGCGTTGGGCATTGGACTCGATCGAGAATATGCCGATCTGGATCACCGCACCGCCGGTTGCCACTGGGGCAGGGGTTTGGGGGGCAGGCGTTTGCGGGGCGGACTCTGCCGCGACGGTTGGTGCGGTGGGGAGTGCCGGACCCTCGACGGTTTTGCCTTCGGCCTTGTCGATCGCACCGGCGGCAATCGCCGCAGTATCAAGCGGTGTCGTTTCCACGGTTTCGCTGGCGTCCAGAATCGGCTTGCTGGCATCAGTGGCCGCAGGGGCCTCTTCACGCCGCAGGGCCGTCACGCTGATCTTGCCGGGTTGCCCCGCAAGCAGGCCCAAAGCCGCCGCCGCATCCGACGAAATCTGCAGTTTCGGTCCGGGATTGTCACGCTCGCGTCGGAACAGCGCCCCGATCACGAACTTGCCATTGGCCGGATTGCGAAGGATGACCCGTTCCGGATCGACCGCATCGGGGCTTGCAACCCAGACCCCGCCCAGCGACGGCCGCCCGTCCCAAAGCGCATCGTCGGTAATCTGGAACACATCAGGCGCTTCGACATCGCGGTCGACAAGCTTGACAGAGGTGGCTGAAGCAACGGCCCGCGTCTCGTCCGCCGGAGGTTTGGCGGCAAACGGCCCCGGTTGACAGCCCGCCAAAGCCAATCCCGCGGCGGTGCCTAGGACCACAAGCCTTATCGACGTTCCTGCCATTCTCTGCCCTCAATGATGCGCGTTCTGCGGCGCGCTTGCTGTTCAATCCCGTCAGGCAAGGCCCGCAGGTCCCGCGTGACCGCCCGATTTTCCGGCTATTCTAACCGCAGGCAAGGGCCGTGGAAAGGGCGGCACGAAAGATGCGCGGAAATCGGTGTGCAACTTTGCGTCAACACCTTTCAGAATCACCGCCACCCCGCTATTCCGCACCAGCCGCCGTTGCGCGCCCGTAGTCTTTGACGTAGGGGGCAGCATAGGCAAAGGAAGTGTGGCCGAGTGGTTTAAGGCTCTAGTCTTGAAAACTAGCGTGGGTGGAAGCCCACCGTGGGTTCGAATCCCACCGCTTCCGCCATTTCAAAAATAGTTTTGATGAATAATATTTCAGGATATCAATATCTTAACGCTGTCACCAGGCGGCGTCCCGGTCTGTGCTGTATTGATTGCCTCAAATTTTGCCCCACATAATGCTACACACGAGGTGATTTGAGGGCGGGATATGAAGCTCACATTGCGCGGGAATACGTGGCATCTGCGGCGGCGGGTGCCGACCCGGTTTGCGGCAGTCGAACCCCGGCGTGAGGTCTGGGTGTCCTTACAGACCGACTCGCAGCAGCTTGCGGCCAAGAAAGCTCCTGGGGTGTGGGAAAGTCTGAGCGCGGGATGGGAAGCTCAGCTTGCGGGTCGGTCCGATGATGGTGCCGCGCGGTTTGAGGCGGCGCGCATGATCGCTGGCGGCCATGGTCTGACCTATATGCCGATCCGGGATATCGAACAACTTCCTCTGGAGGAGCTGCTGGCACGCGTTGAGGTGCTGCAGCGCCGGGATGGGTCGACGAATCTTGCGATAGCCGCTGCGGTATTGGGCACAGTCGAGGTGCCCTCGATGACTGTGTCGCAGGCGCTGGAGGAATATTGGAAGCTGACGCCGGACCGGGTCCGTGGTAAAAGCGACGACCAGAAGCGCCGTTGGGTCAATCCGCGCCGGAAGGCGGTCCGCAACTTCCTCGATGTGGTGGGTGATTTGCCGCTGGCACAGCTGAAACGCTCGGATTTTCTTGACTTCCGGGCTTGGTGGCTGGAACGGATCGCAGAAGAAGATCTGACGCCCAATTCGGCCAACAAGGATCTGATACACCTCGCGGATGTATTGACGACAGTGAATGAGCTGAAAGGCTTCGGATTCGAACTGCCAATGCATAAACTGACCCTGCAAAACGGGGATAAGAAAGAGCGCCTTCCGTTCTCTGATGACTGGATCCGCGATCACCTGCTGGCTTCGGACGCTTTGTCCGGTCTGAATGCCGAGGCGCGCTCGATCTTTTTGGGCATGATCAACACGGGCTGCCGACCCTCGGAGTTGGTGGGATTGACAGCCGAGCGCATTCGGCTGGCCCATGAGGTGCCCCATATTGTCATCGCCGCGGACGCAACACGCCAGATCAAGAACAAGACGTCGCGGCGAGAAATCCCGCTGACCGGGGTCAGCCTCGATGCCTTCCGCGCTTTTCCAAAAGGGTTCCCACACTACCGGGAGAAGCCCGCCACCTTGTCGGCCACGGTGAACAAATTCTTGCGTACGAACGGCTTGATGGAGAGCGATGAACACGTAATGTACAGCCTGCGGCACAGTTTTGAGGACCGGATGCTGCGTGGGCGGATCGACGAACGGGTCCGGCGCGAATTCATGGGGCATTCGCTGGGCCGGCAAAAATATGGACAAGCGGGTGGGCTTGCATTCAAGGCGGGGGAGCTGGCGCGCATTGCGTTCTAATGGCGGTGGATCAAGAGGGATTTTGCACGTTCCAACGCGGCGCGGCGCTCTTCGGCCAACTTCAATTCGGCCTCCAGGCGTAAAAAGACCGGCAGGTATGCGTTATCATATTCAAGCAGTTCGGCGATAATACGCAGCGCGTTTGAAATCCGTCCCTCATGCGAACCCGTGGATTTCTTTGCACGCGCCCTCGATCGTTCTGCGCTCTGCGCGCTAGGTTTGTCTTTAACACTGGGCGCCTTCGGCCCAGTGTATTGTTCTTCGCCGCCTGCCGCGGCAGTCTCTTCCGCCATCTCATCGTCCACCTCCGATCAGGCCCGATATCTTCACGGCCATTACGGAACGGTGCGACGGGCTTCTGCCCTTCCCAGCCAGACGCGGGTCTTCGCAGAGCCATGATCGCCGAAATCCTGCGGCCTGTCCTGCGAAATTTGCAGCAAAAAGCCCCAAGCCTGTGGACAACTTCGCAGGAAAGCCACTTGACGCCCGAACCCGCCACCCGCACGCACCTCGGTGCTGACCTCGGTGCTGACCTCGGTGCTGACCTCGGTGCTGACCTCGGTGCTGACCTCGGTGCTGACCTCGGTGCTGACCTCGGTGCTG